>Ga0114930_10001478_pt1 | contig 22335 bp, 16 predicted proteins | sample AnhtaG_FD_87300 | JGI IMG/M metagenome (GOLD analysis project Ga0114930, IMG submission 87300) | Deep subsurface microbial communities from Anholt, Denmark to uncover new lineages of life (NeLLi) - Anholt_01485 metaG | ecosystem: Environmental > Aquatic > Marine > Oceanic > Sediment | place... | reverse complement strand
TAAGCGGTAGTTTGAGGACCGGGATTTGCTTCGGTGATAGTCAGGTCTCCAAGTACGTCGCTTTCGAAGGTGATGGAGGAGGATGTCCCGATGACATTGTATAGGGAGTCGCTGGGCTCGACTTGCTCCAGACCCACAGAGGCATGAACGCCGCCGCCGACGCGCGTCGCTTGGCAAACCAGCTTCCATCGTCGACCAGCAGTGAGCGCATCTTTCACATCCTTAAGCGTGAGACCCTCGATGCCCTCTCGTGTGACCTGGGCAGGTTTGAGGGGGACCCGCATTAGAACCGTCACCAGAGCCGCAACTTTGACCGCAGCATCCCATCCCTGAATATCGCCGCTGGGGTCGGTCTCGGCGATGCCAATTTCCTGGGTGTAAACGACGGCTTCGTCGAACGACTTCCCTTCCTCCATTAGTGTCAGGATCAGGTTTGTAGTCGAATTGAGTACACCGCGAAAGGCTAGCAGATCAGCCGCCGGCAGAGTTTCGCGCCACATTGAGAAGATCGGCGCGCCATCCATAACGGCTGACTCGAAAAAAAAGCGCACCTTTCGCGATCGGGCCAATTCGGTCAACTCCTGGTAGGCATGAACCACTGGTCCTTTGTTGGCAGTGATAACGTGCATGCCAGACTCGATTGCAGTCTTAATGTGGCTAATGGCGGGTTGACCCGTCTGGTAATTGACCGGTGTATTCTCGAACAATATGTCTGCACCGCAGAGGCGCACGAAGATCTCTCCGTCTGTCGTGGCGGGTTGCATGGAGAGTGGGAAGAGGTCTTTGCCAGCCTCCGCCAGGGTTAGCGCCTGCTCTAGATCCAGTCCGCCCGGATCGATTGCAACGCCGTGACGCAGGGTGGCAATGCCGACGACCTGCCAGTTTATCTGGTATCGCCGGCGAAGTTCATCACGCTTGATGAGAAGCAAACGGGCAAAAGCACGTCCAACATTGCCGAACCCGAGCAAAGCCAACTTGATGTCAGGCATGATCGCTCCATGGGTTGAGGAGTCGTTATGAAGTGGATATTATACCAATGGCCATGGGTGTGTCTGACTAAGACCAGGCTCTTGAAAACGTCGTTCTGTGAGCAGTCGTTCAGCGCGCGTAACTAAAGCTTCGACCTCGATCGGTGAGAGCAACCCGGCATAAGCTGCCTGAAGGCCTGGGTCAGCACCTAAGCGGTCGAGGAAGGTTTGCAGGTCGGACAATAGGTTGTCAGGGATAGGCTCGCCAACGAAGTCCCAAACGACGGTACGCAGTTTGTATTCCCAGTGAAAACAGACGCCATGGTCGATCAACCATATGTGGTCATCCGGGGCGAGCAAGATGTGTCCACCCTTTCGATCGGCGTTGTTGATTAACACATCCAGGACGGCCACCGGGCGCAGGCGTTGGCGTTCTTCCTCGCTGAAGGTAAAGTAGTGGCGCTCTTGGTCAACATCAACATAAAGCTGAAGAGAACCTGGTCCAGCGGGACCATCCTGGCGTAGCACGGTCGGAGGTACCAGATCCCAGCCCAGTGATTGAGCAGAAAGATAGGCCGCGACTTCCCGAGCGGCCAGCGTACCAGGAAGGAAATCCCATAAAGACCGCTCCCCACGTGATGGCTTGTAGACAGCTGCCAATTCGGCGTTTTCATATTTCACTTGAACCAGGAAGGTGTAATTTGAACCCCACATAAATTGACCGTCAACATGAATCTTGCCATTGGTGAGGGTTTTGAGATATTGGTCTTGCTGGAGAATGTCCATGGCTGTTGTGAAAGCAAGGGTGGGAGCAGGCTAATGAGAGGTGTTTCTCTCAACCAATTCATAATGTGACTAGACGCGATGCTGGTAGGTTGGCTACTTCTTGTGCCCGTTGCTCTTAGGGCAGAAATGACCTTCAGGGTCAATAGGCTGACCGCAATTGCCGCAGATCGGTCGACCGCGACTGGCTAGTTTCAGACACCATTGGCACATACTGCGTACTTGAGATCGGGTGCACCAGAAACGGGCGACCGAAGCCATCTCGATGCTAGCGTCGATAGGCTCGACCTCCCGCACGACCAATACCAATAGGTCAGCCTCCTCATCGTACCCCAATCCCATCAAGCCAACACGGAAGGCTGGATCGATCGGCTGCTCTAGCGTCATATCTTTCTCTTTGTAGTCAGAGGATGCATCGGGGAGGTCGGTAGACTGCTTGCTTAGTTCAGCCAGAAATTCCTCGAAATTTTCAGCCAATTGTTGGATCTGTTGTTTCTCGACAATCAGTGTGACCAGTTGATCATCCTTACGAGCCTGAAGGTAGAAAACGCGCTTGCCTAGTGAACCGATGGCACCAGTCGTAATTCGATCAACAGGTTTGAGGTTGTACTCAGTTGTGGTCATGACAAATTCTGGCGAAAACAGATGCAGACAAAAAAACGGATCAGCTAATCACACCTTTCAGTATATCATTGCCCGGCTGGGAAGTGACTAGCCTGGGTGTCATTAAGACGGATCAAACGTGTATGACCCTTTCCTATAGCCAGGATGCTGACCGATGCTGGTTCAACCGTTAAACGATTGTATAAATCGAGCGGCAGACCGATGTAGTGGGCGATAGCTAACTTAATGGTGTCGGCATGGGAGACGCAGGCGAAAACCGCTTTGGGTTGCTTGTGTTTCGCTCGTAGAGATTCGATTTCGGCGACAACCCGCGCCTGGGCTTCGGTGAAAGACTCACCCTCGGGGAACCTGGCCAGTGTAGGGGTGTGTTGGACTATTGACCACAGCTTTCTCCGTCGTAAGACTTTGAATGACTGTCCTTGCCATCGACCATATTGGATTTCACCCAATCCAATCCGGGGGATAACTTCGAGACCTTGTGAGCGAGCAATGGGCTCAGCGGTTTCCATCGCACGTTCTAGTGGGCTAGTGTACACAGCCTTGAACCGGATTTTAGTAAACGACTGCGCTAAGGCTTCCGCTTGGGATATCCCATGAGCAGTAAGATGGATCCCAGGAAGCCACCCGGCTAGTTTCCCCTGGTTAATGAATTCGTTGTCGGCGTGGCGAATGAGGTAAATAATCGTCATCGTGCCCCTCTCACGTCTTTCCAGAACCGCGTCGGGTGTGGTGGCGTTTAATAGTATCGACCTCCCCCTCAGGTAGGTTGGGCAACTCCTCAATCTCGGTGATGCCGAGGGCTTCACGCTGGGCTCGACGCCAAAGGGCGAGTCGTTCCTGGACCTGAACCTCGTATCCTTGGTCGGAGGGTTGGTAGAGGATTGTGCCGAGTAGCGCGCCTGGTAGGTATTGTTGGCCTATGTGGTGGGCTGGATGCCCATGTGGATACTGGTATCCAGCCCCATGACCCAGAGGACCGGCGTCGCGATTCCCATCCTTTAAATGTTGTGGGACGTCAACTACGCCACGCTCTTCGAGAAGTTTGTATGCCTTGAAATACGCGCCGGCAGAGTTAGATTTGGGGGCAGTCGCCAGATAGAGTGTGGCTTCGACCATCGGGTAAACGCCCTCTGGCAACCCGACGAACTCAAAGGACTGCACGGCAGCTGCTGTAACCACAAGACCCATAGGATCAGCAAGTCCGATATCCTCCGAGGCCAAAATCAGCAGCCGACGCAGGATGAAGCGTGGATCCTCGCCGGCGTAGAGCATCTTGGCCAGCCAGTAGAGCGCTGCGTCGGGGTCGGAGCCGCGCACAGATTTGATGAAGGCAGAGATAGTGTCGTAGTGTACATCGCCATCCTTGTCGTAAAGTACCGCTCGGCGTTGGATCGACTCCTGGGCCACCTCGAGGGTAATGTGAATCTTGCCCTTATTTCCAGCGGGTGTGCTCTCAACCGCCAATTCGAGGGCGTTGAGTGCGTTACGAGCGTCACCTCCAGCCACCCTGACCAGGTGGGCTAGGGCATCGTTGTCGATCTGTACTGGTCGCGCGCCATAACCGCAGGTATCGTCATCCAAGGCGTTTTCGATTACCCGCTGTACATCATCGTCTTCCAATGGTCGAAGTTGAAAGATGCGTGAGCGGGAGACGAGGGCACCGATGACCTCGAAGTAAGGGTTCTCGGTGGTTGCGCCGATGAGGGTAATGACGCCGGTCTCGACGTGAGGCAGCAAGGCGTCTTGCTGTGCCTTGTTCCACCGATGGACCTCATCGACGAAGAGGATGGTTCTTTTGTTGTATAGCTTGCGTCGCTCTTGAGCTGCAGCAATCACCCGACGCAATTCCGGCTTACCGGCCAGTACGGCCGAAATGGTCTCGAAGTGTGATTGGGTGGTGTTGGCGATGATCATCGCCAGGGTGGTTTTACCCGTTCCCGGGGGTCCCCAGAAGATGATTGAAGAAAACAGCTTATCTGATTCGATCGCCCGGCGCAACAACCTGCCTTCGCCGACGATTTCCTTCTGACCGACAAATTTCTCCAATGTTCGTGGCCGCATACGGGCAGCGAGGGGAGCTTCACGCATCAGACGCTGGTTTAAGGCGTGGTCAAATAGATCCATAGATAGTGCAATTGTACGATGAAATCTTGGAAATTCCTTCTGTCTTAGGTCCTCTAAACTTCCGTCTTTGGACGAATTTTTTCATGGGGGCATTTGCAGGCGATCCCTTCTCCCTCCTTTTCGGGCCAACAGTTGTTGGACGAAAGGCAGCGCGATTTTTCCTGCAAACCGCGACGCATCCGGTTAGGTAGGTCTGGTTCGGAGATCAATGGCCGGCTTAGTGAGATAAAATCGGCGTACCCATCATTCAACACTTGCTCCATAACCGTTCGCGATCGGAAACCTCCGACTAAGATGATCGGTAATTGAGTGACTAAGCGAGCTTGTTGTGCCAGAGGGAGAAAATAGGCTTCGTCAGCCTCAGTGCGGATCCCTTTTGGAACGTTCAGGTTTCTGGTTCCGCCAATTCCTCCGCTGATTTCCACTCCATTGAAGCCCATACCCTCCAATGCAGCGATTACCTGAGACCCTTCATCAGAAGTCAAGCCGCCTTCGACGCCATCCAGCATGCCGAGCTTGATCAGCACCGGGTAGTCAGGCCCGACCTGCTCTCTTACGGCTCGGCAAACTTCTCTCAGGAAGCGCATTCTATTCTCAATATCACCACCCCACTTATCGGTTCGGTGGTTAACGAATGGGGAAAGGAATTCGCTTATCAAAAACCCATGGGCAGCATGGATCTGGACCCCATCGAAGCCGGCTTCCTGGACCCTTCGCGCTGCATGACCGAAAGCTTGGATCAAGTTGGTGATCTCATCAGGAGTCATCTCTCTGGCGGGTCGTTTCAGGAAATCGGCATCCACCGCTGATGGAGCAATGGTTTCCGGAACAGTCTCTTTACTACACTGCATCCCCCCATGATTAATTTGAACCGCAACCAACCCATTCTCTTGATGGACTGCATCAGCGAGCTTGGCCAGGTCGGGAATCAAGTCTTCAGAATAGATTCCACACATCTCAGAGTGGACTTTCCCCGATGGATGCACGTACATATGGCCGGTGATGATCAAGCCCACGCCGCCATGAGTAAGGTCTCGATAAAGTCTACTAAGCTGGGGTAATGGGCGTCCCTCAGCGTCGGCCATACTCTCGGCGGTCGCAGAGCGTACGATGCGGTTGGGTAAATGTAGCGAACCGATTTTGCCCGGAGTGAATAATATGTTCATATTCTCCTGATCTCGTGGGAATGTGTATAGATTAATGCAGAGAGACAGCCTACTAATGTTTGGTGATCAGTATCTCGCGTTATCTGGTTTGTAGAATTATAGCCTAAGTACATTTCATGAGTTGGACATGGACCCATGAATATCAAAGTCTGGAAAAAATATTCAACCGTTTGTATACTGTCGGCAATCGCCATACCATAATTTTGTATAATTAGAGGATTGAATATTGGAGGAGTTATATTGTGAAAAAATGGAATGGATGGGGACCCGAGGATGCACTTCCAACGCCGCTTGCTCCTGAGGTAGTTCAGATTTTAAACACATTCTTTGGAGGATTACAACCTTATCCTGATGCAACATTCAATCAGGTGCTTGCTCGCGTCCCCTCTCCCAAATTAGATCATACCAACCTGGTGACCATCGACCCGGAAGATCGTCTACGACACGCTCGCGGCCAGAGTTTGCCAGATTGGGTTGCTCTGCGTTCGGGACGCATTGATGCTTTCCCGGACGGTGTTGCCTATCCTTCATCAGATGAAGAAGTTAAATCTCTACTGTCTTTCGCCTCCAAAGTTGGTGCTTATCTCATACCATATGGGGGTGGCACTAGCGTTTTGGGACAAATAAATGTAATTCCCGGCGATCAACCGGCTATCACCGTCGATCTTCGCTGTTTCAACCAGCTTTTGGATCTTGATGAAACCAGCTTGCTGGCAAGTTATGGGGCCGGTATCACTGGCCCACAAATTGAAGCATCGCTCAACGTCCGTGGTTATACAATGGGACATTTCCCACAATCATTCGAGTACTCCACTCTCGGTGGGTGGATCGCCACTCGCTCTGTCGGTACTCAAAGCTACCGGTATGGACGCATAGAAGATTTGTTTGTTGGGGGACATATCGAAACCCCTATTGGCCATCTCGATTTACGGATCTTTCCGACTAGTTCAGCCGGCCCTGACCTGCGTGAACTCATCCTGGGATCGGAAGGTCGGCTGGGGATCATAACCCGGGCGACGGTACGCTTATCCCCCCTGCCACAGAGAGAAAGCTTCCATGCCGTATTTTTCCCAACCATCGAGCATGGATTTGCTGCCATACGTGAGATCACTCAAACCCGGGTTCCAGTTTCCATGGTGCGCTTATCTGATAGCCTGGAAACGGAAAATAGTTTGGTTTTTACTGGACGGAAGTTATTACTATCAGTGGTCGACAAAGGGTTATTCGGAATTGGATCCGGACGATGTCTGATGATATTTGGCGTCACTGGAGATACTAAATCCACTCGTCTTGCCTACCGCCAGACAAGCGCCATTTCAAGGGCTCATGGAGGTTTTGTAGTCAAGCACTTCATTGGCAACGAGTGGCATAAATCCCGCTTTAAATCCCCATACCTCCGCAATACCCTATGGGATGCTGGCCTTGCTCTCGATACTCTGGAAACTGCATTGCCTTTTTCACGAGCCATGTTCACCTTTGTAGCTATTAAGGATGCAATCCGGAGTGCTGGGAGAGATATTGGAGAAGATATCCTCGTTTTCGGGCACTTTTCGCATGTGTACATCGATGGTACTAATCTCTATATCACCTATATGTATCGGCGGTCGAAAGACCCGGAGGAAACGTTGGAAAACTGGAGAAAAATGAAATCCGCTGCCAGTGAAGTCATCGTAAAGCATGGTGGCACGATCAGCCATCAGCACGGTGTTGGCACGGATCATCTTCCATATCTCCCGGCTGAAAAGGGGGTGGTTGGCATGCAAGCATTGTCATCTATGTTGAAAACATTTGACCCACAAGGGTTGCTCAATCCGGGAAAACTCATTGATAGCTAATACGACATGGAACCCATTCCATCTATTAACTTTGGGAGTTGCCAAGTCTATGTAGCGAGTGTGGTTCCTATGTTAGAATCCTCTATCAACGTTGATGACTACTGAACACAAAATCGGCATAATAAATTTGGCTTCCGCCTCACCCCGGCGACATAGTCTGCTGGAGATCACTGGATGGCAGGCGAATGTGTGTCCGGTTGAAATAGATGAGCATCCATGTCAACACGAGACGGCTGAGGTGCTGGTAGAAAGGTTGGCGTTAACCAAGGCAAGAGCTGCAGCTGCATACCATAACCCGACTGGTGTGGTCCTGGCCGCCGACACGGTCGTCGCTGATGGAGAACGCCTTCTGGGAAAACCTGCCGATAAGGTCGAGGCGAAACGCATGTTGTCTAGCTTGAAAGGGAGGAGTCACCGGGTCCTCACCACCCTTGTACTTATCGATCAGCGAACCGACCGTGAGGTGATCGAGACCTGTGAGACTTTGGTTCCAATGCGCGATTACGAAATGAGTGAAGTTGAAACCTATATCGCCTCCGGCGCGCCGCTGGATAAGGCGGGTGGTTATGGGATCCAGGATGATGCTTTCTGTCCGGTGGCTGTAGGTCACTTGCACGGCTGCTATACCAATGTGATGGGGTTGCCGTTATGCCACCTGGTGCGAGCTATGAGCCGCTTGGGCGGATCGCCACCGGTAAATGTCCCACAAACCTGCCAGGCATACACCGGCTATAACTGCCCCGTTTACAACGACATTCTAAGGGAGCAAGCGTGAGACGACCTGCGATTTTATTTTTTCTCAGCTTTGGGTTGGGTGCCTGTTCACTTTTTAGCTCTGCACCACCCACTCTGGAGATGACCTCTACTCTGCCTAACCCGGTATTGACGACCATCCCGGCGCCCAATCCAGATGATACAGCCCGACTTTTCCTGGACGCTTGGAAGGCTGGGGATTACCCCGCTATGTATGCTTTGCTTAGCCCGCTGACCCGGGATGGACTGAGCCAGGAGATGTTCACTGCCCGTTATGATGAAATTAGGCGTTCTATCGCGCTGAACGACATCGAGTACCAGATTATCTCGTCGCTGGTGATCAGCCCTCAGGAAGCCGAAGTCCGTTTCCGAGTAACCCTGCATAGCGCAGTGATTGGTGATCTCACCGGAGAAAATCGGATGGACCTAAAGCGGGAGGGAGCCGGTTGGACGGTAGCTTGGACGGATGCAACGATCCTGCCTGATTTAGCTGACGGTAATGGCTTACGTCTTTCTCAATATGCGCCGACGCGAGCGAACATCTACGATCGTAACGGCTTGGCATTGGCAGCTCAAACCAACGCTGTGGCACTGGCTATCGTTCCTAACCGGATTGGCGATGAAGGTGCTGAGGAAGTCATGCTCAACACGCTGCGCAGGTTGCTCGACGTGGCTTCGAATGATGACATTCGCTTCTTGTATGAGCCTTTCCGTGAGACGGACTACTACACCCCTTTGGGCGAGGTGGCGTATGAGGACTTCCGACTCGTCGAAGGTGTGCTGAGCTCCGTTGGTGGTGTACAGTGGCAAATGTATTCCACCCGTTATTATCCAGGTGGGGGTCTTACCCCATATAATGGGGGCTATGCGCCTCACGCGGTTGGTTATGTGAGCCAGGTCCGCGAGGAATTTTACGAGCATTACCTGGAACGAGGTTATATGGGCGATGAATATGTCGGTCAAATAGGTCTCGAGTTTGCTTATGAGACTGAGCTTCGGGGGACACCAGGGGGCACGCTATACCTTACCGGTACTAATGGGCAGGATATCAAGCAATTGATTACCAAGGACTCAGAACCGCCCTATGCCATCTACACCACACTTGACCGGGAGCTTCAGCGCTACGTTCAGCAAGCGATCGAGAACTTCACCGGGGCGGTGGTTGTCATCGAGCGCGACACCGGTGCTGTTCTAGCGATGGCTTCCTCGCCTGGATTCGATCCCAATTTATTCGATACGGACAACCCCAATTATAGCTACGGTCTGAGTGAATTGTCTGTGAACCCCAACCAAGCGTTGCTCAATCGAGCCACGCTTGGTATCTATCCTGCGGGTTCAATCTTTAAAATCATCACTATGGCAGCGGCGCTCGAATCGGGTCACTATGAACCAGATACCATTTACAACTGCGGTTTGGAGTTCCGGGAACTGCCTGGATGGGTAGGTTACGACTGGCGATATGAGAAGGAGTACCCTGCTGCGGGTCAGATCACCCTCCAAGTAGGTCTCGAACGTTCATGCAACCCCTATTTCTGGCATATTGGGCTCGATCTGTACAACCGAGGTTTGACAACGGCGTTGCCGGATATGGCCATGGCATTCGGCTTGGGACAGTTGACGGGGATCGAGATTGACGAGGACGCCGGCTTAGTCCCAGATCCTGAGTGGAAATTGGATCAAACCGGCGAAGAATGGGCAGCGAGGGATGCGGTGCAATTAGCAATCGGTCAGAGCTTCCTGCAGGTCACACCGCTGCAGGTGGCGCGCTTCGTCGCCGCGGTGGGTAATGGGGGTACACTTTATCGTCCACAGATCGTCCATACAATCCAAAGCGCAGAGGGAGATGTGCTGCATGAGTTTCAGCCAGATATTCAGGGCCAGCTACCCGTGAGTTCTGAAAACCTTGAGGCTATTCATCAAGCCATGGTGAATGTGGTCCGTGATCCCAACGCGACGGCTTATCGTCGTTTCCTGGGTCTTAACATCAACATCGCGGGTAAAACCGGGACCGCAACCACCGGTGACTTCAGCGATCCGCATGCCTGGTTTGTTGGCTATACTTTCGAGGAACGCGACGACCAGCCGGATATTGTCATTGTCGTACTGGTGGAATACAAAGGTGAAGGATCAGATTGGGCAGCGCCGGTCTTCCGCCGCATCGTTGAAGCCTATTTTAAAGGTCATCCCCAATCCCTCTACCCCTGGGAATCCCGCATTCGTGTCCCTAAAACACCGACTCCCACACCGGGTCCTGAAGAAACTGAGGCAGAAATTACGCCTACCCCATAGGAAATGACTGATACCGTACTACATTCTGGCATGATCGTCCGAGCCCAATCCGGCTTCTTTGGCGTGGAGACGGGTGAGGGCTTGGTGGTGGCTCAACTACGTGGTCGACACACCCGTGGTCGACAAGAGACGGATGCTGCTGCTGTAGGTGACCGGGTAAAGGTTCGACTGCTTGAAGATGGCACCGGAGTGATTGAGGAGGTTGAACAGCGAATACGGGTTCTATCACGACGGGCGCCAGGCCGACGCGAAGTCGAGCAGGTGATCGTGGCCAACCCCGACCAGGCGGTCTTTGTCTTTGCCTGTGCCGACCCGCCCCCCAACTTTCGTATGTTGGATCGTCTGCTGGTGGTTGCCGAGCGAGAGGGTATCCCAACCTTGATCTGCGCCAATAAAATTGACCTGGTGGTTCCTCGCAGCGCAAAGAGGGAGTTTGGCGAGTATGATCGATTAGGGTACCGGGTGATCTATACTTCAGCGTTGATGGGTAAGGGTGTGCGCACCCTGCTTAAACTGCTGAAGAACAAGCTATCGGTACTCGCCGGTCCTTCCGGAGCCGGTAAGTCCAGCCTGCTGAACGCCATCCAGCCAGGGCTAGGATTACGGACCAAGGAAGTGAGTCGGGGGACACGGAAGGGACAGCATGTCACAGTGGTGCCTGAACTATTAACGCTGGATGTCGGCGGTTTCGTGGCTGACACACCCGGTCTCAAGGCTTTCGCACTTTGGGATATCGAGCCTGATGAATTGGATGCCTATTTTCCTGAGATGCGGGCCTTGGTGTCGGAATGTGAATTCAGCGATTGTACTCATCTACACGAACCCGGTTGTGCTGTGATTGCGGCAGTTGAGAGGGGGCAGATCAGTCCGGAACGATACGACTCATATCACCGGATCCGATTGGGCGAAGTCGATTGACCTATTGTTCCAATCGCGTAGGGGCACGGCAGGTTCCGGTGCGTGTGCCCCTACTACACACATGATACGGCAAATAGAAAGGGCGCTGGTGTGAGCGCCCTGGATTAAACAATGTGTTTCGTTGTAGCCGTTATAGTGGTCGCAGGATCCGATCCTCCCGCAAACGTTTAAACCAAAGCGAAGCGCCGCGGGGCATCGACTCGATTGCAGCTTCCTGCCAGGCTCGCACACCTAACCCCTGAATGGTTTGCGGACGGTAGCCGACCTCCCGCCAGGCGAGGCTATGCTGGGCCAGGTAGGGTGGAAGGAAGAGTAATGAGGCTTCGCTCTGTAACTCAATCGAGGCACTCTCGACGGCATTCATCAAGGCAGGAATTGCCTGGTTGAGGGGTAACTGATGCTCAAAATAGAGCTCATCGATTCGAGTGACCAGGTTTTCAACCAGCAATCCGGCTGTTCCAGCTAGGTGCCCGTCACGCTCGATCAGCATATAAGCCTTCTCACCGAAGGCGGCCATCACATCATGGCGGGTCATCTGCCGTTTACCGCGGGTGATGCGGGTGATGAATTTGCCGATTTCCTCGGCGTCCCGGGGGGTGCCGCGACGTACGCTGAGTTGGCCCGGAAGGACAGCGGCTGGTGCGGGTAGGAGAGGCTCCTCGGGCTTGGGCAACTTAACCCAAGCGTCTTGTACTTGTTCCCATGTGTTCTCGAATGATCCGTCATTGTGTATGATTACTTTAGCAGCTCGAAGCTTGAGTGCCTGAGGGGGTTGGGACATGATGCGCTGTCGAGCGGCAGCTTCCGGCATTTTTCGTTTATGCATAAGTCGAGAGATTTGCAGCTCGTTCGGAGCGTCGACGACCCAAATAGTGTCGCAGCCGGCAGCGAGATCGGATTCGAGTAGTTTAATGGCTTCTATCACGACCAGGCTTTGATGTGCCCGCCGAATGAGCAGATCTATGGCGTGGGTTACTAGTGGGTAAACGATGGCTTCCAGCCGCTCCAATGCTTGGGGATCGGAGAATACAATCTTCGCCAGACGAGTACGGTCAACCTGGCCTTCGTCATCAAGGATCCACTCTCCGAAGGTTTTAACTACCACAGTGTAGCCGGGCGCGCCCTTAGCCATTGCCCGATGCGCGAGGGCATCAGCATCAATACCATATGCTCCCAGGTGCTCCAACATCTTGCGCACCACGCTTTTACCGGTGGCGATGTTGCCGGTCAACCCGATGACATATTTCCCTGGCCAGCGGCTCAAAGGTTCGCCTCCTTACCTGATAATTTAATTTTGATTTTAACCCTGTGCTTGTATGATGTCAAAGGTGACCTCAGCGGCTGGGTTGAGCGTGGTACACTTGTTCGCCGACAGCTAGGAATAAATCGTTTGGGGGTCCGAGGGTTAACGCGCTAATCTCCTCCTCAAACGGTTGCAATGCCATATATTGACCTTGGTAAACAAGGCGCATGCTGTAGTGGAAGACGCTATTGCTGAACGTATCTAAGAAGAAGATCGATGGTTCGGGGGGTGCAGAGTATGCCATCTCCACCGGAATAGCGCCGGGGATGTGGGTTGTCGCCTCATATCCAGGACGTTCGTCTTGAAAGTGAAGGTCGTCGTCACACTCCACCCTGATACGGAGGGTGTTCCCTGAGGCGGGTTCATACTTGCGGCGGCAGCGATCGAGCCGACCATCGGCATACAGGATGAACAACTCATCCTGGGCCATCGCCAGGTCGATGGCGCTGCTCAACTTGGGTACCTCTTCGACAAAGAACAGGCTGGGGTTACCACTGAATAAGCCACCGGTGGCGTCGTAGATAAAGACGGCATTGGTATCTGTGTCCATCACATACAGACTTTCGTCGAAGACATCGATAGCCCGGATGCGCCCCCACCCAATATCAGGCGGGGTGAGTTGAGCTAGGGCTGGTTGGCGATCGGGAGCGCAGTATAACAGGGTGCCGTCTTGGTCGATAGCGACCATTCCCTCCACTCCGAGGGCTCCAGGCTGGGCTTGGATTACGATGTCCACTGGAATACCCATATCGGGGAAACTATCTGGTCCGCTCAGGCATTCAAAGGTCTTGTCGATTTCATACCCGCGCTCTGGGGTGCCCCATGCGTGCCTCACGATCTGGTGAGCTGCATCCAGAACGTAAAGGTCTGTCGCTGATGCGGCCAGGGCGGTAATGTGTGCTTCGGGACCGAATCCGCCGCTGATCACTGTGTGGAAATCAAGGCGGATGATCAAATCGAGAGCGTCAAGGGCATCCTGAGCTAACAGGCGTAGATCATCAGCCTCTTGGTTTTGGTCATAGGTTACAGCCAGGTCGAGTGCATGGAGAGCCGCGTCCCAGTCACCTCGTGCGTCCTCCGGATTTGATTTCATCTGGGCTACTTGTATCGCGGCGGAAGCTTGATCCAGGTATGCCTGGAATTGCTCACGTTTTCCCCGACCAAAGTAGACAACCGCGGCGATGGTGACCACCAGCAAGGGTACAGCCACAGCAGTGATAGCCAATAGCCCCGGGGGGGAAGTTCTGGCCCATGAGGGTTCAGTTAATCCGGGCGCCATGCGCATGATCATGTGTGATACAGCGTGGGTGGCTGAGGTGTACCATGTTCTGATTGTGTGCTTAACGGTGTTCAACAACTTGGTTGAGGAGGCAAGCGCCCGCTGGGTGACATCACCAGATGGACTGCGCCGTGCCCGACTAGCGGTCTGCGTTGCGCGGCGGACCTCAGTCGGTGATGGACGATGTACAGTGGGTGCCTCCAACTGCGTTGTCGTTTCGCCGTAGGGGACTATGCGGACCAGCACCCCGGTTAAATCATGGCTGCTGGCAGCTCCTAAGCGATCCACCGCTTGTGCCGGATCGAGGGAGGAAAGCCCGGATAGCGTCGCGTCTGACCAGATAGGTGGTGGGGAGGTGGTCAGGATCAGCAGATCGCCCTGATTTACTTCGAGATGATGGTAACTAACGTGGGGAGTAAGAGAGAGACCTATAGGGCGGTTGGCAGCCTCTTCGGAAGTAAGACGTGTAACTTGACCGGGTCTTACAACTATGGCCTGTCCAATTCCGCATTGCGCTAGATAAAGATTGCCCTCTCTGAGCACGCCAGTCATCATGTGACCGTGGAACTGCATGTCCTCGACTTCGCGCTTATTGTTGTCAACTATGTGATCGTTGAATGCTGACGCGGCTTCTCGTAGAGCATAGGTGACCGAGCCGGGTGTGCCAAAGTAAGCCTGGGCGATAAGCCGTGCTAGATGGTCTGGTAAGCCTGGATGGGTCGCTTGCTGGGGAATAAGGCAGAGATTGACAAAGAGCATTTCATCCCGACGCCCTCTGGCTGCGCGACGAGGGGCTGTTTGGGCAAGCGTACCAGGTGGAGGGGTTATACGCGCTCCTCCACCAGCGATGTGTATTAATGCGACATCAGCTTCAATAGTGTGTGCCATAATGTGTATTGTACAGAAAGGTTTAATCGTCTGCAATGGAGGATGCAAGAAGCTTGCCGAAGCTGGTAGAATTGTCGGTAAACGTGAATATCGGGTGTGCAATGCAAATAACATTCGCCAGGGACACAATTGAATTTCATGCATTATCTGATGGGTGGAACGACCTCCTTGATCGGGCGGCGACTGATGTCCCATTTCTGAGGCATGAATACCTAAGCAGTTGGTGGTCAACATTAGGGGGTGGGGAGTGGCAGGCTGGCGAATTATGGATCGGGGTTGGGCGGGATGATCATGGTGGGTTGCTTTGCTTAGCTCCCCTATTTCTGACCCAGACGAGGGAGGGGAAAAAGGGTTTGATGTTTCTGGGAAGTATTGAAATTTCTGACCACCTCGATCTGATTGTGTTGTCAGAGAACGCCGCGTCCTTCACTGAAGATTTATTCACAGCCCTTGAGGTGGAGGGTCCTGAGGATTGGCAGGTGCTTGATTTATATAACATCCCAGAAGATTCGCCGAGCCTGCCGGCGTTGGAGGGTTCAGCCGAGCGACGTGGGTGGGATATCCGGCGGGAGCGATTGCAGCCTTGCCCGGTGATTGTGTTTGATGGAACCTGGGAGGACTACCTAGCAAAGCTGGCTAAGAAACAACGGCATGAACTGCGACGAAAGATGCGTCGGGCTGCACAATATCCGGGGGGTGTGACATGGAGGATTATAAGACCGGAGGAGGATATTGAGGCAGCGACGGACGCCTTCATGAAACTGATGGCTACAGATCCTCGGAAAATAAAATTCCTGACTCCGAACATGTGTTCACAGTTTCGACGCTCGATACAGGCGGCACATGATAATGGCTGGCTTCACCTCTCCTTTCTTGAGGTAGGTGGTAAACAGGCGGCGGCTTATCTAAGCTTTGATTATGGTGGACAGTTATGGTTGTATAACTCTGGTATAAATCCAGCTTACCAATCGCTCTCACCGGGCTTGGTTTTACTGGGCCATCTGATTCAATGGGCGATTAAACAAGGTCGGCGGGAATTTAACTTCCTTCGAGGCGATGAGGCATACAAATACCGGATGGGAGGTGTTGACCGATATATCTCCCGGTTAACGATCACCCGGTAAGAGAAGCTATGCTGTTATTTATCCCCCGTAAGAACTTTTGGCTGATTCTGCCTGGGATGCGAGGTGTATGTTGAGTGCACCGAGCTTCTTAAAGATTATCGGCACACCCAGCTTATGAGCTCTATTCTGATACGCTCCAAAGCTCGGAGCCAACCTTTAAACCGTTTCTGATGTATCTAAAGGAAGCTGTTACGCCCTCGGTTGGCTAGCGTGAGGCGTATTCTTAATTGACACTGGCGGAGTTGAGAGGGTGAGAATAGGATAGGGACAGTAAGGTGAGGAGATTCTGGACCTACGCTGGTCTGATCTTGACGGTGATCTTCTGGGGGGCGTCATTTGTAGCCACCAAGATCGTCCTGCTCGAACTTACCCCGGCGACGATTATCGTAATCCGCTTCGGGGTGGGCTTTTTGGTGCTGCTAATCACCGTGGGATTGAGGCAGGAAATAAAGCCAGTGCATCGTCAGAAGCTTCCCTTTCTAGCCCTGCTCGGATTTCTCGGGATTACTTTTCATCAATGGCTTCAGGTTACCGGGCTAAAAAGCACGGCGGCCACGATTACCGCGTGGGTTGTCGCGACGATACCGGTGTTCGTCGCTCTGTTGGGTTGGGCGATCCTCGGCGAGCGATTGACTAAGCAACAAGTTGCTGGCATTACCCTGGCGGCTGGTGGTGCAGTGACCGTGGTCAGTGGAGGGGATTTGCTCGCACTGACCACGGGACGGGTGGGAACGATGGGCGATATCATGATCGCAATCAGTGCGATCAATTGGGCAGTCTTCACTGTGTTGAGCAAACGCGCCCTTGGGATGCCAAGCCCAGATGTTTCTAGAGATACGGTTGCCAATGGATCTCCGGTTACAGTGATGCTTTACGTGATGGGCTTTGGCTTAGCCTTCAGCATGCCCTGGGCATTGGTTGATGGTGGGTGGCGAGCCTTGGCAACTATTAGTGACCAAGGATGGTGGGCGTTGATTTTCCTGGGAGTAGCATGTTCAGGTCTGGCATATCTTTTCTGGTTTAAAGCTCTGGATGTGATGCCCGTAACCCAGGCGGCGGTGTTTCTTTACCTCGAGCCTCTGGTCACTGCGGTGCTGGCAGGTCCGATGCTTGGAGAGTCGACGACAACCATAACTGCGCTGGGCGGAGCGGCGATCTTGCTGGGTGTGTGGTGGGTGAATCAGGGTTAGGGATTAGAGGTGCTGATTGGAGCGACGGTCGGCAATGGGAAGGGGGTTGAACTCGCTCCCGGCATGAGGGTAGCGGTTAACGCAGAGGGTTGGGTGTAGGTTTTGGTGGGAGTTGGCGTCGTCAGTGACAGGGGCGTAATCGTCGAGGTAGGGTCGATAGCCGGTGAGAAGGCTGCAGTTTGTGTGCTGCTAGGAGTAGGAGTGGCGGCCGACCAAGGCCATGGACCAAACCACCACCCCGAGGCCAAGGACAGCAATGTAAGGCAGATCAATCCCACACTGCCAGCGATGGCTACCAAAATCCAAGCCGCCTGGCGACTTAGCGTCGTTCGTCGAGGTAGTTTAAGAGCGGTTAGGAGGACGATAGTGATGTTGTCGTGACCGCCGCGAGTTCTCGCTAAATCGACAAGGGAGATAACCGCATCCCTGGGAGATTGCTCCTGCAGCGCGTGTAAGATTTCATCCTTTTCAACAAGATCAGTCAAACCATCTGTGCAGAGCAGAACCTGATCGCCTCGTCGAAGGCGGAGGCCTTGATTAGCCTCAGAATGGGCATCACTTTCATGCGCCTTTAAGCGAAGGCGCATGTCTGGTTTGGGTAGCTCACGGCTGCCAATGTAACGGCGTAGCACATGGGCTTGGGGATGATCTCGTGCTTCGTCTGGAGTGATGATGTTGTGTTCAATAGCTTCCTGTATCCAAGTGTGGTCGATGGTGATCTGGTGGAAGCGTCCCTCCCGCAAGAGGTAGATACGGCTGTCCCCGGCGGAGGTGGTGTACAACCGAGATCCAATAATCCAGGCCACCGCTACGGTTGAGCCCATACCCTCCTGTTCTGGTACTTCCTGTGATGCTTGTAGGACAGCGCGGCCCGCATCCTCAACCGCGGCTCGGAGTTGAGAAACGGGATCGTTTACTGTGGAGGCGGTCAAGTTGTTGACGATAGTGTCGGCTGTAATCTGAGCAGCAACCTCACCGGCTTTGTGCCCCCCAATACCGTCGGCGACCACCGCTAATAGCATGGGTCTATTGTCGCCTTTAACATGGTAGCTTTTTACGAGGTATCGATCCTCGTTATGATCACGCACCTCGCCGGGATGGCTCAACTCGGCCACCATTATGTGTGGAGATTCACCAAGCATCATGTCGCGCTTTCCTGGCTAGTCGGTGTGGATGGTTGAGCGTCATTCGCCGGCCGGATGCGCACTTCCGATGGTGGCGGGGGAGCAGGGAGCCGGAAGCGAAAGGCTTTCCGACCAATGTGGACCAGATCTCCATGTTTTAGCTTTCGTCCCTCATCTGGTACCAACTCATAATTGATCCAAGTTCCTGCGACCGATCCTTGATCCCTCAATAGGTAGCCACCAGCTGCTTGACGGGTTAGGCGAGCGTGCATCCCGGCGACAGATGGGTCGTCAAGGGGAAAAGGTGTCAAAGAGGGATCGCTCCCGAGGATGAAATCAGTGCCGGTTAGTGGGACGGCTTCCCCTTCTGTTCCGAGTGCATCAATGAGTATCAGATGAGCTTCTGCACGTAGATCATCGGATCGGCGCCTCAGGCCAGCACGCCTGAGAGGGCTCTTTATCCTGCTTGTCGTCTGGTCAGGAGTGCCCACAGAGACCAAACGCTGTCTTCCCATGCTGATCATGACTACAGCAAGAACTATTCCAGCGATAATCACGGCAAACGCAGCCAGTATCGAGCCAAGAGCTGGTTTCAGCGCTGCCAGCCCACGCGGCGGGGTTAACACCTTGATTCCGACTGAGTGGGCGATTGACGAGCCCTGCATACCAAGAGAATCCTCAACAATGACCTGGATGGTATGCGTTTCAGTTTCTAGGTAGCCAGAGAGATCCCACTCGAACAAGTCAAAGGGTGGTTCTGTGTACTGAGATATCACCGCACCATCAACGACGAATTGGCTGGCATTAATTGTCCTTGGGTGCTTGTCGGGAAAGGTGACCAGCAGGCGGATTGTTTGAGAGGTAGGGGGTATGTCGGCTAGGGTCAGGGTTGGGTCGTCCGTTTGGCGAACGATCTCATCTGGAGGTTGGATGAAAGTCACTTCAGGGGGACGCACATCGATCTCAAAGTTGTGGGTGTTTGACAGCGCGTCCAGTTCATCGCCGGTAACCCTGATCTGGATCTGATGGGTGCCTGATGTTACCGCGCGTGAAGTATAGGTTAATTGATATTGAGTCCTTTGAGCGAGAATTTGATCGGCCAGGTGGTTCAACCCTTGGGATGGATCGAACAGGAGGAGTTGACCACCAGTGGCTTCAGCCAGTTGGCGTAGAGGCTCAGCTTCGGGTTGTTCGATCACCTCCGGTGGACCGACTAGCACTAGGTAAAGTACGGTTCCGGTCTCGCTTGCCCGGCTCATGACATTGGCCATGGGTAAATCGCGCGGTGTAAGGAGTAGAGAGGTGATGAAAATGAGATGGGTGGGCATTCCGGGTATCGGGACCGGGTCGGTGGTGAAGTCAAGCGATCGTAACAGCAGGTCATAGCCGGAGATATTGTCCTCGAAGGTCGGTGTCAGATGAGTGAGGGTGGAGGCAAGGTCGGCGGCAGACTTGCTATGGGTCACCAAGGCTCCCTCCGCGGTCACCAGACTCAAGTCATCGATCCCATAGAGGATGGCTGTTGGTAGTTGCCACCAATCAAGCAGCGCTTGTCGTACTAAATCAAAGCGGGTGCGACCATGGGCGTCCCGCAACTTTAACCCCGATGTCGTGTTAATCACATAGACTTGTCGGGTTCCAACTTGCTTCTCATGGATTGTCACTTCCGAGATCGGTGACTCACCTTCAAGCACGCTGAAGCTGGATGGCGGCAGGCCAGGGATATAGCGTCCAGTGCTGTCAACTACGGCGACGAAGAGTGTAACCTGGGGAAATTGGTCGGTTGTTGGAGGGGATATGCGGACGGTAACCCGCACTTGAGCAGCGGCGGGGTAAATGATGAACCAGGCAGCCAGCAGGATCCAAGTCAGAAACAGCCATTGTGCTCGTAGTTTCCCGCACATGTGCACATTGTAGCACGCGGTTGAAAGGGGGGTAGTGCGAGTTTGCATTTGGTTTACAAATCGCGCACTAATCTTGGATCTAATTGTAAGATGATCTTAGCAGATAATTAACAGGGGTTTATGATGATATCAGGCAAGGACAATTTCCCAAGGGATGTCTACCCATTGGTAGAGACATTCCAGCCAAGTCTCGAATCGGACGAACGCCTAATCCGGGTGGTATTGATGACCGGATTTATGGTGGTATTGGCGATTGAGGTTTGGTTACTTTTGCAAGCGCTGCAGCTCTGGTAGTAAGCAGTTTCCTTGAGCGAAATGCCTAATGGAACTGCGGTAGAGCTATCGTGCCCATTCTTTCGTGACGGAGTGCAGGTAACTAATATCTAACGACGCGATTTACTAGCCTTTTAAGTCTCCATCTGGTGACCCCTCTCGCTTATTACCTCAAATGCGGGAGTTTTTTTGTAAGGTGGGGGTAAATCCTTGACAGCGTCGTGGAACCACTTGATCGATATGGTAAAGATTACTCCCATTCGATGGTAGCCGGGGGTTTGCTGGTAATGTCGTAGACCACACGATTCACACCAGGTACTTCGTTGACGATGCGATTGCTTATGCGTGCCAGAACGGGGAGCGGCAAACGAGCCCAATCGGCGGTCATGAAATCATCGGTGGTAACAGCCCGTACAGCTACCGTTTCGGCGTACGTCCGCTGGTCACCCATTACACCTACAGATTGTACTGGAAGCAACACTGCGAAGGCTTGGGCGGTTTTTTTCCGTAGAAGCCCAGCGGTCTGCAGTTCATCAAGCACAATCTTGTCTGCAACCCGTAAGCGTTTCAGCCTCTCGATAGTGATCTCTCCAAGACATCGAACTGCCAGACCGGGGCCAGGGAAAGGCTGACGCCATACAAGGGATTCCGGCAAGCCTAAAGCGAGGCCAACTGCACGCACTTCATCTTTGAAAAGGAAACGCAACGGCTCAACCAGTTCCAAATCGAGATCGGTGGGTAAACCGCCAACATTGTGATGGGTTTTGATCCGGGATGCCACTCGCCGATCAGGGGCACTAGACTCGACTACATCTGGGTAGATAGTGCCCTGGACCAGGAAACGAGCCTGCCCGACCTTGCGCGCTTGAGCTTCGAAAACCCGGATAAATTTTTCGCCGATGATCCGTCGTTTATCTTCTGGGTCAGTCACCCCGGATAAGGCGTCGAGGAAGGTTTCAGTGGCATCTATAGCGATCAAACGCGCTCCCAGGTTCTCGCCGAACGCCTGAATCACTGCCTCCGGTTCACCATGACGTAGCAACCCGGGATTTACAAATATACAGGTCAACTGGTCCCCGACAGCCCGTTGTACCAAAGCCGCGGCGACGGAAGAATCCACCCCGCCACTAACTCCAGCGATTACTAGTTGATCGCCAATTTGAGCTTTCACTTGCTCGACTGAGTTCTCGACGATCGACTCGGGCGTCCATTCTGGTTGGGCATCGCAAATATCGACCGCGAAAGTCCGCAGGATCTCACCTCCGCCCGGGGTGTGGTGCACTTCTGGGTGGAACTGCAACCCGTAGCGTTTATGGAGGTTATCACCGATGGCGGCAATGGGTGAATTTTCCGAACGGGCTGACACATGGAATCCGGGCGGTGGGATCTCAATCCGATCCCCATGGGACATCCAGACGGGTTGTTTCCCTGCTGGGAGCAGTGGATCTTCAGTGAGGACTTCAATCTCTGCTGATCCGTACTCGCGATGTATCGAGGCGGCTACACGTCCACCCAGAGCGTGGGTGAGGGCTTGCATACCATAGCAGATGCCAAGGATGGGAAGGCCGGATTCGAGCACGTAATCTGGAATAGATGGAGCTCCCATCTGGTAAATCGAAGCCGGTCCACCCGACAGGATTAAACCTTTCGGCTGTAAGGCCAGAATCTGCTCGGCTGGCGTATCGTAGGGGAATAGCTCGCAGTACACATGCGCCTCGCGCACGCGCCGGGCGATCAGCTGTGAGGTTTGTGAACCGAAATCTAGTATTACGATGATGTCCACGGAATTT
>Ga0114930_10001477_pt1 | contig 22340 bp, 25 predicted proteins | sample AnhtaG_FD_87300 | JGI IMG/M metagenome (GOLD analysis project Ga0114930, IMG submission 87300) | Deep subsurface microbial communities from Anholt, Denmark to uncover new lineages of life (NeLLi) - Anholt_01485 metaG | ecosystem: Environmental > Aquatic > Marine > Oceanic > Sediment | place... | reverse complement strand
TTGATAAACAAAAAATTAAAACTTGCGCAGAAAACATTGCTAGAAGCATTAATATAAAAGAAGAGGGCGAGTATGTTCTAATAAAAGGTGGTTTTTATACTCATGAATTGTTAGAAGAAATAGGATTAAGTATTCTAAGAAAGGGTGGGATTCCCCATATCACTTCTACAAGTGATTATTTTGATGAGTCAATTTTTACGGATGATTTAATAAAGGCTAATATTATTGAAAAAACACCTCTGCATTATTTGAAATTAATCGAGAATATTGATGCCTACATCGCAATAGAACCACTTGAAGATCCTTCTATTCGGAATAAAGCTCCAAAAGAAAAACTTGAGGCTTATCAAAAATCAATAGCACCTATTAGGAATATACTCTATGGTTTTAAAGAGGGATATGCTCCTGGTAAGAAATGGTGTTATGCCGCTTGGCCTTCAAAAAAAGCAGCTAAATTTTTTAATATCGATTATAATTTATTTGAAAAATTCATTGTAGATGGAATGTGCATTCCAACCGAAGAGTTCACAAGAATAGTGAATAATTTAGGAGATAAGTTCGAAAATGCAAAAAAAGTGTATGTGAGCGATAGTTATGGTACAGAATTCTGGGTTTCGGTTGAAAATAGAGTAAAGATACTTGATGACGGAATTTTATCAGAAGAACAAATAGCTTTAGGTGATCTAGGAGGAAATCTGCCAGCGGGTGAAGTCTTTTTCGCTCCTATAGAGACTCGAGGAGAAGGAAAGATATTTTGTCCTTTGACTAAAGAAAGATACACTCATAAATTTGTGAAAAACGTAGAATTGCCTTTTAAAGATGGAAAACTATTACTTGAGAAAGTCACAGCCGACTCTAATTTAGATGTTCTAACTGATGCTTTTAAGCAACGTGAACAGATCGATAGAGCAAATAATGTTCCTGAACTTAGGACATATAATATTGGAGAACTCGGTATAGGATGTAATCCTGTAATAACAAAAGCTATTGGATATATTCTTACTGATGAAAAAATAAATGGGAGTGTTCACGTTGCATTTGGATTCAATAAATCCTTCGGTGGAACTTCGACCTCTCAAATGCATTGGGATTTTGTTACTGCTCCTAACGCAAATATTACTGTAGAATATAAAGATGATACTAAAAGAACTATAATGGAAAATGGAAAATTAGTTTAACTGGATATAAAATATTTTAATTAGTGAATCTTTAGTTTGTTTTCATAATTGTTCTAAATAGTCTATAATTTTCTCTAAAACCAATTTTTTAAACATTATCCTATCTGCATTAAAATCAAATCTATTAGCTTGAGTTTCTTCTTCCGTTGAGAATCCTATATAGACTGTGCCAACGGGTTTTTCAGGAGTGCCGCCTGTTGGTCCAGCAATGCCACTAATACCAATCCCTATATCAACATTTGATAGTGTTCTTATATTATAGGCTAATTGTTTTGCAACATTTTCAGATACAGCACCATGAATTTCAAGGGTTTTACGTTCTACATTCAGTAAATCTATTTTTGCTTGATTGCTATAACAAACAATTCCTCTTTCAAATACTTTAGAGGCTCCAGAAATATTTGTGAACATGTGTGAAACATATCCTCCTGTACACGACTCGGCAATGGCAATCTTTAAGCTCTTTGCGGTGTAGGTTTTAATGATTTTATCTATTCTTTCTAAAACAACTATTTTTTCAATCACCTTTGAATCTCAAATTTTTTCCCACATGACTTGCAAAATCTTGCTCCTTCAATCAAGGAATTTCCACAATAAGGGCAATGCCAATTAATAGATCTTTTTGGGGGGGCTATAAGCTTATAAACTTCAGGTTCTTTATCTCCAAATGGATAATAATCCAAGTTTTTCTCAATAACTTTTTGATAACATCTTGGACAAAATTGCTTTTTTTTAGCACAATAATATATCAGATATGGGTTAAATAGCATGAAGCCCCACATTAAGAATATAAATATAAAAAGTCCTGATAAAATAGGAATTGATATAATTGTAATGGGGATTATTATTGCTGAAACGAGAATAATAAATAATCCAAATATTTTAATGTTGAATTTGGGTCTTGTAGGAAACACATTCATTTTACAATTAGTGCAAAATTGCATATCATCTAAATTTTGAGCCATCTATCTCTATGTAAACATTTAAAACGAGTTATTATTATTAATATAAATTAATAACAAATAAAAATAAATAAAAAATAATATCTTAATAATTTTGAAATTATTGCATAAGTAATGGAAAAAATCTTAATAAAATACTACGGAGTGAATTAAATGGGCAAAAAAGATGATGCTGCTAAAGGATTCGTTTTTAAAATAACCGTAATTGGTGATGGAGCTGTAGGGAAAACTTCATTAATCAAAAAATATACTCAAGGAAGCTTTAAAAAAGATTATATTAAAACTTTAGGGGCGCAATTTTCGAAATATGATGAAGAAATTGAGGGAAACAATTGCAAATTATTTTTTTGGGATATTGCAGGTCAAAGAGAATTTGATTTCATGCGTCCAACATTTTACAAAGGCTCAAAAGCTGCTATCATAGTATTCAGCCATACAGATGATGAAAGTTTTAATAATATCGCAAATTGGCATGAGGATATCAAAAGTTATACTGGAGAACTCCCCATTGTTTTATTCGGCAATAAAACCGATTTGGTTGACGAAAATGAGGTAGATAATGAGAAGGTTGAAAATATAGTGAAAGAAAAGGATTTTCTTGGATATTACAAGACATCTGCTAAGACAGGACAAGGTGTGTTTCAAGCCTTTCAAGCAATAATTAAAAATTTATATCATAAATACAAAGACGCCTAAAAAATGTACGACGATATTAATCAAGGCTATCCGAAGATTTTGTTCTTTTCGTCAAACCATTGCGCACCTTGTCTTCCAGTTGAAGAAATGCTAAAGAGAATAAATATTTCATTATTCGGTAAAAAATTAAGAATTGATAAAATTTCGATCGATCTTGAAGATAATCGTCAATTTACACAAGAATATCGGATTACTTCAGTCCCAACATTGATAATAGCAGACAAAAAATTATCTGTAAATATTACGGAAGAAGAAGTCATTGATGCTGTCCTATACGCATTCATCTCATCAGTTAAAATATAAAAAAAATAGAGTTAATATACAGAAATGTGATTTATAAAAACTATAATAAATAAAAAGAAGTGAAAAAATATGGATAGACAATTACTTTCTAAAATTTTAGCCCAAATGAGAAAGAATTTAAAAGAAGGTAGATCTATTGGAGATATGAAAGTTGGAGCCTTACTGGCTTTAGGGCATCAATTAGAAGCCATTTTTTATTATTTAGGGCATGAGTTAGGAACTACATTAAAGGTTAAACAAGTAAAAGATGTAATTCAAATTCCCAGTGAGTTGAAAGACATAATTTCTCAATTCAATCTTGGTGAAATAGAAATTAAAGATAGCTCAGATGAGATTATTGAATTGAGAATGAAAGATCACGCATCTATTAAAGATCTAATTAAAAAAGGAATTAAAGCAACAGGAAGTTTTTGTTCTTTTGAGGCGGGATTATTGGCGGGAATCGTGGAAAAATTAAGTGATCGGCATTGCTTTGCACAAGAGATGGGATGTAGCCTACAAACGGGCGAAAATTACTGCGAATTTATTATTGTTTTTCAAAAAGACTAATTGTCGCAAATTTTACTTTTTTTTAATAATAATTTATTCTTGGAATTGAATAAGAAAATTATTAATAAATATAAACTATATTGTGAATATAAAAAAAATTATTAATTTTCGAAATTACGTGAATTGTAATGCACGAAGAACCTAAGTGGGTTATAAAGATAACTCTTTTGGGCGAAAAGAATGTAGGTAAAACCTCATTGGTCTATCGCTTTATAGAGAATAAATTCAGAGAAAATTATAAAGCAACTCTTGGTGTTAATCTTCTAAAAAAAGATATAGATATAAATGGCGGGGTTTCTGCTCAAATCTGGGATCTTGGAGGCCAAGAGTCTTTTAGATCTCTAAGAAAACTATATTTAGAAGGCGCTAATGGTGGGTTAGTAATTTTTGATTTGACAGATAGAAATTCTTTTGATAAACTAAATGAGTGGATTGATAGTTTTAAAAATACGAGAGGAGAACAACCTTTACTATTAATAGGTAACAAATCTGATCTGGAAAATCAGGTAAAAATAACAGATAAAGAAGCGAGTCAATATGCTCGGAATAATAAGATGGATTTAATTTTAACATCCGCTAAAACTGGTAAGAATGTTGAAGAAGCTTTTATCAAATTAACAAAACGAATTTTAGATAAAATGATTAATAAATAGCTATTTGATACTTTTTCTTTTGTTCATTAATTTTTAAATAAAAAATTTAAATATTGATATAGTTACTATCAAAATTTAGTGATTAAAGCTTATAACTTCTACAAATCTACCACCTTTATAAAGGAGGATTTATTTAAATACAAATAACATAAGAACCATGTAAAATAGAATATTTTTTTAGTTCTCAATTTTTAAATCCCAATTATCACATTAAGATTATTATTATGTCAGAAGAAGATAAAGAATTTGAAGAAGAAGATAAAGAATTTGAAGAAAAAGATGAAGATGAATTAAAGGAAGGGGAAAAAGGAGAATACGATTATGAGACTGACTTAGATTACAAGATAGAAAATGTAGTAGCAACAGTAGTAGTGGAGATAACCGAAAAAATAGATCTTAATCAAATAGCAAGACGTCATGCCGATGTTGAATATAATCCAGAACGTTTTCCTGGTCTTGTAATGCGGATTGAAAAACCTCGAGCAACAATACTAATCTTTTCAACCGGAAAAATGGTTGTCACAGGATTGAGACAAGCATTAGAAGCAGATAGAGTTGTTGATAAGGTTGTTAAGAATATTAAAAAGGCAGGAATAAAAGTATCTAATCCAGAAATCACCATTCAGAATATTGTAGCTTCTGGAGACTTGCACACGAATATTGATTTAAACATGGCGGCCATCGTGATGGAATATGCGATGTACGAACCAGAGGTATTTCCAGGATTAATCTATCGTATGCAAGAACCTAAGACAGTTTTTCTAATTTTCAGCACAGGGCGTATAGTGTGTACAGGAGCTAAACGAAAGGAAATCGTTAGAGATGCTGTTTTAAAATTAAATCAACAAGTTAGAGAATTAGGAGTCGCAAAAAAAGATATAGGAGACTCTGAGTATCAAGACATTACTTTCATTTAATTTTTATATATTTTTTTTATTTTTACCCTTTTATCAAAACATATACTCAAGTTCAAGCATTTTCTAATTTATTTTTAAATTCTATAAGAAGAGGAGCTTATTCGATTAAACGGCTTTTTTACTGTTAATAGCATTAATTGAGTTTAAATACTCATCATATAATACATTCAACAAACTAAACTCCTTAGCTTTAATAAGAGCGAAAAGAAGTAATTGATTTAAACTTATTTCATTGTTAGAATCATAAATGTCTTCAATTTTTAGAATATCACTGTGTTGATCAAGAAAATTACATAGGATATATCTATTTTCTTTCCTCATATTTACTTTGTTCAGAGCACCGAACATCCTAAAAATCAGAGGAGCTTGAAATTTGACTGTATTATTACGTAATGATTGGAATTCTTTAAGATATTTGGTTCTTTTTAAATAAGCCGACATAAATAATAAATTAAAAATCTGATTATTGAAAAGAAGTAATATTTAGATAATATCAAAGAAATCATCAAAATAGTATAATAATGAATGGTAATTTTACTTTTTAAAAAGTATAGTCAAAACCCTTAAACTGGTATTTAGGGGGTGCAAATTCGTGTTCTACTTGATCTACTCGAGCATTTTTAGGTCCAACTTTTGCGAATTTTAAGAGTTCTTTTAATTTATCCTCAGGACCTTCAGCTTCTATAAAAACACTGCCATTAGGCATATTTTTAACATATCCAGACAAATTTAATTTTCGAGCAACTTTACGAGTCGTATAGCGAAAGAATACCCCTTGCACAATTCCACTTACTTTAATGATAATCCGTAATACTTTCATAAATTTATATAATAAACATCACGATTAGAGTTATACCCAACAACTTTATTTTTTACAAGTGTTTCAAGCACAGTTTCTAACCATTTTGTGCTGGTTTTAACAGAATTTTTAATTTCTTCAAGGCTAAGTCCATCGTTTATGGCTAATAGAAATAAAATTTTACTTTTCACATTTAAATGATCCGAGTTTTGTACTTTCTTAAATCGTTCCTTTATATCGTATTCTATAGTCCTCAGTAAAGCTACTTCATTGCTTAATTTAAAAAGAACTTCATCTGTAGTTTGGGGAACTTCTAAACTAGAGCTGAACATTACTCCTAACCGGATTTTTAGCATATCTTCTTTAAAGTCCTTATCTAATTCTTTATTAAAATCCTCGAGAAACTCTATATAGTCGTTCCCATCATCAAGTGATGATGGTCTTAAAACTAAAACTATAATCATTTCTTTGTTTTCATTATAGTAAGAAACAGAGTTCCAATGTTTTTCTTCTGTAATTATATGCGATTCCGTAAAATTATGCGATATTGTTATTTGCTGTACAATAGGATCTGGGATTTCTAGATTTTCCGGGTATCTCATGTAAATGGTGCCCCCAATGACCTCATCCCATTTTATTAAAAAAATACCCGTTGGCATTTTGGATTATTATATTTTTTTTTTTAATAGATGTCTGAATAACATTTTTAATAAAATAATAACATTTATTAATAAAAATTTAGTTGTTCTTAGTCTAATCAATCAATTAAAATATCGATATATCTGTAAGTGATGGTAAATTGTTAAAATTAAATTAAACATTCAGAGAATACCTAAAAAAATAAATAAAACAATGATGATTTGTCACTTAGTGAGATTATTTGAACGTCTATTATGTTTATATCTTAGAAACAGTTGCGACAAATGGTAAAAAAAGATATTATACAGGATATACGAATAATCTCTATAGAAGATGGAATGAGCATCGAAGCGGGAAGGGCGCAAAATTTTGTCGAGGAAAAAAATATCTTGAATTAAAATATTTTGAATCTTTTACCACCAGAAAAGAAGCGATGAGAAGAGAATTAGAGATAAAATCTTTTTCAAGAAAACAAAAGAGAGAGTTAATAAATAGTATCTATACTTAAAAATTAATTGAGATTAATGGTGGTAAACAAAAACTTTATAGTCTGTTTAGCAGGGTTACCAGCATCAGGCAAAACTACTTTTGCTATTATATTAAAAAAGAATATTGAAAAGAAATTCAATATACATAAGGTTAAAATTGTTGATCCTGATATAATACGACAATCAATAACGCCAAACAAATTTGATTATAGATCTGAGCCTGATGTAAGGGAAACAAATTTAACAGAAATAAAAAAGGAATTACAAAAAGGCAGTATCGTTATTAGTGATGATTTAAATTATTACACTAGTATGAGGCATGATTTAAAGAAACTTGCTGATGACATTAAAATTCACTTCTTTATAATAAATATCTCTACTCCTTTTGAAATGTGTTTAAAATGGAATAAATTGAGAGGAAAACCAATTCCAAATAAAATTATTAAAAAAATTAATAGGAAATTTGATAATTTTGGTAAGTATAGTTGGGATTACCCCGAAGCAATATATGATATCTCTCGAATACAAGATTTAAATAAAGAAATTGAAGATCTTGTGGAAAGAATAAAAAATAAAGTAAGTACATCAAAAGAAATATTAGAAAAAGAAGATAGAGTGAAAAAATTTTTTAATTTGGAGAATGAAAATTTAGATAAGATAACTAGAATCTATGTAGGAAAACTTTTACAAAATTCAGAGTTCATATCTATGAAAAAAAATATTATAAAGACAAGGAAATTATTTGTAAAGCTTTATAAAAATAAAACTTTAAAAGAGTCTGAAATTGCTAATACTTTCAAAGAATACTTAGAAAAAAGGTTAAATATTATAATTTCTGAGAAGCTATTGTAACCCAATATTATAAAAATTAAAGAAAAAGAAAATAAAGCATAAATACTTTAATTACTTGTGTTTTGATATTTTAATTGAATAATTTATTTACTAAAAATTTTGAAAATGACACAAGAAAGAAAGATTAAAGAAACAACCAAATTAAAAATTGAAAGGTTAGAAAAAAGTCGAAGTGGTCGTTCTTTATGTTATATTGATCAAGATGTAATGTTTGATTTAGGGCTTAATACAGGTGATATCATTGAGATTAGGGGAAAGAAAAAAACCACAGGTATTGCCGTTTCGAGTGCTCCTGATAGAGGAAAAGGAATTATAAGATTAGATGGTCTTCAGAGACTTAACGCAGGAGCAACTATTGGCGAGTATGTTTCATTGCAAATAGCAGAAGTATATCCAGCAATTGAACTAGTATTAACTCCTACAAAACCAAATATCGATTTAAAAAGACAAGCAGATGCAATTAAGAGTAAATTAATTGATAAACCAGTAGTAATTGGTGATATAGTTGATGTTTTAGGAACTTTTGTTCAAAGACAAGATCAAGACAATCCTATGTCTGATCTCATGAAAATGTTTCAACTAGGTGGAAAAAAAAGACCAACTTTAGGAACATTAAGGCTCATTGTTGAAAATTTGAATCCATCAGATAAAGTTGTAAAAATAACTCGCGATACTATAATAAAAGTAAATAAAAGAGTTGCAGTTTTGAATGTTTCGGGTGGAGTTGTTACTTATGATGATGTTGGAGGATTAACTGATGAAATTCAAAGAATACGAGAGATGGTCGAATTGCCTATAAAGCATCCCGAATTATTCCATCGCTTAAACATTGACCCCCCAAAGGGAGTTCTATTCTACGGACCTTCGGGGACAGGAAAGACATTAATGGCTAAAGCTGTATCTCAAGAATCAAATGCAAATTTTATTATTATAAATGGACCCGAAATTATGAGTAAATTTTATGGAGCAAGTGAGGGAAGACTTCGTGAAATATTTAGAGAGGCTGAAGAAAACGCACCTTCCATAATATTTATTGATGAAATTGATTCAATTGCCCCAAAAAGAATGGATACTTCAGGTGAAGTTGAAAGACGTGTAGTTTCTCAATTATTATCTTTAATGGATGGTTTACGTGGCAGAGGGGAAATAATATGTATAGGTGCCACAAATAGAATAAATTCTCTAGATGAAGCTTTAAGAAGACCCGGACGATTTGATAGAGAGATCGAATTTGGTGTTCCTAACGTTAAAGGAAGAAAAGAGATTTTCCAAATCCACACAAGAGGGATGCCTCTTGAAGAAGATGTGAATCTAGATGAATATTCTGAGATAACTTATGGATTTGTGGGAGCAGACATTATGGCAGTTTGTAGAGAAGCAGCAATGTTCTCATTAAGAAGGATTTTACCTAAAATAAATTTGGATGATCCTATTCCTAGCGAAATAATTCAAGAATTAAATATTCAGGACGATGACTTCGTTAAAGCAACTAATATGGTTGAACCGTCTGCTATGAGAGAAGTTATGGTTGAAATTCCTAATGCTTCCTGGGAAGATATAGGTGGATTAGAGGAAATTAAGAATGAATTAAGAGAGGCGGTAGAATGGCCTTTAAAACACCCTAAACTATTTGAAAAAGCAGGGATACGCCCTTTAAACGGCATCCTTCTATTTGGTCCACCAGGTTGTGGAAAAACTCTTCTAGCAAAAGCAATCGCTAATGAAAGTCGATCAAACTTCATTGCTATTAAAGGTCCTGAAATCTTTTCCAAATGGGTTGGAGAAAGTGAAAGAGCTGTTCGAGAAATTTTTCGCAAGGCACGACAAGCTGCTCCTTCAATAATCTATTTTGATGAAATTGATGCGATTTCAGCAGGAAGAGGGGCTTATGAAAGCACTCACACCTTTGCATCAATAGTTAATCAAATTTTAGTTGAGATGGATGGAATTGAAAATAGAAAGGGAATTGTGACTATAGCAAGTACTAATCGCCCTGATATTGTTGATCCCGCCTTTTTAAGGCCTGGTAGATTTGATCGCTTAATATATGTAAAGGAACCAGACTTTGAAGCAAGAATGAAAATCTTGGAAGTTCATACAAAAAATATGCCTTTAGCTGAGGATGTATCATTAAAAGAAATCGCACAAAATACCGTAGGGTATAGTGGAGCGGATTTAGAAAATGTTTGTCGGGAAGCAGGGATGCAAGCAATTAGAGAAAAAATGGATGCTATAGAAAAAATAGAAAATAAGCATTTCGAATTTGCATTATCAAAAATAAAGTCAACATTACCTAAAGAAATTACAGAAAGATATGAAAGCATAGCTAAACAAATAACAGAATCCAGAAATATTACAGAATCGAAAGCTGATTTCTACAAATAAATGAGAATTATATTAACTTATTTCCTATTTTAATCATTTTAATTAATTATTAAATTGATATTCCATTGTTTAAATTTAGATTAGTCTTTATCTAAATTATAACTAATTAAACACTATAGGAAAAGAATTATAAAAGAACATCCTTATCACTTTTTATCTTAGATTTAAAAAGTTGAATTAAATCTTCTGATTTAATAAAGGTATTAAAAGAAATTAAGGAAATTATTGAAGAGTTAAAAAAGGAAAGGAACAAAGGAAGTAATGAAAGCCTCTCTTATTTTGTTTAATAAAAGTAAATATAATTTCTAATTTTTTTACTCTTTAGTTAGATTCTTCAGAACTTTTACACTCGTAAGTATAAATATTATTTTTTTAAATTTATATTAATGAAACTCTCTTTTTTTCTTTATAAATAAGAAGAAATTACTTATACGTGAGACTGTATGTTATTAAAAGGATCATATTATTAGTTATCATATATAATATTAAAGGAAAATGACAGAAGATATAGAAAAAAGGTTCGGAAGAAAGGAAAAGTATTACAATGAAATTAAATATCTTGCTGAGATGAGAAACATTGAGTTGCTTTCAAAAACATATTCTAATAATACATCACCTCTGAAGTTTCTGTGTAATGTGTGTCAAAGGACATGGACAGATTATAGAGTACATATAAAACAGAAAGTTCAAAGGAATACATTTGGGTGTCCTTCATGTAATGGGAAGAAAACAAAAGAGGAATTGTATAAAGAATTTCAAGCATTAGCCCAAAAGAGAGGAGGTGGGTTATTATCACCAAGATTTTATGGAATGACAAAGGAACACTTATGGTATTGTAACAAGCATCAATTTGAGTGGTGTGCTAAACCGAACAATATAAAAGATCATCCTTCAAAGAAAGGCACATGGTGTCCCAAATGTAAAATAGAGAAATTACCCCAAAATCAATTAAAATATACTATTGAGGATATGCAAAAATTAGCAGAATCAAAAGCAGGAGGGGGTAAATTGTTATCTAAAGAATTTCATGGAGTTGCGAAATATCATCTATGGGAATGTGGTACATGTAGACATGTATGGAAAGCAAAACCACATGAAATTATGGGAAAGTCTACACGCCCTGAGGGAACTTGGTGTCCTAATTGTGCTAAAGGAAGAGCAGAAAAGATATGTAAAGCATTTTTTGAAGAATTATTTGGGATACCTTTTGAAACAGAAACTAATTTAGAATGGTTAAAAATATATGGTCTTCACCTTGATGGGTACAATTCAAATTTGAAAATAGCATTTGAACGACATGGAATACAACATTACAGGTTTCATCCTTTCTATCATAATAATGACCCGAAGGAATTTGAAAGGCAGTTGATGACAGACTTTTACAAAAGAAGAATGTGTAAGATTCATGGAATTATACTAATTGAAGTTGGATATGAAAGGCGAAATGGGAAGCTTCATAAGATTACTATTAATGAGATGGAAGCTTGTATACGAAAAAAATGTGACGAAAAAGGAATTTCAATTCCTAAAAGAAAAAATAAAATTGACTGGACTAAATTCAAGCTAAGTGAACCCAATAAAGTCAACGAATTACAAGAACTAGCAGAAAAAAGAGATGGTAAATTATTATCTGCACATTACTATGGCGAATTAATTAAATTGAAATGGTACTGTAATAAGCACAATAGAACCTGGGATGCGTTCCAAATGATATAAGAGGAAAACCATCAAGACCTATGGGAACATGGTGTCTTTTATGTGGAAGAGAAAAAGTTTCTCAAATTAAGAAAAACAAAGATAAGACACGTAAACGAGATAAGTATGGGAGATATACAAGTGATATTACTAAATCTTTCTAAATAATTTTTTTCTCAATGTTTAAAATGTGAGTAGTTTTTATTTATTTCTTACAACTCCCTTGTATGAGCATTTATTATTTGTCTCTTGGTCTTAATGCTGTTTTATTTGTTTTAGGATTAATCTATTATATGTTAAGATATCAGCAGAATAAAGAAAATGTACAGAGAACCTCTGAGGAATATAAATCTCTAAAAATTTTGAATCTTATTATCCTTCTTATTTGTTTAATTCCTATACCGTTTGTAATCTATGGTCCAGGAAATCCAAATGACGTTCATAAAATAGATGAGTCAATCTCTTTAGAACAAGTATATAAAGCAACGGAATATTTAAATGAAGCTCTATTAAAGACTTATCTCAAATAAAGAATTGTTATTTTATTCTGGAAGTAGTAATTATTCTATATCTTTAATTTAATTTTAATAGTTTAATATAACATGTATAGAATTAAAAATATTTTTTGATAAATTTCCTTCGAAAAGATTCAGGATTTTTACCTTTTTTTAATATGTATTCTTCGCATTTCGTATAAAGTTCTAACATCGTGTCGTATAATTCTTTATACTTGATATTTGGGAGAATTTTATCAGATTGTTGAAAATTTACGAATTTATTTATAATCTGGCCCCAATTTTTACTGCTTTTTATATAATCATAATATGATTTGGCACTTCTCAATGCTGCACCTAAAGCGGCAGAATTCGTAATTTCAAAGCGCCGTACCTTAGTATTAAATATATCTGCTGCAACTTGCAATATTTCTCTATTTGTTGAAGCACCTCCAGTTGCGTAAATTTCTTCGGGTTTTTCTTTAATCCATTCAGAATGCAATCTCATGGAAAGGAATTGACATTCTATTATAGCTCTTATATTACCTGCTATATCATTTTTTTCCAATCCAAACCTATACACTTTAGGCTCTAATACCAATGGCACTATTTCGGGATAGAAATAAGGTAAAATTATTTTTCCATAATTACCCGGAGGTGTTACGTTTAAAATCTCTGAAAACTGAGCCCAACTTAGACTGAATTTTTGCCTAATTTTTTCTCTCGCCAATGAGCCATTTTTATAACATATCAAACTCATGTAATCTCCTGTTGGAGCACCAAAAACATGCCCTTCTCCATTTAAATCTAGTAATAGCCTTTTCAAATAGCCAAAATATGTATCGCTTGTTCCTAAACTAATAGCAACTTTACCTTTTCCAATGAGTCCAGTGCCTATTAAACTATTTGGATTATCTCCAGACCATGCTACTATAAGGGTTTCCGGATTAAACCCATATTTCTCAATAAAGTAAGGTGAAATTTTACCAATAACATCATATGAGTTAGAAAGGCTAGGAAGTTTTTCTTTTAACGAGGGTGCTGTAGATTTTAATGCCCTATTATCCCATTGTTTAGTTTCTATATTCATTAAATTCATCCCTGATCCATCACCGTGATCTATAGGAGCATTTTTTCCCAATAAAATTGAAGCCATATAAGAACTTACTAAATGTATTATTGAGGTTTTTTTATATTCTTCAGTATGTTCTTGATAAAATTTACGTATTTGTGGACCTGAAAAACGCTCAAATGTATTTGATCCAGTTAGTTTTATAGTCTCTCTCATACCGCCCAATGTATTGCGAATTTCTTCACATTGTTTTGAAGTGCTTGAATCCATCCATATTGGAGATGATTTACGTGTCAAACAATCATTAATTTGATCAACGATAAATTCATTAGGGCTTAGGTTTTGAAGTTTTTTCTCGAATTTATCGTTTAAATACACAGTACCATGTTGTTGTCCGGAACCAGAAATTGCTTTTATCTCTTTTAATTGGATTTCTTTTTTCTTCATTATTTCAGAGAGAATATCTAATGCTTCAACCCACATTAAAGGATATGAATGTATTACTTTATTATCATTAGATATTATAATGCCATTTTTCGTATGATAATGAGGTAAATCTCTATCGTAATTAATACTGTGTCTATAAATGATCTTCTTAGAATTAAAATCTATTATAAAAGCAGTCAAACTCTGTGTTGAGCAATCCAATCCGAGAAAATAATCGAACATGATTTCTCTATGTTTTTAATATTAATGAATCTTTTTATAATATTTTTTACCAAGATTTCTGAAAAATTTAAAACAAGCTAAATTATAAATCTAGATAAAAAAACTATTTTTAATAGAAAGAATCAAACATGAAGAAGATTGCTGTATCAATTCATGCAAGAAAAAATTTCAATCCTGATGTTATTAAGGATTTAGATGGACTTGATTACATTCATGTAGATGTAGCAGATGGTAAGTTTGCAAATGTCAGATATATCAATTTAGATACCTTTAGAATATTAAAAGAAAACTACAATATCCCAATAATCGCCCATATGATGGTGGTTAATCCTCTCGATTATATCGACAAAATCATCAAATACTTGCATTCCTTTACTTTTCATCTTGAAATTAAGGGGAATAAATGGCTTATTATAAATGAAATAAAAAATAGGGGAAAAAATATTGGTATTGCTATAAATCCTAATACTAAAATCTCAGAAATAATCCCGTACTTAGATGCAATTGATTTAGTTCTTGTAATGTGCGTATATCCCGGAAGAGCAGGTCAAAAATTTATTCCCAAATCCATTGATAAAGTTAATCGTCTTACTGTATATAAAAAAGACTTTGATTTCGATATTGAAGTAGATGGGGGCATTAACCTTGAAAACGCGGAAAAATTAAATGCAGATATTCTAAGTAGTACTTCCACCATTTTAAATTCTAACACTCCTAACACTATAATCCAATTGCTAAAACATTCCGAAAGATATAAGTAAGAAAAAACGAATTATCTCGAAAAACCTTTTTAATCCGGAATTAAAAATTCCGATAAATCTTTACCTATCAGTTCTCTTCCTTTTTTGCTTGTAACTGAAGCTGCTATCTCAAACCTATACCCCTCAATAGCTTCAGCATACATAGTTAAGCGTCTAACGAAATAATTTATTGCTTCTTCAAAATCTTCTGGTTTTGCTTCAAATATCCCTGAACCCTTTAAACCACTTTTAGTTGCCCATGTTTCCCATGCTATTGCTGGTTTTATTACAGGAGGAAATGGAAATACCTGCTCAACTTCAAGATATTTTTTCCCCACAGCATCACTTTTTTCGACAGGATACCATACATTGATTAAAATTCTTATCATTGTTTTACTAATCTTTTTACTTTGTAATTGAAAAATAGAAAATGGGGAACCTTATAAATTTTGTTTGAAGCTTTAGTTTATTTAAAAATCTAATTTTGTTTAGTCTATAAAGATTTAACGAATTTTTCAATTCTGTCCATGGCCTCTTTAAGTTTCTCCATTTTTGTCGCATATGAAATTCTAATCATATGATTTGAAAATTTCCCAAAAATCGAACCAGGTACTACTGCAACAGCTTGTTCCTTCATAATTTCCCTTGAAAATTCATCCCCAGTCATGTTGAAATTCTTAGTTGAGGGCATGATATAAAAAGCTCCAAGAGGTTTAACAGTATCAAAACCGAGTTCCTGTAATCTATCATATATAAATAATCGCCTTTTATCAAAACTTTTCCAAATCTTATCAAAAAACTTAGTATCCATTTTTAAAGCTTCTATAAAACCATATTGAGCAGCATGATTAGTTCCAGCGACTGTATATTGGTGAAATTTCTCCATTAAATCAATTATTTCTTTGGATGCAACAACATAACCCAACCTAAATCCTGTTGCAGAAAATAATTTTGACATGGCGTTTACAGTTATAGTACGTTCAAACATTCCATTTAAAGAGGCAGGACTTGTATGCTTCAACCCTTCATAGATATAATTTTCATAGACTTCATCTGTAATTAAATATAAATCATTTTCTATTATAACATCAACTAATTCTTGGAGTTCGTTTAACCTTAATGCATGGCCAGTGGGATTATTAGGAGAATTGATAAGAACTGCTTTAGTTTTGTCTGTTATAGAATTTTTTATCTTTTCTATGTTTGGACTAAAATCTTCATTTCTCTCTGCCTCTACTACTTTTATTCCAAAGAAAAGTCCACAATATAAATAAGACAGAAAGTTGGGTGAACTGATGACTAATTCATCACCAGGATTAAAAATGGAGGCATAAGCTAATGTAATTGCTTGACTTCCACCATTTGTAACCATAATGTTCTCGTTCCACTTAGATTTGATCTTATTTACTTTGATCAATTTATTTTCTAATTGCTGCAATAGCTCGGGTACCCCTCTTGTAGGAGCATACATTGTAATATTCTTCTTTAAAGCATTAATATTTCCTTGTATAACAGGTTCTGGTGTTTGAAAATCTGGTTGTCCAATCCCTAAACTTATTACATCTGAACGCCCCATAGCAAGATCAAACAATTCCCGAATAGCTGATTTAGGAGCCTTGGATACTCTATGAGATACTTCTTTCATAACAAATACTCTTTATAAATAAATCTGAAATAATTTGGATCTAAATATAATAATACAAAAAAGAGTCTTTTCAAATTATTAAAATTTTTTAAACATTTACCCCGTGATTACTTAAAATCTGTTTCACTAAGAGCAAAAAGGCTTCCTCTATATTTTCTCATAATTTTGCACTAGTTTCGATAAAATGACTAGCTTTAATTTTTTCTGCTAAATCCTTTCCTTTTTCAGTAGGGACAACTCTATCATTTATTAAATCAATTTTATTTCCTATTAAAACATAAACTCCTTCTTTTCGAATATATTTCTTAAAATCCCGCAACCATCTAGATTTTATATTATCAAATGTATTATAGCGAGTAACGTCATAGACAAGTAGAGCGCCTTCACATCCTTGAAAGTACATAGAACGAATCACGTTATATTTCTCTTGCCCAGCTAAATCCCACATTATTAGTCGTACTTTAGTACTTTCCTCTATGTTAACATCTTTTCTTATTATATTTGCACCTAATGTTGGCTTATAATCATCTTGAAAGGTGTCCTCACAAAACCGGTTAAGAAGGGAGGTTTTCCCAACGGCAGCTTCACCTAAAACCGTGATTTTAAATACAAATTCTCGAATTTCCTTAGTTTCTTCCACACTCATTTTGCATTTAATATATTATCTTTAGTATATTTAAGACTATCAACAAATCTTGATCTTAAATGTTCCCTTAAGTGGATTTATTTATATTAATTTGTATTTTAACTTCCAACTATTTAATATTTTCCTCATTTGATTATAACAAAAAATTTAACTAGGTTTTTAAAATATTTCAGATCTTGCATTGGATCAAACCTAGCATCTTCAAATTTCTTGACTAGTTTATTTAATGATAAGGTTCATATGGCTGATCAAGGCGTGGACGTAAGCAATTTTAAAAATATTGAATAAATTAGGTCTTACTATTCAGATATTTTTTTCCATAAACAACCAATAAGGTCGAAGCGGTGGGGGAACTTCAGTTTCGGGATATTCATCAATCTCTCGGAATCCTGCCTCGTGATAAATATACTGTGCTGTAGTCATAAATAGCCCTGTTTCAAGTCGAATTGTTGAAAATCGAAACTCCTTAGCCTTTCTTAATAGTTGCTGCAACAATGCCTTTCCAAGACCCTTCTCCCTGTAATCTGGTCGAATATACATCCTTTTAACTTCCCCAACATTCATCTTCATCTTTCGGAGGGCTCCCATTCCGGCTACTTTTTCATCTATTTGCAAGATGTAATAAATTCCTTCTGGTGGTATATATGAAGTAAGTTGTTCTGCACTCATTTTTGCATAAACTCTTATTGGAATTTTTTGCTCTATTTTATTATTTTGAAAAGTACCTTCCACATTCATAATATCAAGATCATAATGTTTTTTCATTTCGTCAGCAATCCAAGACAAGTACTCCTCGTTCAAATCTACTAAAAGGGATTTATGAAAGTTAAGATTAATAGGAATAAATTCAACCATATCTAACATTACTCTTTAATTAAAAAGAATCAATAGTAATGATTTCTATGAATCCAGATAGAGTTTTTTACCTTTTATCTTTTTTTATATTCTTTTGAAGTGAATTCGATTAAGATTTTAAAATTAAATAAAATTTTAATCTAAATTTCTGGTTCTTTCTTAATTTTTAAAGAAACTATTAATTGATAATTTCTCTTGATCGCCCCTTAATTAATTACCAGTATAGTTAATTTTACTTTTATTAATTTTAATACTTTTTTTCCATTTTCAATTTTAGAATAAAAGTATTATGATTTGGATCATCTAAGTCTTCTTTATCTCCAAATTGAGTTATTCTGTATTCTGAGGGGAGTGACTTTTCTAACGAATATACTAAAAAACCTTTGAACATATCACATGGTACTCCAATTTCAGAGCAAAAAATACATTTTTGAACCAATACAACAATTAGGTCTTGGTCGTTTTCTACAATTTCAACTTTCCAATCGGTAATTATAATTGAATTTATTTCTGAGATAATTTCCTCGAAATTTTTTCCATAGGGAAACAAATAAAAGGAGAATTTCTTCCCAATTTCAAAAAGAAGCATAGAAGAATCATATAATAAACAATTTTGAGCAGCAATAATTTTTTTAAAAGAGAAAAAATCTAAATAGCGATTTTGATCTTCATTTCTTATGTTTTTTAAATGGAGCATTTCGGCTTCTTTCAAAATAGATTTCATTCCATCATAATCAAGTATATCATGATAAGCCTGAAGAAGCGCAGTAACAATTTTATACTTTACTTCTCCTTTATAATCTCCAATCATCTGTTCTTAAATTTTATAAAATTTTATATTTATAAGTTAATAATATCTATAAATTGCTTATTTTTTAGTTGAATTTAATTTCAATAGTTTTTTCTACCATTTTATAATCCCCACTTATTAAATATTCAAAAGAGATAAGTTATATTGAGGATCATTAGCTCGATTTAGCTTTTTATCAATTTCAAAGATGTACACCTCACCTGTTATTGAGACTATACTTGGTTGAAATAAATGACCTCCAAATATTTTATAGTCTTTAGTTCCTATAGAAATATGAAGGTGAACTATTGGTTCTCCATCTTTAAATGATATATTGCCCATACATGAAACTAGTTCCACATATTCATCAAATTTTTTTTTCAAATATTCTTTTGAATCAACATCAAAATATCCTAAGGTGAAAGTTTTTAAAGCTCCTATACAATTAATTAAACCCGATTTGATATTATGGACTTTTATCATTTGGATTATTGAATCAATTAAATCTTCATCAGGTTCAACTTTCCCTACAATCACCCGTTTAATCTTGGTTTCAATACTCTTCATTTTTTACTAATAAGTACTTAATTAGATAATTATATTATAAGAATTATCAAGCTTTATTTAAATTTAAATGTCTACTCCTATATTTATTAAAACATGAATCGATAATACATATTTGATAAATTCAGATTTTTTATATTTGAGCTAAAAAGGCAAATGTTATTCTTTTTTCTAAAACAAGCGTAATTTAAATACCATCACAAAACTCCGTAAAATTATTATATTTCTTTATGCTTTTATTTGTTATGCTCAAAATCTATAATACAATGACAAGAGAGAAAGAAATTTTTACACCTCTCGAAGAAGGTCAAGTGAAGATCTATACTTGTGGTCAGACTGTGTATGAGGCGTGCCACGTTGGCAATGCGAGAACTTATAGTTCTTGGGATGTGGTAGTTCGTTATTTACAGTATAAGGGATATAAAGTACTTCATGTACAAAATTTTACAGACGTCGGTCATTTAACAGATGACGCAGATCAAGGAGAAGATAAAATAGAGAAAAGAGCAAGAGAGGAAAAAATTAATCCATGGGAGCTTGTTGATAAACAAATTCGAGAGTATTGGCAAATTATTGACGATCTTAATATCATGAGACCAAACATCACTCCAAGAGCAACAGCACTTATTCCTGAAATGATTGAACTAATTGAAATACTCCTTAAGAAAGGATATGCTTATGAAGTACAAGGAAATGTATACTATGATATTACTAAATTCAAGGAGTATGGAAAGCTTGGTAGATTAAAACTTGATGAAGAACAAGCAAAAGCCCGAATTGACCAAGATCCTTTAAAGAAAAACTATTTTGATTTTGCTCTGTGGTTAAGTGCACAAAAAGGTGATCAGGTTCATATAATGAGATGGAACTCTCCATGGGGAGAAGGATACCCAGGTTGGCATCTTGAATGTTCTATTATGGCTATGAAATATTTAGGAGAAACTATAGATATTCATGGTGGCGGAATTGATCATATTCCTACCCATCACCCAAATGAGATCGCTCAAGCTGAAGCTGCAACTGGTAAGCAGTTCGTTCGTGTTTGGATGCACGCTGAATTTATAACTTTAAACGGTAAAAAAATGAGTAAAAGCCTTGGTAATTATGTAACTGCCCGTGAACTAATTGAAGAGCATGGAGGGTTAGTCGTACGCATGGGGTTGGTATCTGGACATTATCGATCTGCTGTTGATTGGAATCCAGATGTAATTGAAAATGCAAAGAAAAATGTTGAAAGAATTCAAAATAGTCTAAGTTTAATAAAAGACTCACCTGGGGGTACTAAGACTAATCTAAATCAAGCTATAGAAGAAGTAAAAAAATCCTTTGAAGAGGCTATGGATGATGATTTCAACATTCCAAAGGCGCTTGCTGCAATTCACGAATTTATTCGACAAATTAATTCATCACTAGATAATAAAAAAGAAATTCTCAATAGAGCTGGTGAAACACTTACTGAATTGCTGGGAATTTTAGGGCTCGATTTCACTAAAAAGAAAGGATTAGATGATGCAAAAATAAACGAACTAATGGAACTCATAATTACTATTAGAGAAAATGCAAGAAAGGGAAAGAACTATGAATTGAGTGATCAAATTAGAGAAAAATTGCGAGCTGTAGGCATTCAAATAGAGGATGCTGAAGATGGACCACGTTGGAAAATGATATAGTTATTTAGAGAAATTTAAAAAAAATAAGATTTAGGGTGCAGCTAAGAGCTGCTTTTTATCATAATCTTCAGGATTTCCTCCTTCTTCAATAAATTCAGTATAAATCTTTTATACATTTGTGTAGAATTTCTTATGTATGATAAATGTTTTCTCTATAATCGGATTAGAGAGTATTTTGTGTTTGTTTTAAAACATTATTAAGAGAAGGAATGTTATATTTTTATTAATTTAAACATCGAAAATAGAATTAAAACTATATAATTTAATTTAAGTGAAAATAAATGGAATTAAGTTCTATGACTTTTTGTTATCTTATTCTTAAGAAGAAGATTTTAACAATGAATTCCAATCTTTAATACACTCATCAGATCTCACATTAAAATATCTTTCTATTGTCTCCCAATTATCAACAAGATTGAGAATTCCACCTGGACAAGCACTGTTTATAGCATTAGCAATATTATATTTGTGCGCCCCTTCTGTAGAATAGATTTTTAACTGAAATCCGTGCTTTCTTATGCTTAATCCCGCTAATCCCCTTACTTTATTATTAAGTTCAATATATAATTTTGCTGTAGGAATAAGAAAATAATACTTATGTACTCTCTTCTTAATACCATAAGCATAGAAAAAACGAGGTTTTTCAGTAGGTTCATTGATTCTTTTTAGCTTTCCATGCTCAAATTGATATTGTTTTTCTAACATTTCAATGATTATCATTGCTGTATCAGTAATTATTCCTGAAGAGTGACCAACTTCGCCAAAAAGCGAAAGAGTCTCATCTAATCCCGATGTTCTTATTCTTTTTGATTTAAGTCGCCCATACAGAATTAATAAAGGAAAGTTAGTAAAGCCTAAATTTTTAGCAGCTCTCTCAACCTTTAAATGTTTATTATAACCCATTTATTCTCCCTCGAGTCTTTTATTTTCTAAGTAAATCATAAGATAACTTCTAATATATATCTTATAGTTTGGTATTACTTCCAAGGATTAAATAATTTTAAAAAAAATTTAAAAAAAAAAAAAAAAAAAAGAAGATGAGAAACATTAATTTTTTTTTTTTTTAATTATAAAAATAA
>Ga0114930_10001476_pt1 | contig 22341 bp, 13 predicted proteins | sample AnhtaG_FD_87300 | JGI IMG/M metagenome (GOLD analysis project Ga0114930, IMG submission 87300) | Deep subsurface microbial communities from Anholt, Denmark to uncover new lineages of life (NeLLi) - Anholt_01485 metaG | ecosystem: Environmental > Aquatic > Marine > Oceanic > Sediment | place... | reverse complement strand
TGATCTAAGAAAAAACACACATAACTATATATTAAGTACGCACTATTCGGTAATCTTTTCTGTTTTTGATATTCCGATTGATATTTCAAAACTTCTTCTTCTACCGGCAATAGGTTATATAGTATAATATCGTTTAATATTTTTATTAACTATAGATTCTAAACATTTACACATCTTCACTTAGCTAAGACTATAAAATATTAAAATATTAAAACACTTTTTATCATAACGAGGAGGTTGTTATGAGTACTAAAAAAGTATTCATTACACTTATGTGCCTTGTGTTTTTCCCACAATGGACTATTGCCCAGGAAGAGCAGTGGGTGAATTTTAAAAATGATACCTATAAAAATGCCAATAATGTTTTGAGTTTATCAGTTGATGGCAATTATATATGGGTGGGAACCTCATTGGGAGTTACCAAATGGGACACTGATACAGGACAATATGTAAGATATACACAAGCTGATGGGTTAGTTGATAATTATGTGCGTTCAATTGCGATTGACGCTGAAGGAAATAAGTGGTTTGGTACCGCAGCAGGAGTAAGTAAGTTTGACGGAACAACATGGACTACGTATACCACCGCTGATGGGTTAGCAAGAAATGATGTTAGGGTAATTGCCATAGATTCCGATGATACAATATGGTTTGGAACTTGGGGAGGAGGAGTGAGTAAATTTGACGGAACAACATGGACTACGTACACTACCGCTGATGGGTTAGCGAGTAATGGTGTGCATGCAATCGCCATAGATGCTGAAGGTACTAAGTGGTTTGGTACTGCAACAGGAGTGAGCACATTTGACAATTCCACATGGACGACATACACCACAATTGATGGATTAGCAGATAATTCAGTTTATGCAATTGCCATAGATGCCGATGGTGCTAAGTGGTTTGGAACTTATTATGGAAAAGTTAGTAAATTTGACGGAACAACATGGACTACGTATACCACCGCTGATGGGTTAGCAGGGAGTTGGGTAAAAGCAATCGCCATTGATGTTGACGGTACAATATGGTTTGGAACTTGGGAAGGAGGAGTGAGTAAATTTGACGGAACAACATGGACCACGTACACTACCGATGATGGGTTAACGAGTAATTGCGTGAGTGCAATTACTATTGATGCTGATGGTACTAAGTTGTTTGGGACCGGAGGTGGTTTGTGTAAATTTGACGGTACGAACTGGACTTCTTATACCATCACTGAATGGTTAATAGTTAATGATGTGAGAGCGATTGCCATAGATGCTGAAGGTACTAAATGGTTTGGAACTTATAAAGGAGGAGTAAGTACATTCGACGGTGTTACATGGACTACATACACCACTGCTGATGGATTAGTTCATGATAAGGTGTATGCGATTGCCATAGATGCTGAAGGTACTAAATGGTTTGGGACTAATAGTCAAGGAGTAAGTGCATTCGACGGTGTTGCGTGGACAACGTATACCGAAGTTGATGGGTTAGTAAGTAATTGGATGAGAGCAATTGCCATAGATTATGATGGTACTAAATGGTTTGGAACCAGAGGAGGAGTAAATACATTTGATGGTACGACCTGGACAACATATACCACTTCTGATGGATTAGCAGGTAATTCGGTATATGCGATTGCCATAGATGCTGAAGGTACTAAGTGGTTTGGAACCCATGATGGTGTGAGTAAATTTGACGGTTCGACCTGGACAACGTATACCATATCTGATGGGTTAGCTGATAATTGGGTGAGAGCAATTGCAATAGATGCTGAAAGTACTAAGTGGTTTGGAACTTATTATGGAGGAGTAAGTAAATTTGACGGTACGACCTGGACAACGTATACCACCGATGATGGGTTAGCAAGTCATTCTGTGTATGCGATTGCAATTGATGCTGAAAGTAACAAGTGGTTCGGGACTAGGGACGCAGGTGTGAGTAAATTCGATGGTACAACCTGGACTACGTATACTACAGCTGATGGGTTGGCTGGTAATCTTGTGTTTACGATTGAAATTGATGCCAAAGGTACTAAGTGGTTTGGCACTAAAGAAGCGATATCTTGGAGTGGCGGAGGAGGAGTGAGCGCTTTTGGGATTCTTTCTGACATACTCACTGCTATTGACTATAATGAAATACCGGATGAATATAATCTTCTCCAGAATTATCCAAATCCGTTTAATTCTGTAACAAAAATTCAATATGCATTACTAAAAGCATCAAATGTTCATGTAACAATATACAATATTTTAGGTCAGAAGTTAAAAACACTCGTTAATGAAACACAACCCGCAGGAAATCATGTAGTTACATGGAATGGAACAAGTGATTCAGGCATAAAGGTAAGTTCAGGTGTATATATCTATGTAATTCAAGCCGGAGAATTTATTGCAGCAAAGAAAATGATGTTGATAAGATAAGGAATCCTTAATAAGTCAGGGAGAATTTTCTATAAAATTTGATTTATTTAGAATTACACACAAAATTACTTGTAGGGGCACGGCGCGCCATGACCCTACTTTAAAGATATTTTTGAATTATTAAGATTAAATAAACTTTGAAATGGTTTATCTTTCAGGCTTATGACTTACAACTAATATTATGAATAAATATTTGCGTATTTGCCACAGAGCAGCCAATGCTTGGTGAGATATAAAAAAGGGGGACCCCCCAGGGTCGCCCATACTGAAAATCTTACAGTAACTACATCGACTCTAACATAAGCAATTTTTGCAAATGTTTTAATAGTAAGTCTGAAATGTGCGACTGAAAAACAAATGGATTACTTAACTTTTTGTAAATATTATAATCATGTGAATTTTTCAGCCATTCCCCCTTAAAAAAGGGGGACAGAGGGGGTTGTATAAAACATTCATTAGAAATTAGAACCTCTTTTACATCCCCCTTAATCCCCCTTCAAAGGGGGATTTATTAGTAATTTTCCCTTTTCAAAGGGGGATTTATTAACACGTTTCCAGTTTCTGACTGGAACGTTTCCGGGTACGTTACAGGAAAACATAGGTTTTCGTTCACGTCAATTTTTACAAAAGTTTTAAACTATTTATCTCGACAAACAATCCTTGATACTCACAGTACACTATCAAGCAGCCCCTTTTTCGGTTTCCGTTTTGTGGCGGTAAACGGGTAATAATCTCCCAAATCTGAAATGCCGCTTCCATTCATTTTATCTTTTTTAACTATTCCGGTAATTCGAATTGAGAAGAACTCCATTCCGGTGTCGATAAATAAACTGCATCTCAATGTATCCCGGGCAAATGTAATGTTTTTCATTGGTATAGGTCCGAATTCACCATCCCACACGCCTTTTAAGGTGTCCTTTTTCATCTGAAAGGTGAAGGTACTGTATTGTTCTACTCCTTCAATTAAAACAGTTAGATTCCACGTGCCGATGAGCGGCTCATATTTTTTTTGCTGAGCGTGCGACTCCGACATAAATAATAGATTTGCCGTGACAAATAACAAAGCCGCTGTTAAAGCGCCTGATGTTTTCCTCATTTTTCCCTCCGGGTGTTACATACATGCTTTAAATATAAAAAAAGCATTACATCCACGATGTATGCTCTTTTTGTAGAAAATAAAAACGTTTGACAGGTAATCTTAAATAAGAACTAATTGTTAGTAAGTCTGCAAGTATTGTCTGAATTTTTCCTTTAAGCTTAAATTGTTTTCCCAGTCCCAGTATGTTTTCTGCTGAAAATTTACCCAGCTTGACTGGTAGCTGATGAACGCACTCAAAAACAGATTCTGAGCATTCCGATACTCGTCACACGCCCGCGACAGCTCCTGGGCGGAAAATTCATTATTTCTGAATCTTTCAAGACACTGTTCGTAAAATTCTTTTGCGCGTCCTATATTTTCCCTCTGGCGTATTGCCCTTTGCTGGGATGACATGAATGTGCGGTACGCAGACCTGATTTCGTTTTCACGCGTAAGCATTTCATTGTCGTGCCTCATCAATGAGGTTTCATAGCTTAACTTCGACACTTCGACGTCATATCCATTCTTACCGTTATCCCACAGCGGTAAAGTAACAGACAATTGTAAGCTCCTCGTTACATTGTAATCTCTTAACATATTATATTTCCAGAGAAAATCATTAAATCTTTCGCCGCCTCTCGAGCTATTCTCAAAACCATAAGTTGCAATCATGTCTGCTTTGAATTCTCTACGTGCATCGGTTTGCTCGATTTGGTCTTTGCTGAACTCTAACCTGATTTCAGATGTTCGAATGGAGGGTCTGTCTTTCAAGCCTATTTCGACAGCTTTATCGATGTCGATTTCATATTCCTTTATGTCAAGATCGGCGACTAATTCAACGGGCTGGTCGAAGCTTAAGCCAAACTTTTGCTTGAATTCCAATTCTTTCTTATACAGTTCAACGTCTTTGCTTAACAAACGGTTTTTGCTCAACAGATAGTCAATCTCAAGCTGGATAACTTCGGCAGAATCGACACGCCCTTCGGAGAATTGCTGAAGCGCTTCCTCATATGCAGATTCGCTGATTTCCACTATTAAAGACTCTATTTTATATTCCTCTGTCAGGCTGTATAAATCATGAAACAATCTGCTGAGGGAACCATAATGTGTTAATAAACTTGAAATACTGGTTAGCTCCGTGCTCTCAAAACTCAGTTCATTTCTCCAGAGGTCTTTATGTAATTTATTCCGTGTAAAAAGCGGCTGCATGAATTTCAAAAAAAGTTTGTTTTTGTATGTGCGGTCTTTCCCTTTCTGAGATAAAGACACCAAATTTGTATTGAAAGAAAAAGTCCCATTAGTAGGGTAATTCAGGATTGGAATGATAGTCGGTTGAGATACATCCCAGTTTGCCGTAAGCGTCGTTCTTTCCGATTCAAATGTCTTATATTTTTGCTCACTTGAGTCATACTCTCTTGTAATGGTCTGTTTAAAATTGGGGAGTTCAACGTTAAGATTAGAGTAAGATTTTAAAGCCGCTTTTCCCGCTCTGTTATTCAATGCGTTTCTCTGGTAATCCCTGCGCCGTTTGTATACATCATAACTGCGGTCGAACGCAATATCCACCGCTTCTTTAAACGTAAGTATGAGCTTCTGCTGCGCCTGTGCCTGGGGAGCAAAAAGCGCTGCCATCATCCCGCACAGAGAGATTAAAACAGCTTTCTGCAAAAAATATTTACAATTCATATTTATCTATCCCGTATATCTAATTATTGTTATTTATCGAGTTTTCTCCCGGGAGCATAGTCTTGAACATTCCATCATCGGTAATACTTATTTCATTCTGAAAATCCCACATGGTCTGGCGGGTCAGATTAACAACCGCACTCCGGTATTCTAAGTATGCATTTAAATAATTATCCGCGCTGGAAATAAATGCGTTTTTTGCCAGCCGCAAGTCCTGGGCGCTGATTTGACCTTCGTTGAATTGAGTAACAGACATATCATATACAGTCCGGGCTTTAGCCTGGGAATCCTTGGTAACTATCAAGCGTTCTTTTGTTTCTTCTAAGGTGTAGTATGCATCGGTTATTTCTTTTACGATATTCCTTGCAGTATTAATCTGAGAGTTTTTCAATCTTTCAAAAGAAATATATTCTTCTTCTAACTGTGCGGCATTTCTTCCCCAGTCCAATACCGGCATAGAAAGCGTTAATACTATACTTCTGGTTCTGTCGTAATTTTGGAAGAGATTACCTAACGGATCAAAATAGTATGAACTCCCATATAATGGATTGTTTCCATTGTAAAATAAGTCTCCGTCAACACTGTTATCAAAACCAAAGGTTATTTTAATTTCTCCTTTTATTCTGCCGTCACTTTTGACCTTTTCAATAGACATCTCCTGGTATCTGACTTGAAAGGCAAAGGTGCGCATTTCCACCCTGTTTTCCAAACCACGGTTCTTTGCCTCTTCGAGTGTAACACTGAGAGGGATAATGTCAAGTTCCGCAATAGCTTTAACGCCTAATTCCTGGTCTAAACCGATATCCTGTTTGAAAGTCGCTTCGCGGTTTTGCCGGTCTGCGCGAAGTCTAAGCAGGTCGCTCCCGAGATTTTCAAGGTCAATCTGAAGCTGCAGCAGCTCGTTATTATCCAATGTTCCCGCTCTGTTGCGTTCTTCCGCCTGAGTATATATATCACTATATTCCTTAAAGACATCTTCTTTAAGGTCTATCTGATTTTGAAAGCGGAAAAGGTCGTAAAAGATACCCGATTGATTCGAAATTGTGGATAGTCTGGTTGTCGCATGTCTGAACTGTGTCTGAGTAAGATCCATACGTGCCCGTTCAATATTATTTCTCTGTTCGTTCGGCTGCAGTATGGGTTGTTCAAACGCTAAATAGATCCGTCCGACATATTTCTGCGATTTATCATATTGATTCAGGTGGTATAGGTTTGCATTTAGTGAGAAGTTTCCGCCTGTAATCAGCGGCTGATTTATTCGCATAGTTGCCTGGAATCTTAACCGCTGCGAGTCGACGAACTGGTAAGAATCTGTACTAAAACTATACTGCTCTGTAATGGATTGGTCAAACGAAGGAAGCAGGAAACTCATGCTCGCATTTGATTTTAACGAAGCCTCTGCAGACAAAAGTCTTAAATAATCACTTTGGAAACTGGTTTCCTGCGATTGAAACGCATACGCCTGCCGCATAGCTATCTCAAGGCTTTGATCGAATGTAAGATCCATTACCTGCTGGGCATAGGCGTTTGTGCTTAGCGCTAACAAAATTATAAATAGTGTCCGTAGTTTCATAGGCCTATTCTATCTGTTATATGCGATTATACCGTCGATTATTTGTTCGATTTCTTCACGAATGCTTTTATCTTTTTCAAAATCCCACTGTGTTTGATTAGCCAGTTGAATCAGGGCATTTTTATAACTAACGACTAATTGTAAATACTGAATTTGTGCTGTATAATTTGTAGTAACTGCAAGAATGAGGTCTTCCGCAGACAGCGTCCCGTTAATGAATTTCTCACGGGCAATTTTCATGTTGCGTTCTGCAAGTTCTTTTGCCCTGTTGATTAAATCGATCCTTTCCTGCATGTTTCTGATATTATAAATATGACCGATAATCAGGCGTTTGGTATCGGTTATGTCATTCTCTAACTGCCGCCTCTGTGTTTCCAGGTTAATTTTTGCAGACTCAACGCGCATATCATTCCGCCCCCAATCCCAAACGGGGGTTTTCAGCTTTAAATTTAAACCTCTGTCTTGCTCGAAATCTTGATAATACATGCGTAAGACAGGATTAGTATTATTCAAACCGAATGTACCTTTAAAATCACCCGTAATTTTGCCGTCGACCTCGATATCTTCAATTCGCATACTGTCTTCTATAATACCGATCATAAAATTCCGTATACCTCTATTATTTTTTATTCCTTCTTCAAGCGCTTTCTGTTCATCTATTTCAATAGGTACGTACTCGAGTTCGTCAATTACCTTGATTTTTTCATTGGGATCTAAAGTTAAAAATTGAATTAAGGCGCGTGTGGAGGCGTCGCGTTTGGTCGACGATGTTAGCAGCCGGTTCCTGCTGTTTGAAAATTGAACATTTATTTGTAAATATTCTCTTTCGGACAGCTCCACGGCATCAAAGCGTATCTGTGCTTGACTAAGTAAATCTTCCCAGATATCATAGAACCGGGTATCAAATTCAAGCAGCTTGGAATTTTCATACAGCTGGTAATAATTCTGCGACAAACTGCCGGCGCGGAAGCTTCCGCCTCCACCAAAAGCCCATGCGATGCTTATTCTGCCGCCGCCCATTCCGCCGCCTCTTTGCCCGCCGCCACGGTCGCCGCCGCCGCCACGGTCGCCGCCGCTGTCGTGATCTTGCGCGGAAATTGATTCAAGCGCCTCTGCCGACGCCTGGGAGTAAGTAGCACCATAAATTAAATTTATACGTTGGCTTATATAGGATATTTTTGACTTCTCAAGATCGAGTTCCGCCTCGTAAATATCTTTTAGCAGTTCATTTGGTCTGAAAATCGGCTGTTCTAACTCCATATTTATCCGGGTGGTGTAATCCGGAACGCCGCCTGCCTGACTGAATCGGTTTAAATTGATGTTACCGGATATTTCGCCGTTCGTCCGCAGGGGCTGTGTAATAGACAGCTTCGTGTCGTACGCAGTTGTTTTATTCTGATACATGTCAAATAACTGTGTTTCTTCATTAAATTTTTCCTCCCGTTCCTGCTTCAATTCGGGAGTGGTCATTGCCAGGTCTACACGGGATTTGAGCCTTGCAAGTGAGGCTATGTGACCGTAGTGTTCCTCCCGCAGATCGAGCTCCAAATCCTGAATCGAAAAACTGTTCTTAATCGCGATCTCTGCCGCTTGTTCAAATGTTAAAGTTCTAACCTTTTGAGCAGGCAACACTGCGGGAAAAAGAAGCAGAATGATAAATAAAAAATACCAAATCTTTCGCATATATACTCCTTATAATCGAATAATCATACGAATAAAATACGTGTTCAAGATTGTCAATCCATGCAAATAATCCTGATTAATAAAATAATTACAATTAAAGTAATTTATAATTCAAAACGAATATAGTAATTTTTAAAATACGATAACAGTGATTATCATCACTTTGTTTCAATTAATTGCATGCGTCATGAAATTTCGTAAAATATTTTATTGCAATAAATGTACCATATTATGTATATTTATCGGTATCTTTAGGATTCATGCATTAGTTCTGTGAAAATTTTTTTCTATAATTGTATAAAATTGCGCAAAATGTCCGACATTAATCAACATTGAATTTTATACATTTAAAATCCCAAAATTATTGCCGGTCATAACTTTAGTAATATCAATTTATTGCGCTTTTCTGCCAAACTTTTTCAATCAATGTTGGCATAATTTTTGTGAATTAATACGAAATAAAGTAACAAGATGATTCATATAAGCGGGATTCACATCGCCAGCTTTAAGTCGAAGGTGAATCCCGAGTACTCGGGAGACAGCGAAAGAGGTCTACATCAAAAAAATCGTTGCTAAGCTGGAAGAGCGAAGTAAAAATCGCAAATAAATTATATTACGCTGAGTTCTTTGTTTTTCTCTTTGTGATCTTTGTGGTTCAAAATATATTACTCTTAAAGGGAAAAATCCGGGAACATTTAGTAATAAATATACATTATAATGAAAAGTAATGGTTTCTTAAAAACTTTAAATTAATTATACACAGAAGGACGCCCCGAGTACTCGGGGTTATGATTAAATATGATAATATTTTGGGTAAAAAGATAAAAAAATTGGCAGCGTCTTTCATAATAAATCAGCGTAAATCAGCGTAAAAAAATATTATACGCAGAAGGACGCAGATTACTATGATTAAATATGATAATATTTTGGGTAAAAGGATAAAAAAATTAGCATCATTCATAATAAATCAGCGTAAATCAGCGTCAAAAAATATTATACGCAGAAGGACGCCCCGAGTACTCGGGGTTATGATTAAATATGATAATATTTTGGGTAAAAAGATAAAAAAATTAGCAGCGTTCTTCATAATAAATCAGCGTCAAAAAATATTATACGCAGAAGGACGCAGATCCCGCTTTGCGGAGCAGCGTAAATCAGCGTCAGCAATGGATATGACAAATACTAAGCTTTCGGAGATAAAAATATGAAAAAACCGGGTTACAACGAATTAGAAAACAGGATTAAGCATTTAGAGGAAAAATTAAAGGGAATTGAACTTCAGCGCCTGTGGAATGTTTATGCGCAAAATCCTATTCCCACCTTAATAGTGAGCAAAGAAGGGAATTTTGTTGAGTATAATGACGCAATGGCTGAACTGACGGGATACACTCAAGAGGAAGTCCCGGACATAAATGCTTGGATGCCTAAAATCTATCCGGATGAGGAATATCGAAATAAGGTCATGGAAATCAGCAGAAAATCCCGGCACAGAGAAATAAAGGTCAAAAGAGATGAATTTATTATTACAAGGAAAGACGGCAAAAAGCGTTATGTTGAATTCTCTGTATTTGATATAATGCATGAAGGAAAACCGGTTGATTTACAGGTAGTGCAAGCAATAGACATCACCGAGCGAAAGAAAGCGGAGGAGGAATTAAGAGAGAGCGAAGAAAGATATAAAATCATTTTGGATGCGATTACGAGCTATGTTTATTCAGTAAGTATTGAGAATGGAAAACCTGTTGAAACTATTCATGATATTCGCTGCATCGCCATCACAGGCTATTCTCCGGACGATTACTATAATGATCCAAACTTGTGGATAAATATAGTTCCCGAAGAAGACCGTGATCTTGTAAAGAAGCAAATTGATCAAGTTTTTTCTCAAAAGGAAACAACGGCCATTGAGCACCGGATTATTCGTAAAGATGGAGAAGTATGCTGGGTTTGCAGCACACTTGTTCCATTTTTCAATAATGAAGGGAAATTAATATCTTATGATGGAATAATTGAAGACATAACAGAGCGCAAAAAGGCAGAGGACTCGTTAAAATATAGAGTTATATTAGAAAACATTGTCAACTCCATATCAACAAAATTTATCAACATCAAATCTCATGATGTTGATAGTGGAATAGACTATTCTTTGCAAAAAATCGGAGAATTTGCGGGTATTGACCGCAGTTATGTATTTCTGCTTTCTGAGGATGAAACCACTATGGATAACACACATGAATGGTGTGCTGAAGGAATTGAACCGCAGATATCAAAATTGCAGGGCATACCTACTGACATTATGCCTTGGTGGATGGAAAGACTTAATAGATTTGAAAATATTATTATCCCACGGGTTGCTGACCTGCCGCATGAAGCAAGCGTAGAAAAAGAAAGCCTTCAAGCACAAGATATCAAGTCGCTCGTTGCTGTTCCGATGACTTACGGTAATTCTCTTGTTGGATTTCTTGGATTCGATTCAGTCAGAGAAGAAAAGACATGGAAAAAAGAAGACATAGAAATTCTTCGAACAGTAGGAAATATTTTAGCTAATACATTAGAACGAAAGAAAGCGGAAGAAGCGCTGCGGGAAAGCGAAGAAAGATTAAGTACAATATTAAATTGCTTGCATGCAGGGATTGTGATTATAGATGCGGAAAAACATGAAATTATTGATGCTAATCCCATAGCTGTCAAAATGATCGGCACCCGGAAGAAAGATATTGTCGGCAAAATATGCCATAAGTTTATCTGCCCGGCTGAGATTGGAAAGTGTCCCATCACGGACCTGGGACAAAGTATGGACAATTCAGAACGTGAACTGATAAATTCTAAGGGTGAAATTGTATCCATCCTCAAGACAGTAACTTCTGTAATGATTAACGGTCGTCATTGCCTTGTTAATAGTTTTATCGACATCACCGAGCGCAAGAAGGCGGAAGAAGAACGGTTACAAAGAGAAAAATTACGTGGTGTCCTCGAGATGGCTGGCGCTGCAAGTCATGAACTCACGCAACCTATGCAAGCTATCTCCGGTTATTCTGAACTCTTATTAATGAATATGCCTGAGGATAATCCACTGTGTGAGGAGCTGACCATAATTAAAAAACAAATCGAACGGATGGCTAAGATTACCACAAAATTGCAGAACATTACAAAATATGAAACGAAGGACTACCTTAAAAGGAAAATCATTGATATTGATAAAGCCTCAAGTAAAAGTTGATACATTTGTTTAGCCTCTATATGGGAGAATAGTATGAGCGAAAAAAAGATTCTGGTTGTTGATGATGAAAAGCAAAACCTGATGCTGTTTAGAGACCTTTTCAGTAATGGAGGGTATACAGTTTGGTCAGCAGAGAGCGGAGAAGAAGCCATTGAAATTTTAAAGAAGGAAAATATCCAGGTCATGTTTCTGGACCTCAACCTGCCGGGGATGAGCGGCGCCGAGCTTTGCAGGCAGATTCGTCAAGATAATCCAATTGCCTGCATTCACGCAGTAACAGGGTATGCCTCGGATTATGAACTTGTTAATTGCCGCAGGGCGGGTTTTGACGATTATTTCATCAAGCCGGTTGGACTGAAACTGCTTTTAAATGCAGCGCGTGATTCCTTCGAGAAACTTGAAAGATGGAAAAGTAATTAAGTTTGTTTAACGTCCTTAATCCGAATAATTCATAAATCCTCCATCATTCATAAAAATTAGAAGCTTACGAAATTGTCATTTCGACCGGAGTCCCGAATCATAATAAAAATAAATATATACAACCCATCTCTATTCGGGACGGAGTGGAGAAATCCCGAAGCTTCGGGATGTCTTCCCGAATACTCGGGACTCGACATGACATATTGAGATATGCGTTATTATTCGAATTTTCAATAGTTATATGCCACACAACAAAAAATTTATGAATTAATCAGGAAATATCTATTGTGCGGCATATAACGTGTAAAAATATAAACAATAGTGCATATCTCAACGTATCATGTCAAGTCCCAAGAATTCAGCAAGACATCTCATCCCGTGAGATTCCGCTGAGTCACTAATTATTAATATGGTTTCATAACCTGAATAATTCATAAAATTGAATGATAGATCCTGAAACAAGTTCAGGATGACAGGGAGGGATTTCTCAGGATGACAGGGAGGGATTTCTCGGGATGACAGGTATTGTTAGTTTTATTGCGAATTTATTTCACCATATACAGTCATTCTCTGCTGTTCCTGCTGTCATCCTGAACCACCAATCCTGTCACACTGAACTACCCATCCTGTCATCCTGAACTTGTTTCAGGATCTTATTTTCAGCTCCATATTAAATCTTATTCCGATACTTTTGGCATAACCATCAATACGTGGCACCGGCGACAACATCGTGGCAGGATTTGAAGTTGAAATTCATTGTTTAATATCAAAAATGATTCAATATTTGCAAAAGTCATAATAATGATATAAATTCAAATAACCCACCCGGTGAACCATAATTATGAAATTTTTGAATAATACTTTTTTAAGATATTTCGAGATTAAAAATATTGAGGGTCCACTAAAGCTAAACAAAGAGTTATTTAACGTTTTCTTTGATTCTGTTGAAGACCCTCTCCCGAATTTTCAAAGACCGAAACACCTCAAACTACGCCCGAGAAAGGATCACCCAAAATATGCAAGGTGGGTATATACGTTTGCGAAGTATTACAGACCGGAAATAATCGTCGAAGTAGGAACTTATGCCGGAGGTACTGCTGTAGGCTGGGCGAAAGCACTGGCAGAGAACAGGAAAGGGAAGTTAATTTGTATTGATAACGACGCGTATATAGCTGAAACCTACCCGGTAACAGCAAAAAAGAATATTCAGGCAGCCGGTTTAGAAGAATACAGGTACGAATTAAAATGTGGGAATTCAAAGAACATTGTACCGAATCTGGCTCAAGAACTACAAGGCAAAGTTGATATGTACTTAGTCGATGGTGATCACCGGTATGAATCTGCATTAGCTGATATTAAGAATGGTCTACCCCTGGTAAAACCCGGCGGCTTTATTCTTGTTCATGATGTCGATAAAAACCGGAAGATGGCTGAAGCCACAGAGAGCCATCCTTATCCTGTTTATGAAGCTTTTATGAAGGTAGCCGGTAATACCGGTTTCGAATGGTGTATTCTCAGGTTTATAAGAAAACATTTAGGAATAATTAAGGTTGCATCAAGCGTGCATCAGGATAACAGTGGCTAAAAATAATCTACTTTACTTTTTCGTTTTATCTATTCTGACTTATTCATAAAATTGTATTTTTTGACAGGATTCACATGATAAACAAGATATTATATCCAATTTATCCTGCCCCGTAAGGGAGCCCTTTCCCGAAGGGGCACTTCGTGCCGGGGTAAATCCATTCGCAAGGAGCTTAAAACTATATTACACAGGATAGTATAACAGTTTTTGTTAAAGTTTTCTAAAATACTTTATTTATTTAAAATTAATGAATTAGTCTGATTAAAAACTTTTACACAATCATCCTATTCATAATCGTGTTTGACGGAATTGTCTGTTAAATAAAAGAATTTTGCTGAATCAAATATAAAGTATTTGTCTGAACTTCTATGAAAAATTCCAATAAATTTCCGGCAGAACAAGCAAATAAAGTTCTTCTCCAAAAGAGTCACAGTAATAAAATCAAATAATTGTGGTATTCATAACAACATTATTATACATGAATAATTCATCCCGAAGCTTCGGGAGAAAAATCACAAAGAAAAAACCAAAGAGCTAAGCGTAATATATTGATCCCGCTAAGCGGGATAATGAATTGTTTTTATTTAATATACTGCTTACTTTTTATCCCGAATAATCGGGATAAATAATCCAGGTTAGATGCTTAAACTCCAAAATAAAGGGGCAAGCTAAGTTCAATATAAAAGGGGCTTTACCTATCATTCCGCCGCGAAGTGATGGCTATGCCAAACTTAGCCTCTCTTTGTATTTGAGGATTTCGGAATTTTTGTAACAATTTTTATAGGGATTCACGAAATTAATTAGCATAAATTTATTGTAGAGACGCATGGTATGCTTCTCAAATATTGTGCTTTATTCTCATTATTATTCATGGAACATGTTCTCAAGAGACGCATGCTATGTGTCTCTACAAAGGTATCGATTTTAAAGCTCGGCGATCCCGAATACTCAGCGAATTTCAGGATCTATCATTCAATTTTATAAATTATTCAGGTATTCTATCTTTAGACAAAAAATAGATTCCTTTTTTATTGATTTTATATGAATTGATAAGTAAATTTAAAATTTATTAAAGTATTCTATTGTTTATGTAAGATGTTGAAATTATTTAAAATATGTTTAATTCTGTCCCGATACTTTGGGATGCATTATTCAGTCTAACATGTCCAACGTAAAAAAAGTTGCGCAGAATACCTCTATTTTAACCATCGGAAGCCTTGCCAACCGTTTTTTTGAAACCATTAGTATAATCCTCCTCGCAAGTTATCTCACTATCGAAAATTTTGGTTATTATACCATAATTTTTACGTATTTAAGTTTTTGTGCACTCCTCATAGACCTTGGAGCTAACTCAATCTTGCAAAGAGAGTGCGCGCGGGATGAAACTCACGCATTCGAATTGATGCGGAGCGGCTTCTCAATAGGCATTATTATGTCTTTAGTTACTATTTTTGCTTCGTATATCGTGCTCCAGCATTTAGATTACCCTGAAGAGGTTAAGAATCTTTTCTGGTATGGTGTTTTTGCAATAATTGTTTCCTCACGATTCAAATCATTCAGAAAGATGTTCGAAGTAATGTTCATCGTTAATTTCAAAGTAATATATATAGCAGTTTTTAATGTATTGGACCGGCTTATGTTTATGGTTTGTCTTTTTCTTTTTATCCGCTACAGTCATTCTTTAAGCTGGGCGGTACTATTCACGGTTTTAGTCGATTCGCTCGGAACCATCCTGCTTCTTGGTACATATATTAAAAATTTTGAATTCCCCAGACTTGCTTTTAACGTATCCAGGCTTAAATCTTTATTGTCCGAATCCTGGCCCCAGTTATTAACCTCTTCTGTGAACCTGATCAACCTTCAAATAGGTATTCTGATTATGGCAAGCATGATTACAAGCAGGGAGGTAGGCTTGTACCGGATGGGTGCGTTGATTCCTGCAGCATTGAGCTTTATACCAATGGCATTTGCAACTCCTATATTCCCGATACTGTCAAAAAAATATGCGGTAAATAAAGAAGTCTTTTTTAATGTATATAAGATAATGCTAAAATATCTTATGTTTATCGTCTTCCCAATTATTACCTATCTTTTTATTGAACTTGAAGAGATTATCGAGCTATTGATACGGTTGTCTCTCGGGGAAGATTATAGACAATCGATACTCCCAGCACAAATTTTACTTTTTTCACAAGTATTTGTTTTCGGATTAATCGGTTTCAGCAGCGGACTGGTAAGCAGTAATAATCAACGTTTAAACTTTTTTGTAATTCTGATTTCGGCTATAAGTAATATTATTTTAAACTTAATTTTAATACCACGATATGGTATCCAAGGAGCAGCCTATGCAACACTGATCTCGTATGGTTTGTACATCATAACGGCACTTTTTATCCCGAAAATTCGAATATTTTCAATAGAAATAATACGCTCGTTTTTCAAGCCGGGGCTTGCTGCGGCAGTTATGGGGATTATACTTTACACACTGAACATGAACATGTGGTTATCGCTGGCAGCCGGGTTTGTTTTATATTTAGTAATTTATTTTCTATTGCGGGGTTTCAACAGGCAGGATTATCAGTTTTTCTACGAGATTTATCCGAATAAATTAGCAGCCTGGCTGCTGGATCGCAGTAGATAATTTTGGTTCATCGGGAATTTTATTTGAATTTCGCATATATTTTGACGCTGATTAACGCTGTCCCGCTAAGCGGGATCTGCGTCCTTCCGCGTCTAATAATAAAAAACGTTAATTTAAATCTTTTAAAATATAGAAATTAACTTCCATTATCTCATATTCATACCAATATTCTTGATATTTTTCTATATCAAATTTTCCAAAACTTGCTACATAGTCGTAATTACTTTGGATATATTCAATTAGTTCTGGAAATGATTGTGAGATATTTTCCATATACCTGGTTTCTGTGAGAATTACTTTTGGCTTTTTTTCATTTAATGTATCTAAAATTATTTTTTTATTTTCCGGGAAATATCCTTCTTCAGGAATTATATATTTTATACCATATTGCCGGAAAGGGAGAAAAATAAAAAGATCATCAGCAAAAATATTATTTCTTTTAGCCAAATACCCTAAATAATCCTTACTCTCTAAGGAACAATACTTTTCACCTTCATTTAAATATTTTTTCATTAATTCAGGCGCATCGTAAACCAATTCTTTGTATTCTTTTGGAACCTTTATTCCTTTTAAACCATCAACCTCTAATGTCATCTCACCCATTTTGGGATTCAAATTCGGCACCAGTAAAATCGTATATCCGCCGACTGTTAATAAGATACAGAATGCATATAATATCCTCAAATATCTTTGACTAATCTTTTCTTTCAAGTGATTTAATAATATATAAACAAAATATACCATGAGAAAAATAGATGGCGCCAAGTTAAAAGCATCCGAACTCCCCGTAGCGTACCATAATATCAGTCGAATTGACGAAAGTATCGAGAATATCGCTAAGAGAAAAATAAGAAAACTCAGATATATGTTTTTCTTTCTAAACCTTAAAGTCAATATTAAACCTATTACAAAAGTAACATAAGGAAAATGAATCAGAATTAAATGATACGATCGTTTTGCAAATAGATACAATGACGCAAGCGAAATGTTTTTAGGGAAATAACTAATAATATCGAATATATTCGGAATCCAGAATTGTGATACTGGATTAGGATATCTCCCCCTTAAAAATGAAAATAATCCATTTAATAATTTGTCAAAAGGTACCGTAATTAATAGATATGAATAAAAAAGGATATATATAATTATTACTCCTAACGAATAATATATCAAATACTTGTAATTTTGTTTTAATTCCTTTTTAATAAGTAAAACATACCCAAGCGCAAGGACAATAGAGACATTTATAGCAGCTCCCTCCTGATACATATTGTGAAGACATGATAAAGCTCCGAAAAAAATACTTAAAAGCAAGAATTTAAGTTCATAATTATCTTTCACAAATCTATATATGAAGTACAAGGCAAAATAATTCCACGGGATAGAGCAGAGGTATCCATACTCATAAAACGGCATGTAAAAGAGATGAAAGGCAAAGAATGAACCGATAGCTGCCCATACGACCGGCATTAGTTCCAAAGCGATTGCATACAACCCTATAATACAAACACCGCCCAAAACAATTGCTGCAATTCTGACATAGAGGAGTTCCGTGCCAAAGAGCTTAAAAATCAAACCATAGAAATATGGAGAGATAATACCAGAATGAAAATAGATATCTTTATATAATATACTTCCCTGTTCGATATTCCAGTATACAAATAATCTGAATCCCTCCTCATTAAGAAGTATTCCTTTTTTGAAAAGCAGGAATTGTCGAATAAAATAAATAAGCAAAATTATGAGCAATCCTGCAATTTTCTTTCTATTTTCCAACTAATAACTCCTTACCTGATTAATTCATAAACCCTCTTTTCCACCGGAGGCGGATCTGCCTCTGGCTGACTGTAGTGCTGTCCCAAAGTTTCGGGACAGAATGACCCCGAGAACTCGGGGTAATTTCTATAATATTAACAAGTTGGGAATTAATTAAGAAAACTTATGAATTATCCAGGTTAAGTCAAAAAATGATTGATATTTATTTATTATCTCCCCGAACTAAGTTGACCTTTTCTCAACAATAAATGTTAATCCAAGCAGCAGTATAAAAATTACAAAACCAAAAAAACTGACCCAGCGGCTGTACAATATTTCAAGCGGTATAAAAGTAAAAACAATTAGATGTTCTCCCGCTGGGACAAAAACTCCTTTCCAGAGATAATTTGCCACATATACTTCAGTTTCTTCCCCGTCAATCGTCGCTTTCCACTCCGGGTGGTAATTCTCAGATAATATAAAAAATCCCGGCAGGTCGGATTTAACGCTAAATTGGAAAATATTTTTCTTTCTGGAGTAAAAATCCTCGCTGTCCAGAAATTCAACCTCATCCTGCGATTGAGCGATTGACGCCGAATCAGCGCTCTCACCCGCAAAAGCCGGCGGCTCCTTTTCAAGTATTACTTCTTGGTCACCTCTAAATCCCGGACTGAGCACGGTCCTGAACACATCGTCATGATTCTCGATGACCCGGTACCGGTGAACGAGATTGTAGTACGGGAAAGCTCCCTTGTTCTCAAAAACAATATAAGGACTCGCAACTATTTTCATTTGTAAGTTTTCATTCTTTCTTTGAATTGGAGTTATGTAATACTTTACATTTAGTAGATTTAAGATCGGGAAATTGGGCGTCCATTGATTGTCTTCTACTATTGAATAATAATAATTAATAAAATATGTCTGCACTTTATCAAAGCGTTTGAGCGTAAAATCCAGAAACCCAAATGCCAATGCTATATCAGGATATGTAAATTTCAGATTGGGTCTACCTCTGATAAGATATTCATGTTCCGGAAAAACACGATACGGCGACCGGTCAATTTCTTTCAAATTTTCATACACTTGTATTTTCTGTTCTTCTTTCCGCATAATGCTTGTATATGGCTGGGGATTGAGAAAATCCTTGTCTATCCGCCACGTATCAGCTACAGCAACTAAGCCGATAACTACTACTACTATTCCCAATCCAATTTTCCGGTTATGATGAAACCAGAACAAAAGGAATAAAATACCGCAAAATAATAGCATCAAAAAAGCATCCATCGATATAGCCCCGGTATTGTTCATCATGCGCTGCTGCATTACCGCCTGAGTTGAAAATAATGAACTCCAGAGATTTAAAATTGGTGTTGAAAATATTAGAAACACTGCGCCTAATGCAAAAGCAATATATAGTAATTTTTTAAACCGGTTAAACAGCGCATCATCTCTTTTAGTGTCCCTCTGAATAAAAAGCGCCTCAAGAGAGAATGCCATCACCACAATTGCGGAAAATGAAAATAGAAAGCTGATCATCGACGGACCTCGGAACGATTTCAAGCCTGGTATAAGGTAATAACATAGCTTGAAGAAAGGTGTGTGGGGTCCCAGTGCGAATAAAAAAGCAAAGAAAAACAAAAATGCAAAAAACCTGACCCGCCGTTCCCGTCGCCAGAGCATTAACCCCGCTATAAACAGCAGCAGGGGGTACAAACCAAAATACTCGGAATTGTGCTTAAGAGCGTTGCGCCCCCAATAGTCATCTAAATAATTGCTGAATTTTGGGAACAAAAGCGAAACCGCTTCTTCCTGATTTAATGGCCATGACGCGGCATACTCGAATGTAGAAGTTACGCCCGGACCTTCCTGAGTGGTAGCCCGCTTTGAAACAGTGGTGGTATGCCAGTACTGCGGCACAAATCCCCTGGCAGCTATCGTCAAACCCAGCACTACAGCAAAGGCAAATAAACCGGTGTTTCGTAATAAACGGGTATAGGACTTATTTTCAAGAAAAGAAGAGCACACCTTATAAATAAAGTAAAATCCCACCGCCCAAAACGAAAAGTATGCATACTGCAAGTGTGCAGTTCCTGTTACCAGGGCAATGACACCGCCAAGGTATACAAAATAACGAAATTTCTGTGCAGCGAATGCTTTCTCAAGGCAGGTAAACAAAAGCGGAAGCAGCGCAATAACACCCATTTTTGACGTATGACCGGCGTGTGTAAAAGACATAAACATGGGTGCAAACATATAAAAAAGTCCTGCAATAAACGCAAACTCTCTGCGGATGTTGAGCGTTCGAATATATATATACATAAAATACCCGGCGGCAAATGTCATTAGAACAAAGTATATTCCAACACTGCGATACCCGTTGAAAATCAAGTTAAAAACTCTATAAAACACGGAAAAAGTGTACTGACTCAAGCCCTGTGAAGCCGGCTGCCCCCCCATAAAAGTATTTACCCATAATGAGCTCTCGGCAAAAGGGTTGACGAACGTACCCAAACCTTTTTCAAGAGTGCCCATATACCCGGAATCCGAAGCAAAAAAGGCGTAATTCTGGAAAACAAATTTTGAAAAATAGAGCAGACTCAAGACGAAAAAAAGGAGCGGAACAGCCCATTTGTGCTGGAGAAACGAGGCTATACTGGTATATAAGTTCGGGTAAGTTGTTACTTTTTTTTGCCGCTTTTTTAATGCGGCTCTCCGGGATTTTTTTGTTTTTCCTTTTCCCATATAAGATACCTTTTTAATGCGGGGGTTTAAAATTATGAACCGGTAAATCGATATATAACTGTTTTAAATCACAAAACTTCGGCAAATTTTTAAGGTTTGTCTATTCGGGTTTTTGAAAATAAGCAGCATGTTTGTCTACTTTAACTATAGTAATATTGTTAATGTTATATTCCTGAAAAAAATCTTGAACCGCCCTTTGACAGCCTTCCCACCTAAAATAATCATCAAAAACGATAAACCCTCCTGGTGTAACTTTATTATATAATGTGTTTAATACTTCCTTTATAGAATCATACCAATCTGCGTCAATGTGCAAAAGAGAAATTCTATCTATATTTGTATTTCTTAGTGTTTCATTAAACCAGCCGGGTATAATATTGACTTTATCCAATGGCATTTTTAACTTGTTAAAAATCTTTTTAACTTTATTTATATCACCTTTATTCCAACCTTTAAAAAAATCCTTCTTTTCTCTTTTTCCATCCTTTTCGCCCGGATGTGGGACGCCCTGAAACGAGTCGAAGAGCCACATATTTCTTTCTTGTCTTTTACTTTTATTTTCGTGAAGAGCAGCACCCATAATAACAGATGAACCGCCGTTCCATACGCCGCACTCTACTATATCTCCTTCAATATTAAGATTCTTGACTTCTTTGACTAATTTATACAGATTAATGAGTCTCGGTATAGAAACCATAGTATAACCTGGAATGACACGGAAAGCAAGCAAAATACACTTGAAAGACTGCTTTGACGGACTACGTAACAACAGTATTAGAGCGTCAACAACCGCACGAGCGACACACAATAGTTTGCCAAAAGCAAAATCGGGTGCCAGGAGTTTTTCTATATTCATACTAAAGAAGGTTAGGATTTTCGGATTATGTTAAGAAATATTCTAAAATTGATATAAGGCTAATAAATTTAATGACTTAGACAATTTATAGCGATTGTTTACTACAGCGTTTTATTAATGTGTATAGCTGAATATATCAGATCAAATTTTCTTACCAAAACCCCGCCAACTATTTCCATTCCGGAACGATATTTCTACATTTTTTAAATTACCTTTCTTAAATAAGTTTTCTATATTTTCTTTTGAATAATAAAATTGATACGGTGGAATCATTTTATCTAATACGTTTACCCATAAGCGCCGAAATCCCAAATCCGCAAAGAATATAAAATAGTTATTCATGGGTAATATTTTATTTAATTTTACCCTGTTTAAAGGTTTGTAAATTGCATTAGTTATAACCCATAAAAATGCTGATAGAACTGCAGACCCAATGACATTAATTTTTATCGGTAATTTTGAGGTAATATTCTTCCTTATTGAATCAAAAAAGGTTATATATATCCAATTACCTTCTTTAGCATAAAGCCAGACAAATATATATCCATTTCCCTTTAAATGCTTATTCACTAATCTTAAAAATCCCTTACTGGGATCAGGCAAATGGTGCAAAACTCCTATAGAATAAATTAAGTCAAAGATATTTTTAAATGGAAGTTCATGTATATCGCATTGAATGAAATGTATATTATTAATA
>Ga0114930_10001474_pt1 | contig 22348 bp, 31 predicted proteins | sample AnhtaG_FD_87300 | JGI IMG/M metagenome (GOLD analysis project Ga0114930, IMG submission 87300) | Deep subsurface microbial communities from Anholt, Denmark to uncover new lineages of life (NeLLi) - Anholt_01485 metaG | ecosystem: Environmental > Aquatic > Marine > Oceanic > Sediment | place... | reverse complement strand
GATCATTCTCCTTATTCGTTTGTGATCCGGTGGTCCTGGGTCTTTCCTAACCATCTTTCCTCCTTTGCTGTTGGTCTGCCTATTGTTCCCCTTCTTCCTCGGCCGTGAACTTGGTGAAGACGATCAGTCTCTGGATCTTCTTTATGGCCTTGCACTAGGACGGCATGAGCGGAGCGCCCTCGATGGCGAGGTAGGCGACCGTGTAGAGTTTCCTCAACTCCTGGTGCCTCAGCCACTCGTAGGCGGTCCCCACGTCCATCATGAGGCACAGCAGTTCCGGGTGTTCCTGCCTCAGGATGGCGTTCACGAGGTCGAAGCCGTTCGGGTTCGAGCGGTGGGGCCGGTAGATCTTGTAGGGCAACTGGCCCGGATACGGGGGCTTGTCGGTCGTGTAGTTCCCGGCTATGTGGACGACGTCGTGCTCCCCCGCCAGTTTCGGGTCGTCCGGCTGTCCGAGCCACTGGCCCGAGACGATCCCGAAGGCGGTCGTGCCCAAGGGGTACGCCGCGTCGCTTATGAAGAGGATCTTCGCCATGCCGCCTCCTTCCCGTCTTATCCCGCCGCCGGAGTCGGCGCCGGCCTCTTCCCCGTGAGTTCCTCGCCTTCCCCCTCCGGGGTCCGGACTTCGAGGTTGAAGATCTGGTCCGACAGGGGAGGTTTCCCTGTTTCCTTCCCCTCCTCCAAGACCCTCTCCTCTTCCGGCACCTTCCCGTCGCCGTCTCCCGGCACCGGCCCGAGCCTGAATAGTTTGCCTTCCTGCTCCAACCGGGCCATCTCGGTTTCGTGGTCTACCCCGTAGACGTCGTGCAGGGTCCGGAGCGAGAGGACCCGGATGTCGTAGAGTTCCTTCATCAACTTCTGGCGCATCTGCTCGCCGCCGAGGACCTGGTTCCATTTGAACTTCGCGGGCTCCTCCGCGCCTATCTGCTCGGCGTAATGCTCGTAGATGTGCTTCTCGATGAACCTCCTCACCCGGCGGTGGGCCGCCTTGAACTGGCGGATCAGGCGGTCGAGGCCGACCGTGGCGTTGGAGTACGCCACCCCCTCCCCCGTGACCACGGCCTTGGTGACGCCGAATCCGAGCAGGTATTCCTCCCTTATGTAGTCGATGTCGTTGTAGATATGGGTGAACTTCCCCTCGGCCCCGACCAGTTCGACCTCGACCTTGTAGTTCGTGATGGCGGCGAGGGCCGGGTCGTCGTTCACGTCGAGCAACATGGACGAGAATGCGTTGACGTCCTCGGGAGTCGCCGGGTGGTCCTCCGTCCCTATCAATTGGAAGACCCGCATGGGAGTCGTGAACCGGTCGGCCATGATCCACTGGGCCTCCTGCAACTTGTCCTTCTGGATGATGGCCCTGAAGACGCGGTGGCCGAGGGGCATCCCCAGGAGGCCGTACCTCGACCCTCCCCTTTTCAGGTGGGCGGCCTGCTTCGGGTTCAGGAGGATGTTCTTGTTCTGTTTGATCGCCCTCACCTGGTCCTCCGACAGCCTCCTGTAGAGTTCCAGCGGCTTCCTCGTCTGGACGAGGGTCTTCAGGCCCTGGTCCGGTTTGACGTAGAGCATCTCCATCTCGGAGAAGATGGTCCGCTCCACGATGACGTCGTCCGGATTCAGCAAGGTGGCTTCCCTGAGGTCCCCGCTGTCCGGCTCGAAATAGATGGAGGGTAGACGTCGGATATGAGGTAGTACTCGAAGAAGATGTCGGAAAGGTAGGTGTCCATGTCGATCTCGGTGCAGAGGTCGTCGTAGAGTTTGACGACCCCGTCGTCCGGGTGCTCGTTGTGCATTCCCACCATCGGGAAGTCACTGAAGAAATCGATCAGGGAGCCGAACACCGGGTCGAACTCGTAGAAGAACCTCAGCCACTTCCGCCTCGTCTCCGGCTTCTTCGGGACGTCCTGGGACTGGGTGGTCAGCGTCGGCTCGTACTGCCGGGTCCCCCACTCGATCAGGGCCCCGCTCGCCCCCACCCTCCTTATGCGGGGATCGCCCGCTGCTGCGAGTGCCAGAGGCGACTCTATTGCGTGTTTGCCGGGAAGTATCTTTACTACCGGTGCCGGACTAGGCAAAGGGGAGGGAGGTGTTCTCAGTCTAGGGGGGTGATCAGGGCCGACCTCCTGGAGGCCCAGGTGGGGGAGATCCTCAAGTCGATCGAGCTCTTGCCCGGGTGGAGGGATGGGATCCTGGAGATGCTCCAGGTGAAGGGTGAGGACGTGGAGAGATATCAGCGTGAGAGGGCCAGGCTGGAAGAGAAGCTGAGGCGACTCAGGGTCCAGTATCGGGAGGTCGAGATCGGAGAAGGCGACTACCGGCGAGAGCTGAAAGAGACGAAGGAACGGCTGGCCTCTTTGAACCCTCCGCAGGAGATGGAGGCCGAGGGGATCCTGCAAGCAGGTGCGTACTTGGAGAGTCTGGACGCCATCTGGGAGGCGGCCACGCCCCAGGAGCGCAAGGAGATCTATCAGCTGGTGCTTGAGGTGGTGTATGTGGACGTGCTGGGGAAGAGGCTGGTGGAGGTGGTGCCGAAGGGGGCGTTTGCGCCGTTGTTTGCTCCTCACTTGAAGGTATCGGGAGTCCAGGGAGAAGCAGCCTGCGATTGCCTTTGAGTTGGCGGTAGCACTGAGGTAAGGATGGCGTTAGTCAGGATATGAAGGGGGAAGGGCTTCGTCGAGAACGCCCACGAGGAGGTAGGTGCTAAGCCCAGGCCCGTTCCCTTGGAAGAGAGGATCGCCGATAGCCGTGAGTAAGGGTGTGAAAAACATCACCCCATTCAGTGCTTATTGCCATGTTTGAGGGAACGCTATCCAACTAGGCGAAATAGGCTTAACCCTTGCTGTACCGGCTGCTGGATGTGCGCGCCCTGAGCAGTTCGAAAGACTGCCTGCCAAAAGAAGCCATTCTGAAAAGCTATGGCCAGCCCGAGGAGAGATAGCTCATCTTTGGCTAAGTGGGAGTACACGGCTGCGTAGACAATCGGGGACACCAATAGTGCCGCGATGATGCGTGGCAATTGTACTTTCACTGTGCCAGTCTCGTTTATGTTGTCCCATATTTCCTTGGCCAAGATTCCGACTATCATCGCAACTGCATAGATCACGTCGAGCCTGGTAATGGCTGTAGGCACGGCCATTTCCCTCGCTATAGGCACAGCCAACATCTCACGTGCGCGGTAGGCACTCAATAGACGAACTAGAGCCGGCGCTCCGACCAACAGGGCAAGACCTACGACTAGCCCGCCGATTTGGACAACCATTTCACGAGTCATTGATACCCTCCTTCACGACAAAAGCAGGTGACATGGGTCAACCTCCAAAGACAAAGCCGATCACCTCCCTGCGCCAGCTGGGTAAGCAGTCGGCCTCAATGTCTGATACTACCACCTCCCACAGCGCGCTATTTGAACGATGCTACGATGTGACCACTTTCTTGGCGTCCAATGGTATTATAGCAGGTCCCACTTACTAAACCACTTGCCATAATAATCATGAAAAGCGGCGATAATATTTGGCATACCCTGAACCAGGAGAAGGGGCCGTCACACTGGAGTCCAAAGACTAATCCCATATGATCTCCGCCATCTGATCGAGCCCTTGCTTAAGCAGACTAGGCTGCTGGCGCAGTGTGAGTAGGAAGCATGGGGAGAGGGATTGAGGATGAGAGCAATGCACTAGGGTATTTCCACTGTTGCTTTCAAGCGCTTCTTGATCTTCTCAAAGAGGTTGGCGAAACGGTCATACTTCTGTAGCAGCTTGCCCTTCTTGTTGAGCACTCCCCTTTCACGAAGAAGGCAGATTGCTTCCTTAACCACTTCGACCTTAGCTAATGCAAAGGCAGCCTCAGGTGATCCTACGGTTTTTCCACGGCCGTTCGGTGGTTCTTTGTCGTTCTCAGCCCCCCGCTCAGAATCCTGTTGCGGCGCAGCGGCCTCGTCCGAGCCCCCTGCAATTGCTTTGGGCAGTAGACGTTGAATAATCTTGACTACGCTCTCTTTTCTCCCTTTCAGATACTTCGCTTCGATGGGGGTATAGGTGTCAAAAATCGTTTGGTACAAACTGTTCACAGCATCCAGGTAGAGTCCTGTAGGTAGCATATCTTCGATAGAGAAATCATACGGTACATTATAGAACTCGCGGAGCCAAAGCGGGCGAGGAGCATTTGGAACCTTGTCGTTGAAGGACTTGATGTCACGCTCACGGGCCTTTTCGCCGTCGAAGACAGCGACGACGTGAAGGCCGTGCGCCAGAGCTCTCTGTGCAACTTCAGCCTGCTTTGATGCACCGCCAGCAGGGAACACTGCAATGTAGTTGAGATCGAGAGTTCTGTCATCGCCGATTTTAGATAGCTCCTGAGAGATGGCGCATAGAAGTAACTGGTCCGTTACCCCCTCAACGATGACGTTATAATCATCGTAGAGTAGACAGTCCCCGACAGTGAGTCCAAGGGCTGTCCGTATAGGTTCCCACGCCAATGAGTATGCTTCGGCGTGATAAGGCTTGTTGTTGATTTTGGTGCCATCTGGTTTCGGCCCCAGAAGGCGAAGTTGTCCGGGGAAGTTCCTGTCGATCAGATATGGATAGTGAGCGGTGTATATTAGCTGAGCACGGTGCGACAGTTTCCGAAATAGCTGCACCAAGTCACGCTGAGCCCTGGGATGCAGTCGGACGGCCGGTTCGTCCAGCAAGAGAATGAGGGGTTTCTCTGCATCTCTGATGCGAAGAAGAAGACCAGCCAGGAGGCTGAGGTACTCGCGGAAGGCTTGGCTGTGCCATTCGGGGCGAGTAAATGCCGGGCAGCCGAGCACGAGGATGTGAAACCTGATCTTGTCTCCGGATGCTGTCACCTTAAGCTGAACTTCTGTGTCCTGAGTCCAGTATTCGCGCACGGCTTTGGTGATCTCCTGAGATGCGTGTTCGAGTACCTCGTCCCGATCAGGGCTGTCGTGACTCAGAATGTAGAGATCGTCAACACCCCCAAGTTGCAGCATTCTTCGCGCTGCCTCCATCTCCCTATCATCGGCGCCACGTTGAGCGACATTTACCTCAGACGGCAAAGGCTGAAAGTCCGACAGCAGTTCTATGGCTGGCAAAATGGGGAAGAGGGCCTCTGATAGAAACGCAGCCCAGTCCGGATCTGAAATGGGTACGTGTTCAACGCCCGGACGCAGCTTTCTGAACTTAGCCAGGAGTTCCGTGTGGGACTCTTCGTGGTCCGGATCAGGGATGCAGGAGTCCACCGGGCAGACCAAAGCGCATTGCGATTCGTCGTACCAACCCACGCATTCGGTGCATTTGTTGGGATCTATGACGTAGATCGCCTCGCCCTCGCCAATGGCCTCACTTGGACATTCCGGCTCACAGGCCCCGCAGAGGATACACTCCTCGGTGATCTTGTAGGCCATCTAAGTTGCCTCCCTTTCGTTGCCGTCTTCTCGCGGAGCGACGGACTGTGGTGGGACGGGAGGCTTACCGCTCAGGATCTCTCTCAGATCCGCGCCGTTGAGAAGCACCTCTGGTTTATGGGCGCTAAGGGGCCCAGTATAGGTCAGGGACAGGCGATCGTCCGCCTTCACCTGGACACCGAACCGTTTCAGCTGGGCAATCTCATCATCGTTGAAGCTCGAGAATTCAAAGGTGAGTTGCATTTGCGCCGAAGGGCCCTCCGCCGGCGAGATCCTACGGACATCGTCGTTAGCGAAATCTTGCCTGGCCCCGAAGGTCGCCAGTGCGCGCAAGAGCCAGCTCTTGCCCGCATCATTTGGGCCCATGAGGACGGTAGCGTATGGATCAACTATCAGGGTGGTGTCGGCAAAAGATCGATAGTCCTTCAAATGTACCCGCGTCAGCTTCATTCCGTGTCTCCTTCTTGCTCGTGAGCCATGGACGCCAATTAGTGACAGAGCGATTCCTTACGTAGCATTGCAGCACTTATTGTCAGCCGATGCAATAGGAAAAATCGACGCACGAGCGGAGGGTTGGCTGTTGCAGCTTAGCGTCCTTGCCCCAGCGATCCATGAGCCTCTGCCGTCAGAAGGGCTGCTCAGGCTTCTTGATCGTCATCTCCCAAAAACGAAGCCGACCACCTCCCAGCATCTGGGAAGACAGTCGGCCTCAATTTCTCATCGTAGCACCTCCGCCATGGAGCTATTGCGACGATTCTGCGATGTGGGGCGCTTTCTCGAACCTCTAGCTTAGTCTATCAGATCACACTCACCAAACCACTCACTATTATACCATGAAAAGGCGAGCAATATCGAGCAGTATTGGGTTTGGCATAGCATGAGCCAGCAGAGACCGGCGGGGGACAGGAGAAGAGGAACGTTCGCTCCGCCTAAGACCTACTGTACTTAGGATTGTGCCTCCTGATCCAGTCGAGCTCAGTACGCCTTGCGTTATCCTCACTATCAGCCTGAAACCACCGGAAGTAAGGGACATCCGGCCATTCATCGGCTCTCCAATGCTCCTTGATCCTTTCCCTTAGCCTATCTGCTCCTGCTGATCCCACATAAAGCCAATTCTGGAAGTAGTCGAAGAAAGCATAGACCCCGGTGACGTCGGGGACTTGATCGATGTTCTCCTCGTCGTACCTGAGATAGTCGGACTCCTTGATAATGGTCATAGCCATCTCCCTCGAAAGCAGGCTTCTCCTCTCGCTTCCTGCCCATCACCTAGAGTGTACAGCGCAGCACTCACCAGACCACTTACTATACATAACGTCAAGAAAGTGAGAACTACAATGTTTGGCATAGCATAAGCCAGCAGAGATAAGTCTGGCCCATCATGGGGTATTATTTCTAGACGAGTTACCGGAGTTTGGACATCGGGTATTGGGGGTGATGAGGCAGTCCATGGAGAACCGAGTAGTGACCATCAGTCGGGCCAGGACCACCATGACCTTTCCGGCCAACTTCATGCTGATTGGGGCTATGAACCCTTTGGGGATCATGTCATTATAGGTGGATCAATCTTCTTGCTCTCCCTGGTCTTGCTGGGATGCCTCGATGGGTTCCACGGTGATTACATCCTTCAAGTCAATGCCAAGATCATCGAGGAAAATGTTTCCACAGGTATCTTTCAAGAATGTGATAGCCTCCTTGAAAGCGTCCTCTGCGCTTTCCGCGCCGAGATCCCACTCCAAGCACGGCATCTCAATTGAGGCTGCCCTCTATGTCACCTGGGAAGAGGGGTAGGAATGCTGCCGGCATAAGCCCAGGCAACCGAAAGAGCCCAAGGGTCTTCAACCGACACGAGCGTGAACCTGTTGCGACAAACCTTGCCCGTTGGCGGTTTTGTGTTGACAAATCCGGCAGATTCGAATACAATAAATAAGAGTATATCAGTATTTTCGTAGGGTAACTATCTATTTCTTAGTACTAAGAATTCGTGAAAACTATCTTCTGGCTTGAAGGCTAATCAATTCCCCATTCTTTCTCCCCCCATTTGCAGCCGACGGCAACCCGGCGACGGAGAACAAATCTAGCCGATAACGGTGACGCTGATGCTACTGCCTTGGTCTAGATCCGCGGCGTTGCTCTAGGTATGTCCACCTGTACTTTGCCCCATTTGAGCCTCTACCGGACCTGTTTTAGGGGGCGCGAGAGGCTATGATCAGTAAATATGGGGGGTGAAACGGCGTGGACAACCTTAATAGTGGCAAAAAAGAAGGAAAATAGGGCTGGCTTAGTGCTGACTGTACGGGATTTTTATATATAATATACAGTGTATACCAATGTCTGAGCAAAAAAGGGCGACACCGCACGTGTTATGGCACTGATCCCACTTGTATTTGAGGAGGTGGTTACTTGGGACCTCCACTTTCCTCTTGTCCGATGGAAGGAGATAACCCAGCGGGCTATCGATATCATTGAGTATGAAGATGTTGACCTTGACTCTCAAAAGAAGGTCCGAACAACTCGTATCCTATGTCTTGAGAGTTCACCGATTGCTAGTCTGGCGAGCAGGACGAGAACTCAACACTGAGTATTGACGGGGAACGAATACTGTGCTAGACTAGTTCTAGTCAACTATCTTGCCCATCATATTGCACTTCATTCCCTATCTGACGGTTAGGGGAGGGAGCATGTTGAGAGAGAGCCGACTCTGGACGAGGAGTGGGCTATTTCCTTGTCCGGATCAGCGTTGGATGGTGGAGAGGAGGTAGGATGAGAAAGACAGGCCTGTATTTGGCTTCATTCGTGGCCACAGTCTTGCTCGTGCTGCTCTTGGCCCTGGCTACGGCTGGGGTGAGGGCCTCGCCTGGCATCCTCTACGTCTCCACTGATCCCACATGCGCCGGCCACAGCCCTTGCTACACCAACGTGCAGGATGCCCTGGACGCAGCCACGACCGACGACGAGATACGTGTGGCCACTGGCACCTACACCGACCCCGCGGGCACGGTGGCAGAGATCACGGAGACGATAACCCTGCAGGGCGGGTGGAACGCCGACTTCATCGCCCGCGACCCCGATGTGTACCCCACTACCCTGGACGCCCAAGGGAACGGGCGCGTTGTCCAGATCACAGGAAACATCTCCCCCACCATTGATGGCTTCGTCATCACCGGAGGGAACGCCAACGGTGAGCCCGTCGGTTCCGGGCTGGGCGGTGGCATCTACGTCCAATCAGCAACGGCAGTTATCAGTGGCAACACAATTACCTCGAATGTGGCGGACACGGAAGGCGGCGGGATTTTTGTTGACTGGAATGTGCCCGCTACTATCTTCAGCAACACGATTGCCTATAATCAGGTAATCAGCACGACGGCGGGACGCGGCGGCGGTGTACGCACAATTGGCGATACTGCCATTGTCACCGTCAGCCATAATGAAGTGTATTCCAACTCATTGGTGTCTGGCTTTGGTGGCGTAATCGACATTTGCTCTCCTGCCGTTATAGACAGCAATTACGTTCATCACAATCAGGGAGACGGGATTCTTGTGGCTGATTCGCCATTGCCAGTTACCGTGACAAACAACGTCATCGTGGGGAACTATGGCCGTGGCATCGTCGGGATCAATTTCAGTGATGTGCGGATCGTCAATAACACGATATACCATAACAGTGCGCTCGGTGTTGATGTATTCGCTTGGCCGACGACACCCACTATCCCCATCACCGCAACGATCCTGAACAACATCGTGGTTAGTCACGAAGATGACTGTGGCATCAATGCCTGGAATGGCGTGACTTTGGTAGCCGATTACAACGACTCTTACGGCAACCAGTGGGATTACTGCGGCTTGGCTTACCCACCTAGCGGTACGCATAACATCAGTGCCGATCCCCTCTTCGTTGACCCCGCTAACGACGACTATCACCTGCAAGCGGGTTCACCCTGCATAGACGCGGGGACGGACGCCGGGGTGACGACTGACATTGATGGGGACCCACGCCCCGTCGGCGCCGGCTACGACATCGGCGCTGACGAGTTCCTAGCGCATATCTACCTCCCTCTCACCTTGAAGAACTACTGAAATCGCCGCCTGCCGAGAAATAACGAGCCCCTTCCTGGCGACGGGAAGGGGCTTTCTTCTCACGTCATTCGCGCATCTTCACACCATCAACCTCATGGGCCTGAAAGAGAGTCGATGCAAAGGAGTGATGCCCAGCCTTTCGAGTGCCTCCCGATGCTGGGGCGTCCCGTACACCTTGTGCCGGGAGATACCAACAGAAGCAGGGACATCTTCGTCCACGACCGGGGGGGCGAAGTTTACAAAGTCTATCCACCGCTCACTACTAAGAACTATTGATCGCCCCGCTTCTCCTCCACCTCCTTCACTAGCACGAATGTCTTCTTGCCGCTCCGGTCGGTAGAGACTTTCTCCACTCGTATCCCTTTGCTCCCCTCGGCCTCAAGGGCTTGGAAAGGGGCCCTCTGCTCAACCATGGTCGTCTCTGGGCAGGGAAGGGTTACCATCAGGTTAAATCGTAACCACCCTTTGTGATTCTATAGATCTGTCCGAGGGCTTTGTGGCCGAGTATAAAGTCGCCGTTAAGGCCGTTTTCAGCCGTTTTAAGGCGATAAAACCAGCATGAGCATATCTGATATAGGGTAGTCGGAGCAAAATGGTGGCCATAACCACTTTCTGAATATAAACGCTGCATAGGCAAAGATTTTCAGCCCTTTAACGCGCTTGAGGTAGATATTCTTACATATGGGGATCTCGGAACTGGCTTGACCGAGGGGTAAATCGAGGAGCGAGACTATAGACGACTGGCTTGCTAGTGAAGAGCGTAGGAAGAAGCTTTCTTGTGTGGTGCAGGCGAATCCTAGCAACCCCAGAGGAGTGTCTCTTTATGAGGCGAGAAGTCTTGCAATGCTCATAGACCATATTTCGCGCTGAGAAAAGCACGCCACTCTTCTAGGTGCTCGGGCAGCCTAGCATCTATCCAGTTGAGGAGATCCTGGACAGTGAACGTAATGAAACGATCCGGTTCTCTGAGTAGAGCGGCCCAAGCCTTGAGGGGGTTCCTCTCTCCGCCAAAGGGGCGGCCCATCCGCAGCAGGCGGTCGTTCTCAGCATGATACGCTACACCGAATAAGGCTCGCTGGAATCCAGAATGAGGATCGGATTCTATCAGGTGTGCTAGGAACTGGTTGCGCATCAACTGATAGAAGTCATACCGGAAAGGACAGTAAGGCTCCCTGGCAAGCAGATCGATACACAACGGGCTGTTTGGGCCAACCGCGATCTGCCAATAGGGGCGTCGCCTCCGATCGACCAGATAACACATCTTCTCTGGGGCCCGGGCAATTTCGCTCGGTTGACGACAACGCCACCTTTCTTTGTTACCCCTGCTCGTTGCTCCCCCACAGCGACCGAACTCCGTCTCGGTGAACTTGAATTCCAGCAACAGAAGGCCCCGCGAGTTGCTTGCGTCAAACCATTCCAGAGCAACATCGGCACTAGTTCGCATCTGACCCCTTCCCCCCGGTTCGTTCAAATAGTTCTTCTCACCTATGTACTCAAAATGCGTCTTACCGACGCCGGCGAGTTGCGGTATCCGGTCGGCGAGGAAGTTTGCGAGCAGTTCCTGTTCATTGCGTAGTGGGAAGAAGATATTGACGCACAATATCTGTGAACTCAACAAGTTGTGCCGCTGGTCGTGCCACGCGATGTCCCTTTCAGCGAACTGGATTCTAGCTGTGTCCCTGATCTCGTTCCAGAGGTTGAAATCCCATATCTCGATAGGCAGGATATGTTGGTAGCCCTTGCCACGCCACCTGCCTGGCTTGCGCACGCCAAGGGCCTCCTCTTTGTATGTAATGGCAGCCGATTTCATTCGCGATCGGAAATCAGACACTGTTTTCTCTCATGCCCTGTGTAGTCGTTCGCCGTAGTTCTGCACAGGTTTTGAACCGAAATCCCCCAACGGCGACCTCGGGGAGAGAAACGAGATGACCGGTTGAGATGCAGAAGCACATATCCATGTCAATCGCGAACCATCACGTCATCACGCTTCTGCGCATGATGACCATAACGCGTACCGATAACAAAGAGAGGTGAGCGGGCAATCCGAACTTCTCCTTTTCTGACAGAGCTTGCCCTGGTGAGAATAGAACATCCTGTTCAACGTGGTTGCGCCTACCTGAGCCTTCTGGCAGAGTCTGACTAGTGCACGTTCCTCCCGGGGTAGGACAAGGGCAGACAAGAGAAACCGGACGCGTGTGTCTATCGGAAACACGTCGCGTTTTAGGCAATCCCTAACGAAGATGCCAATGACCTTGCTCCTTCTCCCTCGTATTCTAAGGGCTCTAAGCAGCTCGTCGCTCGCCTCTAGTCCGTCTTCGGGCAAGCCCTCAACGAGTCCCCGGAGAGACATTCCTCGGCTGCGAAGGTGACTGGACAGGCTCACCAACCAATCTCTCTGCCACTTAAGGGGGAACCCTAGATCGTTCACGTTGCCTTCTGTTATGTTCCTGACGTCACCCCCGAAATCCTCCTCAAACCTCGAGCCAGCCCGTTGCCAAACCTCCTTCTGCCTCGGTTCGCGCCACGGACCGTAGCAAATGCACGTAATCAACCAATGGTCGACTGATTTCACAGCCGTTGGGTCCCCAAGCCATTCTACTGTGTTGTCCTCTACCCTACGGTCCTCAGACTTTCCGTCGATGTTATGAATGGGCTTCAATAACTCATATATTGTCTTGATCTTGTCCGCTAGCTCATCCAACACGCAGTCTGTGCTTTTTCTTGTCACACTCATTCCCCACTGGGCGAGGAATCCCTCGGTGTTGCCAGAAGGCAACTTGTGCCTTCCGATGAAGGCCAGATGGTCACACCCCCGCTAACGCAGTTCAGGACGAGATGCTTTCTGATGGGAGCCCTTTTGGTTTGTAATCCCACCGTTCCTCTTCTGGCACAAATTGCCAGTCAAGTTCCTTTTCAATTCTACGCCGAACTCGAGTTTGAACCTGTCTAGGTGCAAAGCGAATGTATTTCTCAGCCTCAGATAGGCTCTCACCCTCGAGGCTCTTCAGATATGCGATGACGTTATCTCTGTTGAAAGGCCGCTTCACCTTGTCTTGGAAGGCCTTTTCATGCCAGTTAGAGGGGAGATCTGTCCATACAAGCGCGCCCAGCCCCTTTTCCAGTGCCCACATTCGGATGTCTTCCACGTACTTCTCGGATAGGATGTTCGTGTTTTGGTCATCGTCTCGATGAGTGAAGATAAAACCTATGTGGCAGATCCTTGGCGTCTTCTCTCGCTCTCTGAGATTGCATCTTGCTGCCCCTAGCTCTGTATGGCAAGCATGAGCCCAGAGGGTTTGGACCTCGGCGGTCTCAGGACAGATGACAAGGGTCAGTCTTCCTCCTCTTGATATCCTGGCGAACTCAATCGGAATCCGCGGACCATCCCGTTGCCATCCACCCTCTATCTGAAGCTCACGGGGATCCCAGACTAGTGAGCCCCATCCCAGAAAAGCGATTTTCATCATCGGTGTGTGACCTCCTTCTTGCCGGGTGACCTCTTCGCCGACCGGATTCCCATCAGCGACTGCATAGACTCACGGTCAACACAAGCACCAAACCTCCCCCGCTGCGCAGGAGGAGCCTCTCTGGAATGCTGTCTCTGCCGAGGTGCCTGCCCTACACTGTGCCGATAGGTTCGGATTGGATCAAACCGCGAGGCTTTCTGATTATCTGTTGTAGGGCGCATTCTATCACCAAATGGGAGAATTCTCAATAGATCCTCCCGGCGGTTCTTCGTCTAAGGATCGTTTGACGAAGAAGAGGCCCCCCAATGGCCACTTTTCCCCACTAATAAACATGGCCAAATGGGGGAACATTCACTACGGAGTCGGTTATACTGGGAGGCTTCTGGCAGGGCACCTGGACGGGAATGTCCTATGGCGATGGTTCCATGACAGTCCGTGCCGTGGGCCACGGCCGGGGCGTCTTTGAGGGACTGAAGCCGCTACAAGCATATCTGATATAGGGTCCTCGAGGCAAAATGGTGACCAGAATCATTTGGGGAATATAAGAATCTTGTGGGCGAAGGTTTTCGGCTCTCCTGCCCGTTTGAGGCGAACACCTTTACACGCGTGCACAATGGGGAAGCGCCCGTGCAGCGTCCAAACAGGAGATGTGGTCACGCGGCTTTGGACATGATACCCAGGATCGGGTCGATCCAACCCCCGTGGCCATCAGGAGTAGGCCGGGCTTCACATCCATCCCTACGATGTTTCTTCAACCGAGCCATCGCTTCTTACGAAGAAGCACGATATGCCGAGTCGGCGCAAAGCCCAGTTCGTTCTGCCCCAAAGGTTCCGGTACAGCTCATCGTCAGGGAAGCCGAGGGCTAGTCGGAGGTCGGTGGTAGGTGCTTGCAGCAAGAGCTGGAAGATGGCCTGAGCGAACCAGTGGCGGGCTTGGTTGTACGGACGCGTTGGTTTCGGCAATCCCTTCTTTGGCCCTCTTGCATACTTGTCTGAGGGCCATCCTTTTACTGACACTCTAAGCTTGTGCCCGCTTCGGGTGGCAAGTATGTCTGGCCCAGCGGCCCTGCTTGCGGTATCGGCCGATGCGGTGACCGTCCATCCTCGTGATTCGAGATGACGGAGTATCTGCTGCTGGACATTCCCCTCCCAGAACCAATCGTCCTCGGGCTTCCATGTGGGGGACGCTGCTTCTACCTCCTCAGGGACTCGGGCTTTGAGCCTCTCGTCAGTGCCTGTCTCAGTTCCTCGCTCCTCGGCGGGCATTCGGTTTACGAGTTTTGTTTTGCCGCATTGATGACATTGGTTCCTAGTTCTATATGTCGCTCCCTGGCTTGCCAAGGACCTGCAGATCTGGTTGATCGTCTGTCGGGGTTGAATTGCCAACTCCTGGGCAAGGCAGTCATCACAAAGTTGGATATCTGCGCGCCTCAAGTAGGTTAGGATCGATTCCTTGTGAGTCATCTCCTTGCTTCTCCTTCCGCAGCAGCCCTACTCGACACCGGGCTCATCCCCTTCCACGAGCATAACCAGGATAGCTGCTTCATTGCCGGCCACCAAGCGGAGGGCTCTGGCCTCAGAATAGTGATGTTCAACCATGAAGTAGCCCACCAAGAAGTCACGGAATTGATCCTGCTTATCCTCCAGAGGCAACGCGAGAACCCTCTGCAGGTCGCCCTTCATCCGCGAGTAGGTAGTCTCTGGATCAGACATGCGCGAGCCCCTATCACCTAGCCCGGCGTCTCAGAATCAGAGGGCGCCTGCCGGGCAAGTCAGACTGCCCTCCAAAAAGGAGCATCCACCAGCGCGGACATCGTACCACAGACCTCCTCGGCCCCGGAGTTCCGGCCACTCCACTGGCCTACGGGGCACAGTGGGAGTAGGGACCGGCTTGCAGCAAGTCAATGATTCTCTCCCTCTAGCTCGGCAAGCAGTTGAGCCAATTCATCCAGTCCAAACACAACATGTGGATTCGCAAGATAGCCAAAGAACTCCGTGAGCATCTCGACGACCCTTGGTGATGCTCCATGTTCCGAAAAAGAGCGCGAAGTCAAGGCTTGGATTAGGGCGTCCTGCCTTTCCATGTCCTTCTTGATCTCGGTGGCCTGGCCTTTTCGCTCCTTTGGGTAGATCGAGATGGCAATCCTGCGTTCCGGGTCGTGATACAGGAGCGGGATGTCGACGTGCTGTTGCCGACCGCACCCCGAGCATGTCACGAGGTTGAGCCTGCCGTCGAGGAGTTCGCCTTTGAGATCAGGATCGAGTCTAACATTCACTGACTCGTATAGACTTGCTTCGACACGCGTCCCACAGCGACAGCGAATCTCTCGTTCTATCCGTCTGGTCACGACTCTACCCTTACTTTTGCTTCACCGCTCTGGAGACCCACTGATAGACTCAACGCGCTCAAGGACTTTGTGTCAGATCCCCGCTCCAGACATCCAAGGCCAAACCAATCCATGCGTCAATCTTCTTGCTCTCCCCGGTCTTGCTGGGATGCCTCGACGGGTTCCACGGTGATTACATCCTTCATGTCAATGCCAAGATCATCGAGGAACATGTCTCCACAGGTATCTTTCAGGAGTGTGACAGCCTCCTTGAAAGCCTCGTCTGCGCTCTCCGCGTCCTCATCCCACTCCAAGCACGGCATCTCAATCGATACTTTATAGCGCATCTTCTCCTCCTTGGTTCTACTCCGCCTCTTCTATGACCTTCTGGACCGCTTTGCCCGCCTTAGCACTCCTCGGGGCCAGTTTGTCCAGGTAGATCCTGGTGGTAGCGGCGCTCTTGTGACCCAGGGCTCCTTGTACCTCCGGCTGGCTCGCTCCGGTTTCGTGATAGAGTTGGGCAAAGGTATGCCGGAAGGTATGGACGTTCATGTCCAGGCCCACCTTCCCTGCGATCCTCTTCACTTGCTTCCAGAGGTAATACGGATCCAAGGGCTGATAGAGTTTTTTCCCCTTCCTTCGTTTGGTAACTGGGGCAAAGAGCGCGTGTGGTTTCTTGGGGCGTCTCTTGGCGATCCTGAGATAGTCCCTGATCGCTTCCGTGGCTTGCTCGGTAAGTTCGAAGGTTACGAACTCTCCACCTTTGACCCTAGTTCTCACTGTAGGGGGATCACCATCCAGGTTAGTATTCTTCCACAGGATCCCGCAAACCTCAGAAGCGCGCATACCAGTATGAAGCATGACTAGAGACATAGCATAGAGTCTGGCTCCATGAATCGTCTCTCTATCAATGGCCCCCAAGAACTTCTTGACATCCTGAGGGGACAGGGACTTCACCTTTTCAGAGGAGTAAGGCTTGGGTCTGAAAGAATTGCGCCATCTCCCCTTGGGGACGGGGTTATATCGGATGATCGCCTTGCTCAACGCATACTCAAAGAACTGGGAGATGATGGAGATCCTCTGGTAGATGGTGGATGCGGCGTACCCTGTGGCTTCCAGGTGGCTCTTGTAGGCTTCCACATCCTCCGGGGTGATCTCATCTATGGGCTTGCCCACAAACTCCAAGAAGCGTCTCACGACCGATCTCCTGATCCTCATGTTTCGCTCGGCGGTGCTGACATTGAGGTTCACTTTGGAGAGCGCGTAGGCCGTGGTGATGTCCATCTCCTGAGGTTCCCGCTTTATCAGTTCCATTCCCATCTTATCGCCTTTCGGGCTTGTTATTTGTATAATAATAGTAAATATTATATAATAGAACGAGGGAAGTGTCAAACGGTGTTTTGAGATGAAACTAAGGGTCGGATGGTTGACAACAAGATGGGCTATGGCGGTTGCCAAGATCCGTTATTCCGGTGACCGATATGATGAGTTAGCGAAGATGGCACGAGATCAATGGTCCGAAAACTTAAAGTAGATTACAGCGAATACCAAAGCCTTGACGGGCTGACGCGAACTCTAGTCTCCAAAGTGAGCAATGGTTCGATCATCACTCGATTTGACAAGACGCCAATACCTAGAAGAGAGACAGACGTAGTATGCCCCCATTTCCTTGAACTCAAGTGGGCATATGGTTGTCCATTCGATTGCGCGTGGTGTTATCTCCAGGGAACCTTCAGATTCACGCCAGGAGGGATCCCTCCTTCAGTAGTTAAGCCCTACGACAAGACCCAGCGTCATGTTGAGAGATTCCTAGAAGAGGTTGAAGAACCCGAGGTCCTAAACGCGGGCGAAATCGGCGATTCATTGATGAACGAGCACGCCGAAGTCCCCTTTTCAACGTTCATCATCCCTCTATTTGAGAAGCAAGCGCGTCACAAGGTCCTATTCGTAACCAAGTCCCATCGTGTAGAGAACCTTTTGGAGATCGAACCCCATACTCAGACCATCATCAGTTTCAGCCTCAACGCCATACCTGTCGCTGAAAGATGGGAGAGAGCACCGGGGGTATTGAAAAGGATCGAAGCGGCAAGGAAGGTTTCTGATGCTGGATATGAAGTCAGACTCAGAATAGACCCCATGGTTCCGATACCGAACTGGGAAGAGCATTACCTACACTTGCTCGAAATCATCTTTGAGAACCTTACACCAGAGAGGATAACTCTGGGATCTCTACGGGGGTTGCCAAGTACCATTGGTCAGTCCATAGACAAGAGTTGGGTTCGATATCTGAAGGAGCCATCTAACTGGGGCAAGAAGATCGACTTTGGAACAAGGTATGCTATGTATTCAACGTTGATCCAAGAGTTGCGTACTACCTACGACTTTGATGAAGTGGGCTTGTGCAAGGAGACCACCCAGGTGTGGGACGCTTTGGAGATGGATTACAGACGGATAAGGTGCAATTGCGTGTGATAAGGGGCTGGCTTCCCGAGTCGGCATGCGTGGGACTCCTCAGCCGGTTGCGGGCAGCGATTGATCACCATTCGATCGACGAGAGATGCCATATCAGAGGGGCTTCACGGGACTAACAACGGGAACCGGGGATGACCCCGCCGTCTCTCCGCCACGTGTCTTTGCTCCAGTCTTGACATCGTTGGAAAGCCTCGGTACAATGTTCTAAACCCCAAGATAGCAAGGGCTCGTGGCTTTCTTTTGCCATCGAGGCCAAAGCCAGGGGTGTGGCGGATCCTGGGCAATCGTTGCGGATACATGGGCTTGTCTGCTTCCCTGGCGGGCGAGCCCGTTGTGTTGAGATTGATGGGCGCCTAGATCATCAGTATCGTGGTGGAATCAAGGAGGGAACAAGGGCGTCAATAGACAGAAGGTGGTTTGGTGAGAGCCAGTCGATACAATATCTAGGTTGATCCTCGCCATAGTCATTTGCTCAAGAAGGGAGCGCAGGAGGGGCCATGAAGAAGACGTTGCTCATGCTCATGTTGGTTGCCGTCCTCACTGCGTGTGCCGGACCAACGCCAACTCCATACCCCACGTACACTCCATACCCAACCTACACACCGTACGCAAGCCCCACTCCTATAGAGACGGCCTATGCAATAGAGCGGACTCAATCGCGAGCGCTTTGTGACGTACCAGTGTATCCTGGCGCTTCCCTAATCAGTGATGAACCCGTCGCCGATATGCCGGGGCGCCAGGAAGGATATATCGTTATGGGTTCGGGGGCCCAGGAGGTGGCCGAGTTCTACCTCGCCAGAATGCAATCGGCTGGATGGAACCCATTGAACGCGGCGAGAGAGACTGACATACCTACGTGGACTTTCGTGAAAGAGACTTGGCTCGTGATTCTGACTATGAACGAGTCCGAAGGAAATACTGTACTTGTCATAACAGTTGGTCCACTCGAGTGAACCACGGAGAGTCTGCCCGTTGACCCTCCGCTGCATCATCTGGGGAAGAAGAGGCAATTTGCTCGAATTCGTCAAGTGAGAGGTATTGAGGCATGGACCCACAGATCGTTGAGCAAATTCTGAACGTGGTTTACTTTCTCGTTGGTTTGGCTGTTGGCCTATTTGGGCTTTGGCAAAATCAGAAGTATTTCCTCGCTCAGCAACAGGATAAGTTTGAGCAGATTCATGCCGAACTCCGGGAGATCCGAGAGCGTTTCACGACTATAGCGGAGATTACATCGGAGAGAGCCTCTGCGCGAGAGGATCGACTCTTCAGCCTGGCTATGCAACAGGCAGTGGTCGACTCGGCAACTGAAGAAGCCGCTGCCGGGATTCGAGCCGTGGTCCTCGAAGAGCTTGAGCGTGCGGGCATACCAGATGCGGTGCAACGCACGGCGGAGCTAGAAGAGAAAGTTGGCAAGATCGTCGCCGAATCAAGTGAGCGGGTTGTTGAGGTGCGCCAAGATGCTGATATGTACCAGAGGCTATTATTCCTGCCCACGACTCATCTTGAAGCACTTAAGGCTCTCGGGGAAGAGCCATTTACGGTTGACAAGTTGGCCCTTCAAACCGTAGACCTCTTCCGTTACCTCAGCCAAGGAAGCTTGCGCGAGATTATTGGGATATGGAAAGAAGCGGGGATAGTTGAAAGGTCTGAACGCGGCGTGTACAGGGTGACCAGCCGGGCTCAACACCTACTAGCGGAGATGGATGCATCAGAGGGTTCCGCGGCAGGGTGAGAGGGGGATGGTAGGATAAGGGGAGAAAGGCCCGGATCCTGGGTGTGGCGAGGAGAAGAGCAAGCGATGACCAGAGACATTTTCGAGCGCCTGAAGCAGGTCGCCAGAGCAGGCCAAACCATCACTTACGGTGAGATTGCACCAATGGCTGATCTGGATATGAGCAGAGCAGCCGACCGCAATGAGATTGCCTCGATCTTGGATACGATTTCTACAAGAGAGCATCGGGAAGGCCGCCCCCTATTGTCGGCAGTGGTAGTGCGCTCTGATACCCGCTATCCAGGCAAAGGATTCTTCACCCTTGCTCAGAAGTTAGGCATCTACGACGGGTCGGATGATTTGGCCTTCTTCGTCCGGGAGCTTGGTCGAGTACGCGAACATTGGATGAAGGCAGAGTGATAGCGAGCGACCAGGCGCGGTCTTCGGGAAATAGGCGGGGCTGGAGCAGTCCATGGTAAGTGGTTTAGTGAGAGGCAGATGGTAGGATGGGGCAAGTGAGGGCTCGATCCTGGGGTGGTGGTTGGGGCGTGTAGGGAGAAGCCGTAAGTGGAAGGTAGAAGATGTTTCTAAGGGACGTAATTATTAACGGCTTCAAGAGCATCGACGACGACTGTCTGAGTGATCTCGGTGGTTATGGTGTTCTGATTGGGAGGAATGCCAGCGGGAAGTCCAGCTATCTCCAGGCGATCAAACTCTTGAAAGGGCTTGACGGCGGGATAAACAATGCTCCGGATTTGGTCACGGGAAAGGACCGACGCAGGGCAATCAAACTTTCACTAGTTTGTGATCTCACGGAAGGAGAGCTTGCGACCGCGATCGAGCGCATGGGAATTGAAACCCCACCAAATACGGAGCGCATCAAGCGTTGGAGATTCGATTTCGAGCTTCGTACCAATGACCCTGGCAAATGGAAGGAGGACAGGCTATACGTCACGGCGTGTTCCGTGCTGTTCCGTGAAAAGGCCGCAACGATCTGCTGGTTAAAAGACAGTGACAGACCTGACAGCAACCCAATGTCCGTCCCATTCGAGGCATTTCTCGACTCCTTGCGCACGGACTCTCAGGAGGCACCTTGGAAAGCGGTACAGGGCCTGACAGCGCCACCGGACCAGCACAGCAGTTATTCGGGACTCTGGTCGTTCGTCCATACGACACATAAACACTCGGCATTCCTGCAGCCCTTGGCTCATTTCGTGTCGAATCTACGGTTTCTTGATCCCGTGCGTCGGTCTCGAGATACTGACACAGTCAAGGAGACGTGGGCGGTTGGCGAGTCTGGCGAGTTGTTGATTAGATTGCTGGACACCTGGACGCCGGGGCATCCCCTGTTCGAGGAACTCCGGATGACCCTAAGAGCCCTGTTTCCGGACGTTGCCGATGTCGTTCTAACAACTCATGGTGAACGAAAGGTTGTGCGCATTCTAGGCGAGTCTCATGAGGAACCCCTTGACGGAATCCGGTTGGCGGATACTGCCATGGGAACCCATCAAGCCACAATATTGATAGCCTTCGTGCTCTCAGCACCCGAAAACAGCCTACTGGCTATTGAAGAACCGGAAAATCATCTGCATCCAGGTGCTCAACGGAAACTAGCCACATTCCTGAGAGAACATTCCAGAAAGCATAGCAAGCAGATCTTGGTCACTACTCAATCACCCGTATTCGCCGCTCTCGATATAGACTCAAGGCTCTACTTGATACGATGGGATGATGAGAAGGGTACCAAGGCTACGGCCATCGAACCCGGAGGGGAACTTGTTGTCAGGGAGGAAATAGGGGCTAGGTTGGCCGACTTGTTCTTCTACGATTCTATCGTCTTCTGGGAAGGTAGCAGCGAGGCATCTGCTATGCCCATCCTTATCGAGGCGGTTGCGAGAAGCGAAAGCTTGGATGTTTCAGACCTGGGGCTGACTTCCAGAAATCTGAAAGGTGCTGGGAGGATAAACGTGGCGACGGTGAGGGATTTCCTGAATCTATTGAGAGATGCACAGATTACCGCATACGTGATTTTAGATGACGATGAGGGTGTGCGAGCCTCTCTCGAGGAGCTGGTCAGTTTGGGGCTTCTGCTGCCCTCGCACTTCCATATTTGGAAATCCAGAAAGGATCACGGCAGGGGTGACCACATAGGGAGCGAGTTTGAGGATAACTTCACAGAAGAGCAACTCTGTGGCGTACTTAACGAGATGGCAAGCGAACACGGGCTTGACCTGGATCTGAATCCCAAGGACTTGCACCGGAGACTATTCGATTCCGAGAAAAAGACGACGGACGAGCTCCGCCACTATTGTTGGGAAAAGGCCCACTACATCTTCGAAAAGACGGAGTTGAATCGAAGGCTCGCGGAGCTTACCGCATCAGAGATTCTGGGGCAGAGACCTCGCTCGGTAGAGCAATATGAGTTCGAGTGGGTGATACGGGACCTCTTCTCCAAGCTGAAGAGGGAATCGCCTTAGCTACACGCCAAGTGGTGGTCGGTGATCGCGTGTCTACGGCCTAGCCCGACCTCTTCCGCGGCAGGGTGAGAGGGGGAGGGGCCATGAGGATCATGGGCGGCCCTCTCGGAAGATTATGTGGCTGTCACGAGTGGGGGCGCGGATACTCCCCCTAGCCGCTGTCTACTATTGGCGAGGACCTTTTTCCTACTCTTAGCAGGCTGGAAGGAGAGAACTGTGGCAGAAGACATGCAGTATTCGAACGAGGAGGAGTCTCGCGCCATCGATCAGCCAACTCTTACCGTAAAGGAGCAGATAGCAGGCTGTCCAAAAACCCTCTCCGCCAGAGGCTAATCAGCGACCATCGATTGCCTCTGGCACCTTAGCTATTATCCCTTGAAAGCTGCTATCCCTTTGGGCTACCTTTGTTCCCTTCTGGG
>Ga0114930_10001471_pt1 | contig 22368 bp, 22 predicted proteins | sample AnhtaG_FD_87300 | JGI IMG/M metagenome (GOLD analysis project Ga0114930, IMG submission 87300) | Deep subsurface microbial communities from Anholt, Denmark to uncover new lineages of life (NeLLi) - Anholt_01485 metaG | ecosystem: Environmental > Aquatic > Marine > Oceanic > Sediment | place... | reverse complement strand
TCATTTAAAATTAGTTGGTGGCAACAATGCAAAATGAGCAAAAAGTGGGAAAACGTTAGCAACAGGGGCTATAAATAAGTTAAAAAGTTGGCAGATAGGTTTATCTTTCAAAGACAGGTAGTATATGCTAAAATACAAATACGTAGAGGTCGGAGTTCAATTACTCGAAAAAATGCTGTTAGAACCTGAAATAATATGTTATTAAGGTATTGTCAGCAAAGTGTTAAACACGTTCACCAATAATTACTAGATGGTGGAAGCGTGGCTCGGACATTTATTGGAATTGGGCAGTGCGGAAGTGCAATACTTGATGCAATATTCGCAGAAAAGAACATGTTCCAGATAGCAGATCCCATTGTAATCAATTCTGATGTAAATGACCTGAAAAAGCTCAAAAAGATCGGCAACCAATATTGGCTCGGCATTTCCCGTTCTGAAGGGTTCATTGAAGGCACCACAAAGGGATTCGGCGAATTTGTAACAGGCGGATTCGGCAACTACCCGGAAAACGCAGAAGATATCATTGCTCCCAATTACGAGAAATTAAAAGCAGTCCTCAAAGAGAGAATAGAGAAAGGACCTGGCGGCAGGGGCAAGGCAAAGCGTGCCACCCCATTTGCACTTCTCGCTTTGGGGACCGGGGGCGGTACCGGAAGCGGGACTGCTCCATATGTTGCCAGGGCCATTAAGGAACTCTATGCCATCCCTGTCCTGGTAATTGCAGTGCTCCCGGGCAGCAGAGATGCAAAAGAAGGCGACCATCTTGCCTGGAATGCCTGGAGATGCATACAGAATCTTTCTGAGTACGTTGATGGTTTTATCCTGGTGGACAACGAAAAACTGTCCCATAAAAAAAACATAGAATACTATTTTTCGAAATATAACACGTATATCGCACGGTGCATCAATGACCTGATAGCAGGAGTTGTCATTGAAAAAATCGACCTATCAACAGTGCCCTTCGGTGGGGAATTCAAGGATATAGATTTCAATGATATTGTAAACACGTCCTCTTTCCAGTCCAATGGGGAGAACAGGCCCGGGTTTGCTGCTATCGGGAGGGCGAGCACCCAGGTAAGGAATCTGGCGTATTACATGCCGGTAATCTCAAAATTATCCCGTGGGTACAGCAGCATAGATGTCATGGAAATGCTTGAACAGGCAATGGTAAGCCTGAGCCTGGAAATCGATAAATCCGATCTTGAAAACGCCATGAAGAACCTGGTAAATGTAAGGGTGCCGGATTACTATCTGGAACATGAAGACCGGTTGGATACGAAGGCCATAAAAAAATACATGGAGCAGTACAGCAGCACGGGCTGGAGGATATTTGGCCTGTCAAGGACAAAACGGGATCTGGTGTCGATAACGGTGTTGTTAACCTTCATGCCCAACGAACTTCGGCGATTACTGGAATTAGAAGACACTGCGCGGCAGTACGCAAAAAAAAAAGGAATAGAAAACTACCCGCTTTAGCTGAATTTTTTCAGGTATTCAAGATAATGCCTAAATTTATCATACTCGGTCTTGTAAGCATGTAAGGTAGTAGCGTGGGACGTTTCTGAAAACTGGCCGACCATATCCTCCTCAAATATCTGTGGGTCCTCAAGGTAGGCTTCGAAATGGGTTTGTAACTCTTCAAGTCTCGGTATTGTTGGAGAAACCAGCAGCACTGTTATGCTCAAATGCTGCATCCCCCTTCCCCGTAAAAAAATAACATCGATCTCAGGATTTCTGTCCTTGAACAGCTCCTCCCTGAGATAGTCTACAATATCTGATTCATACGAAGGGGTGTCCTTTTTGTCCGGCATTGCCGCGATCACAAGGATCCTGCTTGCAGTCTCTGGCAGGCACATTGCAGCGCAGTTCTCTTTTATGGTCCTCAGCACGATCCATCCAATATTGATCTTCTTCAACCTGTCTTTCGGTTCTTCCCTGTAGCACGGAACCACAGGTGCGCCGCAGTCTCCAACCTTGAAACTTCGTTTAAAATCCGCACCTTCCCAGCCCTTGGGGCTGATGCTCAGATCAATGCTGGAACAGGCATTCATCCACATCCAGACATTTGCCAGAAGCCCGTTCACGGTTTCGTGCACAACCGAGGTATCCTGTTTCATCATGCTTTGAACATGCTGGTTGTCTGCGATCAAAATGCCGTCGCACAGGGTACTATAGCGTGCCAGGTTTGTCGCCGCGTTCACATCCCTCCACCCTCCGCTCTCCCTTTCAAAAGGGAGCACTATGGTTGCAGTATAGAGTTTTCGTGCTGAATCCTGTCCGCCTTTGGAACGCATATAATCCAGGAACACAGGTCCGGCGCCGTTTCCTGTGCCTCCGCCTGCACTGTTAAAAATGTTGAAGCTTTCACACCGGGTGATATGGTCATCGATCAGGTCGACGTAGGGTTTATTAAGCTCATCAACGCTATGGAAAAAAATCCTGGCCATTTCAGACGAGATCATCCATTCACCTCCGACCCCTGCATGGGAACTGGTTGGGGACAGCATGAATACATTCAAAGGATGTATTCTTTCATTCGCTTTTTCAGGATTGATTGCTTCTGCAGATATGCCTTTTTTGTGAATATCACTTATCACTCTCTGGGTATCTTCACTGTCTGCTAAAAAATAGTCAAAATTTTTCATTAAATACGTGTACCGCATGCTGGTAAGTTGATAATACAATTGCAGTGTAATGTTCCTCCCGCACTCTCCTGCCCCCACCATCAAGGTTTTCATTGTTACTTCCCTACATTCCTTTCTTAAGCCTGTCATATATTAGTTTTGCCATTCCCCTCTTGAGCATCTTTTCCTTATCCCCTCCGGTGCAGCCTTTCAATTCAGTGACAATGGAATCTCCCAATCCTTTGTAGATGTCCTTACAGGTGACATCTTTTCTTGGCATATACTCTTCAACTTCGAGAGTAAGGGCTCCTAATGCTTGCTCGCTCAGATAATCTGTCACATATTGTTCGAGGCAGGTAAACCTCTTATGCAAAGACGCTACTTCCTGTTTCAGCGTGTCGATCTCATTCATATTACTGGTATTGATCCTCTTTTTCAGATCTTCAAGCTTATCCTGATCGTTTTGAAGCTGGTATCTCCAGACGTTCCTTAATTCTTCAGCATCTTTGCTTTGGGAAACGAGACTGCGCGTCCTCCCCAGTGTCTGCTCAACCAATGCCAGATCGTTTATGAGTTTTTCAAATATGGTGTGAACCACGGCACTTTTTCTGAGATGTATGTGTTGGAAAACGATCTGTCTATCCAAAGTATCCCGTATTTCTTTTATGTCAGTCTCACTTACAATATCTTTCGTGGCCAGATGTTCTATTATTAGGGAGTAATCCTCATCTTCCTGAACATTGAGGTGTCTTTCGACCTTTGCAATAAGGTCATCCACACTTTCTGCGACTTCCATTACCGGTGTATCATGGTATAACCGGTCACGCATTTCCTGCTTTTCGTGCTCGAATTTTAGTTTTTCCTCATCAAGGGTGACCTGGGGGATTTTTTTATCCAGATACTGCAGTTTTTCAAGCACTTTTTTTCGTGCTTTGCCTGAGAACATGTCCAGTATTTTTCTTTGCATCACCATTAAAAAGGCAAAGAAGTGCAATATAATTTTTGGGTTCCAGCTTCTACAAATATTTGATCAATAAGCAGAAATGTTTATTATTCTCTGCGTCATTGAACAATTGGGGTATTATATACTTGATCGGAATATTGATCGCCTGGTTCTTTATTGGTATCTTGTTAGTATCTCTTTCAGGTGTACTGTACTATTATGATGCCTTTGGATTTTTGGGTTTCTCAGTGATCCTGCTGCAGGGGATCGTGGTCCTGCTGGTCAGTGCATACTACATAATATCATGGCAGACCAAATGGAAAGAGTCGGGAAAGGTCAATAACAAGTCAATGAAACGGGCGTTCATGATCCTGGCGGTTCTTGGCATAATCATTGTTGTCATTGGGGTTCTTGGTTACCTGCTCAGTGAATTTGGCGTTTTGGTATTAGATCTGCAAATGACAAACACACTCCTTGCTTTTTTGACCTTTGGATTGTTCGGGACTGTCTGTGGTATCCTTTCCATGATTTATGTGGAAAGAGCCAGACCAAATGCGATCCTATCAGCAATTATCGAACAGCAGAACCTGTTGAACAAGATGAAGAGCGAATCCGAAGATATCGGCTCAGAGATCCGGTCTATAGAGGCATACCTGAAGAGATCACATGAAGGCGCAGTTGAAATTGAAGCGAGGAATAAGCAGGAACTTGCAGGGAGGTGAGCCAGATGGACGAGATGTTTTCAGAAGAAACAGTTAACAGGATAATAATCGGTTTGGGAGGACAGGGGAGCCGAATCGTAAATATGGTAGCAAATTATCTTGATTCCCATGGAGGGATACCAAAGAACGAAGCCTTTATTTTCATAGACAGTAACGATGCTGATCTTTCGGGATGGTGCCGGAACATTCAAACCCCCCAGCCCACCATATACAAAAAACCCCTGCCTATGCCTTCAGGTTCCATATTTTCCGCCCGGAATCCATGGTTCCCTGAAAAATATATCGCCCTGGTGGGTGGTATTGGTGCGGGTCAGCGGCGGGTATTCGGGAAGGCCCTCTATAACATTCACAGGGACGGGATACGGGAAATCATCAATAAAGCCCTCCAGGACCTGGTGGCAAAGACCAATGAACGGGATTTTGTGGTGATCCTGGTCAGTTCACTTGGTGGGGGGACCGGTTCAAGCACCATAGTCGACCTGTCCATGGATATACGGAGCTGGATACAGACCAGTTATAAAGAGCCCATAATCATGGGGTTCGGGATACTCCCGTCCATGGATGAAGAAGATATTACCATTGGAAATGCAATGGCAGCGTTAAAAGAGCTGCACTTTGTCCTGTCCCAGAAAGAGAAAAAAGAGAAGTACTGGAATCCGTTCAAGCTCTTCGTCCTGGTGGGGAGAAATGTTTCGGGTGCAAAGGATGATGATGCCCTTCGGGAAATCGCGGTCAGGTTCTTTGTGGATCTGGGATTTGTGCCAGGGAAAAAGAAGAAGACTGAAGATAAATGGTTCGACCTGAACGACCTGATGACTGCAGCGGCACCGTTAACAAATAAATTTTCCACCATAGGATACCATTTGGTAGAGTTCCCGGCAACGAAGATCCTGAGGTTGTTCGAGACAGAGGATATGATCAAGGACATGAACTCCAGGCAGGTCAATTACCAGGCAGATATAACCTCTATCAAGGACAGGATCGCCGGGCTGGAAAGTAATCTGGGAAATTCCAAGACCAGTATTGACAAACTGGAGGACGAGGTCAATGTGCTGGAGATGAGCCAGGGATTGTCATCAGGGAAGAAGGGAATGACAAAAATGCGGGGGAGCCTGGAGCTGGCTAAACAGCAAATGCAGGATATCACGTTCAATAAAAATAAGCTGAACCTGGAATTCAGAGAGCTTGAAAGTAAAACTGGCAATCTTGTGGGGGAACATAACAATCTCAAGGCCTACAGGACTAAGATCTTAAAACAGATCCTCACCCCTTCGCCCAGCATCAACATGCACCAGATACCTTTGACCGAGGAGGAAATAAACCATTTCCGGGGAAAAGAGGTGATGCTGGATGTTACCAAGGGGGAACTAGCCTCCACGTTCAAAGATGTCATGGCAGAGCTGGGGAAATTCGAAGAGTACGATACCCATGTTCATAAACCCTTTACTGAGCTACAGATCGCCACCTCACCCCTGCTCAATTACCAGCATTTGATGAAGAAAGAACAGATCAACCCGAACATTCTTAAAATCCTGCTTGACAAGGAATTTATCCAGATAGATACCGAGACCGGAGGTATCATCGATGAAGAGTCCAAGATCGGTTTTGTGGCAGCTATCCTGAGTTCCCACAAGGCCAATATTGATGAAGGAAAACTGGGTAAGGAAAATGCGGAAAATATTTTACGAAGGACCATAGCGAGGCATGCCCAGTTGTTTCCTCTGGATGTGCCCCTGGACCGGTTCGGGGTCAATATCTATACCCTGATGATCGGCCTGCATCCCTGGGCTCCTGCACCGGGATATCCTTCCCGGCTCAGTGACCTGGATACCATGCGCAAGATGTACAAGCGCTTCAATGAGGAGGAACTGTTCCTGCATCATTCCCTGTTTTTGGGAGATTTCCAGATGTTCAGCGAGATAACAGGAACTCCTATTCCCTGGGGAGATACGAAAGCTTCGGTCTCAAGTGTGATCCAGTTCTGGAAAAATTACGACCTGGTAGACAGGGAGGCAAAGTGGAGCCGGGTTCCCATAACAGTAGTGGAGATACTTCGGAAAGTGGAAGAACTGGACAACCAGTTGTCACTGGTAAAACCTAAACTCGTCCTCCTGGACGCCCCCGAGCAGTTCTCTCCCATGGCGGTGGCAAATATCAGATCGCAGGTGCAAAATGCCTCTAACGACCTGATCCAGCTGGAAAAATCACTCAATGATTATGTGATGAAGCTGGACGAGGGAAGGGATTATCTGTTAGAATTCATCTCCCAGGTCAATACCGAGGATACGGTGGAGGCGACACAAGCGGCAAAGATCAAAAGCCTCCTTGAAACCACTGTGAGCAGGATATCGGTAGTCCAGAACAAAATACAGGAAACGGGCAGCCTGTTAGGTGACGAGGTTCCCCGGCGCCTGCAGAAAATTGACGGCTTTATTAACAGCATTTCGGTAGAAGACCAGACACCGCAGGTGGTGCATCATATTATCGATATCGGGAGAAACCTGGAAGACATCAGCCCCAGGATCCCTGACTTGAGCAAGAACCTGCAGCAAATAGAAGTGCCGCTGGGTGACATCCGGTCGCACGTGGATACTCTGACCGAAAAATTGAATCAGGCGGTGGGTGTATGAAGACAATTTTCATAATTATGATACTGTTACTGGTATGTGCCAGGGGTGCCTCTGCACAGGAAGTGCTGTCAATTGACACCAGCAAGAGCTTTGTTATTATTATTGATGAGGGGGGGAAGAAGTACATGCTTGATGATTTTATTAGGTCAGATAAGCTCTCGTTCCTGGAAGGGCAACAGCTGGAAGCGCATTTTTTCATCACAAAAACTACTTCGAATCCGCGGGATACCTACGTGCTTGAGATGCTAACCGATCTGGGGAACGCTCAATGGCAGTATGAGATACTGGGAAACATCACCCGCTTCAATACTGCTAAATTGACGGTCTGGGATGCCCCACAGGAACATTCAGCGTCCTCCTTTGAGGTGGTGCTAAAAGGCAAGGTGCCCAAACCTGCTGTCAAGATCGAAGAACCATATTTTAAGGATTACATAGGGGAAGGACCAGGATTTCGCAGTACCGAACTGGCCATGTTCACGGTATTTGACGGGCATGATGCCATTACAAAAGTGCAGGTAGTGGGGACATATACCTTTTTTTCTACCAACCCGGATATCGAGCAGTATCTGGAAGAAATTACTGCGAATCTGGATACGTCCGGTCTGCCAGAGGATTATGCCGATATCCTGAAAGCACAAAAGGAGTATATTCTCACGCTGAGCAGGACCGGACATGTGGGACTGGCCCTGGACCTTTCGAGAACATATGCAGAAACCGTTGAAGAGCTGACCGCTATTGCACCTAATAAGAATGGCAATACAATCACCGGGTTGATCCTTGGTGCCCTTGTTGCCATTCTGCTGGCAGGAGTAACAGGTGTCATCGGCTACAAAATGGGCCAGGGCGGGGAGAAGGTGAGCAACGAGGTTATTAGCCAATTGGAGCAGTCGTACAACATGCTAAAAGAAAATGCTGATAACCTGGGACAAATCGATATCTCCAGTGTACCTGGTGCCGAGCAGCAGGCCGCGGAACTGGAATCCGTAAAGAGACAGGTATCCCTGAGTACGGCAGGACTGAAGAACCTCCTCAACCGGTTGCGATAGCATCCCACGTTCCCGACAGGTACAGATAAAGCACAAGGACTGCCAGCAATGCACCCGTCAGCAGGGCCGCGCGTTTCAGGGGCGAGGCCACTTTTGCAGAGGAAGAGTAAGCATGCCAGTAAAGCTTCTCTTTTTTCCATTTCAGGCCCAGTGTAAATCCGATGGTTCCGCCAAGTACGACTCCGAGGAACAGATAGGGAAGTATCCCGGCCTTGAACCGGGTTCTAACTTGTTCATATTCACTTAATAGTATATTCAGGTTGGATGTGAGGAGTTTTGACTCGTTTATTCGCTGACCATAGATGCGAGATACATTTTGTTCGATCCCTCGCATATATTCTGCTTCAATGTTCAGGCTCCCCCATCTGGCTGTAAGAAGGCTTTGTGTTTCCCCAAGCTGGGCGATAGAATCGATGATATTGGTTCTGTCCCTGTCCTGAACGTGCAATTCCATTCCTAATTCATCTCCTTTAGATACATACAGGGAATGGACCAGTGCCGGAATTTCAGATGTAGTCATGTTCATCCCAATGATCTTTCGATAATTGCGGTCTAACCTTGCAGCGTATTCCCGGGCTTCAGTCTCATTTTCTTTCCAGGAGGCTGAAAAAACCGAAAGGTCTTCCATAAATTCTACACTGAGGGCTCCAAGTTCCTGTTCCTCCAGGTCCAGGTCCATCCTACACATTTGGTGTAGTTCTTGCTGGAGGTCAGTGTAGTTATCATTTTCATCCATGTTGTATAATTTTGTACAAAAATCGTAGTTTACCGACTGCCCATGTCCCAAGCCCACGAAGGCAATACATCCTGCAAGCATCAGGATGATTGTCAGGCCGTCTTTCCTGATGTTTCGTTTTCGCCCTCTGGTCATGCTAGTTCCTCCAGAGAAGGACAAGGAATACCGAGACGAACCACAATCCTGCTATCATACCTGTTATTGTTCCCAGGAACATGGTGGGTACTTTATTGCTGAGTACCGTTAAACGATGAAGATTTCGCTCTGTGGTATTTTTATTAGTAGTATCTTCCTGTATGGTCATGTCAAGAGCCGAGATTTTCAATCTTAGCAGGGTATTATTATGTTCACTATGTTGGATTTGTTCTTCTAATGCTGTTACCGATGCATTCAGGTCTGTGGTGTTTTTTTCCAGGCGCATCTTATTAAGGTCCAGGTCGGCTAATTGATGCGTGTTGTTGTGATACTGGTCCACCCGAGGGAGCAGGGTCTGGGCACCCCCATGCATGATAGTGAACAGACAGAAAATTACAATGATACTTATTAGCAAGGCTCTTCGTTCTTGCATTCATACACCCCTGTATAGAGTGAATCTTCTCTTCCAACTACTTGATATTATCTTTTTATGGGTGAATTATTTTGGTGGGTATAATGTTATTTTATTAAACCAGCCCCCATCCAATCTTCTACTCTTCTGCCGCCCCCTCTTGTCTTCACTCTAGCCGGGTGCCCTCCCGATCTGCTTCCGCCCGGTCTTGTGGTGTGGGGTGGCAGGCGCTTTTCGATTATTCCGGCGGGCTTTGGGTGCGAAGTGGGGATGGATGGTTGCAGGTGGGGGCTCCGCCTGAAATATAATTAGATGTTCATTTAATTAGGGCAAAATGATTAGCAACGAACTGTTACTAACTGATACGAACTCCGAGTTCGTACGTGTTCGTTTTGAGTTCGTTGCTATTTATTTCTCAATCCCTGCCGCCCCTTCTTGTCTTCACTCTGCCCGGGTGCCCTTTCCGATCTGCTCCGCCCGGTTTTTTGGTGTGTGGGGTTAGCAGGCGCTTTTCGATTGAATCGGCGGTTTGGGGATGTGAAATTAGATGTTATGCCGGTTAGTGCCGGAGCCATCCGAAATATATTTTTAAGGTTATTTTATTAAATAAGCCGCTGCTACCTTAAAATCTGCGTTCATCCGCGTTCATCTGCGGTTATTAATACACTTATTCCAGCCCCCATCCTTCTTCAGCTCTCCTGCCGCCCCTCTCGCCTTCACTCTGGCCGGGTGCCCGTTCTGATCTGACTCCGCCAGGCCTTGTGGTGTGGGGGGCTGGCAGGCACTTTTCGATTTAATCGGTGGTTTAGGGGGATATGAAATTTGATGTTATGCCGGTAAGTGTCGGAGCCCTCCGAAATATATTTGTAAGGTTATTTAATCAAACGAGCCGCTGCTACCATAAAATCCGTGTTCATCTGTGTTTATCTGTGGTTAATTAATGAAATGATTCCAGCCCCCCTCCTCTTCAGCTCTCATGTGCCTGTTATCCCTGGTCAGATACAAGGTAGCTACAGCCGTGGTTACTGAAAATAATTTTTCGAAAATAATTTATTATTGATAACAAACCTGATAAATAATCTGGTAATATGAAATAACGGTACTATGATGAATCAGCAATTGCCCACATGGTGAAAGTGAAGACAAGTATCAACATGGCTGTTGCCGAAAGGGCGATGGCCTGGAGGGATTGCCCAAGCACATATAGAAAAGCATAATTCCCGATATCACCTATCCGGCCTAAAAGAATAATGACGGTAAGACCTGTTACTGTGCCTGCAAGTATTGCCAGAAAACCCATGAGGATCTTATTTTCCTCTTTTTGCTTGTATGATTCCAAAAGAGTCATCCCTGCAAGCACTACAGTAGGTGCCACTGTCAGGTATACAAAAGGTAATTCCACTCTTGCATCCCAGGCTTTGCTAGAATTTAGCGCAACTGCAAAAGCAAGTAAAGGAAGGATCACGATTAAACCAATAATGCTTCTACGATTGATCGGTTTACCTCCTTTTTTATACTGCATACGGTATTCCTGAGTCCCCATATACAGGAAAAACATGGCTAATAATCCTGCAAGCAAATGTACATAATGGAAGAATTCGTGCCCAAGCACGTCAAATAAGTGTTCCAGGGTTTCACCAAGTCCAATTAACCCTGTAATGAAAATACCTGCTATTACAGGTCTCCATGTAAACCTGGATTTGCCAAATCGGAAATAAAGCACCTTAACTGAAATAATACTGGCAATAAAAAGTAACATCCCTGCATACATATGGGGATATAATTCATGCAATCTGAAATGTCCAAGCTGACCATAATTACCCCTGAACTGGTTTAATAATTCTGTTTTATCAGAATTAAATACCACTTGCTGGTATTCAACTGCATAAAAAAAAGTATAAATAATAAGTGATGATGCGAACAATAGCAGTAGTATATCTTTTATGTTTGTGGGGTTTGGTATTTTCATGACACATACCTGAATATATTCATTTATGAAAGCTATTTATGAGTAATTAATATCTATGTTGATTCAGCCATGCTCCACATCATGAATGTGAAAACAAATATCAACATGGCAGTAGCTGACATATAAATAACCTGTAGGGATTGGCCTAATACAAATAAGAATGCATGATTTTCAATATCTCCTAACCGCCCCATCATATTAATTACAGTAAGACCGGACACCGTACCTGCCAATATGGCCAAAAAACCCATCAGGGTTCTATTTTCATCCTTTTGTTTATATGATTCTCTCAATGTCAAAGCAGCCAGGAACAAAGTTGGTGTGGCAGTTATGTAGACAAATGGCATTTCAATCCTGGCATCATAGGGTTCAAGGGAATTCAGGGCAATTGCAAAGGCAACCAGTGGTAGAATTATTAACAAACCAACAATGATTTTAGATTTTATCGGGTTACCACCCACTTTAAACTGCATCCGATATTCTTGAGTGCCGATGTACAGAAAATACATGGCCAACAATCCGCTAAGCATTAGAAGATAGTGGAAGAATTCATGTCCCAGGGTTGACAGGTTATGCTCAACAGACTCACCCAATCCAATAAGACCTGTACTAAAAATACCTGCTATTACAGGTCTCCAGGTAAACCGGGATTTTCCAAATCGTTTGTAGAGGATCTTTGCAGATAAGGTACAAGCAATAAAGAGAATCATACCGGCATAGATGGTTGCATACAGTTCATCCAATCCGTAGTGCCCGTTCTTCTGCCCTTTGAATTGATTTTCAAGTATTGAATATTCAGAATTAAAGGTTACCTGCTGGTAGTCCACAAAAAAAACAAAGGTATACATAAGGACTATTGCTGCTAGTGCGACCAACAATATGTCTTTATTATTCATGATGATTACCTTGAATATACAATCATTTATATTATTTTCCCTCAATTCATTTCATTAAATTTTTGTTGAGGCTTCAAAATGTTTTAACATAGATTCCTGAGCCATTTCTTTTGTACCTTTTACATACTGGATCTGAATGGATGTGGGCAGAATTACAATATCTGACAACACATACGGGTCTTCAAGAGTTGCCAGGTACTGCGTTAATAAAATGGCTTCGAATTTATTGATGGTCTTGTCCACGCCTGTAATGATAATATATAATAATTTGCTCTTATCAACATGACATTTAATAAATAAAGGCCAGTGCATGGCTTTGTTCTGCTCGTTTATTGATTTTATCAGGCCTTCTATCTCTATTTCAGTGAACATCTGTGAGATGAACAATTGTTTTACTTCTTCCAATGAGGGCATCTTTCCATCTCTGGATGTGATCAACCATTTGAACATAGATAATGGAATTGTTACGTCATAAATTGAATCACCATCTCCTTCACCTTTATCAAGCACATCTTTAGCCTGCTCAAAACTTTCATATCTATTTAGTGTGAAACCTGTATATTCAATAATATCGCGCATGGCAGCCGACAAATTATTATTATGCTTCTGCAGAATGGGCTCTATCATCCCAAGATGTTCTTCGCTTATTATGATGTTTTTTCTAAGAATTATCGACACCTCTTTTCTATTTAATTCAATGTGATATCTGATTAAATAGTGTGGATAATTACTTAATATTATTGTTTGCTTAGAGTTCGGCTGTATTATTAAAAAAAACTGATATGCATTCTGGATTTTCGGAAATAACATCGTTTTTTGGATTGTACCATCCTTGAAAAATTACATTAAAAAATAATTCTTTGAAATAAAAAAAAATTGGGGGTCACTTCCCAAACCCTCCTTAATAATAAATATGTAATCAGCCAACAATAGCTTTCATGCCGACAATGATTGCAAGTGAACTTGCATAAATGAGCACAATTGTAGCTGCCAAAACTGAGCCAATCTTCAGATATTTCATGAAATTGTACATGAATTTACTGGCAGGTCCCAGTTTAATCTTTTCAAATAGTGCATCTGTGCCATTGTTGTATCCCATATTACTCATATTTCTCAACCTCTCAGATTTGATAATTCTTGACTATTACTAATTAATACCATTAACCGTTATAAATGTGACGGTTGCACATTAATTCATATCACTTTATCTTGTCCTGATTTTTTTTTAGCTTAAAATCGTGAGTTATTTGTAATACCAGGATAAATATTAATTCAATTATTAATTTAGATGCTAATTTGTACTTTAATTATAAAAATAATTAAAATATATTGATTAAATTTAATTTAAAATCAGGTTTGGCAGGATTATTATAAAAATAGCATTACTCAGAAGTGGGAAAAGATTTTATAGATGCATAATTAATAATGTTAAACGAGGTCGATCAAATGCTAAAAAAATTTATACTTTTTATAATACTCGCTGTTTTTAGCATCAGTTTAATAGGTTCTGCATATGGGGAAATCCAATCTGCAGAAGAACCTGCTAAAATAGCGGATGAGACTATCAATAGAAGGTCCCCATTTACGTTCGAATGTGACTTCTGCCATTCAAACGGTACAGCTGTAAACCAAAAGGTACCTCACAGCACAACACTTGTATACCATGATAAATTGGTGCTTCAAGGAGAGGTGGGTTGTTTTATTTGTCATGATTTCTATGAGAGGGATAAACTGAAACTCCTATCAGGTGAATTGGTCTCTTTTAATGAATCACCCAAACTTTGCTACCAATGTCACCAGAAACGGTACGACACCTGGCTGTTCGGAGATCATGGAAAATCAATTACTGAATTGTATCTTGGTGAGGATATTCTAAGCGAGATCAGTGTAGAAGAACTTGAAGACAGACGATACAGATGTTCTGATTTCCGCTGTCATAACCCGCATAATCCAAGGCTGTACAAGGTTGGATTGGGGATCGGTTATCCATTACCACCACCTATGGACCCCCCTGAGATTGTCAATTTCCTGAATCCAGGGAATGATGCACCTTATACAAAAGCGGTCGTTTTCACAGGTAAGATATTTATTACCATATTGATCCTGGCTTTTCTGACCTCATTGGTGATGATAGTAAATAGAAACAAATGGAGACCTGATTAACCGGGGTGATTTATATGGATATCACAAGACGAAATTTCTTAAAACTTTCAGGTATGAGCGGCGCAGCATTATTAAGTGGAAGAACCCTTACCGATGTGGCTTCAAATCTTCCCTGGAACGTGGAAAAGGTCGGGAAATACTATGATGATCCGGCACCAGTAGAAGGCGTACATTATGCCATGGCCATTGATACCCAGACATGTATCGGATGTCGCAGGTGTATGTATGCATGTATCAAAGAGAACAATATTGGCAGGACCTCTGGGATCCAATATATCAGGTTACTTGAAATGGAAGAGAGTTCATTTGACCTGCTTCATTCTAACCAGTATTATACTGAAGCACCCAAAGAGGATAAGTGGTATCTTCCAGCACACTGCAATCAGTGTAATAACCCTCCTTGTGTCCAGGCATGTCCGGTAAAAGCAACCTGGAAACAAGATGACGGTGTCGTCATCGTTGACTATGACCGGTGCTTGGGATGTAGGATGTGCATGATAAACTGTCCGTATTGGGCCAGGAAGTTCAACTGGATTAAACCAGAAGTACCTGAAGATGAGATTAATCCTGATGTACCTATTCGACCAATAGGTGTGGTTGAGAAATGTACATTCTGCCTTCACCGTACCCGAAAAGGTTTGACAACCAAGTGCACTGAAGTGTGTCCGGTAGGTGCCAGGAAGTTCGGAAATATTGCAGATCCTGATAGTGAAATATCTTACCTGTTGAGAACCAGACGGGTTACTGTACTCAAGGAAGACCTGGGAACAGAACCTCAAGTATACTATGTGGGGTGAAAAAAATGTTAAATATTAAACCAATCAATGTGCTTGGTGTCGAGATCAGATTAGGTAAATTGTTCAATGGCAGTAAGCTGTATTACGGATGGGTGACCTTACTATTGCTGCTGGTCCTGTCAGGCTTCTATGCCTATTATACCCAGCTTTCCCAGGGATTTATTGTCACTGGCAGTCGAAACGTGGTCAGCTGGAGTCTGTACATCATTAATTTCATATACTTTGTGGGATTAGCGGCAGGCGGTCTGATCGTTGCTTCCAGTGTGGAATTATTTGGTGTGAAGAAACTGTCTCCCCTGCTTAAAGTGGGAGTTATCCAGGCATTTGTATGTGCAGTGACTGCCATGGCATTCGTGACAGCTGACCTGGGTCATCCTGAGAGGTTCTATCGATTCTTTATGTCACCCAATCCATCCTCAATGATGTTCTATGATTTCATGATACTTGGTGGTTATACGATGCTGTGCAGTGTTGATCTGTACGCCCTGCTCACAAACAGGACAAAGTACCTCTATCCACTTGCAGCAATATCACTACCTGCTGCCATCAGTGTGCATTCTATAACAGGATGGGTGTTCGGGCTGGTCAAATCGAGACCTTCATGGTTCTCAGCTATTATGGCACCGCTGTTCATTTCATCTGCCATTACGTCAGGACTTGCATTGCTTATCCTGATTACACTGATATTGCCAAAGTTCACTGACATCAAATTCGAGGATACTCAAGGAATAGTGATGACCTTGAGAAAAGCATTGACAATAGCTATACCAGTGGATGTGTTCTTCCTGTTGAACGAGATCCTCATGGTCACATGGCCGTATGCTTCAAAACCAGAGCATCATCTGGGTATGAATTTCATCCTGAACGGGCCCTATGCCTTCTCGCTTTATGGTGAGATCATCCTATCAGCAGTGATACCATTTATTATCGTGCTGCACCCAAGGACCAGGAACTCGATCAAATGGATCGCTGCTGCGTCGGTGCTTGTGGTGGTGGGTATCTTCTTGAAGAGGATATTCCTTGTCCTGGTCGGAATGTCCATTTCCCCGCTTGGTGAACTGGTGGTCTATATTCCCACCATACTTGAGCTAAATGTGATGGTTGGCTTCTGGGCCATGGCTGTCCTGATGTTCACATTGATGATTAGGATATTCAATATGGACCCTGTAAAGCACTAGTGATCTGCCAATTAAGAAGATCGGAAATGATTCCGGTCTTTTTATTAATTTTTTAAGGACAAGCAGTTCTGTGCAACCGCCTGCTGATATAACAGCAAGGACCAATATCAGGATTTTCCCGGTTCTTCCAGAATAAGGTCCTGATAATATCATTGTTCATGGACCAACTATGTTAATCCTGGCTTCCACAAGATCAATGATTGGCAAGAGCTGTTCCTCATTAAATGGACTATCGATGGTTGCTACAATTTCCTTGCCCCTGCCGAAATGGGCAAGATCACCTGGTTCAGTATTTATTACGATCCTGGGTTTTTCCGAACGAGTATATCCATCTGCGAGGATTACGTCCCTGTCTTCCATATAACCTGCAATTTCATCAAGTGTGAGTTCCTTATTCACTTTTTTAATTATTGCGAACATGGTTGGTGACGAAATGGAGATCGTTTCTGCTCCGGCTTTGGCATGCCTCCAGGTATCTTTCCCTTCATGGTCTATTTCAAAATCGTCATGGCTGTGATGTTTGATGGTACCCACATGGTAACCCCGCTTATTAAGTCCGGCCAACAGCCCCTCTATCAGCGTGGTCTTTCCACTCTTTGACTGGCCTACGATACATATTATTGGGGGATTCATTTCATTCCTTGATCAGTTCCATATCTTCCAGTGTGTTGATGTTTATAAATGTCCTGAGCCCGGGATCTAATGCCCTGACATCTTCCATATCCACCAACACCAAATCCTTTAATTTAAAGACCGGTGCCAGTATGATCTTATCATCATTCTGGATCGCTTTTTCAGTTTCAATTGCCATGGGTCTGGTACGATATACGGCGTGCAGGGGCTCCAGCATCTCATTTTCCCATGCAGGGATGGCTGCATCATGACCAATAGCTCGTTGGAACAGCATCTCCACAACCTCAGGATCCAGAAAAGGCATATCACACGCAGTAATAAAAACATATTCTCCTTCTGCTTCTTTCAGTCCTTCCAGAATACCTGCTAAAGGTCCAACATCTGTGTAATGGTCTGCAATAATGGTCCTCTCGCCTGTATATTCCTTCAGGATGCCCTTTTGTTCATCATCCCGCACTGATATAATAACTTCATCCACCAGTCGTTCAAGCAGATCCAGGTTATATTCCAATATGGTCCTGCCTTTAATGGGTATCAGCGCCTTTTCCTTACACCCTAACCGCCTGCCGCTCCCACCTGCCAGTATCAGTGCAGATCTCATAAACCTATATTCTCCTGCTTTAAAGCCAGTTCTATGATCGTTTTATCAACCATTATTTCACCCTAATTGAATAAATTCACTGTTATAATCTCCCCTTTGTTAAAGTAACTGTTTTGGCCACATATCCCATAGCCACGGATCCACCATGATCGTTCTTGATTAATAGCAGATAACTGCTGCCATCCATTGGAAAGGAGATGTCCCAGTCCATTGTCATCATGGTGGTGGGTCTGGGTATATTTGTATAATAGTGGCTTACCACCAGTTCCAGGGCAGTGAATGCACCTGTGGTTATTCCGGTTAGTCCGAACGCAGGGATTTCGTTCACAATATAAGTATATATGGATGCCAAAAGAAGGGCATCTTTGTGTGCATTAATTGAGGATAATGCCTGGAACAGCTTACATGAACGTAAAGTGCTGAAAAAGAATTTAATCAGGGTCCCGAATGAAGGTGAAATATTGATCTAGTAATGAATAGCATATATAATTTGATTATATCAATACAATTATATTTATATAATGGGAGATAATTTTTTTATTAAATGGCACATTGTTAACTTTTAGATTTTAATAATATGATTTGGTCCAATGAAAAAGATAATACCTTTTTTGATGATTGTATATATTCTTATATCCTTTAGCGGGTGCCTGGATAATGATATTGCCATCAAAGTGGACCTCAATAAAAAAGAGGCCGGATTAGATGGTAACGGAGATTCCGAAACCATAAAAATAGCATTAGCCAATGTAATTTCTCCTGAAGAATCATTTGTGTACTATAATGACCTGCTGGATTATATCACTAATAAGACAAACAGATCGGTAACGATTGTCCAGAGAAAGACGTACCAGGAAATTAATGACCTTGTTCGGAAAAAAAATGTCGACGTTGCATTCATTTCCAGTAGACCATATGTAGATGGAAAAAGGAATTTTGATATGGAATTACTTGTTGCTCCGGTGGTAAACGGGAAGACCACCTATAGATCATATTTAATTGTCCATAAAGACAGTAAAGTTCAACAATTTGAAGATTTGAGAGGGAAAACCTTTGCATTCGTTGATCCGATCTCCAATTCCGGCAAGCTGTATCCCACTTATATGCTGGCTACAATGAATGAAACACCAGATACTTTTTTCAAGATGACATTTTATACTTACAGTCATGATAGATCCATTCAGGCAGTAAATGATAAACTGGTGGATGGGGCTGCAGTTGACAGCCTGGTATGGGATTATAAAAACGCTACAGTCCCGGATTTCACAAAGAATACAAAAATTGTTCTGGAATCACCACCGTTCGGGAATCCCCCTGTTGTAGTACCACATGACCTGGATCCCCTACTAAAGGAAGAGATCAGGACAATTTTACTTGATATGCATAAGGATGCACAAGGAAGGGAGATACTTGATGGGTTGATGATTGATCGTTTCATCGAAGTTGATGATGATTTATACAATTCCATCAGGGATATGGAAAATATCGTTGGAGATAAATAAAAGTGAAAAACAAGAAAATTCTCGTTGACACTCGGATGTTTCTAAAGCTTATAACGTCATACTTTAAATACGATCAAAAAGATATTTTCCAGTGGACACTTACCAAGAAATTTATCCTTGGAACTTTTTTAATTGCCCTGATTCTTGGGGGACTTACGACATATTATGTTCATGCAACCATGGCAAAAAGCTTTTCAGATGAGCTCGGTGAAAGAGGATTGACAATAGCAAGGAGCATTGCCTCCGGAAACCTTGAAGACATCCTTACAGAGGACAGGGTTAATCTATATCGCATCTTAAACAAAATTGAAAATGATCAGGTGGATATAAGCTATATTTATATAGAGGATTCTAATGGACAGATCCTGGCACATTCATTTGAAGGTGGATTCCCAACAGATCTAATGCCCTACATTTCGATTTCAAATGAGAATGAGCCCTTATTGTTTAAAACTGGAACCGAAGTAATAGTAGAATACATGGCCCCAATTCTGGATGGCAAGGCAGGTTATGTCCATGTGGGTATGGACCGGAAGCATATGATTTCAGATCTGAGCCAGATAGACAGAATGCTTGTAATTTTTACAATGTCTGTAGGGGTACTGGGTATGGTTCTGGCATATATCTCAGGCTACCTGATAGGAAGACCCATCAACGAGCTCATGAAAGGCGTATCTGAGATCGGAGAAGGCAACCTGGGGAACCGGGTACAGGTCAAGACGAGGGACGAATTGAGCGTATTGTCGGAAGCATTCAATAAAATGGCTGAAAACCTTGATACCAAGATTAATGAAAAAATTATCCTGGAAAGACAACTACTTCAATCTGAAAAATTAGCAACAATAGGTCAATTGGCAGCGGGTGTGGCCCATGAGATCAACAATCCCCTGGCTAATATCTCATTATATGCTCAGGTAATATTAAAGAAACTCAAACTGCAAGGTTCCACAGATAAAGATATAATACAAAAGGTGGAGATAATTAACGAACAGTCAGATAGGGCGGCGACTATTGTCCGCAGCCTCCTGGATTTTTCCCGCCAATCTGAACCTGAGATATCTGTCACCGAAATAAATAGTGAACTAAAAAAGGCGCTTTATGTCATACAGCACCTGACCACCAATATCCAGCTGAATGAAGATTATAAGGATATACCCTCAATCATGGCTGATGGTGCACAATTACGCCAGGTTTTTGTGAATATGATGACAAATGCTATAAATGCCATGCCAGATGGGGGTATATTGAGTATAAAAACGCAGTATGAAAATAGCAATATTATGATAATAATAGAAGATACCGGCATTGGTATACCAAAAGAGGATCTGTCCAGGATCTTTGATCCGTTTTTCACAACCAAGGGTCCAGGAAAAGGTACAGGTCTGGGACTTTCTATCTGCTATGGTATCATAAATAAACACAATGGTTCAATATCTGTTGAAAGCGAAGTGGGTGTTGGATCAAAGTTCACTATAAGATTGCCTGGAGGTGAGTCAAGTGGTTAGGCTGCTGATAATAGAAGACGACCCTGTATTAAGAAGCGGTTTGGAAGAAGTCCTAAAAGATGAAGGATATGAAATTAACTCAGCCGGAGATGGCAGGACCGGACTTAAATTATCTGTTGAGAAGAAATATGATATGGTACTGACAGACCTGGTGATGCCTGATATGAACGGGATGGATGTATTAAAAGAGATTAAAAAAACCAACCCAAAAACACATGTTATAATTATTACTGCTTTTGCCACTGTTGAAAACGCAGTAGAGGCCATTAAACTGGGTGCTTCCGATTATATCTCAAAACCTTTCAAGATCGATGAAGTTCAGATCAAAATAAAAAAGATCTTAGAAGAAGCAAAATTTGAAAAAAACCTTGAATTTATCCCAGACTCTGATCTGATGAAAGCTATGGGTAACCCCTTAAGGGAAGAAGCTGTCAGATTGCTCTACAAACATGAAAAGCTCAAGTTCACTGAGATCCAGCATCATCTCAGGATTAAAGATGCCACAAAATTGAGTTTCCATTTGAAAGTTTTGAAGTCAAATAATATTGTTGAACAGGATAGCAATAAGGTCTATATGCTGACCAAAAGAGGAAAGAAATTCCTGGAAACTCTGGGAAATGTGTAGTAATCAGGTAAGGTACAATATGAATACAGGTATATTTGGACTCCTCAGGATGCTTTATAATATCTCTGAAAAATATCTTGTGACCTTAAACAATAAGAATTGCATGAGATATCTAAATAAGCACTCAGAGTGCTCCATTTGTCAGGATACCTGTCCCACAGGTGCCATAAAACTTGACAGTACCGAGAATGTAATAATGGTGGACGGGTATTTGTGTAATGGTTGTGGTATATGTGTAAATACCTGTCCAAATCCGGTTTTTTCGCTTAAAGATGTAGATTTGGAATCCTTAATAAAAAGTATTAAAGATAAAGAACAGATAACCATTGCCTGTCCTCACAATGCCAGTGATATACAGGTTCCCTGTCTTGGATACATCAATGAATCTATTTTACTGCGGATTGCTTCTGAAGGTACAAAAATTGAGATAAACACTTCGGCCTGCAGGAGTTGTGATTATAAAAACGCATATGCTCTGATCATTGACTTTGCTGATGCTGCCAATTCTGTACTCAAATGTATTGGTAAGCAGGAAATGATTAGCACGAAAGAAGGAGAAATTCTAACTGATGCAGTATCTGGATCATTCACCAGAAAACTCATGTCCCATTTCTCAAACAAAATCGTAGATTCAGATATCAATAATCCCAGACAATTATTTTTTATCGATGCATTGAAGAAAATGGGTTCTGCTCCACAAAAAGCTATTGAAACCCACAAGTCCCTTTTGGTAATATTGAGGTTCAAAAGTCCTGTAATGGATGTGGGATGTGCGCTGTTATATGTCCTGTGAATGCGCTATCCACTTCCGATGATGAGGTTTTCAAGCTTGAATTCAAATCTGCTCTTTGCACGGGATGCGGACTATGCAGCCAGGTGTGTCCGCAAAATTCCATACACATATTGACCGAAATAGACCTCAATGATGTGCTTTCAGGCACATGGAATACTATTTTGGAAATTGAAAAAATCAAATGCCAGGAATGTGACCAGTACTTTGTAGTAACAGATGATTCAGCCCTCTGCCCTTCCTGTTATAAGAATCAAGAAATTGAAGATTCCTTCTTTGGCATGTAAACCCCCAGGAGATTAGAAGAGGGGATGGGGGCTGGAATCATTTCAATATTAGGTAGTGTACTACAAATCGTGGCTTTTGCCTAATAATCGTTATGTAGTGGGGCAATTTATAGAATTCTGGTATAATACTTGAAATCAATATCAGTAACGGACTTGAATGATGATAACAAGAGT
>Ga0114930_10001470_pt1 | contig 22382 bp, 21 predicted proteins | sample AnhtaG_FD_87300 | JGI IMG/M metagenome (GOLD analysis project Ga0114930, IMG submission 87300) | Deep subsurface microbial communities from Anholt, Denmark to uncover new lineages of life (NeLLi) - Anholt_01485 metaG | ecosystem: Environmental > Aquatic > Marine > Oceanic > Sediment | place... | reverse complement strand
CTGCTGAAGTGTTCAGCAAGTTACAACTTGGAAGGTATATTCCGGACTGAATAAATTTTTTATTAGACCTACAGTTTTTCGGAGCCAAGGGGCTTGTTTTTTTGATTTCTTATAAACTCGGGTCAAAATATCCAACTCTTCGAATATCATGTGCAACAAGCTTCAACCTTGTTTCAGTTTATTTCCTTGAATCAAGCTTTTTTCATAGATGATTTCCAAATCAACACTTTACTATTGAATTTACAGTTTCCGAAATTGAACGCATGTGATAGTCCTTTTAGTCCGTCTCCAACATGTTTTTATGGCATATGGATTAATGGAGCGCTAAGAATAATGTGGGCTGCGGCACCCATCATGGTGAGCAAACTAATCGTGTTTCGGTTCAGAGAAAAAACAGAACAGAAATTAATCAGCCAATTCTGTAAAAAATTCTATGGACAGGATACAAGCTCTCATGGAGGAAAATACCATTACATAAGGCACGGTTTGTTAGAGGATATTGCCCATATAAAACTTATGGGAGGAGTTATTATGGTGAAAAAGGATTCTACTAAAAAAGGGATTGATTTTTTAAGGTGATATGAAGCAGAATTCTATGTCAGGGATATGATATTGTTGCATGAAAATGGGGGATGCTTTGAGTAAATCTCATCCCATCTAATAATTTGGTCCCAAAGCCTAAAACAGGCATAACTATAAGTCAGGAACCAACATTAAGGGAGCTCAGTAACTTTTAAGCGTAAATTAATCTGAACTTTCACAAAGTTGTGCTAATAGCTCTTAATTGTTTTAATAACTTAACGAAGTGGACAAAAAAAAGCAATTAAGCAGCTTTTTTTTGAAAAATAATATGGAAAGTTTAAATATGGAAAAATTTAAAAAACTTGGCATTAGTGCCAACCTTCTAAAATCTATAAATGATGAGAATTTCGATTGTCCTACCGAAATACAGGAAAAATCGATCCCATTAATCCTTGCAGGGAAAGATATTATAGCCGGATCAGCAACTGGTTCAGGAAAAACCCTGGCATTTGCTAGTGGTATATTACAGAATGCTGAAAAAGGAAAAGGTATACAGGCTTTGATCCTGACTCCTACAAGAGAATTGGCAGAGCAGGTCGCAAGTGCTTTCAAGCAATTCTCGAAGTATAGTCCTTTGAAAATTATAGCAGTCTATGGTGGTATGAGTATAAGTGAACAGATCAGAGGTTTAAAGACAGCTGATGTGGTGGTAGGAACACCGGGCAGGACACTTGATCATATCGAAAGAAAGACCATTAAATTAGATAAGGTAGAAACACTGGTGCTTGATGAAGCAGACCGGATGTTAGATATGGGATTTAAGGAAGATGTAACAAAAATTATTAATAAATGTCCTGAGGGCCGACAGACCCTTTTATTCTCTGCTACGATATCAAAAGATATTGTCAAACTTGGCAGAAAATATATGGATGAACCGATCCATGTAAATCTTGAGTCTAATATCGATGCATCACAATTGGATCAGTGTTATTATAGAGTTCAGGATAATATGAAATTTTCTTTACTCCTGCATCTATTGAAGAATGAAAACTCAGACCTGTCAATGGTTTTTTGTAACACTAAAAGATATACTGACACGATCGCTAAGAACCTGAGATCTTCAGGTGTGAATGCCCAGGCTATTCATGGTGGATTAACCCAGAACCAGCGGAACAATGTTATGAAGCAATTCCATGCCGGGAAGGCTGGTGTTCTTGTATGCACAGATGTAGCTGCAAGAGGGCTTGATGTCAATGATGTTTCCCATGTTTACAATTATGATATTCCCATTGAGAGTAAGCAGTATATCCACAGGATCGGAAGAACTGCAAGAGCTGGAAAAGAAGGCAAGGCAATAAATATCCTTTCCAGAAAGGATAATGATAATTTTAAAGATGTATTGAAATTTAATGATGTCGTGATAAGGGAAGAAAAGCTGCCTGCTCTGAAAAAAGCTGAAATGAAAAGGTCAGTGGATGTTGGAATTAAACATAACAATAAACGCATCTCCAGAAAAGGGCCTAATTTTAACAGGAATAAAAATCGATAGTTTTTTCCGAATTCCTATGAAAGGACATAGTTAGGAAAAATAATAACGTAGAAGATGGCTGAAAAGCCATATCTTTTTTTTTAATTGCTTGATATCTCTGCACATGATGGACTTTGACAATGTCCAGAATAGTAAATGGGACCAAAAGGTAAAATCACTCACATACGTTGCGGTTTTTTTTAAAATTTTCTCTTTGTCTTCTGTGATTAAATTTTAAATAATTCCAGCCCTAGCTTTTCTTTCGGCTCACCTATCGCCCCCCCTCGCCTTCACTCTGCCTGCGTGCGCATTTCGATCTGCTTCGCCCGCTCTTGTGGTGTTTGGGTTAGCAGTCGCTTTTTGGTTATTACAGCTATCTTTGGGTGCTAAGAAGGAATGAATAATTGGGTGGGTGATCGCAGGCGATGGTTCCACCAGAAATATAATTTTGATATTATTTAATAGAGGAGATGGGGGCGTCATTCATAAGACCGACGTGGGTGGGGCGCAGAGAGCGTACTCGCTAAAACGAAGGCTGGCGCCAGACAAAGGAGCATATTGAGGGCTATAATATTAACAAATGGAATTAATTCACGCAGTTAATAATGTGCTCAACAGAGTATTTCAAAACCGATTGAAATAAATATATTTATCTAGTAGGATTTCAATAATCTTTGAAATAGATATAAAAATAATATCGTCTACTAAATTTTAGTAAATAGGAAGAAACATGATGAAAAAAATAGTAAAGACGTTAAGATTGAGCATACCCTTGACAATCGTGCTGGGACTGACACTGGTAATGTCTGGATGCACAGAGTCAAGCACTGAGACCCCGGACGTCGGGACAATAATCCAAGGAAATGTCATGGACTCTAAAGGGAATCCGGTGACAGATGCTACCGTAAACGTGGAGGGCCAAACTGTCACCACCAACACGGCTGCTGATGGCTCCTTCACTCTCACCGACGTGAGGCCGGGCTCAGTATACCTGTACGTAACTGCGCCCTCGGCGGCGTATCTGGATGGTGAGACACTCAAGTCAATAAGTGCCGAATCCGGTGCGACTGTCTCTGACGTCAAGGTCACACTATCAGGCCGTCCGAGTCAGGACGCTAAATATGTTGGAATGGACAATTGTAGAATGTGTCACGCAGGCTGGGGAGATATCTTCGAGGCCTTTGACGGCAGCCCGGATTCAGCGATCCACTCGCGCTTCGTGACCGAAGGAACGGATAACATGGCATATCCAGACATGTGGCCACAGCCTGGCGAGAAGAATTACATTCCTCTCGACTCCAAGGGAGAACCGATCATGGCTATGGATCCAAGGGATGGAAAAGGCCTGGTTAACACGGTAATGTTAACTATCGACGGCGAAGATGGACGGGAGTATTGGTTCAAGTTCTTCCCAGAGTTACCTGAGAACGCCAGCCCCAGAACAGAAGCTGAACTGACAGCACCTATAGGCACTCCCAAAACAGGTATGCCTGATAATGAAAATGATCCAATCTGGGTCCCTGTCTCTGCTTTGATCGGTGGTGAGACTAACTGGGGCGAGGGTTACGTTGATCCGGACCACATGATAGAAGACCGTCAACCTAACTTCGGTGAAGGAAAGCAGCGTTACATGGCTAAACCCCAGGACGTCCCCTACCTTGTAAACTGGTATGCAGACCACGGTTTAGATCTGGACCGGGCCAAGCAGGATTACATTGCGTACATGCCGGTGTATATGGTGCAGGACGGTACTCCCGTGGGCTCGGAAGTGCTAGCTGAAGGAGACTTTGGAACTCCGAAGTTTTGGCAGAAGTCACCGGACGCCTGGTGCAAGCCCTACAACACCCTTTCTAGAAACTGCGGCGGGTGTCACATGACAGGGATTGAGATTGAATACACGGACGTCACCTATGGTGACACTACCTACAAAGCCATAGTCACTGAATTCGATTACAAGGATCTCGATATAACCTGCGAGCGTTGCCACGGGCCTGGTTCGGAGCACGTTAGTACAGGGGATATAACCAAGGTCATCACCCCCCAGTACCTTTCCGCAAAGGCCAGTAATGAACTCTGTGGCCAGTGCCACGCGTCTCATGACGGGAAGAGCATAAGGCCGGAAGGTGTTTTCAAGCCACCATTCGATGAAGCGGAAATTAACACTCTTGGTCACGGATTTTTCGTACCTGGTGTGCGCGAGATGAAGAACTTCTACGCTAATTGGGACATAGCTTCACCAACTGGAGATTGGAAGAAAGGGTCGTTTGATTCCTGGCCAGATTTAACCCACGGCCGGGCGCATGCATCGATACTGCCGGAGATGATACGATCGGGTCACTATGACAACCCTATTGAAAAGCTCACTTGCTACACCTGTCACGATGCCCATAGCCTTGATGTGGTGCCCTCTCTGCCTGTGGACGGCGGCTACGTGTTCGAGAGACCAGCCTACAACGATAACACTCTTTGCCTCTCCTGCCACGCAGGCGATGCTTCGTTCAGTGATATCTCGAAGGATGACATAGCAGCATTGCAGAGCTATGCAGGACGGCAGACGACCAAAGACGGGGCAGCACTCTCCTTTGCAACTGCAGACATCAATACTGCCCGTGACAAAGTCAGCATGAATGTCGTTGCCCACATGGCGCAGGTCGGCATGGGTGAGGCCCGCTACACTCCCGAGGATCCAGATATGCCAGTTGGCAACTGTAATTCATGTCACATGCCGCAGATCGCGAGGCTCAGAGACACCAACGACGATGCCCAGTACCACCTGGCCTTAGATGAGGACGGAATGAGCGCTGTGTCTGAGGGGAACTTGCCATCCCATGTGTTCGACATTGTCATGCCAGCCGAGAGCGAGAAACTGAAGAACCCGGATCCGAGCCAGGGCAATGACTACGACATTATGTCGAATTCCTGTAGCAAGTGTCATGACTTCGCTCGGTTCAGCGGAGACGACGACTGAACCAAAAAAGTGTAAAACCATCAAAGTGAGGTATTTCGACGAAATATCTCATTTTTTTTTTTTGGATTTTTTTTGTTACTGTTCTTAATATGTGCTCAACAAGGTATTTCAAATTGTTTCGAAATCGCAAGTTCTAAGTAATTTCAAATAATATTGAAATACCTGGATATTACAATTCATTGTGCATTGGGCTAAGTATGCCTTGAATAACTGAATATCCATGAGAGGAAATTAATTTCTATGCTACAATTTACTCTGAAAAGTGTGATAAAGGTGGGAAGGCCAAGAAATGGTGAAAATATTACAAAGTCATGAAAGTAATGAAAGTATAGTGCAAAGGAAATGGTTTATTACAATTTTGGTACTGATTATTTCATTCAGTGCTCTTATTATTTCAGGTTGTATGGAGAACACGGATCCGAAACCAGCTTCATATACAGATGTAAACAGTTTAAGTATCCAAAAAATCGAAATAATACATTTCCACGCAACGCAACAATGTAGTTCATGTATAATACTCGGCCAATATGCTGAGGAGACAGTTAATACATATTTTTCTAAGGAACTGGAATCTGGAAAAATTACATTTAATCATATTAACTATGACCTTCCTCAAAATAATGAGCTTACTGTGAAGTATGGTGTTACTGGTTCTTCCCTGTGGTTAGGGGTGTATGACGAAAATGGATTTCACAAAGAAGAAAACATTAACGTATGGTATAAACTGAGCAATAAGCAGGATTTCATAAGTTACTTGAAAGGACTAATTGAAAATAGATTGTCCGGAGACTTCAGTTGAAATGAGTTTAATATCTTTCATGGAGACAATGGGTACAAGTAATATACCTATTGTTGCAGCTTTTTTTATTGGCATTATGATGTCTATAAGTCCCTGTCCGTTAGCCACAAATATAACGGCAATCGCCTATATTTCAAGGGAAATTGATAATAACAAGCGCACTCTACTTATTGGATTTACTTATGCTCTTGGGAGAATGTTTACATATACAAGTATTGCTTTTTTAATTGTATTTTTTGGATTAAACGTTCAGGTAATTTCCTTAACGTTACAGAAATATGGTGAAAATTTTATTGGTCCGTTCTTGATAATAATTGGTATAATAATGCTTGATTTTTTCAAGCTCAACTTTTTTAGTGGAAATGACGGATTGAATTCATTAAAAGAAAAATTCGCAGAAAAAGGTTTGTTTGGAAGTTTTTTGTTGGGTGTAATTTTTGCATTGACATTTTGCCCGTTCAGCGCGGTACTATTTTTTGGAATGCTCATACCCTTATCGTTAAAAATAGGTGATGGATTAATATTGCCATCAGTGTTTGCATTTGCTACAGGATTGCCGGTAATTATTTTTTCATTTGTAATGGTATTTAGTATTTCGAAATTGGGTATGATAATGAATAAGATTCAGACTTTTGAGAAGTGGACTCGAAAAATTGCTTCTGTGGTTTTTATTGGCGTCGGGATATATTATTCAATAATTATTTATTATAATTGAGCAATGATAATTTCAGCCCCCTTTCCTTCTCTACCGCCTCCACTCGCTTCACTCAGTCCGGGTGCTTGAGTATGGGCACTCTGCTAGTGGGAAATACAGAAAAAATAATGCAAAATGGCGAAATAATCAACAGATTCGTAGCATCATATGTTCATAATGAAAAGAAAATGCTTATTTATTTAAACCTTGTAATATTCTTTATGGCTTTTATTGTAATAAATAGGAAAATTGCGACTAAATTTCATCTCGATAAATATGCACCTAGAGTAACTTCAGGAAAAAGCATCCTTTCTGAACAATTTAACGGCGATTTTGAATATGAAACTAATGATGAATTAAAAAATATATGGGATTCACTAGATCAATCCTTACAAGAATCCTGTATAAAATGTTATATTGAAGACAAAAAAGATTTAGAATTAATTATAGAAGAATTAAAAGAAAATGTATCTTAATTAACAATAATAACTAAATTATATCTTCCGCCATCGATTTTCTTACTCCATTGGTATCCAGAAGCTCTACTTCAATTGGTGAATTTAAAGTATCTTCAAAAATTTTGATAATTACTTGTCGATCTAAATAATTAAAGGAAGCATTTTTTGTCTTTCTTACAATAGTATTGAAGAAATGCTTTAGAAATGTGTTATCATGAGTCTTTAATTCTTCATAGTGCACATTATAAAGCCTATGAAGTTCAAAAAGAGCATCCAAATCCATTAAATTTATTGTGGGTTTAGCTTCTCTTATTTTTAATACTTTTTCGGAATATTTTTCAAAATCTTCAAGTTTAATGCTGTTAGTGACAATAAAATAGGCATTTAATTTTTTACTAAACGATTTTAGTGAAGGTGAATGGATCGCTTTTTTAATATAATCTCTAGCTTTTCTTACTTCATTGATATTGTTGATTTCGTAATAATCATTTTCAGTAAATTTGCAATCCCAACTAAAACTCACATTGAAAGTTCTATCATTATCACTGAAAGTAAAACCTGATATTCCTTCTGGAGCTGCAATTCCAATAAATTCTTTCCCCCATTTTTCTGAGTTCCTAAAAATATCCTTTAAAATACTGAATGTATCATCCTCCAAATCATTATAGGAATAATCTTTCTTCTCATAAAGAAATAATTCAACATTTTTTGCCGATTCAATAGCACTTCGATTTATCTGAGCACTGCAATATGTCAATTGTTCATCAAGCTTTAATGAAAAAAAGTTATTTAAAAATCCTTCTATTTCCAAGTTGACTAACTCACTCAATCGAACTTGGGAAAACAATTTTTCGTCAATTAAATCACGACAAAAACTATGACTCATATGAATCACAAAAAGGGGTGTCGATGCTCTTTGGAAATATTGTAATAATTTTTTGTTAACGCCCTCATATGATATATATAAAAAGATTTTCCGCTCTTCATATCTAATTTCAATCAAATTTATTTTTTTAACACTAAATGTGCGAACAGCATTTTTATTACTAATTTCTAATCCCTCATTTATTAAAAGTTGAATCAAATATTTTTTAATTCCATTTTTATCTGGATTGACTTGAATTACTTCATCTATTTTCCTCAATTCACCTTCACATTCAGTACAATATTTTGTTTCAATATTTTCAATACTTCCAAAACCACACTCTAAACATTTCACGCTGTGTAATTTTTGTAGTCTAATCAACCTTTTTTCCTTTAAGATTCTTAAATCCTCAATTTGGATTGGTCTAGGGGGATCTAGTCTTAGGTTAGAATTAAGTAAATATTCAGCACGTTTATCAAAATTTTTAGTAATTTCTGTTGGGTTTATCGGAATATCAATTGGTAATCCAAATTGATCCAAAAATTTTTCTTTAATAAAATTTGTTTCATCTTCGGAAAGACTTGAATCATCAAGCTTTAATATAATTTCTCCACTGTATTCCAATTCTTTCACTGTTATTTTTCTTTGTTTGTTTTCATAGTCAATGTACAAATAATTAATATAGAGAATATCTGATAGATTAATGAAGTCATTTTCAATAAGTTGATTAATTGAAGCTTTTATGTCAATCCCTTTGACTTTCTTGAAAGTTCCAAAGGTATCCCATGTGGGAGTTTGGTCTTATTTAAAGTTAAATTTATTACTTTTATTTCATTCTCAGTTACTTGATCTGGATTTCTTAAAGATTCTTGAAATCTATCATAACTATAGCTTTCTTCTTCAATTATTTCACTATATTTAAATAATTTAAAATTAAGTGCATTTTCTACTGAAGTGATCAGATCAGTTGTAATACTTTCAGAAAGTTTCCCTTGGCTTTTTATTTTCAACTTTTGTTTTTCAATATCGAATTCTAAAAAAATTTCAGAAACAGATTTGTCTCTGATGACTCCTTTAATATTTCTTTTTATTTTATCTCCTGTTTGTCTGTCAATTTGAAAAATAAAAATAGGTTCCTTTTCCAAAATACCAAATGGGACAAAACTATATTTTCTTAAGTTATGATTTGATAGGTATCGAGTGATATTATTCATTTTAGTTTTTAATTTATTTATATGATCTTTATCAATATTTACATCCGGACTAAACACCTGCGCGGTTTTTGTTCTTCTCCAATAATAATAAATAAAAACATTTTTTAAAGATTCAGGGGAATTTTTATACAATTTTAATACTGCTAATTTTGGATTCTCGATTTCAGTAGTTTCAAAAGTGCCATCAAAATCTGTGCAATACTCTCTTATAAATTTATTTTTACCTTTACAAAATTCAAGTGCACATAATATTGGAAGTCCATTTTCAACATCTTCTATAAAGTTCTCGAATTCAGAACTCTCTTGTAAATCAAATAAAGAAATCATATATTGGATTTCGATTGATTTTGCTTTATCAATGTGCCGCTTTAAAGTGTTTTTATATTTTGATTCCCATAGTTCATTATATCTTCTAAAAGAAACACCCAAACATTCCCAATATTTCCTTTCCTCTTGTGGATTCACATGCAAAAAATGATTTGATATTATAAATTTATTCCGATTTAAATTGGAAGTTATTTGCCAGTGAGCTCTCACTTCTCACCCCACTCCGTCTCCTGAATCTCCTTATGCTCCCTCTTGTCTTCACTCTGTCCGGGTGCCCGTCCTGATCTGGCTCCGCCTGCTCTTGTGGTGTGTGGGCTGGCAGGTGCTTTTCAATTGAATCGGCGGTTTGGGGATGTGAAATTAGATGTTATGCTGGTAAGTGCCGGAGCCACATGAAATATATATTTAAGGTTATTCAAATGAACAAGCTCTGGACAGGATTTACATGATTTACTGGATATTGATGTTACCTCGTATCCTGTAAATCCTGTTGATCCAGTCTTGGTAAAATCCACGTCCATCTGCGGTTAATATTAAATTGATTCCATCTCCCATCCATTCTTCAGCTCTCCTGCCCCCCTTTTCGGCTTCACTCTGGCCGGGTGCCCGTCTTGATATGCTCCGCCTGCTCTTGTGGTGAGGGGAGCTGGCAGGCGCTTTTAGATTGATCTGGCGATATGGGGGGCAAAATAGGGATTGAAGCTTGGTTGAGCGCCGGAGTCATTTAAAATAGTCTGCCATTAAATATTATCCTCAATCCTTCGATTATTCATTGTCATTGCACAGTAATGGGTTTTTATATTTTCTTCATTTAGATTGGTGATATCAATACATTTTTTTTTATCGAAGATTACGAGATGAAATAATGCTTGAGAATTTACTGACCGTCGTAATTCCTTCATTTTTAAAATATCTTTCATTAAGGCTTTTTTAAATGTATTATCGCTCGGGCCGTTTGGTCTCCTCAATTTTATTTCTATCACTACCATCGATCCTCCAAATCCATATCCTTTTGAAGGGAGGCGAAATAAATCATTATTTGATGTTATTAGTTGGGCTACATCGAGAATTACTAAATCTGATCTATTTTTTAATTTCCCATTTTCACCATACCACCTTACTTCTGAATGGATGGGAATAGAACAAGATTGATCCTGAGTCCTTCGGACCGAAGATAAAACGTCTTCTTTTAGTAATTCCGAAAATAAATTGCACCTTAGATCATCTTCTGTAAGGAAAATATGACTGTGGCGATTAAATCTTAGTTCAACTCTTTGTATTGCTCTTTCTACTGCCTCTTTTATAGTATTACTTACCTCAGGCATTTTAAAAACTCCAAACCTATAAAAGTTTAATTTGCTATATATATAATTTACTAAAAATTTTAAAATAATTTTAACACAATTAATTATTGTACAAGTTCTCACTTTGATACCCACCCAGCCCTCACCTCATTGCCGCCCCCTCTTGCCTTCACTCTGTCCGGGTGCCTGTCCTGATGTGCTCCGCCAGGTCTTGTGGTGTGGGGGGTGGCAGGCGCTTTTCGATTAAATCAGTGGTTTGGGGGATGTGAAATTAGATGTTATGTGGGTAAGTGCCGGAGCCGTCTGAAATATAATTTTAAAGTTATTTAATTAAAACAAGCCTCAGATGAACACAAATAAACGCAGATGCAACAACAAAAATCCGCATTCATCTGCGTTTATCCGCGGTTAATATTAAATTGATTCCAGCCCCCATCCATTCTTCAGCTCTCCTTCCGCCCCTTTTCGTCTTTACTCTGGCCGGGTGCCCTTCCTGATCTGGTTCCGCCTGGTCTTGTGGTGAGGGGAGCTGGCAGGCGCTTTTCGATTAATCTGGCGGTTGAGGGTGTGGCATGTATAACTGACACTGCCACCAATGCCCGATAGGGCAGCAAGGTGGCAACCAACCTTGTGGATTTTTGTGACCATTGAAACGCATTTCACCCTCATTTATTTTTCCGCTTTCCTGCTACCCCTTTCGCCTTCACTCTGTCTGGGTGCCCGTCTTGATCTGCTCCGCCTGCTCTTGTGGTGAGGGGAGCTGGCAGGCGCTTTTCGATACAATACCAAAATTAATTTTATATCAGATGCGACTGCAAATCCGTGTAAATCCGTGAAATCAGTGTCTTTTTAATTTTTCCAGACACAGATTGACATCGATTAACACTGATTTTACCTAAAATCGTTGTCAATAAAATAACTGGTTTTAGAACAGTGCCCGCTTTTCGATTTAATCGGCAGTTCGGGGGATTTTAAATTAAATGTTATGTTGGTAAGTGCCGGAGCCGCCCGAAATATAATTTTAATGTTATTTAATTAAACTCTTGCACCGCAAAGAGCGCTAAGAACGCAAAGCCAAGGCGACATTCTTTGCGCTCTTTGCGCCCTTTGCGGTGAGCCAAATAATGAAACACAGCCCCCCATTTTTTCTTCGGCTCTCCAATTTCATCAAATTTGAACACAGATGACACGGATTAGACGGATCTTCACAGATTTAATTATTAATTTTCCGTGCGCATCCGCGTCATCCGTACAATCCGTGTTCAATCAGAATATTACTCTTAACCGATGACATCAGGCTCTTCTGCTGCCCCTCTTGATCTGCTTCGCTCGCTTTTGTGGTGCCTCAAGGATGTGTCATAATCCGCACCAATAACTCATTAATTTGTACTAACGAAAAGAAATACAAAATAAACATGCATATAATCTAATCAAACGATATGAAAATGGATTAAAGGAAAATTACAATGGACCTCATAATGAAGTTGCTAACAGTATTCGGCATAGGAATAATTGAGTTGTGGGCAGCTATCCCGGCTGGCTTCGCACTTGAGCTCCATCCTGTAACCATAGGTTTTATAGCAGCCATTGGTGCCATGGTTGGTGCAGGGACTGTCCTGGTGTTAGGTGAACGTGTACGAACCCGATTGATCAGGCACCGCAATCCAAATGCACAACAAGGACGGATATATCAGATCTGGCAACGCTATGGGGTTATTGGGTTAGGGCTATTAGCCCCCCTGCTCACAGGTGCACCGCTTGGAGTTGCGCTTGGGCTTACTCTGGGGGCGCCGACCGGGCGTTTATTATTCTGGATATGTATTGGAATAGTAATTTGGAGTATAATATTGACATTTCTTGGTGTATTGGGTTTAGCAGGTATTAACTCGTTAAGAAATTGAATTTAGATTTTGTATAATCACCCCATTTCGCCCTTGTGATTGCTGTGGATCTAAAATATTATGTCAATCATGATGATAAAAATCCTTTTATTCTCCAGGAAATCCCTTGTGCAGGCCCAAGCCTCTTGCCATGTCAAGTACATTATAATATTCTTCCACATACGGTGCGTGTTTTATTTCTTCATACTCTTTTGCATAGTACACCGGACGGTACTGAAACATGATGTTAACATAACTGTTTTTTGAAATTTCATTTGCAATGAACTCAAATACATTAAGACTCCCGGCTGCATCATTGGGCAGTATGAGATGCCTGATCAACAGGCCGTGCCAGGCAATATCATGGTCGATCACAAGATCACCTACCTGTCTGTGCATCTCCCGTACGGCGGCTTTGTTGATCTCAAAATAATCAGGGGCATCGCTGTATAGTTTTGCACTTTCTATTTTCCCGTATTTCATATCTGGCATATATATGTCAATTATCCCATCAAGCAGCTTCAATGTCTCAACACTTTCATACCCGCCGCAGTTGTAAACAATGGGAAGTCTCAGCCCTTTCCGGGCTGCAATGGCTATACTTTTGACCAGTTGGGGAGTATAATGGGTCGGAGTGACCAGATTGATATTATGACATCCAATTCGCTGAAGCCAGAGCATACTCTCAGCCAGCTGCTCTTCGGTCATACTTTCTCCACTGCCCCTGTGGCTGATATCAAAATTCTGGCAGTACACGCATCGCAGGTTGCAATTGGATAAAAATACAGTACCTGAACCCCCCAGACCAACTAATATTGCCTCCTCCCAAAAGTGGGGCTGGACAGATGATACCACCAGGTTCGCATCAGCTTTGCAATATCCTGTATTACCTTCCAGTCTGTTTACATCACAATCTCTGGGACATATATTGCAATGCTCAAGTTTCGAATAGAGCACATCAATACGGTCGTCGATCTCTCCGCTTTCTACTAATTTGAGATAAGAAGGTTCAAATTCTATCATTGTATTCCATTATTAAATTAATTGCAGCTCATCTTCTCAGGATCATTGTCCTTAACCGGTCCGCGGCCTTACTGGCACTATCAGCAATATTTCCAATATCCCGCACCAGGTTTATTAAATAGAACACACCAACCCCACCCAGTTCATCCTCATGTTCGAAGATCTTTTGCTGGAGCTGTTTCTTGGTGATATCTGTCTCATGTTCTAATTCTTCTACCAAGGGAACCTTCTTCAATATCCGCTTAATTTCCTTCTTGCTGAACGATGTTTCAAGAAGTTTGGCGATATCATCCACAGTATTCTCATAGGCATCCACGGTCTTGATGGTTCTTTCCATTAATTCCAACAGACCCTGTTTGATCTCAAGGGGAAGCTCGGTCTCCCGTAAGGTAAGCCAGTGGGCAGTATGATGAGCATGGTCAGCTATGGAATCCTGTGGTTTCAAGAACGAGAGCAGGTCATTGGGATCCACAGGCAGCATCATAGAACTGGGTATGAGCTTGCGTATCGTCTATTTGATGATATCTGCCTCATATTCGATAGCAGATATCTCTGTGTCCAGGGTTCGAACCGTAATATAATCCCCTTTAACATAAGCATCCACTGCTTCATTGAGTTTATGTACAGCTTCCCCGCTTTTTTCAGCATGGGTATGGACCGGTTTAAATGGAGATTCACCGAAGATCCCAAGGACAGAACGGACGTATTCAAATGGCATTTAGATCACCTTCATAAGTACAGCAAATATTAAACCGGAAGTAAGGGCCGCCACTGGAACCGTGATTACCCATGATACTAATATTTTTCTGATAACACTTAAATCAACCGCTGCAAGACCGCCAGCCAGTCCAACACCAACTACAGCTCCCACAAGTGTATGGGTAGTGGATATGGGCAAGGAACTATAGGAATGGCCTACTACGACCAGTGCAGTGGCAAATTCGGCAGAGAAACCCCTGGTTGGGGTCAATTCTGTTATACCCTTTCCGATAGTCTCGATCACTTTCCAGCCCCAGGTTGCCAACCCTATCACGATACCGATACCACCTATTAATAAGACCCATTGTGGGACCTCACCATAAGGGGTAAGTTCTGCTGCAGACAAAGCTGCAGACAGGGGTCCTACCGCATTTGCAACATCATTGGAGCCATGGGCAAAAGCCACAAAACAGGCAGAAAATATCTGGAGAATTGCAAACTTCTTTTCCAGTTTATATGGGTCTGCCACTCTGCCAAGCAGCAGAAAACGTATCAGGGTAAATATAATAAATGCCAACGTGGCACCTATCAAGGGTGACGTGATCCAGGATACTACAATTTTTCCCAGTACCAGCCATTCTATCTGGTCTATGGTAAATTCATCAATAAAAAAGGTTGCAGCCAGCCCAAACCCTGTCACTGCACCTACTATGGAATGGGTAGTTGATACAGGCATATGGTAAAAGGTGGCAAATGTGATCCAGAATCCTGCTGCCAGAATGGCTGCCAGCGAACCTATAATGACAATGTTCGGGTCAATTGTAATTAATTGCTCAATGGGAACGATTCCCTTTGCGATCTTGGAAGTCACCCGGTCCCCAAAATAAACAGCGCCAACAACTTCAAGAGTTCCTGCGATTATTACAACCTGTTTAATAGATAACGCGCCGCTACCCACTGATGTTCCCATGGAATTTGCCAGGTCATTGGCACCAATGTTCCATGCCATGTACAGACCGGCAACTATTACTGCTAAAATGAGTGGGCTAAAAATATCCATTTTACAGCCTCCTAATTCAGGTCCTCTTTCAAACCTGTGACAATATAGACCACACTTTCACACAGGTTGTTTATATGGTCCCCCATCCTCTCCAGATATCGTGCAGCAAAGGTAAGGTGGGATGCATTGGCAATCTTCTGGGGTTCCTCGATCATATATGTGATTAGTTCACGCCTGATCTGGTCAAAAAGGGCATCTACTTCATCATCCCTGGAAGCAGTACTCCTGGCAAGATCAGCATCCTGTTTCTCTAAAGCATCAAGACTACCATCTAACATTTCCTGCAAAATATCCGACATTCTGGGGATATCAACCAGCGGTTTGATATGTGGGGCCTGAGCTGTCGCTTTTGTGATAAAAGCTATCTCAATGGCAAGGTCCTGGATATTCCCAAGGTCGATAATCATTTTTAAGCCGCCCTTTAACATTCGAAGTTGGCTGGGTGACACTTTCATTGTCATTGTTCTGGTGCATTTATCCTCAATAACATCTCCCTGTTTATCGATTTTTTTCTTGTTTTCTATGACCTTGTCTGCCATACTGGTATTTTGTTCCGTAAGAGATGTAACAGACCTGTCTATAGATGTTTTGATGCACAGCCCCATCTCCTGAATATCCTTAATTATCTCTTGAATAAAATTATCAATATCGTTTTTCTCAATATCTTCCATCGTAACACCGCTTTATTAATATGAAATGATGTATCCTATCCAATAAATCATCTAAACTATTCATATTGATATTTAATCATGATTTAATATGAATTCTTTGGTTTTTATTTTCAGGACCTTTGATTATTAACATCTTATCTAAATATTCCCTAAATAAACTATATAGTACTATATAGTTAGAAATTAACATCTGTTTTAATAATATCTCAATGCATATACTAGACCCATGCCCGACCTGATAATTAATAATGCCCGCATCTTTCACCAGGGACGTATCCATGAAGCCGAACTGGCTGTGAAGGATGGGAAAATATCAGATATAGCCAGGATACTACCCCAAAAAACCGCTGATAAGGTGATAAATGCCAAAAACATGCTGGTACTTCCAGGTATAATTGATGTGCACGTACATTTCAGGGAACCGGGTATGACCCATAAGGAAGACTGGTTTACGGGTTCCTGCGCAGCAGCAGCAGGGGGAGTGACTACTGTTGTCGAGCATCCTAATACCATACCACCTACCCTTGATAAAGGTACATTTACTAGAAAATTGGATATGGCAAGTTCCAAATCCATAGTTGATTTCGGCATAAATGGTGGTGTTAACGATAACTATGATCACCTTGAACCGCTCTGGAAGTCGGGCGTTACCGCATTTGGAGAGATTTTTTTAGGTGAGAGTACAGGTTCTATGACCGTGGATCGAGACCAGATGACGGCAGCACTTAAGATCATAAAGGATCTGGATGCCCTTGCCTGCGTACATGCAGAGGACCAGGACATCCTGGAAACACATATCAAATTGAGTGAAAACGATCTTGATCCAGAGGCCCATTCAAAATCCAGGCCCAACCTGTCTGAAGCGGTTGCCGTGGCAAATACTGTGGAAGATGCACTGGCTTTCGATGCAAAGGTCCACCTGTGTCACATAAGTACCAGGGAAGCAGTGGGAATAATCCGAAGTGCCAAGTATGGGGACTATGGGGAATCAAAAGGAAACATTACAGCAGAAGTCGCACCACACCACCTGTTTTTGTCTAATAAGGATTACGGGAGATTGGGTACACTTGGAAAGATGAACCCGCCCCTGCGCAAGCGAAGGAGCCTCCAGTATGTATGGAACGGATTGAACGACGGCACAATAGATGTTGTGGCATCTGATCATGCACCTCACACCGAATCTGAAAAAATGACGGACATCTGGTCAGCCCCTGCCGGAGTGCCTGGGGTCGAGACCATGCTGCCGCTAATGCTTCTGGGGGTACGGCGTAACCTGCTGCCGCTATCCAGAATGGTTGAGGTCATGTGTACCAATCCGGCCGTGATCTTTGGATTGTCATCACACCGCAAAGGTGCTATTTGGGAAGGATTCGATGCCGATCTCGTGTTAGTGGATACTACAAAAGTCACTGAGGTTGATGTAGACAAATTGCACAGCAAAGCAGGATGGTCACCATATGAAGGAATGGAAGCAATATTCCCTGCCATTACCATTTCCAGGGGAGAAGTAATATTTGAGGACGGGATCCACGCCAAGAAGGGGAGGGGTAATTTCCTGCGCGGACATGGGTTTGAAGAAAAACCGGTTGCAGAATCTGCTGCCATGTGCAGTAGGGATGAAAAATCGGATGAATAGGTAGAACAATGGCCAAAATCATTCAAAGTATCTATGAAAAAGCTTTGGAAAACCATGCCAGGATCGCGCTCGGTATTGACATCGTGACGCCAAAACTCCTGCACAGCGCAGCAAAAGGACGGGAATTTGCAGATGTGGTGCTTGTGGGGGATAGCCATGCCATTAATGAGATTGGTACGGAATTGGAAGTGATCCATTCTAACAAACCTGCTAAAACCTTAGTAGACCTGCTGGTTTCAGGTGATGTGGATGGAAGTGTCAGAGGAACCCTTTCTGCCAATTCCACTCTTTCTTATCTCAAACAGGCATTTGGTATGGATAAACTCTTCAGGGTGGCACTGCTGGAAACACCGGATGGAACACCGTTGTTCTTAGCTCCTGTAGGTATTGATGAAGGCGCCACAAAGGAGGATAAACTGGAATTTATCAGACGCGCTGCTGAGCATATCCGTAGATTTGATGTGGAACCCAGGATAGCTGTACTGTCAGGCGGGCGATTTGAAGACCGGGGCCGGGACTCGTATGTGGATAAAACCCTGGATGATGCTGAATACGTGACCCTGAAGGCGCAGGAAGAAGGATATGATGTCAAACATTACGGCATTCTTATTGAAGATGCAGTGGGTGAGGCAAATTTTATCCTGGCGCCGGACGGTGTGTCAGGGAATCTGATATTCAGGACTCTGGTGTTAGTGGCAGGTGGTTATGGATATGGGGCGCCTGTATTAATGGATAAAGTATTTGTGGATACCAGCAGGGTTGGTGGGCATTATACTAAGGCTATTATGATGGCTTCGGCACTTGCAGGTAAAAAAAAGTCCATATTGTAGTAATTAGTTAAGTTGAATTAACCAATAACATCATTATTCGTTAAGTCATATTAACGAAAAACATATATATTTGTTAGGTCTGAGTAATTAATCCTATTTTTTTCATATGTTCTTTTTTTTTAACATCAATTTTTAAAAAACATGGTTCTGCTGTTATTTTGTCCTTATGATATATATAATTGTAAATTTTTTTTATTATTTGATAATTCAACAAACTTTATCAACAACTAACATACACACCATAAATCAATTATAATACCAGATTCAATAAGTGGTAAAAATGCCTGAAGAACTAATCGCAAAAAACTGGCCTTTTGTCAAAGGTGACTACACAGTAATCGATCCTGAATCCCGTATATCGGTCGTGACACTTGCCAGCGACATGGCCCCCCTGCCAAATACATGTATGATGGGAAGCTGCAAGACAGAGAATCTGGGAATCGAAAAGATCATTTCAAATTCAATTTCCAATTCCAATATCAGATATATTCTTGTATGCGGCCAGGAATCCAGAGGACACCTCTCAGGCAATACACTGTTAGCAATTCATGAAAATGGTATTGATGATCGTGGCCGGATCATAGGGTCTGACGGTGCCATACCCTTTATAGAAAATATTCCTGTTGATGCCATTAACCGCTTCAGGCAGCAAATAGAACTTATTGATCACCGCGGTCTTGTTGATACTGAAAAAATCCAATCTATAATAGATGAATACAGTTCCATGGGAGGTCCATACCCAGAACCTCCTATGATAATCGAATCCACAAAAAAGAAAAAGCAAAGAATCGTGCGTGAAATTACTGGCGGGGATATGATGGTTTCCCCAGGAATTATGATGGACTCAGCATCCGGAATCATATTTGCCGAAAATTAATAAAAAAAGGATTGATACTAATGTTCGTGTTCCAAAAAGAACAGCAAATTGTCAATATTGCCAATATAAAGATCGGGGGTCAGCCCGGAGAATTACCAACTGTATTGGCAGGTACAATATTCTATAACAAGCATCACATAGTCTCAGACCCGGCGCAAGGTATTTTTGATAAAAAAGAAGCCGAAAAACTCATCAACACCCAGGAGGTTCAGGCAGATGAGACCGGCAATCCCCACATGGTGCATATTTATGCTGAGTCAGAAGATGCAGCAAGAAAATATATGGACTTTGTGAGTGCAGTAACAGATGCTCCCTTCCTTATTGATTCCACTGATTCAACAGTACGAATGGCAGCAGCCAGCTATGTTAGTGAAGTAGGTCTGGCTGATAAGACCATCTATAACAGTATGAATATGTCTATTACCGACGAGGAGTTAGATGCTTTAGGTCAATCAGATATTGATACCGCAATTATTCTCGGCTTTAATGCAATTGATTCTGGCCTTGACGGTCGGATGGAATTGCTGGAGAGTGGTTCATCAGTATTACCCAGAGGTTTATTAGAAATGGCAGACGATTGCGGTATAACAAAGAAGCTCATAGACCCCAGTATAACTCCTATGGGCAACGGGGCTGGTGTTGCATTGAGGATGAGCATTGCTGCAAAAGCAAAATGGGGTTTTCCTGTAGGTTCGGGCATCCATAATGCTCCATCTGCCTGGAACTGGTTGCGCAGTAAACGAAAAGAAGATAAACTCGTATACAAAATATGTGATATCGCGTCTACTTGTCTTCAGCAAATGGCAGCAGGTGATTTTGTGCTATACGGGCCAATTGAATATGCTAAATATACATTCCCAGTAGCAGCCATGTCAGATATTATGATCTCAGAAAGCGTAGCAGACCTTGATGTAGAACCTGTAGATGGTCATCCAATATGGAAACTGGTTTGAGGGAAAAATATTAAGTTAATTATTTACATCTAAATTTGAAGGGACAAATTGTGAAAAAACTTGGATTCTTTAAACGCAGGAAGTTTAAGGGTATACTAAAAAACTCAAACCGGGAACTAACAATACTTGTTAGAAAGGACCCTACTCCCGATTCTCTGGCCAGTGCCCTAGCATTAAAACATATTGCTGATTATTTCCATATTAATTCGAAATGTTATTATTCTGGAATTGTCCACAATAAGGCGCTGCTCAATATTATGGACGCAGATATTGAACATCTTCCAGATGTAATAACAGATGAAATCTCTGAAACGGTTGCGTTGGTAGATGTAGTACCTAGCGAACTCCCGCATGGACTTGATGCTTTAATAGAAAATCCGGCTATAATCATTTCTCATTCTAAAGCCACTACAAAAGATATTAAAAGTCGATACAAGGACATCCGCTCAAATGTCGAAACCACTTCTACTATTATGGTCCAGTATATGAGAGGTCTTAACGTACCATTGGATAGTACGGTAAGCACTTTATTGTTATTCGCGATTAGGGATCGGACCGGGACATTTTTATTTAATTTGAACCGTCAGGGATTGGAAGCTTATCTTTACATTCTGGAGTTTGTTGACCATGATCTTCTCAATAAACTGGAAAATCCACCTGTGAAATCTGAGACCTTCAATGATCTTGAAAAAGCCCTGACAAACAGGACAATCAAAGATACATATCTCTTGACAAACACCGGCTATATCAAAGACCCCAGCACACTCCCCAAGGTCTGTAAATACATGCTTGACCTGGAAGGGATATCTACTTCTTTGGTCTATGCTGTAAATACTTCGAAAATATATGCTTATGCAGCTTCTAACAATATTGAGGTCAATCTAAAACAGATATTTAAGAAAGCCTTTGGTCATTGCGGCAACATTGTGGGGGAGGCTTCTTATGCATCTACAACAATTCCCTTGGGTGTATTCGGTACAATTACTGAAGGGATTAATAACATTGAAAGTAAAGAACTGATGTTAAAGACTATAGGGGATTCAATTTCGTCAAGATTTTTCAGAACAATAGAGGAAGGTACGGGAGATCAGGAAAATAAATAAACTGGTTCTTAATAGTTTAACGTAGAATCAACTGACCCTAAGCTGCGTCCACGACTGCATTGTATACAGACTCCTTTTAATGAATCAAAACAATTACTGCATACAATTCTTCCGCAAAATTGGCAGGTATACATGGTATCTGATCGCTGGCAGATACTGCAGATTCCTTTTAATTCCAAGATAGAAACCCCGTAAATTTGAATTTATTTACAATGATTCTTGGATCTGATTAGAACGTTAGGATGCCTGAAATGGTGTAAATAACTCCTCAATCATCCATTCATTAAGCTCGTCTTCCCAGCTTTTATCGATAGGTTTTTCATTATCTAATAAAGCTGTTTTATTATCACGCTTTTCAATTTTTTTATTTATCATGTTTTCAGGTAACATCATTAATTGATGTTTAGCTCCTTAATATTATCCTTCATATATTCTCTTTTAAATAGTTATCTATTTATTGTTGTACCATATTATTTTTTCATTATAATTATTATCAAAGTGAATCGGATCAATTTATATGTGGCATATAACATATTATTAATTAACATATATATTATTCCATAATAGGCGAATGAAAATGTATGAAAATGCAACAACTTTTGTTTCCGAATTTACAGGCACGATTGACTTGAATATCAAATATCCAATTGGAGTTGTACTTCTATTTATTCTGACAATACCTGTAGCTATTATCCTGTACATTGTATTTTCAATTGCAGGATATCCACTTAATTAATTAGGTTCTCTTTAAGATCGTGTGGGTAATATCACTTATATTATATTAGTTATTTTTCAGACACTGATGAACACCGATTTATACAGATTTAAACTCACTTTTTTTTATCCTTAATCCGTGTGAATCAGCTACGACAAGAAGTTACATCATAAATTGCCTCGTGCTGCCCCTTCCGTTTAGGGTAATCCTACTGAGGTATGCGTCAGTAGTAATGCTGGGGTGTAAAGTCCTCAGG
>Ga0114930_10001468_pt1 | contig 22408 bp, 32 predicted proteins | sample AnhtaG_FD_87300 | JGI IMG/M metagenome (GOLD analysis project Ga0114930, IMG submission 87300) | Deep subsurface microbial communities from Anholt, Denmark to uncover new lineages of life (NeLLi) - Anholt_01485 metaG | ecosystem: Environmental > Aquatic > Marine > Oceanic > Sediment | place... | reverse complement strand
TTGCTATCGACCTTGCCGACGAAGACGCGACTATCACCGCGACGCATGGCGGCAGGTTTGACGACTACCTGCGCCGCATCACTAATAAAAAAGAGGGGGCGGGCGTTGGCGCGTCTATCTACTTCCGTAAAAAGGGGCTCGACCGCAGCCACTTGGCAGTTAGCGGCCCAAGCAAGCTCCCCAAGATTTACTTTATCCAGTTGGGGCTCAAGGCCAAGCTCGAGGGCTTGCGCGTCTTAGAGGTTCTGCGTGCCGCCCAGGTGCCGGTACTGCAGTCGTTTAATGCGGCACAGCTTAGCCCACAGCTTACTGCCGCGCGCGCCGCAGGCGTGACACACCTTATTATCATGGGCGCCCGCGAGGCTCTAGACGGCACCGTGCTTATCCGCGCGATGAACAACTCGTCCCAAGAGGTCGTGCATATGGCCGACCTCCCCCGCCGCCTACGAGCGTTGCACTAAAAGACATGGAAAAATTTGATATCTTAAAAGAAAAAATTATACGCCTCCGCGATTCTGGGATAGTGACGTGTGAATTGCTACCTAGAGAAAATGAAAACATCCAAAACTCTTTGGTAGAGATGATTAGTCATATTGACATTGACAGGCTGGAACGCCCCGCGGCTGAAATAGCTAGTGGGTTAAAAGAGATAGACAGAGATTTAGCTCAAAGAATCATCGCAGAGTTTTTGCACGAAGACATGGCCTATAGAGCCGAAATAATGGACGAAAAAATATCCTCAGGGCTAGCGTCTGATTTTGTATCTTTGTTTAGTGAAAACGCCAAATTCTTTTCAAGCGATGACGAGGATTTTATTAAGTTTCAGAAAAGAGAAATTACTGCACACATCGGCGGTGGAATAACTGGATCAACCTTCAGTTCTGGCGTTTTTGTAGTTGATGAAAACTCAAACGGTTTTCTCCTTGTCGAAGACGAAGATTAAAAAAAGTCTAAACGAAAAAGCCGCCTAAGGGCGGCTTTTTCTTGTATTTCGACTCTGCCGGTCCGACTTGGACGAGCGGAAACTTGTCCCCATCAGTATAGCAAATAGCACAGTTCGGTCAAGACACTAAAGCCGGTAGAGGGGATCGAACCCTCGAGCCGAAAATGACAAGTTTCCGCTCGTCGCCAGACTACCGGCTAGGCAGGAGCTTACCAGACTTGTCTTATAGCGCAACCTCGTGCTATAGTCTTCGGGTAATGGCAACCAACGCAGAAGTAGTCAAAAACGACGGCGAAAACGATATTTCGCTTATCCGCCGCTTTAGCAAGCGCGTCCAGGGGACGGGCCTTATCCAGGGTACCCGCCGCCGCCGCTACTACAGCCGCACCAAGAGCTCGGCTGTCCGCCGCAAGCAGACCCTTAAGGTCATCAAGCGCCGCGAGAACGTCCAGGAGCTCATTAAACTTGGCAAACTCGAGGTCCGCACCACTCGCGGTCCGCGCCGCAAGTAATCTTGTCGCCCAAATTTAAAAAGATAAAGGAGTTCGTACTCGGCAAGTCATATGACTTGTCGTTTGCGTTTCTAACTCCCGTCCAAATGCGTAAGGCGATGCAGTATAAAAAGCTCACCAAGGCGCAGCTACACAAAACTCCCACCAGTAACGTGCTCTCATTCCCCCTGTCTAAAACATCGGGCGAGATACTCATCTGCAAGTCGGCTGCCAAACCCTACACGCCCGAATTCCTGTTTATCCACGGCCTTTTACACCTCAAAGGGTTACAACATGGGGGTATAATGGAGCACGAGGAAGCCAAACTAGTCAAAAAGTTTGGAGTCCGTGCTCATGAGTAATATCGTCACAGGCATAGATGTCGGCAGCTACCAAGTAAAGGTGGTTATTGCGCGCGCGGGCGACGACCCGCGCGCGTTGCCTACTATCTTGGGCACGGGCTACGCAGAAAGTCGCGGGCTTAAGAGTGGCTATATAACCTCGGTCCCCGAGGTAGCACGCTCGATAGCGGCCGCACTCACCCAGGCCGCCAAGGCCGCGCGTGTGCGCCCCAAGCGAGCGCTGTTGGGTGTTGGCGGCGTGGGCATCGACGAGGCGCATGGCCGCGGCGAGGTGGTTGTCGAGCGCGGTGACAGCATTATCACCGAGCGCGATATAGCGCGCGCACTCAAAAACTCTGAGGCTGCACTCGCGCCCGCAATCATACTCAACCGCAAAGTGCTCCACGCGATACCGCTTCGCTACTATGTAGACGGCGCACGCGTGTTGGGTCACAGTCCAGCTGGCATGAAGGGCGCTCGACTGGCGGTCGAAACTCTTTTTATTACCTGCCTCGAACGTCATGTCGACGACCTAGCCGCTGCCGCCAACGAGGCCGGCATTGAGGTCGACGACGTCGTCGCCTCGCCCATCGCTGCGTCGTTTGTAGCGCTTAACAAAATGCAAAAACGTGTCGGCTGTGTGCTGGCCAACATTGGCGCCGAGACCGTGTCGGTCGCCGTGTTCGAGGACTCGACCCCTATTTCGATAAAAATATTCCCAACTGGCGCCAGCGACATCACCAATGACTTGGCACTTGGGTTGCGCATTAGCCCCGAAGAGGCCGAGCAGCTAAAGTTGGGGGCCATACTCGGCGCAACCTTCCCCAAACGCAGCGTCGACACGATAGTCAATCGCCGCGTGCAGGACATGTTTAAACTTATCGAGGCGCACCTAAAGAAAATCGGCAAAGCCGAGTTGCTGCCCGCAGGCGTGATACTCACCGGCGGTGGCTCGGGGCTCTCGACTATATCTGATATCGCCAAGGCGGTGCTCAAGCTCCCTTCGCGCACGTTTAGCCTGGGTGACAACAACCTTAAGATGCAGCTGCGCGACAGCAGCTGGGCCGTGGCCTATGGCCTAACTATTTGGGGTCTGTCGGGCAACAGCGAGTTCGAGCCGCACGAGGGCAACGGCTTCGCTGACCTATTTAAAAACTTCTGGCGCTGGTTCAAAAAGTTTTTGCCATAGTTGCAAAGGTGCGCAGTTGGGCGTATATGTACATTTGTACGTTCCTCTTAACCGGGAGTGAATCGTGACCGACCAAACGGTTTCGGCCGAATCCTACATACACGTCCGGGAGTTGCCACCTCCAATACTCTTCTTTCTCAGTTTTGGCTGCGCACTCTGGGCAGCGACCGCTGGATACATCGCGCACAGCGCTGCGAGCGGCTGGGTCGCATGGGCGCTGTGGGCCATCTGCCTTGGGCTAACGGCGCTGGCACTCGATCTTCTCGACTATGGGTTGGTGAGGTTCTTGCGCGAGCCGGCTCCACTTGTCCGCATCCGCAAGCTCGACCTGCGTTACTTGCGGTAGCCCAAAGCCTCCTAACCAGGGGCTTTTTTCTTTGAAACACAATGGGTTTTTGTCAAAATGCGACAGATTTGCATAGCAGAGAGGGCTTCTGGTACAGTGTGTGGGCTTACTCGCATCACCAACTAACCTCCGCATGGCACAAGTACAACCTGAAATCGAGGCATTCGCACGGATTCGCGTCATCGGCGTGGGCGGTTCGGGCAAAAACGCGACCAACCACATGATCGAGGAGAAGGTGCGCGGCGTCGACTTCATCGCCATCAACACCGACGCACAGGATCTCCACCACTCGCTCGCTAAGAAAAAGATACACATCGGCAAGAACCTCACCCGCGGCCTGGGTGCTGGGATGAACCCCGAGCTCGGCAAGCGCGCATCCGAGGAAACCAAAGAAGAAATCCAGCAAGCTATCAAAGGCAGCGACATGGTCTTTGTCGCGTGCGGCATGGGCGGCGGCACCGGCACCGGCGCAGCACCCGTTGTTGCGCGTACCGCTAAAGAGATGGGCGCACTCACGGTTGCTGTCACCACCAAACCGTTTAGCTTCGAGGGCCAGCAGCGTATGAAGTTGGCCGAGCAGGGTTTGGATGAGCTCCGCAAAGAGGTAGATGCGCTCATCGTCATCCCTAACGACCGCCTCCTTGCCACGGTTGCCAAAGACACCACGCTCAAACAAGCATTTGCTATGTGCGACGACGTGCTCAAGCAAGCCGTCGAGGGCATCTCGGACCTCATTACCCACCCCGGCATTATTAACGTCGACTTTGCCGACATCCGCGCCGTCATGGAGAACGCAGGCAGTGCGCTCATGGGTATTGGCGTTGCGAGTGGTGAGGGCCGCGCGGCGTCTGCCGCCAAAGCTGCCGTGTCATCGCCCCTACTCGAGCTCTCTATCAACGGCGCCAAGGGCGTACTCTTTGCCATTGCTGGCCAAGATGACCTCGGCATGCTCGAGGTACACGAGGCTGCCAAGATAATCACCGAGACAGTAAGCCCCGATGCCAAGATTATCTTTGGCGCTATTAAAGACGACAAGCTTAAAAAAGGCGAGGTCCGCGTGACCGTCATTGCGACCGGCTTCCCCGCTCCGGGTGTTGCACCACGCGGCACACCACTGTTTAGCTCTATGACCCGCCAAACTACAGAGGCCGACGTTGCACCGCTTGGCAAGATTTTTAACGCCCCAGTAGCAAAAGAGGAGAAGAAGTCTGAAGTCCCCAAGGCCGCTCCAGCCCCGACACCAGCCAGCACTCCCAAACCAGCCGCCGAGGACGAAGAGGACGAGTGGGGCGCGGTACCAAGCTTCCTTCGCCGCCCAAAGATTAAATAACTACAAGGTTCAACCTTGTACAAAGAAAAAACCCCGCCGATTGGCGGGGTTCGTTGTCTTCTATTCTTGGAGTTGTCGCTTGAGCGACTCGACTTCATCGCGGAGCGCCGTATCGCGGGCGACTAACCCTTCGATCTTGCGCACGGCGTGGAGCACCGTGGTGTGATCCCTGCCGCCGAAGCGCCTCCCTATCTCGGGGAGACTGCGCGAAGTCAGCTTCTTGGTCAGATACATCGCCACTTGTCTGGCCTTGACCACTTTGGCGGTACGCCTCTCTGACAGGATCTCGGTGCGTTTGACGCCGTAGTAGTGCGCGACCAATCGTTGAATGTCCTCGGTCAATCGGCCCGAAGATATCACTTTCGGTACGTCGGGGTGTCCAGGGAAGAGCTTGTCCGGCGTGTACGGAGCGTAACGCTCCCACGGATGCCTGTACACCGGTACCGGCTTGGGCCCGGACAGCAAGAGCGCCGGCACCGATCGCATGTCTCGTATGACACAGGAGCGTACCGAGATCTCAACTTCAACAAGGGTTGGCCACTCGGCCCGGCAGACCTCAAGCAAGAGGCCGTGATAGTTGAGGCGTATCCACCGGCGCAAGAACGGCGTCGCGACAGTGAGCCGGAGCACCTTGCCCCGCTTGTCTACTTCGACGAATTTGAGCCCTCCGAGCCACGTTATGTAGGCTTCGTTGCCTACTGCGGCAAAGAGCGCGCGCTGGCAATAGCTCCAAGCGTCGCGGTATGCAATGAGCGGCACCGCGGGGACCCCGATAACCCATGGGCGTACGGCAAAGGTCATGAGTACTCCTCTACAGTCTGTCCAAGATAGAGCCCTTTGCTATATAAAAGGGCTAAGCTACCTACACCTTAAACGCCCTGACCTTCCCAGACAAGTGGATAGTGCGGTAGACTACAGAAATGTACGATTTAGCAATTGTTGGCGGCGGCCCTGCGGGGGTTGCCGCGGGGGTATACGCTGCACGCAAAAAGCTTAAGACCGTGTTTATCGCCGAGATAATCGGCGGCCAGTCGACCGACAGCCAAGACATCCAAAACTGGATAGGCACGCAACACATTAGCGGCATGGCTTTGGCCAAAGAGCTCGAGGTGCACCTGCGCGCATACGCAGCTGACGTCGTCGATATTAAAATCGGCGAGCGTGCCACCAAGCTCGAAAAGTCAGGCGACCTCTTTACTATCACAACTGCCCAAGGCGCCTCCTACCAGACCAGGTCAGTGTTAATCGCCACTGGCGGCTCGCGCAAAAAGCTGCAAGCCAAGGGTGCCGATGTGTTTGAAAACAAGGGTGTCACCTACTGTGCCAGTTGCGACGGCCCATTGTTTGGTGGCCAAGATGTCGCGGTGGTGGGCGGCGGCAACGCCGGATTCGAGACTGCAGCGCAGCTCCTTGCCTACTGCAAGTCAGTCACCCTCGTGCATCGCCACGAGGACTTTGCCCGCGCTGATGCTGCTACGGTGGATGCCGTACTCGCCCATGCCAACATGCGCGTGGTGAAAAATGTCGAGCCGGTCGAGGTTAAGGGCGACCGATTTGTCTCGGGGCTCGTTGTTAAAGATGTCACTACGGGTGCCTTGACCGAACTCCCCGTGGCAGCAGTATTTGTAGAAATAGGCATGCTCCCCAACACCGACTGGGTTAAAGATGTGGTCACGCTCGACGAGTGGGGTCGCGTTAATGTCGATGGCAAAAATCAGCGCACCAGCGTCGACGGCGTCTGGGCTGCGGGCGATGTCACCGACGGTTTGTACCACCAAAACAACATCGCCGCAGGAGACGCGGTCAAAGCGCTCGAGGATATTTACTACTGGGTCAAGAGAAAGGCCCCTACCGGAGCGGCAGTTGCGACTCCGGCGCCCCAGAGCGCTCTTCAGTAATCGCGTGTATATCTCGCTCGAGATGATCTAACTTGGCGAGTATCTCTGTTGTCTGTGTCTTTTCTGCCTGCAAAATTTCCTTCTCTGTCTTGTCGACAAGCTTTTTCTCGCGTTTAAAGCCAGACAGTATGATACTGTCGCCAATAAAGAACGACACCAACAGCCCCGACGCAAGGAGTATCAGTATCCCGAGCACGATTGACCCAAACCCGTGGAGTGCCGGCACCAGCTCGGCTACCTCCCATACCCCCTTCCACAGCAGGATAATGCCCACCGCCCCAATGAGCGAGTAGAGTATCGGCGAGTGACTAAGCTTAATGCGGATTTTGTCCTCGAGCCTGTCGAAAAAGGTTAGTAACTTCTTCACGCCAGTTTAGTATAGCAAACCAACGAGGCCTACTGCACTGTTGAGGTGGCGGCTGGCTTTATCGGGGGCGGGCAGCGATTCTCCAAGAATTTGCGAGTCATCATGCCGACCATGCCGCCGTTAGTAGACGATGCTATACCGTACTTCTCTTGCCACTTAGCAACTGCTTTGGCAGTCATCGGTCCAAAGAAGCCGGTGGTCGAACCCATAAACTGGCCCTCCTCCCAGAGCATCTTCTGGAACTCCCTCACATCATCACCCTGCGAACCCTGCTTGAGGTTGCGCGCAAGGAGCACACACTTGGCCCTGTCGGAGCGCTTTTCGCCCTTGCCGGGAATACCTGGTGTACTGCTGGCGTTGTCCCATTTGCGACCATCATCCCACCTACCTTCATCCCATCGTCCCTGGTTACTGTTTGAAGCGCTTGGCTTACCGCCTGTGAGTGACACCTCGACATTGGTAATGATGCTCTGCTCCGCCCCAAATGACTTGAGTAGGTTAAGAATTGCGCTGACCTGATCATTGGTGAGCGACGCTGCCTGCGCAACGCCGACCGTCATAACCAAGGCGAGTCCTGCGCCTACAGCTGCTTTAGTAAAAGTGTTCATAGGGAAATATGGCGTCTGCTAATACCCTAACCATACCCTTTGCACGCAAGCCTGTATACTAGTCTTGTCAACAGCAAAGAATACAGAAAGGCACCTTCTGCAAGCCGGAGAAGGTGCCTTTCCTGTTACCGCGCACTCTTTACTTAACCTCGTAGGTGCCCATCATTCCTGCCTGAAGATGTTCTGCAATATGACAGTGCACCATCCAAGTACCCGGATTAGATGGATCGAGCACAATCTCGACGGTCGCGCCAGTGGGGACGAGCACCGTATCCTTCCAAACGAGATTCGTTTGCTTCACGCCGTTTATCGAGGTCACCAAGAACCGTTGGCCGTGGAAGTGTATGGGGTGCTGCATGGGATGCGCCGAATTTGGATCATTGTATATTTCGATTTTTACAGGCGTTCCTCGTTCGAACGCCCAGTTGATGTCCGTATTCGATTTACCGGTCGCTGCATCGGTTATTTTCCACTTGGTGTCGTCAGTCGTTGACATGGTATTCATCATTTGCATCATGCCTTGAGCAACATCCCACTCAATCCCAGCTCCCGACCCAGCCGCCGCTTGTGTACTTCCCGTTCCCCCCATCGACGGCATAGGCATCGCCATCATACCAGAGAGATCAAGCGACAAGACAAGTTTTTTGTCCGGCGCTTTGTCTAAATATTGGCGAAACGGGTCAATGCTCGCCTGTGTTGCAGCATTTTCCTGCAATACGTCGAACTCGGCTGCGTATGATGGGCTCGCCGTACCAGCACTCACCAGTATTTCTCCCAATGACGTTGTTTTATCCGGAGTCTTGTTAAGAAGTGCGTACGTGCCTGGCTGTGTGAACATGACATCCACCAGTGCCCGTTCAGATGGGGCGAGCACTACACTGTCTTGCCACGATGCTTTTTCATACGCGCCACTGTCGCCACCGACCAGCTTAAGCTTCGTATTGGGAATCGCAAAGTTGAATGGGCGGGCATTCGCCGCATTTACCACATCAAGCCGCACCACTTCGCCTGCCGTAACCTTGAGCGTATAGTCCTCTTGCCCGTTTACCAACATAACGTTGCCATAGTGACCCATCAAGACCTGGTCCTTGCCGTCTTTGGTAAGAGTTATGGCTCCGTTTGCAACCGGAAGGTCGGACAGGAACAGGACCTCTTCGCGATTGACTGGCGGGTAATACGCGGTGTCGCTCGGCTCAACCACGAACGCGCCGTAGAGCCCGAGCGGTTGTCCATACACTTCGCTTGTGTGCGGGTGATACCAATACACGCCGGCATCAGGGAACTTTAGCCTATAGCTAAATGACTCGCCCGGCGCCATTTCCTCTTGCACCGACTGTGAGCCGTCAAACGCGTTGTCCATACGGATGCCATGCGAATGGAGGAGCGCAGGCAAGTCAGTTTCGTTTTTGAACTCGATAGTTACCTCTGCACCTTGCGCCACGCGAATGGTCGGTCCAGGAATCATACCGTTATATGCGAGCATGGTCTGCGCTCGTCCGCCAATCTTTTTGACGACGTATCCCGCAGTAATCTTGTACGTATCGCCGTTTTTAAGAGTGACGACTTCATTGTTTTTTGTATTAGGCAGCGATTGCGTCTTGGGGCCCAGTGTAACGATGCCAATCGCAATAGCAACGCCCGCTAGAAGTACCGCCCCCGCGATATAGGTTTGTTTGTTAGTCATAGTTCAATTTTATTACATCTCCGTCACGCATGACGTAGTTCTCATAATCGGTGTTTTCTTTGTCGTTGACCGTCATACGCACATTCAATCCGTTAGACCACGGGAATATGCTACCTAAAATAGTTTTGGGTTAAGGATGCCGTTTGAAAACGCTTCTTGGAGCGGCGTGATTACTTGAAACTCTTTCCGTAACCTATACCCCCATGTACGGAGTGCCTGTAGCGCCCGTTTTGTGTATAGAGGTCTCCACAGTCCGACTACTAGTACAACGGCAAAGATAATCAGCAACAGCGCTAAGCCGCGATGTTGTGTAAGCGTGGCAGTAAATGCACTTTGCGACGCAGTGATATGCTCAAGCGGGTTCATGGGGCACATAGCCCCATTACCCACAACCGGACACGGCGACGCTTTACCACCGCCATCCATAGTCATACCAAAATGCAAAACCCCAGCAGTGCCGAGTAGGAGGAGCACCAGCAGCGTTGCGGCGATATACATACCATAGCCCCTCTCCATGAAAAAATTATACCATTGCAAAATGTTGCGTCAACCAAACGACTTGAGGTTTTTTAAAATAAAGTCCACACGCTCCTCTGGCGGCAACACTGGCACGCGAATCATCGGAGATGGCAACGACCCGTACACATCAACAAGAAGTTCGTGGATTCTTTTTTGGTCATCGGCATCTTCAGTGCGGGCATAATCTTGTACCAATGGCAGCGGGTCGAGGATGAAGACTTTTTTATACGACGTACTTGCAAGCGCCTCTCTCAATGCAACATCTTCTGGAAGATTCAAAAAGCGATAATATGCGAGCGCGTCAGGAAGCGCACGGTCAAGAAAGACTGTATCGTGCGGAGACAGCGCTTTTTCCTGTTCTATCTGCATACCAAGCACTCCCCGCTGGAACGCAAGTTGGTTTGCCTTAATTTCTTCAGTTGTCTTTCCTGTAATGCGCTGTGTGTCTATATAGTGCCGCGCATGTTCGATGGTAGTTTTATAGCCGCGCTTTTTAAGTAGATTAACGGTCGTTGTCTTACCCGAACTGGGCCCTCCAGTCATTACGTACCAATTCGTGCCGTTTGGCATATTTAGATGATCTCGCCCTTTTTCTCAAGCATCATGTGGTGGATTGCTCCAATCTGAAGCCAAATGGCTGCTAGGAACGAGAATACCGTGCAACTGATCATGAGTATGAGGCTGGTCGTTACAGCAAACCATGTAGCGCCAGTAAACCACGCGAAAACCAGAAGAAACCACATAAAACCTCCGACAAGCCCTGCGATTACTGATAGAACATGCAATACTTTTGATAATTTCATATTTTTAGATTACTTAATATCCGCTAATTATTGCCCCATCATTTGCATCAAGTTCCCACCATGATCGGACATCTGCTTGCCGGCGGTTTGTCCCTGCTGGCCCATTTGTTGCAGTTGTGTGCCCATTTGCGTCATGGCACCACCGTCAGTTGACGCCGATTGCATCATGCCACCAGCTTGCATCATCATCTGACCCATTTGCATCATCATGCCGCCGTTATCTTTCATCATACCTGCTGACATTTGCATGTCGTTCGCTGAGACACCAGCCTGTGTACCGCCTCCCGCTCCCCCAAGGTAGAAGCCTGCCGCCCCTCCAACAATTAGAGCGCCGGCTGTCCACAGTAGAATTTTGTTATCCATATCATTTCCTAGTTAATTTTTAATGTAACTGGCAAGAAATCCGGCCCACCAAATTCCTGCGCCAACGATGAGGTTCCAGAGAACAAGACCTACGATGAAGTTGCCGAGAGTAAATAAGTTTTCCACAGGACCAACATTAAGATGCAGGATGTACGGCAAGAGTGACGGACGCGAAGCTGGGATTAAACCAAGAACGACGTAGCACAAAACATATGTCGACGTAATCCAGGCCAAGCCTATTTTTACTGAACGAAATGTGTTCATAGTTTTTTTATTATCGATTTATAAGTTGATAACACTAACCTGTTTCGGCCAGCCGTTTGGCAACAGGTTTTCTTTTAAAGTGCCAGTAGATAATGATACTTAAGATTGCCGCCAAAAAACACCACACCGAGACGAAATTGACACTATAGAACCACTGGGAGACAGCAAACGCGCCAAGAGCGGCGACCCCAAAAAAGTTCAAGATTCTGTGGCTCGAGACCATGCCGCTTACTGTAGTTACAACGACATAGGGAGCGATATATAGCAGGTCATACATATGACGGAAGTCATAGGCAATGCTCTGATTAAGGATATGCGCCTTGCTGGGCTCAACGATGAGAAAGTAGAGTAAGTATAATCCTATGGCAAGTCCTACGAAAGAGAATATTTTGAGAATCTTTCTTCTCACGGGATGTGTTTCGACCAGGAGTACCGCAAAAGGAACGAACACCGGCCAAAAAACGTAAGCGAAGAACAAATATGCGTATGTCATGACAGTACTTAGCGCCGGCATGCCAAACGAGACCCAAATAACCCCTTCTATAGTTTGCTGAATCCCAAAGAACAATGGGACACTGGCAAGAGGCAGCTCCTTTTTCGTCTCGGCCTTTGACAGCGTCAAAGCTCCGGTAGTGGCGAGCACTCCCCCCGCAGCAAAACTAGCTGTAGCTGAAAAACACATACGTTAAAACCAATAATTCATTATTCCTAGCATAAGGATTGCAGTCACGACGAGGGTGTTGATAAACATACCTACCTGGTCCGCCTCTTTCCACGCCTTGTAGGTGCTGTAGAGCCAGAAAACTTGAGAGATAAGATTCGCAATGAGGCCATATTGGGGCAGCTTGAGTGACGTGAGCAAAAAGCCGAGCATAGTAAAACCCACAAGTCCGACCTGCATGAGCCCATTAAATGATCGGCGCTCGGGGTTTGTCATACGATTGTAGTTAGTTCACGCGCCTCGCGCAGTATCTCATCTACACGCGCCTTGGTTCCAACAATTTTCTGCAGAGCCTCTACGTGGGCAGGCAGGTCCTTGCACAAAACAAGTCCTTCGTCGATGAGAGCCTGTTTTTGTGACCGATTGAGGCGCGTTATACAGGTCAATGGATGAAGTCCGTAGCGTTCGACTAGTTCCTGCAAGCTGTCGATCTCTGGGTAGTTCCAGCCAAGCGCGTGCATACCGACGCACTTGGCATAATCGGTGGCGTCACTAGTGAGTTTGGTGTTGGTGACGAGCCAGACGCCATGGAGCTTTGTCCCGTGTTCAGGCTCAGCTCTCCAACGTTTCTCTATATCCTCAAACCGTGCCTGCACATACAGTGCGACCTTTGCGTCAGACTTTGTTCCGTATTGGTTGTGGAATTTGCATTCAACCATGATGTGTTCATTGCCTTTGTGCGCTACTACATCAAGCTCGTGGGATATGCATCTGCCGCGCGCCACAATTGCGACTTCTGTTGAAAATCCTTCCGCTTCCAAAAGCTTGCCCACAAACTGCTCGAACGGGTGGCCAGATGGACCAAGCTCCATGAGCGCCGTGCGCAAGTGGTACCTCCCAGCGCTCGGACGGTCTTCGCTCTTCAAGTGCGAGAATGCCTGCGTATAGATTTGCTTGGTGGTCATGCCGTCATGGAGCTCCGACATGACCCTGTCCGCAATGTTCGAGATTGTGTCCTCTGACGCCCCCGACTTGCGTAAGGACGCGTGCAATTTGGCCTCAGAGAATTCTTCACGTTCGCCGGACGCTTTAACTATATACGTGTTCGTGTGGGAGGTATTAGACATAGCTTTTTGAAAAATTCCTAAATATAATCAGCTCTTGAGAAATCTTTATTGGTTTCTCCCCTAGAATACCGTAAATAATAGACAACATGGCGCGTATTATTTTTTCCTCCACCCGATTGTGCTCCCCGTGTCCGCCGTGAGACATAAAGACGTGCATCGAAAGAATCTCGGCAAGCAGAGACCCTTATTTCGTTAACGCTGTTTCAATCGCTGCTTGGAACGCCGCGTACGGCTGGGCGCCGGAGATAAGCTCTGTGCCTATGATAGTACCCGGAGTGCCTGAGATACCCATCGCCGCGCCTTCTGCTTTGTCAGCGTCCATTTCTTCTTGATACGCGGCGGCATTTGTTTTCGCGAGCTGCATGACTCTTTGGGCGTCCGTCGCGCCAAGCACGCCTGTTGTAATTGAGAGGATTTTTGCATCCGTTGCCCAACCAGTGTTCTCGATACCCTGATTGTCATAGACCGCCTTATGCCATTGATAGAATTTATCAGGGGCTGTATCCCAAACCGCACGAGAAACCTTGCCGAGCCGCTGCGAATCCTCGCTCAAGAATTGGTAATCTTTAAACACAATCTTGAGCTTACCGGTATCCACGTAATTCTTTATAATTTGCGGCATCGTCTCTTGTTCAGCACGTTGGCAAAATGGACACTGATAATCATACCAATACGCCATGGTGACGGGCGCGTTGGCGTTGCCGATGAACGGTTTGCCATCAGTTTTTACTTTGCTGACATCAACTGCCGGGGCAACTTGTTGTTGCGGGTTCGCTGCAACTGGCTGGGCAGATTGGGAGGATTGTTTACTTGCATACACCACTGCTCCGGCAATAATGACACCCGCAATAATAATCGAGACCGAGGGAGACAAGGCGAACGATTTTGTTTCTGATTCCATATATGTAGTCAGTATACCTACATATTAACCATTCGTCGCGGAGTAAGTCCCCTCAAGAACCGCCGGAGGCCCGTGGTCTCCGGCGTACCAGAGAAGGCGCTTATCATAGTTTGCAAAGGAGAAAAAATGTTATAGTATTCCACATTATGCATGCTGATTACAAAGTGCTCGGAGGAATTTTAGCGTTTACCTTGGTGGTGTTGGTTGGAGGAGTTTGGGCTGTATCTCTCCGGAGTGCCGGAGAGCAGGAGAAGCTCGCCAAGCCCCTCATGGGAGAAAAAATATCAGACCAAGGCGCGCCGCACATAGCACGTGAATCAGAACATCCGACCTACAGCTCCAACCCCCCCACATCTGGCTGGCACTGGGGAGACGGCACCGCAGGGCCCGGTATAAAAGAAGAGCAGATTGCGGACGAACTCGTCTTACACAGCATGGAGCATGGCGCCGCAGTAGTGTGGTATCAAGCCGGACTTCCCCAAGCTGACGTCGATAGAATAGTATCCGCCTTTAACGCCGCATCCGGCAAAAAAATCATGTCGCCGCGCGCAGATTTGGACGTGCCAGTTGCACTTACTTCGTGGAATTATCTTCTCAAACTTCCTGCAATAGACGAGGCAAAAATTACTGAATTTATAGAGACCAACAACGACCGCGCTCCGGAAAAAGCGCCTATCTAATTAACAGCCAGAGGCTCAGGCTCTAGACGCCGCAGCCTGCGCCCCCCTGCTGTGTCGGCACCAAGTTAAGCTCGGCGACTTTTTTAGCAACCGTATTGGACCAGCCGGTGACTGACGAGTAGTCCTTGCCCATGATTACTTTCGGGTCAACATTTTCCCAATCGATGTTCTTTACCGCTTTAAAATACAGCGCTGTCTCGATGTAGGTTTGAGGAAACCAGAAAGAGTTGAACGCGAGAGCTTCTTTGTATAGTTCCTCTTCGGTAAGCCCTTGCGATGCTCCGAGCTCCAAAAGCCCGAGCAGCGCCGAACCGTGGTTGCAGTCCTGGAAGAACGTCGAGTTGTTGCAGCATGGCCGATACGAATTCTCGGCAACCTTCACAACCAGCGCCTCTTGTTCGGCCGTGAGCGGCACGATGGAAAATTTGTTGAAGTACGTACCGCCATTTTCTTCTTTGCCAAGCGTCCACCCGCCGGTCGAAGCGAAGTTGTTTAAATCTTTTCCGGCAATGGGACTCTTGTTGTTTGCGGCCATTTTATTTGACAGCCCAAGCGGCCACAGAAGATTGATGTAATAGTTCGCGTTAGAAGCCGTGAGCAGCACGGGCTTTGGCGATGGTGCGGTAAGCACATCTTTAAGCTCTGCGGGTAGGCCGCCTTGCGCCTTGTATAGCGTCTCAAATTTTGTTTTGTCGATGGCGCCGTTCTCCGTAAGTCTTACTATGCTGTCACCGAGTGCAATCTTGCTCTGAAAGCCTTTGGCTGGAAGGACCTTGGCGGACACTTCATCAAAGAGCTTCGTATCACCTGCTGCCGCATTGACGGCCTTTGCGGCCTCAAGATTTGGGTTAAGGCTGGTGTTTACCACTAGCTTGGCAATCGCAGGGTCAGTCTTGAGCATGTTGAGTCCAAGCGCGCCAAGGAGTATAAGGAGGCCCATAAGCGCAGGTAAGAGCGGTCTATCTTTTTCCTTAAACGAAGGGTCCTTAGGCGCAGGACAGGTGCCCTCGTTGCACTGCTGGTTGAGTCTGCGCATATCTCGCACCAAGAGCCATACAGGCAACGCAAGAAGAACGACCGATAACACCTTAAGCTCTAACCCTCCGAGCGGAAATGCTGCCACACCTCCGGCAATACCAACTGCCGCAAGCAGTGTCGAGCCGCACATGGGACACGCAGAGGCGGCGATGGCCACTAGCGAACCTGCGCCGGTTGCCCCCTGCTCTTTTGCGCCGCTTTTGAGTTTCGGCAGGCCCCATGTGCGAATACGGTACGCGAACAAGGCCGCGTTGATGCCAAAGAGGACTATGGCGGCAACCGTTAGAGTTACATACGGCCAGAAGTAGAACGGCTTGCTGTAAGTACTCAATATGAGCATGTCTATGGAGGAATTGAGGCGTAACCCCCAATACAGAAAGAGGAAGAATACGAGAGAGGCAATTATGCCGATAAGAACAAATAGGGTTCGAGTGAGAAAAGAAACATCTTCCGGCTTCAGCTCGTCAGAGGAATGTCTATTCATAGCGTATTTCTATCTTATCCGTGTCCTTAACTTGGTAATTTTCGAACTCCGTATTGTCCTTGCCGTTTACAAACATCTTTACTGTACCATCAGATGCATTGCAATACTCGAAGACGCAATCTTTGTTGAACGTCTTTCCCCATGTCCCGAAGAAAGCTCCAAGCAGTACCTCATCTTTCGTGACGGGGCCCTCCATTACTTCCCAATGCAGCTGCCCGCTCGCATCGTGCGTGTGGACGTTGGTCATCATCATCATCGAGTCGTAGTACTTATATCCCGCGTACTGCATGCCGATACCGATGTTAGCGGGCGGAACCTGTCTCTGACCTTTGATGACAATAGCCAGCTCGGGATGCCAATGGATGCCGGCAGTTGAGACGACATCACCCATTGTTTCTCCGTTCGTAGTCGAGGCTGCGCCACTTGAAGTTGGGGTGCTGGAGTTTTTCGGAAGCAAGAATACGCCGCCGACTACGGCTAATACTATCAATCCAATTGTAATTAGTTTAGTGTCCATAGATTTATACATGATTAATATGCTCACCTGGTCCTCCACACATGTCGGATATGTCCCACAACTCTTTTATCTGCTCGCCCGTAAAGCCACGTTCCGAGATAAGCATCTTTGCGAGCCCACCATAGACATACCATCCCCAACACGCACAACAGCAGGGGCCTTTCCCCATTGAGTTCTCCATCGCATAGTCGTAGGCCTTCTGTCCGTCAGGAGTAAGGGTGGTATCGTAGTAGGCCGTGAGAGTTTTTGCGAGCGTGACGTCAATGTCGTACGGGTCAGGCGGGATTTCAGGAATGTCCGCATACTTTTTAAGAGCGTCAACCTGCTCGCTGTAGCGATGCAAATCCATCGGAGAGCAACAGGAGCCTTGTATGCGCGGAGCGTCTGTCGTCCCATCTTTGACTGCTTGGGCAAATTCGGCGGAGCATTGAGAGTTGCCACCTTTGCTCAAGGTATTGAACTTTGCCACAACGGCGGGATCTGCTGCAAATGCTGGCGCGATGGGTTTAGTGCCGTAGTAGTACGCGCCAACCATAAGGGCAAGAGTCGCTACGCCAGCGATTATGAGTTGATTATTTTTCATATATTGGTATTGGTAATCTCACACACAAGAGGCTTTGTAATCTGACGCGCTAAGAGGTAGGTCGCTGCGCCGAGCAAGACGACACCTAGGATGCCGAGCTCTCCACCCCGAAGAGGAAGCACGGTAATAATGCTTGCTCCTAGCGTAGTACCGAGTATCGCCGTCAGGATAAGAGAGCCGCACGCAGCGCATCCGATACCTAGAATGCCGGAGAATATCCCTACCACTCCTGCAGACGAGCCCGCCCAGACGGGCCTACCACTTCTAAGTAGCGAGACAATTAAACCTGCGTTGATTCCCGCCAGTACAGCAATAACGACAACGTAAGAAGCGGACAGAAGAGAGAAGTTGGTGGCAATGGAACCTAGAATACTCATCGGCACGGTTATTTTGTCTCCAAGAGGAATCGAGGGGTCTGTCCACAAGGAAACCAGTAGCGCCCTGTTGGGCAGCAACACCGCCGATGCAAACATTGCAAAGCTTGTGCCGAGCATGAACGAGAGATACGGCGGGCTTTTGAATATACCTACAAGGTTGCGCATAGCGTTATTTCTGTTGCAACGCGATGTCAATTAGAGCCCTGACAGCCGAGTACGGCTGGCCGCCGGCAAGCGAGTATTTCTTGCCGTTCGGCGCGACGATAATATTCCAGGGCGTACCAGTGCCTCCAATGGCAATTGCGTTCTGATAATTTTCTTCTATATGCTTATCGTACTTGCCGCTCGTGAGACAAGAAGCGAATTGCGACTCGTTGAGCCCAAGCTCCCGCGCGATTTGTGGAAGAACAGTCACAATATCTGTCTGGTCATTGGATGGCGTCAGCTCATAGAAGCGGTTTGCGAACCTCCAAAAGGCCTGTTGTCCGCCCAGCTCCGCCGTGCACTCCGAGGCGACTGCCTCTCTTCTTGCCTTGGTGTGTATCTGGTCGAGCGGAAAGTGCCGATATATCCATGCAACTCTTCCATCTTTGCCATACTCGCTCATAATCCGCTGCATGGTAACGTCGAACCCCTTACAGTACGGGCACTCGAAGTCGGCGTACTCGATTACTTTGACTGCCGCGTCTGGGTTGCCCAGGATATGGTCCTGGGCCACAACCGGCTGTAGCAAATCGAGGTTTTCGACGCCAATAGCTCCATTTCCTTCTACCTGTGAAGAGAAACCAGCCCAAATAATGCTTGGGTTATTCCTCATCAACACGCCAGCGGCGATTAAGACACCCGCAATGATAATGGCGACAGGAATGGCGTAATTAGGTTTCTTTGATTCAGGTTCCATAGCTTAAACAAAGACACAACGTCCCTACTGACAGAAACGGCAAGAGTATGTGCGGATTAAAAGGCCCTGGAGTGAATTATCCCATTTGAAAATGCTTCTTGGAGTGCGTAGCGAGGGATGAACAGAACCCTTGTCCGCAAGAGCGGCGCGAAGCTGTGCAGGGTCTCTACATTCCAAGTGACTTTTTTTACCAGAAGTCGCGCCAAAAAAAGAAGTCCAAGCAACAGAGGCGCGGAGAGAACAAAAAGCTTCCCTGTGGGTATCGCCACGAACATACTCTGCCATGTCGCAACATGTCCAAGCGGACTCATTTTACACACAACAGAGGGGATGTTTGCAAATGGACAATTGTTAGTCTGCCCGTCAGGAGTCATAGACATGCCCGCCTGGCCCAATGCAAGAAAACCGAACAAAAAGAAAGTGGCAAAAGCCAAAACAAGAAAGAACTTAGCAGAACGCCGGAGCAAAAAGATATCCACCCGCTAAGTATAGCTCTATATATGCTCGAAAGAAAAGGCATCCTTAAAATTTGTTAGCACGGGCACCTGCTTTTCGTTATAGATATCGTTAGTTGGTTTCTGCTCGCACCTGTGTGCCAGTCCTGTCGGTGCGGTAGACATAGGTCGAGCCTCGTGCCTCCATCTCGACCCTAAAGCCATCGGTGAGCGCTGCCATACACGACTCGGCGGGGCCACCAAGCCCAAGGCAGCCGTCGCTCCACATCTTCTCTTCAATAAACATAATGACGACACTGTTCGTTGCAAGCCCTAACTTTTGTGCCAAGTCGATGCGTGCAGCCGCAGCCGCAGGCTCTACCGGCAAATTATGTATGCTCCCCTCTGGCGCGCCATCCGCCGAGTTAGTAGATTGATACTGTGTGGCTGTCCTTGTGGCAGATGTTTTAGCTAGTATCCAATACGCTCCCACGCCAAGCACAAGCATCAAAACCACCACAATAACGATAGTTTGTTTGTTCATAATTATAGTAAGTGTAACGAATATCCGACAGAATCCTTACCAGAAAAGGCACAACAAAGGTGGACTTTTTCGACCGTGTGACCCCGCCTCGGCATAGCACGCTCGGCTCGTCAGCCTCCGGGCTTCGATTCTCGCCACCAGGCGATCATCGTGGCCACAGAAAAGCACCGCGCGAGGCGGTGCTTTTCTGTATCCATGACCCAAGTGGGAGAACATTGGAACCAGTTGGTTCGCGAGTTGTATCAGTGGCAGCAGTTTGGACGGGCTTTACAAGAAGCACAGGAAACGCCATAGTATCGCGTAGCTGAACCTGCAGCTATGCAGCCAATTGGAGCAAAGTGCCATGCGAGCGAAACCCTCTGGACAGGTTGTCCGAGTGCTGGAAATGAGGCCCCATCCGCGGTGGCCCAACCACAAACTGATCACCGTCGGCGCCGAGACCTTCTGCCAAGGCAGAGACTTCGGCTACTCTTACGATCGAACGGTCATCCTCGGTCTCGGCGAGCGAGCCACTGTTACAGTGGCCAAGGATGTCTTTCCGTTCGCACAGCGCGGCCAGCCAATGGATGGCGCGCTGTTCTGCTACTATCTCGCGCGTGAGCCGCAGCCGCTCGCAGCGTAAGAGAGCGACGCTATGTTAGTTAGCACGGTCCAAAAATGGGCCGTGTTTTTCTTTGGTTCCAAAACTGTCTAAATCATGACCCCGGAGGGAATCGAACCCTCGTTCTGGGCTTGAAAAGCCCATGTCCTAACCGTTAGACGACGGGGCCGAACGAATGTACTCTAGCATTTTCCTCTTTTTAATTCCAGAATTATCAACAGAGCGGTATATGTATAAGTACTCGAAATGTTTTATGCTTACCACATGAGCAAAGAAGGAGGCTTGGCCCGTATACGCCTACATGGTAATCCAGGAACCCCGAAAGGACGACAGTTAGGCGGCCTACATTCTATCAAGACGCACAAAAGTCTTGGAACCGCTTTTAAAATACTGCGTCGTTACCCCACCCCGCCCAATTCGACAAAGCTTGCTGAATTGTTGGGAATTATCGCAGGCGACGGACATATAGATACGTACCAAGTGTCTATTGCAACAAATTCCGAAACTGATCTTGCACATGCTGAATACTGCAGACAATTGTTCGAAAAAGTATTTCGTGTGCAAGCGTCGTTATATTTTAGAAATGATTGTAAGGCGTGTGTTGTAGCTGTAAGCTCAAAATCTATTGCTAACATTTTGGTCAAAAAAGGCATGGTGCGTGGCTATAAAATAAACGGCTCTCTTCGCATGCCGACATGGGTCCGAAAAAATACCAGATTTAAAAAAGCATTCGTTAGAGGTCTGTTTGATACCGACGGCTCCGTCTACCTCGATCGCCATGTAATTAAAGGGAGAACATACAAAAACATTGCAATGCTCTTTACTAACCGGTCATTACCATTGTTAGCTGACTTTAAGGACGCTTTGGAGGACCTCGGGTTGCGCCCTACCCAAAAGACCAATTTTGCGGTATTTTTGAGACGCAAGGAGGATATTTGGACGTATTTTAAGTTAGTGGGCTCATCAAACCCAAAACACCTTAAAAAGATACGCGGATATTTTGCTTCATAGGGAGGCGTGGCAGAGTGGTCTAACGCACCGGTTTCGAAAACCGGCATGGGGCAACCCATCGTGAGTTCGAATCTCACCGCCTCCGCAAAACAAAGGCTACTGGTGGTGCGCTGCAAGCCTGTGTGCCTTTTGGCGGCGCTCTATCTCCTCTATCGACGAGTTGCGGTGGATTATCTCGTCGTTGCGCACCGAGAGAAAGAAGTCGTACTGTGTCTCGGGATGACGACCGTACCAATCAAGAAAGTCGCTGTGCATCGGCTTGCCCACCAACTCGCGTTCCCGTGTCTTTAAGAAGCGACTGTACGAGTCAAACGCGTGCTGCTCAAACAGATAGTTAAGCTCAAACGAGTATCGCGGGTTAATAAGATAGAGGAAGTACGACCACCAAAAGTAAAAGAACGCGAAAAACATCGGGACAAGCGTGTGGCGCACCATACCCGCGCGCTCTTCATCGCGCGCGAGCTTGGATATAACCACCACGTGCATAGTCTCGTTATCCTGTGCCAGGCGGCTAAAGCGCGTCACGTGTGACAGGTCGAGAGCCTTGCTCTCGCGCGTGTAAAACATAGTCAAGAGCGTATACGCTGCCGACTCCCACGAGTGGTACGGCACGCGGGCGATAACCTCGACCGCGCGAAACTTAAGGTACGACGGCTCTTTGCCATAAACTATGTTGCCACAGGTCACCAAGAACGTGCCGAGCAGCCTCGGCAGCAGCGACGGTTTGTAATTGTCGTACTTGTGCTTGTACTCCTGCAGTGTGTTGGGGTCGTTAAGAGATGCGACCAGCACCTCGAATGTTTTATCTTCTCGTGAGTGCTGCACGCTTAGTTAAAAGGTATCTGACAATCTTCAAAACAGTGTGCGCCACGGTTAAGCACGTACACGCGCTCGCGGCCACGGTCGGTGCTGTCTACCGCGTCGACCGAGCGCAGTACCTGCAGGTGATGCGTCACGGTCGGCTGTGTGAGCCGTAACTCTTTAGTTAACGCCGAGACCGTCATACCCTCTGGTTCTTTGCCGAGCATACAAATAACCTTGTAACGATTGCGGTCGCCAACCGCCTTAAAGCACTCGGGGCACAGCTCCTCTTCTCCGCTTTTGACCCACTTTGGGCGCTTGTGGGTTTGGGGCTTTTTCTTTTTACTCATAGATACCTATCAATATATCATGACGCCCAAAGACAACCGAGATACGCGTCAAAAAAAATGACAAAAGGCGATATTTTTGGTATCGTCTTTTTGTTGCGCGGTTAGCTCAGTTGGTAGAGCATCCCCTTGACGTGGGGAGGGTCATAGGTTCGAGTCCTATACCGCGCACAAGGTCAAAAAAGCAAACTGCTTTGCTTTTTTGGACACTTGTGCGGGGCGCAGCGATGCCCTGCACTTGCAGGGCCGCGAGCC
>Ga0114930_10001467_pt1 | contig 22435 bp, 16 predicted proteins | sample AnhtaG_FD_87300 | JGI IMG/M metagenome (GOLD analysis project Ga0114930, IMG submission 87300) | Deep subsurface microbial communities from Anholt, Denmark to uncover new lineages of life (NeLLi) - Anholt_01485 metaG | ecosystem: Environmental > Aquatic > Marine > Oceanic > Sediment | place... | reverse complement strand
GTTGCGCCATTACGCCGGGAACACATCGGCCAACTGCGCCTGTGGCCGAGTGGAGGGGGCTTCTACGCCAGTCAGGCGATGAAGACCCCGGTCAGGTACATGAAACATCACCTCCTCTCCAAGGAAGATAGATCGGCCGCTGCACGCAAGAGGAACAGCTACCCCATGGAGCTAGTGACTACCGCTGCAACCCGGAACGCACCAGTCCCCCCCGGGCCCACCTATGATACATTATAGCACAGTTTTCAAGTTTGTGCAATACCTTGTAACCTTAAAACTCCCCCGCACTCCTACGATATCCTGCCTTTTCGACTCAGAAGACAGGTTTGCACAGAATCTCGTTGACACGCAGATCAAAGAAATCCTGAGCATTGGCCGGCGTCAGAATCGCCGCGGTATCGGCGCCGTGGCCGGTGCCTGCGATCGCCAAGACAGGCTCGTCGGTGCGAATCCAGCCTGCGTCGGCAGCCATGAGGGTAATCTCACAGACCACCTTCATCCCCTCTCCGAAGATGCGCAACGTGTAAGCGATGATCTCATCGACCTGGTATGTGTCTAGATGCCTGCGAATAGCCCGGTTGATGCCTCCGAAAGCATGCTGGCAGGTTAGTAGATGAGTTCCAAGGTCCAGTATCGCCTCCCGATTTTCTTCGGTCAGCTGTTGAGTGCTGGGCTTCGCAAAACCCGTGGAGTGTGTGACGACCACGAGATCATAGTTCTCGAACACCTGCGCGGCCCTTAGACCGGTATCACCCCCGGTGCTGGCTACCAGTATCTGGCGGATGCCCAGTTCCTCAGCGCGCTCTCTAGCGATTCGCAGGGTCTGTTCGGTGTTCGTTTTTCCCGGCTCGCTGAAGTACGTGATTGCGCATGTGCTGTCTGCCATCGTACACTCCTTTCCCAAACCGCGAGTATCTGACACCTATGCTCCGGCAATCGCAGAGGAGATGCCGTTGTCGTCGGCGATATCTTGTGACTGCGCGCAGTGGCTTCATAGCCAAGCGGATCCGTTGACCGCTGAGCCTTGTGGTAGAGGGGTGGCGTGAGTGGTGGTGATCAGGAGGTCAAGCAAAATGAATACCTGGCGGCAACGCGGCCGCAGAGCGACACAAACTGTGGAAAGACGAGGAACCAGTGCTACGAGGACACACGCAAACCCTGCGCCCCCCGGAGTGGAGCCTCTGCTCAAGTTCGACCGGATGAAGGATACAACGGGCTATCTCACACGCGCGCGCCATCTCATTCCCGCGTAGCCCGCCAGCCCAGCCAGACCAGTCCCCAGGAGCAGCAGACTGCCTCCCTCAGGGACGAATTCTTCGCATGGCCTCACCCGTCCCGTCCACCTGGCAGATCTGGTCTGGTCTGTTGCCCACTGATCGTCGAACTCGACGGTGCCAACATTCCCAATCTCGCCATGTTCCGTCGCCGTGCAAAAGATCGTAATCGTGACCGTGGTGCCGGCAGGAAGCTTGTAGGGAGGGGCACCCATAGTGACCGTGACTGGGTCCACTCCGGGCCCTGACGCCGAGGTATCTGCAGGGCACGGTCCCGGCTGGCACTGAACGTCGACACTGTCGACCGTCAGGATGGGGTTCATGTCATCCGTAAACTCCACGTTGGTCCAGTCTTCAGTCCCATTGTTAAAGAGGAGCGTGAAGACTACGTGGTCCGGCTCCAAGGGGGCGCAAACATGGGCGATCTTACCAGACACGGTCTGGCGCAGAGGATCCTGGGCAGGTGTGGCCCAAACACTGGAGCTGAGGGACACCAATCCCACGACCACCAGCGCCATCGCTACGAAGGCCAGGAGTCCCCATCGTCTGTTCCGTTCCATCACGAGTTCGTCCTCCTTCCACCAAAGATGCGTCTTTGAGAATCCCGTCGTTTTGTGTGCCGAGTTCCTTGCATTCTATCTTAGCACAGACTTGCGAAATAGTCAAGTCCCACAAAACCGGAGTAGGATCAGCCAATTGACCCTCATCGCGACCGCCTCCAGGACCGTTGACGCCCTCGAGTTCTACCGAGCCCTGCGCGGATACGCACAAGATCTCACATGCCGATGAGCCAACATATGGGAGAATCGGAGATACGGCTAGCACACGACGCAATTCAACCGAGCCTCTCGTGATCTCCCTTGGACTTCAGACCGACGACACTCTGCGGGCAGCCATCGTGATCATAGACGACGTGCAGGCGAGGTCCACCGATCTCGTCTGAGACACAGGCAGGAATCATATCATCGCGAAGAGCAGCCAACTACCCAGGCCAGCGAAGAGGATAGCGGTCAGCAGCTTGACCAGAGCTGCGTTCGTCTGAAAGAAGCCCGTTAGTTGTTTGGAGGTGGTGCCGTAGAAGACCAGGACGAAGATGATCACCAAAGGTAGGATGAACATCAGGTTGTACAAGATCAAGTGCCCGATAGCGTCAATCCGCAGTTCCGATATCCTGTGCTGAGACGCAGGACGGGGAAAAGAACCACTGGTACGACCATGCACGGGACGCCCGCGGTCCCCGCGGTCCTGCATCTACTCGGGTTTCATCGGCTCACATGTGAAAATGGGCTATTTCCTACGTACGCCCCATTTCATTCCCGCGTATCCAGCAAGCGCAGCCACGCCGCTTCCCAGAAGCAGCAAGCTCCCCATCTCGGGAACGAACCCCTGCTCGACCAGAATGACGATCACTTGAGAGCAGCCTTTGTCTACGCCTTCAATCGTGAGGCAGGCAATATTCTCGATCTCGTAGCCCGGCGGTGTCCTGTACCAAACCGTGCAGTAGATCGTGACGGTCACCGTCTCGCCAGCAGGCAATGAGGCAATGGTTACGGTGACACGGTTCGTAGTCGCGTCATACATCCACGCCCCGTGAGTCGTCGTAGCGCTGTCAAAGCTGACATAGCGGTCTAGGTCGTCTGTGATCACCACGTCGGACCAAGGGTTTGGAGTAGGATTGTTAAGGGTGATCTCGAAAATGAGCTCATCGCCAGCGTCCACAACTGTGTTGTCAACGGTCTTGACTGGTGGCACGGTCTGCTGCTGAGCGTGTTTCTCAGCGGGTGTGGCCCAGGCACTAGAGCTGAGAGAAAGCAGTCCTACGACCACCAACCCCATCCCCACGAAGGCCAAAACCCTCGATCGCTTCTTTCGCTCTTTCATAGATTCTCCTCCCTCTACCAAGGATGTGCGTTTCTCTAACAAACCCTCCGCCACGTCCCTGCCAAGCTCCCGACAGCCTAGCACAGCAGGGATCTCTCACAAACCCAAGTCAACCCAACTGACTCTGCGGATGGAAGAAAAAGAACACGTCCTCATCTTCCGCCACTCGTATCCTGGCTGATGGGTTCCACAGCATGACCCCCAAAAATCCTTTCCAGCAAAGTCCTCCACTTATCTATTGGTGCAAGATCCGTGCCAGGCTGACAGCATCATGATGCGAAGCACTAAGGAGAGCACACACGGCTCGGTCAGAATTCCTCAGGGGCTACCACACCTCATCATTCTGGGGAGACAGGCATCTGGAGACACAATATGTGGGGGTACCGGCTTCTCCACCACCAGATATTGTGCTCCTCCGGCGTCCGAAGTTTGGCCTACATGACTGTGCGAATGCACCATCAAGGGAAGCACGGCCGTGCGGAGTCTACCTGTGCCTGACCGCAACGACCCCCAACACTGAGGAAAAGTACCCATTGTGGAATCTTGCGCAGTGAAGGAGACTTGTGAGCCATCAACGAGGCGCAGGCGGCGCGCCAAGCAGAACCCAGGGAGAGACACCTGAGACAGGAGAAGCTCCTAGAAGGAACGAGGCGTCCAGAACCCTCCCGGTATAACAGGAGCCGGCCGGAAAACCATGAACTAATAGGGGTTGCCAGTATAGGCCAAACTGAACTGGCCGCTATTTCATGAGGTCACGATTCATCCCCGGTCACGTTCTGACCATCAGCCTGTTGTGCTTCGGGAGCCTGCCGTCCTGGCTATGCAAGATCTGCAACGTGAGCCACACTAGCCAAAGGGAGCGCAGGCAGGAATCATATCATCGCGAAGAGCAGCCAACTACCCAGGCCAGCGAAGAGGATGGCGGTCAGCAGCTTGACCAGAGCTGCGTTCGTCTGGAAGAAGCCCGTCAGTTGTTTGGAGGTGGTGCCGTAGAAGACCAGAACGAAGATGATCACCAGGGGCAGGATGAACATCAGGTTATAGAGGACGAGGTAGAAGATGGCGTTCATCCGCAATTCCGGCACGCCGGTGACAAAGATGATGGTGGGCAAGTACACCTGGCCGGTGCAGGCCAGTTCCAACAGGGATACCAGGAAACCGGTCACGAAAGCTGCCCAGACGTAGTTCCCTATGCTCCTTCCCTCTCTAATGGCCTTGTGAACCCTTCTCTGCAGCCCCTGGGGCAGCTTCAAGGCGATGTCCTCGATCCTGCCCTGCTTGATCCGGTATAGATCGTAGAGGCTGAGAGCCGCCAGCACCAGGCAGAGGACTCCCGTCGCTAGATAGACCAGACGCGAGAAGGTCTGCACGACGCCGAGGGAGTGCACGAAACCCAGCACTCCGATTCCCACCAGGAGATACGTTGCGAATACCGCCGCTGTGAAGGCACCGCCCACCAGAAGGATGTCCCGGCCTTTTCGCCCTGTCACCGCCAGGTAGGATACGAAGAAGATGATGGTAGTGAAGGCGCAGGGATTGACCCCGTCCAGCAGGCCTGCTCCTAGCACAGCCACAAAGCTGAACGACTTGAAGCGCTGGAGGATCCGATTTATGGCGTCTGACGATTCCTCCTCCAGACCTTCCCAGGGAGGGATGCAACCGTGCTGACTGTGGCTCTGGATCACCTCTTCCAGCCGGTCCACAGTTATCTCACCACCAACGAGATACTCATCGCCCACAAAAACGGAAGGAGTCAGAAGCCGCTCCTCAGGGGGAACCCCACTCCGCTCAGACATGGCCTCGTTCAGAGGGGCGCAGGTGTTGATGTCGAAGGACCTAACCTCCAGGTTGGCGTACTTCTGCTCCAGGTACGACAGGTCATAGGCCACACGGTCGCACTGCGAGCAACCGGGGCTGTGGAAGTAGGCGATGTACACCGGGGCAGCCAGTTCGCCGCCCACTACCTCACAGACGCCAGCCTCATCTGGGTCACCGGGCTCCTCACAAAACGGGTCGACATCGGCGCCAGACGGCGAAAGCGGAGCCGCAACTGGCAGGTCTTCAGTGGGGAACTCGCACCCGCCAGCCGCAAGGCACTCGTCCACCAGTCCCCGAAGTTCGTCTCGTATCTGCACCTCCCCCACCAGAACTCGGTCTCCGATGAAGACCTGTGGGATCGCCAGCCCCGAGACTCCATACTCCCTCTCCAGCCGGACCATCACCTCGTAGTTCTCCATGGCCCCGATGTCGAAGAACCTGATCTCAACGCGATCCCCGTATTCCTCCCTCAAAGGCGCGAGAACTTCCTCTCGGACGGCGCTACAGTGATCGCAGTCCTGAGCCTCGAAAACGAAGAGCCGGGCCACGGGTTCCTCAGCTTTTGCGGGCGCTCCAAGCAGGATGACGCTCAACAAGGTCAGGTTCAGGAGAACGCCCGCTAACCTCTTCCACATTCGCACACTCCTCACACAAAGCCAAGACACTCTTCCGTCGGATTAGTATACGCCCCTCACTCCGACCTGTCAAGTGCTTGACGCCCCTTAGCCCCGTCCAACTCAGACCGCGGCTCCATCTTCCGTAACCGTCCTTATGTCAAGCTCGCACATTCTTCCTTTATAGGCAAGGTCTATGTGGCCAGTGGCGAACCATTCATTATCGAACCCTCTTCAAGCCAGGCTGTTCAACAACTCTCCGCTGGATTCCGCAGACGTGTCGGGACCATTGTACAGCGAGGAGACAATGGCATTCTCGCCCGCCCGTGCGGAGGGCTGACGAGGGGGGAAACGGCGACGCCGGCTACGGAGCCATTTGAAGCTATCCCAGACGGCCGCCAGGAGGCGGTTTTCCGGGCAGACATGATGACATCAACCCTCGTAGCTGCCGGATGCACCCCCGAGTCCAGTACCATGGGCCCGGCAGCTCGCTCAACAGCGTCCTCAAGCCATCTTTGCTGAGCACGCAAGGCGGTGATATAATGGCAAGCGCAGGTGCGAAACAGGAGCTACTGTATGGTCGAACCAAGACTGATCGAGCAACTGAAAGGCATCGTCGGAGAGGAGAACGTGCTCACCTCCCCCGAGGAATTGCTTTGCTACTCCTACGACAGCACGGTGTTGCAGCATCTGCCAGAGGTAGTGGTGTTGCCCAAGATCACCGACGAGGTGGCCGCCTCCGTGGAGCTGGCCAACAGAGAGAAGATACCGATCGTGCCCCGGGGCGCGGGCACAAACCTCGCGGGAGGAACCATCCCCATACAGGGGGGTATTGTACTCAGTCTGACGCGAATGACCCAGATACTGGAGATAGACACCGTCAACGTGGTGGCCGTGGTACAGCCAGGCGTGGTCACGGGCAGGCTGCAAGCTGAGGTAGCAAAGAAGGGTCTCTACTACCCCCCTGACCCGGCTAGCCTGAAGGTCACCACCATTGGCGGGAACGTGGGTATGAACGCCGGTGGTCCCCACGCCCTCAAGTACGGCGTCACCAGCGACTACGTCATGGGCCTGGAGGCTGTGCTGCCCAGTGGTGCAGTGATCCGCACTGGCGGCAAAGCGATCAAGAACGTCACTGGGTACAACCTGACGCAACTCTTTGTTGGCTCCGAAGGGACCCTTGGAGTCGTCACCGAGATCATCCTGCGCCTGATACCTCAACCACGGGCTTCGGGGAGCGTGCTGGCCGCCTTCTCCGATCTCGACGATGCAGCAACCTTGGTGAACAGGATCCTCCAGGCAGGGGTCACGCCCGCCGTGATCGAGATCATGGACCACATGACCATCCAGACCGTGGACGACTATCTTCAGACAGGGCTCCCTCGCGACGCGGCAGCGCTGCTGCTGATCCAGGTGGACGGCGTGCGAGAGGCGGTGGAACAGGAGCTGAAAATCGTGGCTGAGATGTGTCAAGATGCCAAGGCCACGCCGATCGAAGTAGCCAGGACAGAGGACGGGGAGGAAGCTCTATGGAAAGCCAGGCGCTCCATCTCTCCATCGCTGACCCGTGTGCGGCCCAACAAGCTGGGAGAGGACATCTCCGTGCCCCGAGAGGCCATACCTGAGGTGATTCGGCGCATCCAGGAGATATCCCGCCAGCGCGATCTACCCATTGTCATCTTTGGCCACATCAGCGATGGCAACCTGCATCCCAACATCTTGTTCGATCAGCAAGACCCGGAGGAAGTGGACAGGGTGGAGGCCGCCGCTGCGGACATCTTCGCCGCGTCGGCAGCCGTAGGAGGCACGCTGTCGGGGGAGCACGGGATCGGCCTGCTGAAGCAAAAGTACCTCAGTTTGGACCTGCCCGCTGAGACCATCGAGGTCATGCGCAGCATCAAGCGCACCTTGGATCCCAACAACATCATGAACCCGGGGAAGATATTCCCTCAGAAGTGAATCTCGGCTGCCTTAGCGCAGTCGGCTCGACGGGAAGCGTTCCCGGCACCCGTTCACGATGATTCAGCGGCTCAAGCAGTTGCGTTTATGAGATCTCGAAGCCCGGGCGGTTCCCTTGCGCGCACCACACACTGTTGCCAAACGCGGCCTCATGAAAGCCCACGCCTGGTGAGGCGCGGTTTCCAAGCCGTCCTTCAGTCGCGAATCTGCGCTTCAAACTGCGTCGCGCAGGAAGGATGGGAAGGATCCAACAACCACGGCACGGATTTGACAGTGCCTGCAGACTAACGTGTGACGGTTCCAACGGGCCAGATTTGCCAGCCGGACAGGCGGATACCACAATTGGGCTCCGTACTAGAGATGACCATGAACTACAATGGCCTAGACAGCGTCTTGCCTGGAGTGACCAAACCTGCCCGCTACACCGGCGGGGAATGGAATAGCGTCGTCAAGGACTGGGACGAGACCGAGATCAAAGTCGCCCTGGCCTACCCCGATGTCTATGAGGTCGGCATGTCCAACATGGCGCTGATGATCCTCTACGATATTCTCAACAATGAGGAAGATGTCCTCGCTGAGCGGGTCTACACGCCGTGGCTGGACATGGAGCAGGCCATGCGGGCCGCGGACATTCACCTCTACACCCTGGAGACCAGACATCCTCTCGCCGAGTTTGACATCATCGGCTTCACCCTCCCTTACGAACTCAATTACACCAACGTGCTGAACATGTTGGACCTGGCCCAGATCCCCCTGCTGGCCAGTGAGCGCGACGGCACACACCCTTTGATCATAGGCGGAGGCAGCGGCACCTATAATCCAGAACCCCTCAGCGACTTCTTCGACCTCTTCGTCATCGGCGAGGGAGAGGAGGTGATTCTGGATGTGCTGCACCTCTATCGAGAGTTCGGAGGGGACAAGCACGAGCTCCTCAGCGGCGCGGCCGAGATAGAAGGTATCTACGTGCCCAGCCTGTATGAGGTGCATTACAACCGCAACGGCACTGTACGCGAGGTCAGACCAACCCATCCCAAGGCCGGACCGATCGTCACCAAGCGGATTGTGGATACGCTGCCCCCCACGCCGACCAAGGTCGTGGTGCCTTACGTGGAAGCGATCCACGACCGGGCCATGATCGAGATCCAGCGAGGCTGCACCCAGGGCTGCCGCTTCTGCCAGGCGGGGATGATCTACCGCCCCCTGCGAGAACGCCCTCTCGACGAGATAGTCACCACGGCCGATGAACTACTCTCGGTGACAGGCTATGAGGAACTAGCGCTGCTCTCCCTCAGCAGTTGCAACTATGGCCGCATCGAGGAGTTGGTCGAAACTCTGCTCGCTCGCCATAGTCCCGAACACACCTCCATCTCACTGCCCAGTCTGCGCATGGACTCCTTCTCCGTGAAACTGGCCGAGATGTTCCAGGGGCGTCGCAAGACGGGGTTGACCTTCGCCCCTGAGGCGGGCAGCGAGCGATTGAGGCGCGTCATCAACAAGCTCATCAGCCACGAGGACATTCTGAGTACGGCACAGGCTGCATATAGCAGGGGCTGGCAGCGGATCAAGCTGTACTTCATGATCGGGCTGCCCACGGAGACCATGGAGGACGTGGAGGCCATCGCCGCATTGGTGAAGACGGTGCGAGACATCGGTCGCCGACAGCGAGGGAAGAAAGCGCAGGTCAACGTGAGTGTGGCCACATTCATCCCCAAGCCCCATACGCCTTTCCAGTGGCTGCCCCTGGAAGAGAGAAGCCGATTGGAGGAGAAGCAGGCCCTGTTGCGTCGCCTGATCCGGGGCCGAGGACTGAAGCTGAGCTGGAACGATCCGGACACAAGCCTGTTGGAAGCAGCCCTCTCCCGCGGGGATCGCCGCCTGGGGAGGGTGATCCAAGATGCCTGGCGACGAGGTGCCAGATTCGACGCCTGGACTGAGGTGTTCGAGCCCCAGCGATGGTGGGCCGCCTTCTCAGCCCAAGGATTGGACCCATCATTCTATGCTCATAGGGAGCGACCGCTGGAGGAAACGTTGCCCTGGGATCACATCAGCTCAGGGGTGAGCAGAGAGTTCCTAATCTCCGAGTACGAGCGTAGCCTCCGGGAGGAAACCACCATCGACTGCCGTGAAGGTCCGTGTCGCGCTTGTGGCATTCTGGCGACTTTCTCCACCGACGCGCAGACGGCCCAGAAGGCACTGTGGGGCTGCACGCCAGTCAAAGAGACACCGGGGTAGCCCAAACCCACCGAAGCGAGGACTCTCCTTGCGACAAGAGCAACGGCGACAACAGCGCCTGAGGATCACCTTCGCCAAAGGCGAAGAGGTGAAGTACATCTCTCATCTCGATGTGATGCGCCTCTGGGAACGAGCCCTGCGCAGAGCCAGCATACCACTCCTCTACTCGAAAGGCTACAACCCCCGACCCAAAATCTCCATCGCCGCACCCCTGGCGGTGGGGTTCACCGGCAAGCGCGAGCTGATGGACCTGTTTCTGGAGAGGACCATCGCCCCGCTTGATTTCGCCGCGAGCGTGAGAAAGCAACTCCCGACCGGGGTGACCCTGGCGGAGGTGGAGGAGGCATATCCAGCTTTGCCCTCGCTACAGTCTCAAGTGCGTTCTGCCGAGTATCGGATCATCGTGGAGACCCAGGAGACGCCAGCGGAGATACAGGGGCGGCTGGGCGGCCTACTGAGAAGCGAGCACCTGCCTCGTCAACGCCGGGGCAAGGAATACGATCTGCGCCCTTTGATAGAGGATTTGTGGCTCGCGGAGAAGACCGAAGAAGGCTGCGTCCTGCGAATGCGCCTCCACGCAGGTGAGCAGGGGACGGGTCGTCCTGACGAGGTTCTCGCAGAACTCCGCCTGAAAGACTCGGTCAGGGCGGTCCAGCGCACTCAACTGTACTTCACTTCCCCAAAGGACACCGCATAGCGTCCTCGGTTCCCATCAGACCTCCTGCCTCACTTTGAAGCGAGATTCCAGCCTCCTCCCCTACTTTCAGTCCAAGGCGCACGGCGTTCAACCCCGCAACAGTCGCATAGCCCAGTCGAACTCTCACGGTGGACTTGCGGGGGGATGTTGAATGCGTCTAGGGCACTCACGACGCTTCACTGCAGGATGGCACCGAGCCCCCCGGTCTTGATGTTTGCGCCAGGAGATTCCGTTTCCCGGCGATCTTCAGGGATTGCATCGCAGTGCGAGAGGATCAATTGCGGCGAAGCTGCCAAGCCCCTGCGGGACTCTGGCAGTCTGTCGCGCTGCCCTCGACGGTTGCAGGCCCTCACGGGCGGGGCCGAGGCGGGAGTGATGGCTCAGCCAGCGAAGAGAACCGCTTCCAGCTCTCTCAGGCTCTCCACTCCCTTGATCTCGTGAGGGAACAGCGGTACCTCGACGAGCTGCATCCGGTCTCCGTGGTCGTTAGAGAGCATATCGATGTACTTCCTCTGCATCTCCATTCGCTGGCTGTAGAAGTCGCTGTCGGGGTTCTTGATCACATTGTTCACCAGTATGTAGCGAATCTGCAACCCAAACCCTTCGAACTCCTTCACCAGCCTTCTGGCCTGGTAGACTCCCAGGCCCTCAGGGATAGTCACCAGGATGAACTCCGTGTTCTGGGGATCCCTCATGAAATTGGTGACTTCCTCAGCCAGGGCCTTCCAGCCCTCTATGATGTTGAGGAAGGGCACCTTCTTCAACTTGAAAGCATCTTTGACCTGCAAGTACACCTTGGGAGCTATCCGCAGGTGGGCGATGAACTTATGCGGCAATTCCAGCAGGCGAAGAGTATCGCCCGCTGGCGCGGTGTCCCAGACAATGAGATCGTAGGATCCATCCTTGATGCGCTCCAGCACGTAGTCCAGCATGAACTCCTCTTGTATGCCGGGAGCCATCGCTACGTAGTCTATGACCTCATCGTATTCCATGTCTATCAGGGAGCAGGCGGCCTCGTAGATCTCCGGGCCGAACTTCTCCTTCCATCTCTTCATCACCTCCTCAGGCCCGATCTCCAGGGCATACAGATTGTCCACCCCTTTCACGGGCTTCTCCGTGGGTCCCACCTCCATCTCGAACATGTCCGAAAGAGAAGGCGTTAGGTCGCTGGAAATGATCAGAGTCCTGCGTCCAAGGGAAGCATAGTGCAGGGCAGTCGTCGCGGAGCACGTCGTCTTGCCTACACCTCCTTTCCCCCCGAACATGAGAACCCGTTTCTTGCCGTCATCCAATTGCGAAAGGGACATACACAGCCTCCCATGTGCGTTTGATCAGCCACGCACCTCACGGTATTGTAGCACAAGTGCGGCCATTCCACACTGCCTTTGCGCCCTGGCACGGCTTCTCGAGACAAGCTCGTCGGGTGTAAGTACACAACCATCGGAGTGGCGGCGTCTGCGAACGGTCTCGCTGTTTCGCTTCTCAACGGCGCCTGGTTCGCCAGGCGCGCATCGACCGCTTGCACGCCAGTGTGCTGTCGTGGCCCTTCCAGAGGCATCACAGCAGAGAGCCAATGGCGTACATACCGTATTGTCACTGACAAGACCCTGGGCGCTCGAACTATCCGGGTTTCGCGCCCTGTGGAGATGATGCAGCAGGAGACCCGTTTCACGGCACCGATTCAATTGCCGTACCTTCGAAGTCGTTGGGAGCCGCGAGGGAATCTCGTCCGACTGAATCGTGCCTAGAGTATCACCTCGTCCGACTTGGCGTCGAAGAGGTGCATATTGTCCATGTTAAAGGCTATCTCAAGGTCCTGGCCGACCGCGGCTGGGCTGCGCGGGTCCACACGGGCGACGAAGTCCTTGCCATCAACAACCAGGTAGAGGTAGCGCTCGGCTCCCATGGGTTCTGTCACGTCCACCTTGGCAACTAGCGAGACAGCCGTGACGTCAACGGGCATGAATCTCTTGTCGTGGATGTCCTCCGGTCTGATACCGAAAATCACATCCTTCCCGAGGTGCTCAGCCAGAGCAGATCTCTTGTCCTTGGGAAGCCCGACCTGGAAGGCCTTTGTCCGGATGTACATCTCATCCTTGCTGCCCGCCAACTGGGCATCGAAGAGATTCATCGCGGGACTGCCGATGAACCCGGCCACAAAAACGTTCGCCGGATGATCGTACAGGTTCTGAGGTGTGTCCACTTGCTGTAGGACGCCATCCTTCTGGACAGCGATCCTGGAACCCATGGTCATGGCCTCCACCTGATCGTGGGTCACATAGATGAAAGTCGTGCCCAGTCCTAGATGAAGCCTGCTGAGCATAGCCCGTGCCTCCACCCTCAGCTTGGCGTCCAGGTTGGAAAGGGGTTCGTCCATCAGAAACACGGCTGGCTTGCGGACAATGGCTCGGCCCAAAGCCACCCTCTGCCGCTGTCCACCGGAGAGTTGCTTGGGTTTGCGATCCAGCAAGTCGGCAATCCCCAAAGCCTCAGCGGCATCGTGGACTCGCTCCTTGATCTCCCTCTTGTGCACTTTGCGCAACTTCAAGGAGAACGCCATGTTGTCATACACACTCATGTGAGGATACAGAGCGTAGCTCTGGAAGACCATGGCGATGTCTCGGTCTTTGGATGGCACATCGTTGACCAAGCGGTCGCCAATGTGTATCTCCCCTTGGGTGACCTCCTCCAGGCCAGCCAAGAGGCGCAGCGAAGTGGACTTCCCGCAACCAGAGGGACCAACCAACACCAGGAACTCCTTGTCGGCGATCTCCAAGCTAAGGTCATTGACAGCCACAACGCCCCCGAAGCGTTTGGTGACGTGGTCATAAGTCACACTGGCCATCTCACAGTCCTTTCCAGGCCCTCACACCCCTTGCTCACGAACGGAGAGCCTCTCGAATACCTCCAAGTAGTCTCGTAGATGCCGCGGCGTGAGGAAATTCCGCCGCACGTGTTCCTTCGCGCTGGCGCCCAGGGCCCTCGCATCATCGCGATTCTGCAGGAGATAGAGGACCTTCTCCGCGCACTGTTCGACGCTCTGCACCAGGAAGCCGGTCTGGCCATCAATGACCTGCAGCGGTATGCCCCCCACGGCACCGCCGACCACGGCCTGGCCCTTCCACATCGCCTCCGCCACGACAAGCCCGAACCCCTCCCTCACCGACTTCTGAATGACCACATCGCTATAGGTCTGCAAGGCATTCACCTCCAGATCGTTGTTACTCTCGAAGGAGAGTAGATGAATGTCGGGATCATCACCCGCGTGCTCCTGGGTCCGCCTGAGGTACTCCCATCCCTCTGGATCGTCATTGGCCATGGAGGCCATTAGCACCAACTGGACTTCTGGCAAGCTCCCCTTCACGATACGATAGGCATCCATCACTCCCAGCGGGTCCTTCCAGGGATCGTACCTGGAGATCTGGGCGACCACGGGACGGTCCGTATCCACACCCAGACCACGGCAAATCCGCCGGGCCCGGCGCTGACTCATAGGCCGATTCTTGGCTGACAAGGGGTCAATGGAAGGATGGATGATGGCCAACTCTGGAAAAGACAGACCATCCCCGGCGTACTCGCTCATGCTGAAGACACCGGCCTGGTAGGGACTGAGAAAGGGCACAATGAACTCCCAAAAGGCCGGATTTGGGTGAGATGTGTCTATGTGTGAGCGCCAAAGCCAGTGCGTTCCCGCATCATGGCCGTCGAAATGCAGGAGCCCAGCGGGCTGCGGGTCGTGCACGACGACGAAATCATACCGTCCCTCGAAGGCCTCAGCGTTCTTCCTGTTGTACCGTTGCCAGATCTCCTTCATTTGAGGGCTCAAAGGCATTTCCATGCCCTGTAGGGCATTGTGAAAGGCTTTGGTGACTGTGAAGAACTCGTCATCGCCGGCTATCACCTGCCACTCCGCCTCCAGCCCCACGTCACGCATCAACGGTACCAGGCTCTGCAGCACCTCGGCAACGCCGCCCCCAAAGGCAGTGGCGTTGACGTGGACGACCCTGGCACCTTTCAACCCCTCGGCCAAGCCGCGGACATTGTCGATCAGGCTATCATCGACTATGCCGCGATAGGCGTCGAGGGACCGCTTTCTTCCTACTTCGACTCTTTCAAGCATGCTTCCTGAACGTGACCACCTCCTTTATGTATTAACCCTTCACGGCCCCGGCCAGGTAGTCCGCCCTGAGCCACTTTTGCATCAGGTAGGTAATGATGACCACAGGAATGGTCACGATGGTCGCCCAGGTGGCCACCACCGTGGGGCCCGAACGTCCGATGATACCCAGGATCTGAATGGGCAACGTCGGATGTAGAAGAGTCAGAAAGCGAGCATAGGTAACCTCGTCCCATGACAGCAACCAGGTGAAAATCGCCGCGACCGCAATACCAGGAGCCGCCAACGGAATCACCACCCGCCACAGCGTGCCCAGTCTACTTGCCCCATCCACGCTGGCCGCCTCCTCCAGATCACGGGGGATCGTCTCGAAAGCGCCAACCAGAATCCAGGCACAGACGGGCAACACCAGGATCAGATGGGCCAGTACGAGTCCAACCACGCTTTCGTACAGACCCATCCGAAGAAAGAGCACAGCTATTGGCAGAGCAATGCCGATCTCCGGATACATCCTGGTGAAAAAGAGGCTCAGTATCAAGAAGTACTTTATGTTGGGCGCCATGCGGGAGATAGCATAGGCGCCCGGAACGCTGATCAACACGGCGATCACAGTGGTCACAGTCGCCACTATCAAGCTCTTCGTGAACGCCGGATAGAGGGCTTCGCTCGCCAGCACTCGTTCCCACCACTGGGTGGTGAACTTGGTGGGGAAGTAGGCTGGGTGCGGCCTGAAGAACTCGCTGGGATCCATCACCGATAGCGCAACCATGAAGTACACCGGGGCGATGGTGACGGCAACCACCACAAGCACCAGAAGAGCGAATCCCACTTTGCTCCCGATCTTGCGCCAGGATAGTCTTCGTTTCCGCGTCTTGTCCGGCAAATCCGTACTCATCCTGTGATCTCCTCCGTGCCAGCGATGCGGATGTACAGCACGACCGCGACCAAGATCATCACCAAGAGGATAGTAGACGTGGCCGCCGAGGTGGTGTAATAGACTCGCTGGAACTCATAGTATCCAAACGTGGATAGCACAGGCACCGTTCGACCGACACCCAGTCCCATCGGGAGGCCGAAGATGCGGAAGGCATCAATGCCCCGAATTACCACCGCCGATGTGATCGCCGGCTTCAGCAAGGGCAGCGTGATGTGCCGAAAACGTTGCCACAGTCCAGCCCCGTCCACCTGGGCTGCCTCGTACAGCTCACGGGGAATGGACTCCAAGCCAGCCAGGAGGATCAGCATCACCAATGGGGTGACTTTCCACATGTCAGAAATGGCAACCGTGAACAGAGCCAGCGGCTCCTTCAACCAGTCTATGGGCTGGCTTATCAGACTCAGATCAATGAGGGCTTCGTTGAGATACCCAGAGAATAGGAATATGTACCGCATGTTGGAAGCGGCGACCACGACTGGTATGCCAAGAGGAAGAACCATGACCGCCCGAAAGATGCCCCTTCCCGTGAAAGGGCGCGACATCATCAGGGCCACCATCAACCCCAGGAGCAGCTCGAGGCTCACACTCAGAAAGGTGATAATGAGCGTGTTATTGAAGGCAGAGACAAACTGGTAATCCTGGACGACCAGTCTGTAGCTTTCCAACGAGGGGAATCCACCGCCCCTTGGCGGGTCCTGGAAGCCCAGAACAATGGAGGCAAAAACGGGGATTAGAGTTGTGCCAAAGACGTAGATGAACAGAGGACTGATAAGGATGGTCTCAAACCAGTGCCTTTTCAAGAAGGCCTTGGCCCTGGCGAAGGGACTTGAACTGTAAGGTCGTGCCAACTCGGCAGTGGTCATCTTGTTCTGCTCCGACCAAGAAGAAGCAGGGACTGGGCCCACTCCCGGGCCCAGTCCCCAGAAACACTACTCGTTAGCAGCAATCACAGCTGCCAGACGGGCCGCCACATCGTTCAGCACGGTCTCCACGTCTTCACCGTCATAAACGGTCCGGTCCCACGCCTCTGTGATCAGCGGGAACACGTCCGTCGTCAGATACGGCACGTTGGGCCGCAATACCCCGTCCCGAGCTGCTGCCTGGATCGCGTCCCACAACTCCTGCTGATCCGCAGCCACCAAGCCCAGAGCATCATCCCGCACCGCCGGCCATGACAGCTCAGATACGAGGATCTCCTGCGCCTCCTTCGACGTCATGAAGGCGATGAAGTCTAGCGCCTCCTCCAGGTGCTCCGTACCCTTCGGAATCCCCAGTACCTCACCTCCCATCACGTGCGCCGACAGCCAACCACCGTACACGGCAAAGTCCGTGAACCCGTAGTCGGTGGGCAGCACACTGAAGCCAAAGGGCCAGTTCTGCATGATGTGGGCGTCGCCCCGCGCCAGAGACTCGTTGGACGTGTCCCACTTGGCGTCGCGGGTCGCCGCCTCGTTCAGCAACCCCGCGTTCCACATGTCCTGGAACCACTTGAAGGTGCGGATGGACCCCGCATCGTTCAATACCATCGGGTCACCGCCGTTGGTGACGATCCACTCCCACAACAACGTCGGCAGCGGCGCAGGTTGGTCGCCACCACCCTTGAAGATACACTTGCCGGTAAGGTACTCATCGGAGAGAGCCTGGCATACCGCTTGGTACTCCTCAATCGTGGTGGGCGGATCCAGACCCAGCTCGTCGAACACCGCCGTGTTGTAGTAGGCGATCTGGACGTTGCCCCGGTAAGGTACGAACAGCAGCTTCCCATCGAGGGTCATCTGGTCGGTCAGGTAGTCGTAGATCTCCGTCGGCAGTTGGCCCTGATGAGGGGTCAGATCCTCCATCAGGTCCAGCGCGACCAGCGGGGCCAGAGCAACGTTGTCCTGGGCGATCACGTCGATCTCCACCCTCCCCGCTGCCTGCTGAGCCTGCAGCGAGGTCGGGACATCCTCGGGTGGGATCTCCGCGATGTTGACCTTGTTCCCAGTCCTCTCCTCCCAGATGGGGATCACCTCATCCCGCAGCACCGTCAGCTCCGCCTCCGCCAAACGCGTGACGAAGGTGAGCTCGACGCCCTCAGCCGCTGGCGGAGGAGGAGGTAGTGGCTGGCCTGCAATGACGGCTTCCAAGCGAGCCGCCACATCGTTCAGCACGGTCTCCACGTCTTCACCGTCATAAACGGTCCGGTCCCACGCCTCCGTGATCAGCGGGAACACGTCCGTCGTCAGATACGGCACGTTGGGCCGCAATACCCCGTCCCGAGCTGCCGCCTGGATCGCGTCCCACAACTCCTGCTGATCCGCAGCCACCAAGCCCAGCGCATCATCCCGCACCGCCGGCCATGACAGCTCGGATACGAAGATCTCCTGCGCCTCCTGCGACGTCATGAAGGCGATGAAATCCAGCGCCTCCTCCAGGTGCTCCGTACCCTTCGGAATCCCTAGCACCTCACCTCCCATCACGTGCGCCGACAGCCAACCACCGTACACGGCAAAGTCCGTGAACCCGTAGTCGGTGGGCAGCACGCTGAAGCCAAAGGGCCAGTTCTGCATAATGTGGGCGTCGCCCCGCGCCAGAGACTCGTTCGACGTGTCCCACTTGGCGTCGCGGCTGGCTGCTTGATTCAGCAGTCCTGAATTCCACATCTCCTGGAAGAACTCGAAGGTTTCGGTGGACCCCGCATCGTTCAATACCATGGGGTCGCCGCCATTGGAGACGATCCATTCCCACAACAACGTCGGCAGCGGCGCAGGTTGGTCGCCACCACCCTTGAAGATACACTTGCCAGTGCCATACTCATCGTACAATGCCTGGCACACGTCCTCGTACTCCTCAATCGTGGTGGGCGGATCCAGACCCAGCTCGTCGAACACCGCCGTGTTGTAGTAGGCGATCTGGACGTTGCCCCGGTAAGGTACGAACAGCAGCTTCCCATCGACGGTCATCTGGTCGGTCAGGTAGCCGTAGATCTCCGTCGGCAGTTGGCCCTGATAGGGGGTCAGATCCTCCATCAGGTCCAACGCGACCAGCGGGGCCAGAGCAACGTTGTCCTGGGCGATCACGTCGATCTCCACCCTCCCCGCTGCCTGCTGAGCCTGCAGCGTGGTCGGGACATCCTCGGGTGGGATCTCCGCGATGTTGACCTTGTTCCCAGTCCTCTCCTCCCAGATGGGGATCACCTCATCCCGCAGCACCGTCAGCTCCGCCTCCGCTAAACGCGTGACGAAGGTCAGTTCGACCGGGCCGGGTGCCGGGGGTGTCGTTGGCTCGGCCGGGGGTGTCGTCGGCTCAGGAGGTGCGGGCGTCGGCTCTGCCGGTGGCGCCGGAGCACAGGCCGCCAGAAGCAACGACAAGCCAAGCACAATGGTGATAAGCAGGGATACTTTCCTATGCATTTTCCTTTCCTTCCTCAACACGTACTCTCAACTTCCACACTCTGTTTCATGCTTTTCCCCTCGCTGCCACCTCCTTTCGCTGATGTGCGTCACGCGGTGCCTCACCAGATCGCCCGTCAAACACGATGCTCGCCAGACCTACTTCTCAACTCGATGGCTGCGCGCAGGATTCCCGCAAGATCAGCCTGGCTTCCAGTTGAGATCGTACCACTCTGGCACCGGCAGCAAGATCGTCCAGCACACGGGCTGCCATCTCCCCGAGCTCGATCGCCGGCTGATGCACTGTGGTGAGTTCGGGCCGCAGGAAGCGAGCGACTATGTCATCACATCCAATCAATGATACATCTCGTGGGACTTCCAAGCCGTTCTCGGTGATGGCCTGCAGTGCCCCGAAGGCCATCAGATCGTTGAATGCAAACACGGCAGTGGGTGGGTGATCATGGTCAAGAAGACGAACCATAGCTTGGAATCCAGATTCAGTCTCAAAGTCACCCCGTTCCATGAAAGCCCTGAAGCCGTTCTGACCCACAAAGCCCTCAGATTCTACATGCGGACCAGGTATCTCAACACCTGGCTCGCTCAAGGCGCTGCGCACGGCTTCTAGCCTACGCTCGTTGGAGACGTGCCTCTCGTCCCCCTGGATGACGCCGATACGGCGATGCCCCAGGTCCACCAGATACTGGACGGCCTCCTCCGCCGCTCTTGCGTCGTCTATGGTCACCCAGGACAGTGATGAATCCGAGGCCTGTCTGACGTTGTTGGGAGGATAGCCAACCAGCACCGTTCTCAAACGCGGCTCGCTCAACAGACGATCTCTCAGGGGATCCTCGACGGAGATATTCAGGTAGAGAAGTCCAGCCATACGGTACGTCGTGACCATATGATGCATCATGGGGCTGTCCACACTGACCAGGGACAAGACCAAGCCATTCCGGGCGCAATACTTGTCCGCGCCCTGGATGACTCCCCCGACATAGTTGCCAAATACCCTACCTTCGGCGAAATCTTGGGGCGCAACTAGACCGATCGAAGTAGGAGCATACCTCTTGCGCGGCTCATATCCAAGCTCCTCCACGGCGCCCATGACCTTCTCATAGGTCTCGGGCTTCACGAGAAGCGGCTTGTTGAACGCACGCGAGACAGTGGCGACAGAGAGATCCGCCAAGTCTGCAACCTCCCTGATGGTCGGCGACTCTCCCGTCAATGACTCGCTGCCGTCGCCCAAGGATTCCTCCCTACATGGGCACTACTGGGCAGTCAGCCACATACAGACGACACTGAATCCACCACAGAGGACCAACTGCCAAATCGAGAGTCCTATCCCACTGTCGAGGTTTTCATGTTTCTTTCAGTGAAACATACATCATTCATCATAGCACAACTTTGTCTCCATGTCAAGTAAGGATAGTTTGCACTTGCTGGCGCTCTGCACTGCTCTGGTACCCCATCCAGCGGAGGGACACCCGGTGGCTGCCACGCGCAACACCACCTCGCGGGCAGGCAATCCCACTGCATCCGTCACAGGGTCACCGTTGTCTGACAGTAGATCATCTGCCAACACTACGCCAGTGGCCTGCGCACGTTTCTCTGCGTACCGGATTCCCACGCACCACTACACCAGGACATAATGTTCTCGATCAACCATCAGACCCAGCCGCACCACAAGCCTGCAAGGCCGTCTCACCTTCGTGCTGACAAGAATCGTGTGGGACGGTCAGCCACGTCGCAGTGGGAATCCCCATCCAACCTGGGGTGGTAGTGCAATCTGCCATCTGAACTCTTTCCTGCGAGGAGGCTGGCTGACGCGCCATGACGACGAGGCAGACCTTGACAAGACCCCCACGTGCGAGTAAAATGCACAAGAACAAGCCTTTCTCCGTCCCCCAGCGAGAAGAATCAACCCTTGCACGAGGCTTGGAAGGTCCAACAATACTGAGCATGGCCAAAAAGCGCCCAGACGAGAACAAGATTTCTCTCGGGATTGACCTCGGTGGCACAAAGATCATCGCCGCCCTCGTGGACCGACAAGGGCGCATCCTCGCCAGGGACTATCGAGAGACCATGCCGGCCGATGGGCAAGCAGCTGTAATCGCTCGTATGATAGACGCCGCCTGCACTGTGATGGAAGCCGGGGGAGTCAACGCCAGCCAGGTCGCTGCTGTCGGCGTCGCTGCCCCGGGACCGATCGATGCGGAGTCTGGCGTGGTGACCGCACCACCCAATCTGCCAGGTTGGAAGGACGTGCCCCTCAGACGGTTGATGGAGGAAGACCTCAGTGTACCCACATGGTTGGAAAACGATGCCAATGCCGCTGCGCTGGGCGAGCATCGTTTCGGCGCCGGTAAGGGCACCAGGCACATGATCTACGTCACGGCCAGCACCGGTATAGGAGGCGGGTTGATCCTCGACGGACAACTCTACAGGGGAGCCACCGGTGCGGCGGGAGAGATCGGTCACATAACTCTTCTGCCGAAGGGTCCCCACTGTGGCTGCGGCAACCGTGGCTGTCTGGAGGCGCTGGCCTCTGGCAAGGCAATCGCTCGCGAGGCACGCGAGCGTGTGAGCCGTGGTGTCCCCACGCTGATCGGCGACTTGGCTGAGGGTGACCTCGACCAGATCTCAGCCAAGTTGGTCGCTCAGGCGGCCGCGCAGGGAGATATCCCAGCCAGGGAGATCATTGAAGAAGCCATGAGCTACCTGGGACTGGGCATGGCGAGCCTGGTCAACCTCTTCAATCCGGAACTCATCGTCATCGGTGGAGGATTGACCAAGATGGGTGAACTCCTCTTCGACCCCGTGCGTCGCATCATTGCCCGGACGGCCTTCCGTTCTAGTGCAGAGGCTGTGGAAGTAGTCCCTGCCCAGTTGGGTGATGATGTGGGCGTATTGGGGGCGGCAGCAGTGGCCATGGGTGCCAAGAAACAGGTTTCGAACATCCAAGAAAGGAGAGAATAGTCGACATGACCACCAACATCGGCATCAACGGATTTGGCCGCATCGGACGGCAGGTGCTCAGGATCATCCGCGAACGTTATCCAGGCAAGCTGGAGGTCGTAGCGGTCAACGACCTCTTTGATGCGGCCACCAACGCTCACCTCTTCAAATACGACACCAACTATGGGAAGTACGCCGGTACGGTAGAAGTGAGGGGCGACAATCTGGTCATTGACGGCGAGGAGATCGAGGTCTTCGCCGAGCGAGACCCATCCAAGTTGCCATGGGCGGAGTTGGGCGTGCAGATCGTCCTCGAAGCGACGGGAGTTTTCCGTGAAGGTCCCCTGGCCGCAGCTCACTTGGAGAGCGGAGCGAAGAAGGTAATAATCAGTGCTCCTGCGAAGAAGGAGGATGTCACCATCGTCCTGGGCGTAAACGAGGATTGGTACGACCCGAAGAAGCACCACATCATCTCCAACGCCTCCTGCACAACGAACTGCTTGGCACCCGTGGCCAAGATCGTGAACGATCGCTTCGGAATCGTCAAGGGCCTGATGACCACCATCCACGCCTACACCAG
>Ga0114930_10001464_pt1 | contig 22467 bp, 30 predicted proteins | sample AnhtaG_FD_87300 | JGI IMG/M metagenome (GOLD analysis project Ga0114930, IMG submission 87300) | Deep subsurface microbial communities from Anholt, Denmark to uncover new lineages of life (NeLLi) - Anholt_01485 metaG | ecosystem: Environmental > Aquatic > Marine > Oceanic > Sediment | place... | reverse complement strand
TGCCGAGGTGGATGAGAAGAAGATGTTAGAGGTCATAGGCGAGGAGAGCGCCCGTCTAGCGAGACTGGTTCAGGGGATATTGGATGTCTCACGGATAGAGGCTCGAAAGTTGGATTTGAGACGGGAGAGGGTTGACATCCTTCCCCTCTTGCAGAGGCTGGTAGTGAACCTTCAGGGTAGCACCTCTCTTCACCAGTTTGTCCTTCCCCACGCCGATAGCCTGCCTAGGGTATGGGGGGATGAGGATCGGATCGCTCAGATATTCTTTAACCTCCTAGATAACGCAGTGAAATACTCGCCTCAAGGGGGGAAGATAACCGTTACCGCGGAGGCAGAGGGAAAGGAGATGGTGATCTCCGTCACCGACCAAGGGCTGGGCATCTCGGACAAAGAAAAACAGAGGATCTTCTGGAAGTTCCATCGGGTCAACGGCAGCGATTCCCGCGAGGCCTACGGGCATGGCTTGGGTCTTTACATAACCAAAGGGTTGGTGGAGGCTCAAGGGGGTCGGATATGGGTGGAGAGCAGTGTCGGGAAGGGCTCTACCTTCAGTTTCGCCCTTCCCTTGGCGGATGGAAAGAGCAAGAAGCGTCAGGAGTCGAGGTAGGGGATGGAGGATAGGGGGAAGATATTGGTAATCGATGACGATCGGACGCTCCTCGGGCTTTTGCGACAGTCTTTGGAGAAGGCTGGCTATTGGTTCATAGGGGTGACGAACGGGATCGATGGGTTGCAATCGGTCTACAAAGACCAGCCCGACTTGGTGATTCTAGACGTGATGCTGCCCCGCATGGATGGCTGGGAGACCTGTCTTCGTATCAGGGAGGTCTCTCAGGTGCCCATCATTATGCTCACCGCCAAAGAGGAGGAGGCGGATAAGGTCAAAGGGTTCGAGTCTGGGGCCGATGACTATGTAACTAAGCCTTTCAGTTTCGCCGAACTGACGGCTCGCGTGGGCGCGGTGCTCCACCGCTCTCGGCGGGGGAAACCGGCTGAGGTGCCTCGCGTCTATATCTTCGATGAACTGGTGGTGGATGTGGATCACAAGGAGGTGTCGGCGCGAGGCCAGCCCGTGGATTTGACTCCCACGGAGTTCGAGTTGCTCGTCTGTCTGGCGGAAAACGCGGGCCGCACCGTCACCCATGAGCAGTTGCTGGCTAGGGTATGGGGCGACGAGTACGTCGATACCGGCTATGTGAAACGGTACATCTGGCACCTGCGGCGTAAGATCGAAAGAGATCCTAGTAACCCAGAATATATAATCACCGAGCGAGGCTTCGGCTATCGCCTTGGTGACTGAGCCTGCCGCCCAACTCTGGGTAGGGGGGAGCCGTCCCCCTTTTATCTTGCCCCAGTTCATCCCCTGTGGTATTCTTTCGCCATTATGAATGAAGGGTTCGACCATGGCTAAGCCCCATCTGGTGTTTCTCCACGCACCTAGCGTCTATGATTTCCGAAAAGAGGCGATCCTATATGGCCCCATCAGCGATCTCGTGCCTTCAACCCCTATCTTCGAGATGTACCCCATCGGATTTACCACCTTGGTCGAATACCTAGAAAGACATGGCTTCCGAACCCGCATCGTCAACCTGGCGGTGCGGATGCTCAAGGATAGGGACTTCGATGCCGAGGCGTTTATCGCTTCTTTGGACCCTTTGGCCTTCGGCATCGACCTCCACTGGTTACCTCACGCCCAGGGAGCCCTTGAGGTGGCCAAGATCGTCAAGCGTTACCATCCCCGAACCCCGGTGATCATGGGTGGCTTCTCGGCTTCCTATTATCATCTGGAACTGGTGGCTAGGCGGGAGGTGGACTATGTGTTGCGAGGTGATTCGACGGAGGAGCCGCTTCTGCAACTGATGAAGGCTCTGGCGTCTGGGGGGGCTCTCGACCGGGTGGCCAACCTCACTTGGCGGGACGAAAAGGGAGAAGTGAAAGTCAACCCCTTCACCTATCTGCCTCCCGACTTGAGCCATGTGGCACTGGACTATAGCCACCAGGTCAAAGCCGTAGTTCGGGACCGCGACTTGGCCAGCAATATCCCTTTCTTCAACTGGCTTGGGTACCCTATCATGGCCACGCTCAGTTGTCGGGGTTGTACCCAGGGTTGTGTTACCTGCGGGGGCTCAGCCTATGCCTCGCGCCACCTCTTCGGCCGGGAAAAGCCCGCCTATCGAACGCCGGAGATGTTGGCCCAGGATGTCAAGGATATTAAACGCTTTAGCCGAGGCCCGGTCCTCCTGTTGGGGGATTTCCGCCAGGCGGGTATCGATTACGCACGGAAATTGTTATCCTCTCTTCAGGGTGTAGAGGGAGAAGTGATCGTAGAACTCTTCGCCCCAGCCTCGCAGGAATTCTTGGAGGAGGTGGTCTCTTCCTTCCCCCGCCTCTGTTTGGAGTTCTCCTTGGAGTCCCACGATCCAAAGGTGAGACGAGCCTTCGGCAAAGGCTACTCCAACGAGGAAGTGGAAGCGACCATACGACATGCCCTGGAAGCGGGCTGTCAAAGGCTAGATATCTTCTTCATGACAGGGTTGCCCAGGCAGACCCCTCAATCGGTGATGGGGACCATCGACTATTGCGGGGCTTTGTTGGAGCGGTTCGGCGGCGATGGTCGCTTGCACCCTTATATCTCCCCTCTGGCTCCCTTCTTGGATCCGGGGAGTGCAGCCTTCGAGGATCCTGAGCGACATGGCTATCGCCTCTTCTATCGGACCTTGGAGGAGCATCGTCGGGCCCTTCTATCCCCCAGTTGGAAGTATATCCTCAACTACGAGACGGAGTGGATGAGCCGGGCGGAGATAGTAGATACCACCTATGAGGCGCTTCTTAGACTGAGTCGCTTGAAAAGAAAGCATGACCTCATCGAGGCCCGAGAGATGGAGGCCGCTGAAGAGCGGATCCGGAAGTCTCAAGAGTTGATCGGGGAGATCGATCGTCTCTTGGAGATCGAGGACGAGGCCCAACGAAAGAGAGGGTTGCAAGCCCTCAAGGCCCAGATGGACGAGGTGAACTTCGCCACCTTACCCGAGGATAGGGAACTGGCCTTGCCCGTGGGCTGGGGCAAATTCAAACCTCTCTGGATAGCCAGGCTCCTGGTTAGGGATTGGTGGGCTGCTCTTTCCGGGCGGTAGCACGCCGGGGGAAAAATCGAGCCTCGAAGAGGCCCCTTGACGGCAGGGGGCGTTTTGATGTATCATAGCACGGGTATCAAGCCCCTGAACCGGTGTAGAAAAAGCGGGTAGGTTGTGAACTTCTAGCGACAAGGAGGTCGGAAGGTTATGACAACTCGATGGGGAGAGTGTTACGCCCAGCGGATGCAGCGGATGGGTAGTTCCATCATCAGGGAACTCCTGAAGTTCGCGCAGCAGCCAGGGGTGATCTCTTTCGCTGGGGGGTTGCCAGCCCCGGAACTCTTTCCGGTGAAGGAGTTGGAGGAGGCGTGTTGCAAGATCCTGCAGGAGAAGGGGCCGCAGGCTCTGCAATACGGCACTACGGAGGGCTATCTACCTCTGAGACAGTTCATCGTGGAGAAGATGGGCCGTTATGGCATCAAGGCTACCGTGGATAACGTGCTCATCACCCATGGGTCTCAACAGGCCTTGGATTTGATAGGCAAGGTCTTCATCGACCCCGGGGATACCATCTTACTCGAAGCCCCCACTTATCTGGGAGGGATCCAGGCCTTTACCGCCTACCAACCCCGCTATATCACCGTGCCCATCGACGACGAGGGGATGAGGGTGGATTTGGTAGAGGAGGAGTTAGAGAAGGGTTGCCCCAAGTTCATCTACGTCTTGCCCAATTTCCAAAACCCGGCCGGGGTGACCCTCTCCTTGGAGAGGCGAGAGAGGTTGGTAGTTTTGGCCAACGAGTGTGGTGTGCCCCTCATCGAAGATGACCCCTACGGAGAGTTGCGCTACGAAGGCGACCATCTACCCCCTCTGGTGGTCCTCGACGACAGGCATCTCTCTAAGAGATCTGAGGGTAGAGCCAACGCCGAGGGGTTCTTTGAGGGGAACGTTATCTACATGAGCACCTTCTCCAAGACCTTGGCCCCTGGCTTGCGCTTGGGTTGGGTGGTGGCTCCGGTGGAGGTGGTTAGCAGGCTGGTACAGGCCAAGCAGGGAGCGGACCTTCACACCAGTACCTTGACCCAGGTGCTAGCCTATGAAGTAGTGCGTACCGGCTTCCTAGACGGCCATGTGAGGGAGTTACGGAAGGTCTATAGGGAGCGTCGGGATGTGATGATAAGGGCTATGGAGGAGCACTTCCCAGAAGGGGTGAGATGGACGCGGCCCCAGGGAGGGCTCTTCCTCTGGGTTACGGTGCCAGAGGAGATAGACACGGCGGAACTCCTTAAGGAGGCGGTGGAGGAGAAGGTGGCCTTCGTGCCCGGCTTCGCTTTCCACGCCGATGGTCGGGGGCAGAACACCATGCGACTCAACTTCTCCTACGCCCAGCCGGAGATGATCCGAGAGGGGATAAGAAGGCTGGGGAGGGTCATCGAGAAGCGGCTGGAGAAGGCGAAAGCGGTGGCGTGATAAGCGCAGTGCGCTGGCGATAGTGTAGGGGAGGGCTTTATGCCCTCCCTTTCCTTTAGACGTGGCGTTGGCCTGTAGCCCGACGTAGACTATGATGCCCACCAGGGAAACGTCGCCCTAAAGGGCGACGCTACATGAGGGGCATTTCTTACCTTGCGTCTTGGTAAGAACTATGATATAATCTTACATAGAGCATGCGTAAGGCAGATGCGGTAGGTAGGAGGGAACTATGCCTGAGGCCACGATTACTTCCAAGGGTCAAGTAACCATCCCCAAGGAGATCAGAGACCGCTTTGGACTGAAGAAAGCGGATAGGGTGAAATTCGAGGTGGAGGGAGAGAGGGTCATCCTCCATTTCGTCACCGGGAACATCCTGGACGCCGATCGGGTGCCGGTGGAAGGGCCCCTGGACGTGAGGAAGTTGCGTGAGGAGTTCCAGGAGGATATGGCCCGCCGAGTGGTCGAGAAGATGCGCCGATGAGTAAACCCTTCAGGGTGAACCCCTCCCTTCAGGATAAACCCACCTTGGTTGATGCCAACATTTTTCTGCGGTATCTCCTGGTCGATGATCGGGAGAAGGCAGAACGATGCCGGCTCCTATTTGAACGGACGGTGGCTGGGGAGGAGACCCTCTTCACAACTCCCTTGGTCATGGCGGAAGTGGTATGGGTTTTGGAGCGGTACCACTGGGAGCGAGGCAAAATCGCCCGGAATCTGGGTCTCCTTCTGAACACGCCCCATCTTCGATTTGAGCAGAGAAAGATTTTAGAGGGTGCGGTCTCTCTCTACGCCGAGCACGCCATTGATTTCATCGATGCCTACCACGCGGCGCTTCTACAGGAGCGGGGTGAGAGGCGACTCTACAGTTACGATGAGGATTTCGACAAGATAGCGGGGTTGGAGCGGGTGGAGCCGTAGGGCGAAGGGTAGAGAGCCTGAAGCGCGCAGATTTGTAGGTCGGGTTTCCCTGGTCCGGTGATGCCAGCCTGCCCCGGTACTTGCCAGGCCGGGCTTGCCAGGCCGGGGGACAGGCTATACCGGACCTAGATAGGGCAGGGGCTTTAGCCTGACGTTAGGCTATGATGCCCGGCAGAGAAACGTCGCCCTAAAGGGCGACGCTACAGAGGGTGTTGTAGGGGAGGGGTTTATCCCCTCCCTTGCTCATCCGGAGATCATCAGTAGATTCCAGAGGACGGCCATGCAGACCACTACGTTGGTGGTCCTGAGGCAGTGCCAGGCCTTGCCCCATCGCCGGGCCAGAAGCGCGGTGAAGGCGATGGTGATGAGGACCAGGGCCATCTTCACCCCCAGGGCAGGAAGCAGGCCGAACTGGGTCATCAAGCGGCGATAGATGGGGTTCAGTTCCCCATTCCCACCTTGCACCCCCACGTGGGTGGTGATGAGATCCAGGAGGTTGAAGGAGAGCCAGAGATAGGCGATGTAGAACCTTGTTCTGCTCATTTGGCTCGCTTCTGGTTTTTCTTCTAGGCTACGGAAAGCGTACGGTGAACCCCTTCAGGAGGTCGCCCAGGCCCTTGCCTAAGTCCCCCAGGGACTCACATCCAGTCAGGAGGGAAAGGGTCACTAAGGCCCAAAAGAGTTGTCGCTTGATGAATTTCACCACCGGGTCTCCAGAGTCTTCTTTGCACAGATTATAGTAGCAGAGTTTCACGGGATAGGCAAAAGAAGCGGCCCCCAGAGAAGATTCCGAGGGCCGCGCTCTATTGGCCATGCTGCAGCATGTTAGCCTTGGCCCCCTTCCCCTTCTGGCGTTACTGTGGCCTCTGGCGTGGGGGTTTCGGCGGGCGTAGGCGTATCGGCGGGTGTGGCCGTGGGCTCTTCCGTGGGAGTGGCGGTGGGTTCGGGCGTGGATGTGGGGGTGGGCGAAGGGGTCTCAGTCGGGGTGGGCGTGTCGGTGGGGATAGGTGTGGCCGTGGGCTCTGGCGTGGGTGTGTCAGTTGGCTCTTGTGTGGGGGTGGGCTCCACCGGTTCTGTCGGCTCTGGGGTTGGTTCAACCGTCTCGATAGGCTCAGGGGTGGGGGTGGGGGTAGGGGTGTCGGTGGGGGTAGGTTCGGGAACCGTCCCGTTGGCCTCGTTGGAGTAGTCAGATTCGTTGCCGACCTGGTCAAAGGCGGTGACCACGTAGAAGTAGGTGCCGCTTTCCAGGCCGCAATCGGGATAAGAACTCTCTTCTGTCTCCGCCAGGAAGTCGTATGGGCCGCCGCTTTCTAGGGAGCGGTACACTTTATAGCCAGCCAAGTCGTCTTCGGTGTTATCTTCCCAGTCGAGGTTGAGGCAAGGGGTGATAGGTTCTTTCTCTCTATCGCCTGTGGCGGCTAGGGCAGAAAGAAGGGGTTGGGAGTAATTCACGGTCAGGTCCTTTGGCGGTTTGGGCGAGGATATTACTTTGATGGTATCGTAGCCTTCGAAGTCGATATCTGGCGGGACGATGGTGCCCCTCACCGTGAACTCTACCTCCGCCGGGGGAACGATATGTTCCACCAAGCCAATGACCTCGGCTCGGTCGAACTTGACCATCAGGTCGGGGATGTCGTCGGTGTCGTAATCACCGATGGCGGTGGGATGATCCTCGGCGTACACACATTCGTCCAGGCACAGTTTCACGCTGCCCACATCGATGTTATTCACATCGTAGCCCTGGGGGAGTTCGATGTAGGCGGTGATGGGTACGCCCTTGGAGGTCTTCTTTAGGGTGTCGGGGTCGATGTCCACGGTGGCCTCTATGACCCCCCATACCCCGGCTTGAAAGTATGCCGAGGCGGTCTCGGTGTCGGAAAAGAAGGCATAGGTGCCCGTCATCAGCCAGGCCGCCAGTGAGAGGAGAACTAGGGCGATGGCTAAGAGAATTGCCTTGCCCGGTGAGCGCAACCGTCCTACAGGATGGTGAGATCGTTGGCTGGCCATCGCTTCACCCCGCTTTCCTTCCTACTGGATGGTCCGCGGGCCTAAGAGCGGCTATGATGTTCTTTACCTCGCCGTAGATGATGAGCGCAGCAGGGGTAATAACGAAGAGCAGCCAGCCGAGGGGAGTTCTGATGAAGTGCCCCACATATCCGAGATAGGGGATACGGAGGATGAAGGCTTTCTTGACTTTGTCCAGGGGCACGGGATTAGCGTCTGGCTCCTCGTTAGCGTCGCCTTTGGTTTGGAGGTAATTCCCCTCCATGATTCCTACGATACGATGGGTGGTCAGTTCGGATTCGCCGCTTTGGAAGGAGACGATCATGCCTTCTTGGAGAGTGGCGGGCGGCGGGCCCACGAGGATGACATCTCCGACCTTGAGGGTGGGGGACATGCTTCCGCTGCGGACAGCGTAAAGGCGATAGGGAGACCAAGGCGTAACCAGAGCGAAAGCCACGAGAGCGACAACGACCAGAACGCCTATCCAGAGATAACCGGCGATAGTGCGCCAGGACCGCCGAGATGGAGCGGGGCTGCTCCCTGGCCTGCTACGTGCCAGGACAGGCTCACGCTGGGATGGCTTATGCGCCCACAGGCTATCGGTATCGGGGACGGTGATGGGCCGGCTCTTAAGGCTTGCCTCTATGATGGTGCTCCAAGAGCGCCGAGGTCGAGCACGGTTTGGCACTCTCCCTGGCCTGTTACGTGCCAGGGCAGGCTGACTGGGGCGCGGCTTGGGCGGCCATAGGCTATCCGTGTCGGGGACGGTGATGGGCCGGCTCTGGAGATCGGCCTCTATTAGACATTTTCTCAAGCGGGAGGTTCTTACATTATCATCCGAGGACATAAACACCTCCGGGTGGGGTGGGGTAGCGAGCCCCGCCCCACAGAGCACTCGTTTGTGGTTAGGAGGGTGGTAGGACAGGAAGGTTGGCCTAAAGTGTCCTACCCTCTCCTAACTGGTCAGGGTTACTGGTTCAGGGTGACGGTGATGGTAACGTTGATACCTTCGGCCTGGAACGGGTTGCCTACCAAGGGATCCAACATGAACTTCAGGACGTGCTTTTAGGTGTCGTCGGGGTCAAGCTTCGCGGTGTCCGAGAGATAGGCCACCGTGCCTTGTGTGCAGGCCAGGGCGACGAGAGAGACGCCCACGAGCGGCATCGCCAATAATCGGACCACGCCCGGCCGGCGAAGCTGATGAACTACTGCGGCCAACCCTATCCACATGCGAACGCGCTTCTCCTCGAAGATTACCGGTCTGGTGGGGCTGACCATCTGAAGCCAGCCCCACCGGTGATCAATGGCTAGTTGCGCTGCGAGACGTCCTGGATACCTCTGAACACGATCTCGATCGTCATGCTCTTGTCTTGGAAGGCGTCACTCGTCAGCGGGTTGAGCTTGAACGTCATTTCAAGCTTGTAGGTGTGGCCAACCGGGATGGCATGACCGCTTACTTGGTCATAACCAGAGCCGGTGAGGGTGTCCGCCACGTGGTCTACGCATGCACCCCAGGCGTCTTCCCTGTAGGGGGCGCAGTTGCCATAACCATAAGGCTCAAGGGCGATCTTGTAACTCTTAGCCAGCTCCAGGAGAGTGAGTTCAGCCGGGTTCCCGTTGAGGTCCTCGACTTTATCCTGGAACGGATCTGTGTCAATATTGTCGTACCACACACCGGAGATCCGTTCATCGAACTGCGTGATGATGATCTGGTTGGCAAGAGCGTCCGCATCAGTTCCGACGGGCTTCTTCCAGTCCATCTCCACGTAGGGGATCGAGGTAGTACCGGTGTTCTTGAGCTCGATCCACCCGCTGAACTCCTGGCCCGGTGACCAGTCCTCGGGGGAGCTCCACGACAGTGTCACTGGCGTTCCGTCGTGGTCAATTTCGTCGTTGTCAGAGATCACCATTGCCAGGGTGCCTGTCGTGAACGTGTTGTCCGTGCTGGTCTCGGTATCCGACCACCAGGCCCAGGTGCTTGCGCCTACCAGGCTCGCAACGACGGCGATGAGCAGCAGGCTTGCTAGCATTCTCCTTTTCACTTTCTCTTCCTCCATCATAGTCATGGGGCTGGCCCTTACGGGCAAGCCTAGCGGATGACCAGGTCTTGTTTGCTAAGCATCACCTCCTCTCAAAAGAAGTTAGGGCTCGCCGGGTTGCGCCCAGCGAGCCCCCTGTGCTATAATAGCGGTGCACAAAGGGTGCTGCGCGCCTCGAGTGCATGGTCTCGGTTGGCTAGCATCCTTCCGCTTCGCAGGACAGGCCGGCCGAGACCATTTCCTACTTTGTGATAGCTGTCTGTGCGGAAGCAGTTACCTCCCTTCGTTGCGGGTTGGCATTGCCACTATTTGCTCTACTCCACCGTGACTTGAATGGGGTCAGCGATTAGGTAGGTCCAGGCTGCGGTACCAGAGCAGACGCTGTCAACAAAGACCGAGAGCTTGTAATCGCCTGTGTCGATCTCGTCGGCAAATATGTTAAGGTGAAAACTGGCTGCTCCATTGGCGTCAGTCGTGAACTGAGCAAACCTGAACCAGGTGCCGTACCACTCCGAGCCGTCCCACGGTGAAGGGATGCCCACCGACGACGGAGGGGAATAGTGCCCCTTTAGGGGACATGTGCTTCCACACCAGTATGGGCCATATTGGGGCTCGCCAGCCCAGAGATAGGCGTAGTAGTCCGTGTTCGGCGAGAGACCGTTGACTACGCCGGTCAGAGTAACAGCCACTGCTCCCGACGGCTGGTTTAGTATGACCTTGCCACCCGAACCCTCTATAGTCTTCTGGATGTAAATGCCGCTATTGCGGAACTCCTGTTTCACAGCGCCGTTGGGCACATGCACGCCCTTCCCGGCGTGTACAGGCATTGCAAGCGCAAGGAGAACGCTCAGCACCGCCAGTAGTGCGACAACTTTGATCGCTTTCACTGTTCTTTTCACCTCCTCTCGTTATGGGTTGGCGCGGAGCGCACACTACTTACTGCGCCCTCGACCATTGGGCGTGCCCGCCTCCACAATATCGAAGCGGCGGGAAACACCTACTTCGACTCCATCGACGTACACGGTGGCCGTTAGGCCCGGCGCAGAAGCACCCGGCCTGAAATTGGCAATGTAGTAGCACCCGCTCTCGTCAAACCTCACATCCAAAAGTTCACTGTCAACCTTGAGGGTTGGCATGAGATCGGTGCAGAGCAGATTGCCGTACGCGCCGTACAACTGGAACTTGATAGGAAGCGTGGCGTTCTCATTGAGAGTCCAGTCATCCAGAGCGATTGGCGGCAACCACCCAACCGAGCCAACGCCTACGCTGAGAGCGGCCACCTCGGCGGCGCTCAGCGCGCGATTCCAGATGCCCACCTCGTCGATGTCACCTCTCCAGTCGGCGAGCGCGGGGTTGAGGTCGCCATAGCTCCCGATGGAGAGGTCGCCGAGGAAGACCGCGGTGCCGTAGGCGATGGCCGAGGGCCCGATGTTTGCCGTGCCGATCTCCGATCCGTCTACAAAGAGCCGCACCACGGAGCCGTCATAAGTCCCCACTATGTGATGCCAGCCACCGTCCCAGATGCCTGGACCGGCGTCATCCGAGAGGTAGTATGTAGAGGTGTCGCTCACGTAGAAGAACAGACCCCCGCTGCCGCGAGTATAGAGGGCATATGATCCTTTGCCTCCGTCCAGGGTCTTTGCCAGGATGTAGTCGTAGCTCGTAGGCGTTCCAACGTTCCGCGCCCATACCGACACCGTGACGTTGGCCGGCCTGAGCAGAGCGTCGTCCGGCACTCGGACTAGATCACCGGCCTTCGATGCGGGTTGGGCCGGGCTCACCAGGCACGTGCAGGCGCGCGCGCGCTCACAAGTCCTAGTTGTTGCTGCCGCGGCCCTTACCATTGCCCTTTCCGGGCTCCAGCACGTCAAAGGGCTGCGAGCCAAGTTCTACGCCGTCCAGGGAAACGACCGCCATGTGGCCGCCAGATTCGGTGGGCCTGAAGTTGGCGATGTAGTAGCATTCGGAGTCGAATCTGAGCTCCAAGGATCCGCTATTGACCTCGAGCGTTGGGTCCAGATCGGCGCAGATGAGGTCGCCAATAGGATCGTACAACTTGAACTTGATAGGAAGCGTGGCATTCTCATTCAGAGTCCAGTCAGGCAGGTTGATCGGCGGCAACCACTCAAGCGAGCCAACGCCTACGCTGAGAGCAGCGATCTCCTCCGGGCTCAGCGCGCGGTTCCAGATGCCGACTTCGTCGATGTCACCGTTGAAGAACCTTTCTGTCCTAAATGAGCCAAGATACTGCTCGGCGCCAATGAACAATGGTATATTGTTGGTTAGAGGAGTCTTTGATATGTCCGTTCTTTCGGCCTTCTTTTCTCCGTCAACGTAAATTATCCATTGCCCTGGCTTGTAAGTCATCGCCACATGGTGCCAGTTATTATCGGTGATAGCCCCAGATGCATTCAGGTACGTTCTGCTACCATCGGTGAATTTGATAGGACTATGAAGTCTGCCATCCGCATACAGTAGCAGCTCATAATTCTCGGCGACATCTTCTCCCTTTATCACGATGGCATTGTAGTTCTTGTGAACGGCAACCTTAATCCAAGCCTCAACGGTCATCTCGCCTGAAAGGTCCAAGCTCGTTGAGTCAGGTATGCTGACATAGTCGCCGTCTCCATCAAGGCTGAGAGCCTGGCCGAACTTGCCGTCAGCATAGGCGGCGTCCCCATGAGGCGTGCCATGGTTGCCATTGACGATGTCATTGGCCGTTCCGTCAAACGGCCAGTAACTAGTCAGGTCGCCGGTCGCCCACACCAGCGAGGCGGTCGCTGCCAGGGCCAGCACGACGACCAGGGCTATAAGTATCCTCTTTTTCATCTCTTCTTTTCTCCTTTTGCTTTCAAGAACTTTGACAGTTGAACGCGGAATTGTGGCTAGGGATCACCTCCCTTCATTATCCCTTCCGCAGGCTCATTAGACGTGCGCAAAGGAGCGCGCACGGACTTTCAGGGTTCTTCTTGGCCAGCCCCTCCCAGAACTCTCTCTATCGTCAATTTGAGTTGCGCTGGCCGCAGAGGCTTGTATAGGAACTCTTGGGTGGCCTCCCGCAGTTCGGCGTCCGCCCAATCGGGCGAGTCGGTGATGAGAATGAGCGGCAGGCGGGGGTTCAGGTTGCGCATCCGTCGAATCGCTTCCCGCTCCCGCATGTCAGGCATCTTGATATCCACTAGGGCGAGGTGAAACCTTTGGCTGGCCGCAGCGCGAATGGCCTCCGGGCCGTTCGCCACGCCCACGACCTCGTACCCCATCTTCTCCAGGATGGGGGCTACGATGAAACTTACATCCTCGTCATAGTCGACTACCAAGATCCTAGTTTTACCGTTCACCGCTGTCTCCTGTTCGGTGGCTCCCCCGGTGTGCTACAGAAGAAGAGTGTCCTCTCCTGCGGTGCTCATTCTTCTGGCCTGGGGCTAGCGGCGGGTATGCTAGCATCTGACGCCATGGCAACCCTTCAGGGTTCTTCTTGGCTAGCCCCTCCCAGAACTCTCTCTACCGTCAATCTGAGTTCCTCCGGCCGGAACGGCTTATATAACCACCCTTGGGCCGTGGCCCGTAGTTCGCCTATCGGCGTATCAGGGGAGCCGAACATGACGATGATCCGCATCTGGGAGTCATGTCTGTGCATCTCCATAACCGCCTTCTGCCCCCCCAGATCGCGCATCTTGAGGTCCACGACGGCTAGCCGAAACCGCTGGCTGGCCATGGCCAGCGCGGCCTCATCGCCGCTTCCCACATCCAAGACCGCATATCCCATATTCTCCAGGGTGCGGGTTACGATGCGCCTTATATCCTCGTCATCGTCCACTACCAGGATGCTTGCTTGCCGCATCATCGCCCTTTGGGGCTCGCTGGGTTGCGCCCAGCGAGCCCCTGTGCTATAATGAGGGTGCACAAAGGGTGCTTTGCGCCCCGCGTGCGTGGTCTCGGTCAGCCGCCACTGGCCGGGACCATTTTCTATTTCTAACCTACCCGATAACCGGCCAGACCTCCTTGCAAAAAAAAGGTAGGGGCTCGCCGGGTTGCGCCCAGCGAGCTCAGATGTTCTTGACAATCTGGAGATTTTGCCGTAGAATAGAAATGACGCTGGGTGCTGGACTCGCTCGGTGTCTGGGTCCCGTTGGTCCGCTCCGTCGGATGCTGAACCATCCTCGGGATGCGGAAGCACAACCATGCGGGGCCCACTATTTTGTTGTCTAAAAAACCGGCCCTACCTCCGGCCGGTTTCACTACTGGCTCCCTGGGGGCCAAGCCCTTCGCATTCCTCAGGACTGAGTGACCACTCTATAGCCCCCAGTTCATCGCCGCCGGGATCGTATTCGTCTTGATACAAGAAAAGCGCCAACCGTCCGCTGCTCTAGCGACAACGACTAGCGCCTCTACACCTCTTGGTTCCTCCTTCCGAGTGCCCCAGGAAGGGCAACCCGCCACTTCCTAGCAACACTGAGCCCTCTCGACCCAAGTGGCCCAGACTCACCCTATCATTATCTCACATTCTTCGCCTTTGCACATCGCTAGTACTAGCCATCTTTGCCTACTCGATCAGCCCAACTTGACTAGTCACCACCTTCCTCGTTGACGAGAAAGACTTTCCCGGGGGAAAGTCTGCTCTGCGGCTCAGCCCATACGCGATGGTGAAAGGCCCACAATTCCAAGATCACTCTCCTACCATTCCACTCTCCGTTGCCCTCCAGGTCTCTGCTGCCTCATGCCGGCATGAGGCCCGCGTCTTGCTCAGGATATTACCCACGTGCGTGGCCACGGTATGGGTGCTGATCACTAGCCTCTGAGCGATCTCCTCGTTTGTCATGCCCTGGGCCACCAAAGCGAGTACCTCGACCTCGCGTGGCGTCAGACCTTCCTTCGGCTGGGCCTTCCATACGACCTCATCAGGGAATAGAAGCCTACCGCGGAGAATGTGAACTACAGCGCTATGCCATTCATCATCCGTCGACCTCTTCGATACACACCCCGAGGCCCCGGCCAGAAAGCCCTGGATTTGAAGAAGATCAGTCTGCTCGTTGGGGTGGTTGGTCATCAAGAGTACCCTCAGAGTCGGCTTCAGCAAACGCATCTCTCGACAGGCCGCAATCCCGCTACCCCCGATTAGGTCTACAGCCATAATCACCAGATCTGGGTCTGCCTGGAGCATCTGCTCGACAGCCCCATCAGGGGTATCCGCTTCTCCCACCACGGCAAGGCCACGCTCCTCGAGGCAGGCTCTCAGGCCCCGGCGGAACATGGGTTCATCATCCACGATCAATATCTTGACTTGCTTCATCTCGCTACTTGTAGGCCAGACAGGCGTAGGAGCAGGCGTCTGTGATGCCTGCCACCGGCCCATCCTCGGGCCAAGCAGTGCCGGGGGAGATACCGTGCTCCGTTACGCGCCACCTACCTAGGAGGGCTAAGAATTCATCCTTTGAACGGGGAAAGACCTCTCCCCGTCCTTTCAGCACTCGGAAGAGAGCCGGGTGCTGGTGGATCTCCTCATTGATGAAAGAGAAGATGATGTGGCTGCCTTCCTCCGCCCACTCGTATAGGGTCTTGAGGCCATGAGCCAGATCGTCATCGGTCAGAAGGTGGGAGAGATGGCTGAATCCGATGCCTACCCGCCGCTCTTCACCCAGGGTCTCCGCCAGGGCGGTTGAAGGCAAGAACGGCTCGGGATGACCGGCGTCACATTCTTCATACCAAACATTGTCAGGGTTGGTGATGGACAAGATCTCGCGACCATAGGCCACAGTGGAGGGGCTGATGTCGGTATAGACAACCTTTGCCGAGGGGTTTAGGGCCAGGACAACCTCATGGATGTTCCCGCAGGTGGGCAGACCCGATCCAAAAGCGATGAAGCTGTTGAGGTTTTTCTCCTCGACCAGGAAGGTGAGGGCTCGTTTCAGAAACTCCCTATGCCTGCGCTGGAACTCCGCCACGTCAGGCAGAACAGCCTCTACCTGACGGGCCACTAGGCGATCTATGAGGAAGTTGTGGTGACCTCTCAGCCAGTAGTCTACTACCCGTCCTCCATCCGGTTTGAGTAGGTCTATTTTCATCTTGACATCCTTTTATGGTATAGAAGGGCAACAGCCATACTTGCCATCGCGGTCGAGCATCCGTACAGGCTCAGGAACGGTACTCGGTGGTCAATTGCCCTACTATAATTAAACCGAACTGGCGGGCCAAAAGATACGGCTTCTTGTGTGGAGAAAAGGAAGCGCCCATCACCCGCTGCTGTAGCGAGACGATTAGCGCTTTTTACATCTCTCAGTTCCTCCCCTTGCACGGCCCTGTACGGAGGAAGGTCATGAGTGCTCGATGCTAGTGAATGTAGTTTTGGGCGGCACTCCTCTAGTACTAAAGCACTACTAGTATAGCACAGCATAGTCTGCTTGCCAAAGGTTACAAGGCCACTAAAATCGCAAAAAACAGGCTAAAACGATATGAATTGGGTGGGCGCAACCTTAAAATTTCAGGCCGGGGGAAGAGGAGATATAGAAGAAAACGGGCCCTTGGTACCATCTTACCATAGACAAGCCGTCCAGAACATGCTATTAAATAAAGATGTAAGCGGTTCTTTCCTTTTCTTTTCGCCTCTGTGCAGATCTGTGCTATTGGTTTGGAGGGGAAGACGATGGATGTCGTGAGCGATCGGAAGAGGTTGCGGATGACAGCGCGGCAGGCTGCAGACTACTTGGGTGTCAGCATGGTGACCTTGGGGAAGATGGAGAGGGAGGGAGAACTTGTCCCCTTTCGCACACCGGGAGGCCACCGCCGGTACAGCCTTGAGATGCTGGAACAGTATGTAGAGAGCAAGCGTCGATCCCTTGCACCAGGGGAGGCTGAGGGGTCCCATTGAGGGGGAGGAATCGTTTTCGTCCGGGAGTGGCCTTAGGGCCCCAACCTCAAAACTTCGCCCAGGGTACTTGACAAGCGAGAAAGTTGTGTTCTATGCGTTATAGAACAAATGTGCCAAATCGTTGAGAGTTGCATGGCTGATGAGGGGTTTCTAGAGCGAGTGCGGGAGTTAAGGGTTCATCAGAGAGCGCCACGCAGGAATGCCTTTTGGTTAAGACATCGCTAAAATAGACCTATGATAGAGTCTGGTAGAGGGTTTCACGGTTGAACCTTCGTCGCTCAAAGAGGTACCCGAAGCCACGGACGTTGAGGATATGGGCCGGCTTTTGGGGAACGGGTTCGATCTTCCTTCGCAGGTTGTGGATATGTACCTTCAGCAACTTCCGGGCCTCCTCAGAAGAGCAATCGTACCCCTGTACCTGCCTCACCAGGCTGCGATAGGTGAGAGCGCGCCCGGAGTTGTTCAACAGACAACGCAGTATCTCGAACTCGGTAAGGGTGAGGTCCACTGGCCTACCCTCCACCCTCACTTCGTGCCGAAAGACGTTTATGGCTAGTGTGCCGATATCGAACTGTCCAGCATGGCCGGGCCGGGCCAAGCCCACACGGCGCAGCAGGGCATATAACTGTGCCAGAAAGATCCGCGTGGTGAAAGGCTTGAAGACATGGGCATCGCCCCCGGCATTTAGGCTGCGGGCCAAGGCAAACTCCTGCCCTCTTTTTCCCACCAAGAGCAAAGGAGCGATGGTCCGCTCTCGTATCTCCCGGCATAGGTCGTGCTCCCAACTGCCCGGTGGACCTAGGCTCAAGACCACGGCGTCTGCAGGCTCTTCATTGAGGTGCCGCAGAGCCTCCTCCCCTTCCGTGGCAATGGAGGCTACCATCTCCTCCGCACGGAGGATCTCGGCCATGCGATCAGCTATTCGCTTGTCAGAATCTATTACCAGAATCGTGGTCAACTGGCAAGCCTCCTTCTGAGCCCATGATCGATAACATAGTATAACATGAACAGGCCCGCGAGGTAACGCTACAACGCCACTTCTGAGCCTCTTGCCAAGTCCCATGTCGAGCACCAAGTGACGGGGTCTCTTCCATCCTTGCTTGGAACGGGCCGTTGCCTCAGCTAGCCTTCGCTGTTGTACTGAGAGCATGAGTTGTGCTCGGCAAATCCTTGAGGGTGAAGAGGATCGTGAGAGAGCTACATAGCGAAGCCGTTTTCTTCACAGCCGATCATTTCATGTTTGGCAGCATAATGCCCGCTCCCAGACGGTTCAGCGATGTCCTGAGCGACCCCATGGTCAGCTGGATCACCATTATCGAGGCTGAACTGACCCGAACGAATGAGCCCCAGGCGGTAGTCGCCACCTTCCCCGAGATGTTGGTTGCGAAAGAGCACATCATGGCGGTCGCCATCACGGGGGAACCGCTTTACGATGATGAGCGGCGGCTTTTGCGCTACAGCCACAGGAATCCGGAGCGGCTATACACTTCCGTCCCTCCCTACGACATAGAAGGAGCGGGGCATTTGGGGAAGGCGGCAGAGCTACATACCATATTCTCTACTGAAGCCAGATAGTTCCTTCCTTTCACCGAGGCGAGCATAGTCCTGACCTCCAACCCGGATGTCCACCTGCGTGCAGAGGTGATCCTGGTCAACCGACGAGCCATTTGCAGCCTGAGCAGATCCAAAGAAGTCTCGGAGGAAGGCAAGACGGAAGATCAGCCATCTCAGGGGGCGCCTTCTGCGGAGAAAGAGTGATCGCTCTTGCCGTGGCGCAGCCAGCAAGAGCTCGTGAGGGCGTGCCGGAGACACAAAGGAGAGCCTGGGCTGGCGCACCGTTTCGCCTGTCTTGGTGGCCCTGTGAGAGGTGTTCCCTTCCCAGGCTCTCCAGTTGTCAATCTAGCATCTGGGACCACCGCGGTCAATGGGAAGTCAGTACCATGATAATCGGTGCTGCCTTGCGAGTGTGGCCGTTGCCGTTCTAGTGAGTGTAGGCTATAACGAATGGCCCCTGCCATCTTCACGCGGAAGACTCTCTATGTCAAGGTGCGGTTTTCAATTCAGGCAGCGCGGGCTTTCAGGGCGTAGCGAGCCTTGTCCCAAAGGTGAAAGCTCTCGTTGTAGGTTTGCCTCTTTTGCCAGAGGGCGAAGATTACCTTTCCCTACGGGATCCTGTAAGGACACTCACTTGTTGGCCAGGGCTCTGGTGGCTAAAGGGTTGGATTTCCCCTTTCTCCTCTGTCTCAACCACAGAGCATATCCTATAAGGGGCTGTTCTTACCGGGATGGCCCTGTAGTGGCGAAGTCAGCAGTCAGGGTGGGCAGAGGTTTACGTACCTTTCACGCTGCCAATCCGAAGTCGCACCAGTCAGTGGCAGGACCATGAGTGACTCTACATCGGCCTGCCAAGAGGCCTACTCTTTATCCTCTTCGGCCTTCTCTGCCCGGGTCCAGGAGCCCTGAAGTCTGTCTAACTCTGTATTGATCTGGCGCAGGCCTCCAGCAACGCCTGCAGCTGCGTTATTTGGCCCGGCTGTAGGTCAGCGCTAAGATCACACGCTTGTTCGGCTCGATCTGCCACATGTCCTCGGCTCTGAACTTCTGCTTGTGGAGCGCTAGGTTGAAATGCACGATGAGAGTATCTAAGCTCATCGGAAGGAGTTGACCTGTCGTGAATTCAGAGGTATAGTGACCTTGGCCCACGGGAGACTGTGCATCTCACAGGAATCTCAGCTCACTCCAGTAGGTGACCATCCCGGTAGTGCAGAGTCCTTTGTCAGACTGACCGGCCTGGACCAACCCTGCTACCTTGACCTCTCGGGGCTAACGATCGTGGCGTGTGAGAAGAAATGGCTTCTCGAAGGTTGCAGCCTCTTACCCTTCTCGGTGGCCTGCTGCTCTTGATGAGCAGCTGGCCAATTGCTGCGTGGAGTCTATCGTCTCTTTCGTACCTTGAAACCTCCCTCTTGCGTCCACAGGTGCAGACGACCACCACACGACGGGTCAATGCGCCCCACTTTGATGACCACGTGCGCTTCTCAGAGACAGCCATCCTTTGGTTTGGCCGTGTCACACCCACTGAGAACTCTGTTGACGCGCGGATTGGTTACAATGACGATCATCTCTATGTGCGGGTGGCAGCCTTCGATCGTCGCCTTTGGTACGACACTGCCCCTTCTCCTGATGACCTGATTAACTGGGACGCGGTCACGCTGTACTTGGATATATCTGGTAACCCAGGTGATGTGCCAGATCAGAATACCTACCGCTTCGATGCCCAACTCGTTTGGTGGGAGCCTCGGGACAACTATCAGGCCGCCTACCAGGGCGACGGAAGTGGCTGGGTCACGGCCACCGTCCCCTTCACTACCACTTCAGGCTGGCGCGGCGACGCACCTAACAATGAAGAGGATGACCGGGGTTGGGCCCTGACCTACTACATACCCTTTGATTGCCTGGGACTAACTGGCCCACCGCCGCAGGGCCACGTCTGGGGCATGGCCTTGGTCCTGTACGATCGGGACGATGTCAATGGCACTCCCATAGCGGACAAGGTCTGGCCAGAGATGATGGAGTCAGAGCAGCCTACCACGTGGGGACAAGTAGCCTTTGGGATGCCGGCCTATAGTCCGCTGTCTGCGGTTCCCGGTGCGACTGTCACCATACGCCACGGGTTGGACGGAGCGACAGTGGTAGACGGGGCAGTAGGTGGCGGGAGCACTTGTGGCAGTGGCTTGAACTATTGGACTGAATGGGGTGAGGCGAACTATGCTGGCCGGGGAGATTTCAACATCCAGAACCAAGCGGATGTGGCCGACTGGCCCTGCTTCTCCAGGTACTACGTCACCTTCCCCTTGGACGTCCTTCCTACTGGCAAGGTCATCATCTCGGCTACCCTAAGGCTGCACCTGTTTGGCAACGCAGGTGGGGGTTGGGATCCGGGGCCACAACCATCCCTCATCCAGGTGCTAACCGTGGGCGAGGATTGGGACGAAAGCGTGTTGACCTGGAACAACGCCCCCCTAGCCCTGGAGAATGTCTCCGCGGCTTGGGTAGACCCAGTCGATTCCTTCCCCGGCTGGCCAGGCGTGCCTTGGGAATGGGACGTCAGCGGGGCGGTCGCCGAGGCATACGCCGCAGGAACGCCGCTGCGCCTATCTCTCTACGAGGCTGACAGTGCTTATCACAGCGGCAAGTACTTCGTGTCTTCTGACACTGGCGATTGGAACGAAGAAGGTCGGCCCGCTCTCATCGTCACCTGGGGCGACGCCATCGCTGATTTGGAAAAGAGCGTCACCCCATCTGTGGGCAACGAGGGCGATCCCATCACCTATACCCTGAGTTTCTTCGCCAGCGGAAGTACCCTCACCCTCACTGACACACTGCCCACCGGCGTGAGCTCGCCGGGCAACTTCGAGCTGGAAGGCACCAGTGTTACGCCTATCTACGACGACGACCAGCACCGCCTGATGTGGAGTGACACCCCGCCAGTTGGGCAGCGAGTGACCATACGCTATCCTGTGACTATTACCACCGCTCACCGCGAAGCCCTCGCCAACGCCGCCGAACTGAGCGAACCAGACGGCGAACCCAGCACTGCCACAGCCACCGTCATCGCTAATCCCTGGCTGACTTATCTACCGCTGATTCTAAAGGGCAACTAAGAGACAGCGACTGTGCAGCAGGATTACACTTGGCGGGTGTGTGAGAAGTCTGTTGCGGTACCCCTGTGATACCGAGCCCATCGCCCTTTCCTCCGCATTCTTGGTGTCGGCGCTGTGCCAATTAGATCGTCCCAGGTTGCCGATGCACCCACCCATTCGCGGAGCACGGCCATCTTTCGGATGCTTCTCATCCGACCGCGCCATGGGATTGCCTCAGCGAGGGTTTTGCTCTCGCACCGGTCCGTTGTCTTGATTTCGCATGGCTGACGCGAAAACGTAACCCACATACTGGTACCCCTTTCCCATTGACTTCCGGCCCTGAGATGTGTATACTGAGTAGGTTTACTAACAAACTGCCGAACTGTTCCCGTCGAAAAGGCAAAGCCACTGAAAGGTGGCGACGCAAAGCCAAGGGCCTAGAGCTGAGAGTCAGCCAGGGCAGCCGGTTACCGAAACGGGGTGTTCTCATAGGGAAATCCTTTATTCAAGAGCCCGCGCTGACAGAGTCCAGGCCAGCCGCGGGCTTTGGCGTATGAGGTCACGTCTCCTACGCGATCCGGCAGATAGAACCATCGGCATTGGCAGTTTCTGAGCTCTGCGCACGCCACGATCGTCTAGTGACCGACTATGTTTCATCATGGGGTTGGGCTCACCAGAATATCGGGTGATCAGGGACCCATCACCAATCTGGTCGGGCGTCGGTGTCGGGTCGATAGTCCCCTGGCGTCCGCGAGCGAGAGTATATTTCCACCTAGCCGGAGGTGGAGAGGCTGTTGGCTTTGGGAGGTTTTGCGATCGGTGGCGCTACTCCTGTCCCGATCTGGGAGGTACAGAGGATGAATGCCACAGATCTGCTTACTGCGGAAGAGGCGGCGACCTACTTGAAGATTGCCGAGGGAAGCGTTTGGCGATGGTGCAGAACCGGGAAGTGCCCTCTATCAAGATAGGCCACCTATGGCGGATTAGGCGCAAGGATCTCGAAGCGATGATCGAGGGCGACGGTGGCAAGCCGCAGCACCGCTAGAACGTACCCATCTAGCCCCATTGAGGGAGGAGGGATGTCACTAGCAGTAGTTCACGCGCAGCGCCGACGCTTTGTCTTGTCGATTGAACAGGAGATGCCACGTACAATGGAACGGGCAAAGATTATCATGAGTTACTGAGCCAGCGAAGGGCGAGCGGATGATAGTGATTGTCATCGGGCAGGAGAAAGGCTAGGAGAGTATGTGTGGATGCCTATGATGCGAGTGACACAGTGGATTGCAGTTCTCCCATCCGTGATGTTTCTTGCCATCATATCAGGCGAGGCGGCCGGACAGCAATTGTCCCAGGGATCCATTTATGGGGTCGATAGTGGTCTGATCATCTCGAACGTCCAAGCCAACGCTAGCACGGTGGGGCGCTACGAGAGCTTTGAACTCACCTTTGAGATC
>Ga0114930_10001463_pt1 | contig 22470 bp, 20 predicted proteins | sample AnhtaG_FD_87300 | JGI IMG/M metagenome (GOLD analysis project Ga0114930, IMG submission 87300) | Deep subsurface microbial communities from Anholt, Denmark to uncover new lineages of life (NeLLi) - Anholt_01485 metaG | ecosystem: Environmental > Aquatic > Marine > Oceanic > Sediment | place... | reverse complement strand
TAGAACTTTGGCAAAATACAAGCGCACACTAAAGTGTGCGGCTACCACGGGGTGATAATACGAAAATATAATCGGTAGCCGCAGGCTTTAGCCTGCGAACATCCTTAACAAGGAAAAGCCATATATATCTATTGGGGATTTTTAGGTAAATAGCCATACGAATTTAAAATTTGCCAAAGTTTTGTAACTCAGATTAATACTACTAAAATTTTAATAATGTCATTCCTGCGAAAGCAGGAATCCAGCTATCGTTACAATGTTCGATAAAGTACATACAAGCAAGATTTAAAAGATGTTATAACACGTACATTTCTGCTTCGGGAAAACTCACTACGATAGATGAAGAATGGATTCCTGCTTTCGCAGGAATGACATTTGTTGAAATTATTACCTCAAAAACCCTACAACTTGGTAATCGTGTACGATAAAAGTCAAAAAATCTTTTAACCTAAATAATTTAAAAAATAGTTTTTTATTCTGCTAATTATTGTTATTATTATATTTGCTGCAATTATCACCCCCAAACGAGTTTGGTGGTGCCACTTCTGCTGTCGTCCTGAACTTGTTTCAGGATCTTGTTTTTCAAAGTTAAATTCCGACTTTTCAAAGTATGGCATAATTTTAGAAGGAAAATTTATGAATTAATCAGTTTAACTGATATTATGATATCTGCTATAAATTAGTTACAGCAAAATAGTTACTTATTAACCGGACAATAATCATGAAATTTATTAACCTTAAGGCTGACAACTAAAAACTGATAACTGAAGACCACTATCATGCAAAATTCTTTGCGGCTTTGCGGCTTTGCGAGATAAATAATCTGTCACCCAATTAAAATGTATTCCGCAGGAGGAAGTGAAGTTTTGCTGTGGAAAATGTGTCGTTTTCTCCAAGACCGAAGTCAAAACCTATCATTCCTACCCTGGAATCGATTCTGAATCCAAACCCATAACCGAACTTTTTCTGCATTTGTGCGCCTTTATTCTGGAAAAAACCTCCGTCCCAGAATAAGAAGACCCGTGAATCCCGCATCAGTATATAACGTAATTCCAGATTAAACCACGCAACTTTGCTTGCAAGGAATTGTTTTTCCCGGTATCCCCTGAGTGAGCGAGCCCCGCCCAAGTACCACTTCTGGCTAACCGGAATTTCTTTCTCCGAAGATGTTATCTGGTTCCATACGGCTTTTGTATATGCAACTAAGCGGTCTTTAACCGGCAGGGCTAATTCAAATTGTGCATTAATTTTTTTATCTGTTACTTGCGGCGTTTCACCGGTTTTAATATCACCACTAAGTGTTCTATTATGCCGGGTTACATACGTTGAATAGAAAATACCTTTTCGAGGATTCAATGCGTAATCAAGCTTGTTATACGATAATCCCACGGCATAAAAACTTCCATGAGTATTGTGCAGGTTAAAAGCTGCACGTCCTGCTGGTTCGGCTATCACCTGTTCACTGCCAGCGGATGCATGTACAGTCGCTGCGCTGCTCAGCCGATAATGCAAACCCAGCGTGAAACTCCGCTTTATATAGCTTGAATCCTGCAACGACTGTTCAAATTGTCCATGTACATTTACAGGCATTCCCATTATCCACGGCTCTTCGTAAAATATACGCAATTTCTGCGAAGTTTTATCGATTTTTTGCCATTCTGCTTGAAATTTTCTGCCGGTCCCGAGCACATTACCAAAATCCATCAAAAAGGTACCGATATAATAGCCTTTTGAGTACATGCCTGCCGGAACGTATCCAATAAGCCCGTTAAACCTATTTGATTTTCTTTCCCTTACCGATAAAGAGAGCATCGATTTTCCGTTCTCCAATTCAAACAATTCCGGATTTTTTATATTCTCAATAAATTGTAATTTTTGTAAATATTCTATCGCTTTTACTATTTTTTCCTCTTTGAATGCTTCCCCTACGTGCAGCCTGGTTTCCCGCAGTATTACCTCCGGTCTTGAATATTCCAATCCTCCCACAGAAATTGAATCTATTTGAACAAATTTATTTTTAGAAATTACAAGGTTTAAATTTACAATATTTTCTTTTAAAGTATTACTTGAGATAATATCGGTTTTTCCAATATTTACAGATACATACGGGTGCCCATTATTTGCATAAAATGAATTTATATGATGTATAAATTTTTCAATTACAGCGTAGTTAAATACTGCTTCTTCGGAGGGCATAAATTCGTGTAATCCTGTCTTCTCTTCGGGCGGCACACCGGTAATGGTAATTGTCCCAAGCTTAAATACAACACCCTCTTTTAAATCAATTTTAAGAGCATAATGATCGTCGTCTTTGCCATTCTTTATATGTACAGAATCAATTTGAGCAAAATAAAAACCATTATCATGATACAAAGACAGAATTCTCTGCAATTTTTGCGATAACGTAGTAAATTCATATTCTCCGGGTAATGAAATATCACTATAATCAAGCAGGGATTTGGCAGTAAACCGGTTATTACCTGAAAAAGTGATTGATTCGATAGTTATAACGTCTTGCTGTGCCCACAGTATGCCCCGAGTGCTCGGGGTCAAGCAGGTAAATAGAACAGCGAGAGCAAACAAGCGTAGAGACGCATGGCGATGCGTCTCCCGTCCCGAGTACTCGGGATTAAAATAATACTTGAAGCTCTGTCCGTAAGTAATGAAGTATTTTGCCATAACGTGTTTTGCGGCTTCCCTGATATTTGAGTGATGTTATAAAATTTTGTGTTGATCTATAATCAAATGATAGAGCCCAACTAAAGTTGTTGCCCGGTTGATTTCCTTCTGCAAACTCATAGGGGATGTAATTCCCTTGATTCGAATTCACTCTAAACCACTGCACATTTCCTGACAGCCGCCCGGAACCAAGAAAAGCTCTCTCAAATCCGGGATTCAAAGCGTAATAATGTATATTTATTGTTTTACTTAAGGCATCCCGCTGCCGTGCTCCGAGAACTTTAATGAATAACCTCCAGCTCATATCGGGATTTACGGTAATATTCAAATCACTTTTTAAAGTAGTAATGTTATGTTTTAAGAAAGAAGCAGTCTCAATGTTTTTCACTGCCCTTTCATAACCGATATTCGATTCAATCGAGGTTATCGGATTAATACGTGAACGGAGCCGTATGGAATATGCAAATGATTCTTGGTCTTCCCTGCGCGCAACATATTGATTATTTTTTATTCGCCTGTAGTTTTGCCGCAGCCGCAGGTTAAAAATGTCTTTATTTTCAAAAACATAAATGTCCTGATTTATTGACATGAGCTTAAAAAGTGTATTATCATTTTTTGAACCCCGAGTACTCGGGGCATTCCTCTCGCCGCTGTTATCTTCATACCGAAAAATTGAAGAAGACCGTATAAACCGCAGAAAATTTGAAGCCCCGAGTACTCGGGGTTCAAGAAACCGTGAAGGGTCGAAATCAAACGTTAAACCGATTTTCTTGCGCCTGATACCGTGTAATTTGTCCGTGGTAAAGGTTCGCAATTCATAATCCCCGTTTGAATCAGGAAAATACTCACCGCTTCTTTCGTCAAAGGCATAGCTTCCTCTTCCTTCTTCAACCCGAATGTATACCAAGTCTTTTTCCGGTATTTTTTCAGTTGATATCTGTAAATCAAAACGTGTGTTAAGCGCGCCGCGTAATTCCGACGACTGCACTTTTATATCGGCAAGGTCTGTTTGTACGTTTTTGTTTTGTGTTTGATATTCTCTATTCCGGTTTACTATATGAATGCGGGAAAAAAGTCTTTTGCCCTGTCTTATTTCAATGTGGAAAATGCGGTTTTCTGATCGCGATACCGGTTCCAATATTCCGCTGTTGAATTTCTTATCTTTGCGAACCTGATACATACCGTATGTCATTAAATTATTGCGATAATTATACTGTAATTTTGCAGCCCCATCCTTAAAACTAAATCCAGCCGGCATAGTTTGACTGTCTTTTTTAAATTCACTTTCATAGAACAACGACGGCGTAATACCCATGATTTGATATGATGCCGTGCCTTTCTGGCGAATCCAATTTTGATGCCCCGAGTACTCGGGGGTTTTTGTCCTGGAAATATTCTCGATAAAATAATCAATGCCCCGAGTACTCGGGGACTTTTGCCGGATAAGCACATGGGCAGCCTGACGGCTTGATTGAAACCCCGAGTACTCGGGGCTCATTTTAAAAAACCCGAGAGAAGGTTTTATCGTGAGAAATGATTTTGGCTTATATTCTCCCTCCACTTCAAAAATACTTTCTCCGGAAACAGACTGCCGGTCAAGGTCCCACTTTCGGTCAAATTCAACCTCGGCAGTCCGGTCAATCGGTTTAAAATTGACGTCTGTGCGTCTCAATTTAGTTTTTATGGAAGCAGTGCCAAAGTTCAAACCTCCGAGAGACAATTCAGACGGTTCAAGTGCAAACTCCATTGCAAACGCACCGCCGCCGTTGTCATTATCATCACGCTCTGATAAAGTATTCCTATCAAGCATTGAAAAGGCATACTCACCGCTAAAACGTACCCCCCGCTCGTCATCAGTGTATCCGAGTGAAATATTTGTTAAAGAATGAGAGCTGGGCAGCGGCAGGAGCACAACCGGCATATAGCGTCCATTATTTTCTCCAACGTAAGTATACACACCAATCCGCTGTAAAGAATACTCACCACTGCCCTCTCCAACATCTGAAAACATTACTTTGTAGTCGGCTGAATCAGCATACACAAAATATTCACGATTACCTTCAACGACCTTTTGATATGAACCCTTTCCGGATCCAACATATCTAACACCGGATTTATAAGCAAGTGATGGATTATCCCCGGCACCGGATATGTGTGAAATATCATCACCGGAAAATGCGCCTGTCTGCGGTTTCTCCTTATTATCACTTTCTCTCACAAGTGAAAAAGAATATGATAAGCCGGATGATTGTGCTCTATTTTCCAAATTTATATTGTAAAAGCTCTTCTTATAATTTCCATCACTATATTGAAAATCCACCACGATCCGGCTGTAACCGGTAATAAGACAGTTTCGTGTAAAAGTTATTAGCCCTGAAGCATAATCGATAACATAGTCATAATCTTCACCGCGCACTACTGGGTTACCATCAACATAGACTTTTTCCGTACCGGCTAAAATGATTATATCCCTTTCTCCGTTTTTACCTGTCAGCAGGTATGGTCCCTGGTTTCCTTCAATACCCTGAATTTTCAGGCTGTGAAATTGACCTTCGGTCGTCGCAAAAGAGGATGAAACACTATTTGTACCAATCCGGGTGTTTGCAGTCACGCCTTCTAATTTTCTGTAGAAATTGCCAAATTGCGATCCACTTTTTTCAAGATACAAATCTCCAAAGCGGGATGATAAGCCCGGACCGGCAATGTCGATGTAGATGTTATCTATTTCGTTTAATGTTCGCGTATTACCTTCGGGCTGTAAGGGAGTATTTTGATCGGTCAATACTGCTTGTATCTCATAATCTTTGCCCAATTTTCCTCTAATCTGCATTAATAAACCTGACTGCAGTTCAAGTCCCCGGTTTGTGCCGAATGAAAAAGCGCGTGTCAAACTGCCGCTCCTGAATAAAGCGGATTCTTCTCCCGGCTGGGGTGAAAATGATTTGGGCAATTTTTTTGATTGTGATAGGCTGCTGGGGGCATCTTCTTTAAGTAGAATAACTTCTCTATTGAAATATGTTTTTCCGGCTGGAAATGGAGAAATAAAGCCAGAAACTTTAACAATAGCTCCTTTTTCAGGGGGATGCGCAAGAATTACTTTGCCTGTTTGCGGCTTAAACAAGAAATCGCTGCATGGAGCTGAAGTATCATTGTGCCGGATTACGATAGAATCAATAGTAACAATGGTAGAATCAACAAAGAAAATGCTGTCCTGCCCGGTCGCTGTGAATTGGAATTGACGTACATAAGGATGAATTGAATTGAACGGGTTAACAATCTGAGCATCTGCTGATGATGTTGTTATAGAAAGAATAAACAGGGCAATAAGGAATTTATTGTATTTAATAAACCGGTTCATCAGGAAATTTATTTGACGCAGATTAACGCAGATTAAGAATTATTGTTTGATAACAAGATTAAATACTTCCGTAGATACGCATGGCATGCGTCTCCTGATAACATGTTCCATGAATAATAATGAGAAGAAAGCGTAACATTTGAGACGCATGCCATGCGTCTCTATCCCGCTTAGCGGGACTTAATAGAAAAAATGAGTTTAGTGAATCCATATTTAATTATAAAATTTACAAAAGTTTAATATACTACCTCAAAAACCGAAACTGCTGCATTTTCCTTGTCAAGAATATAAACACGATTACGGGTACAAGCAATATCAATCGGAGCTGTAATGGTTGGATGTACCAATCTGACTATCATTTGTCCGGAAGAGCTAAATACGAAAACCTGTGAAACAGCGGTATCACATATTAAGATATTTCCCTTCTCATCGATGTCCAATCCGGCGGGCTGCTGCAACATACCTTTACCTATCGTATGAAGATAATTTCCAAAGTAATCGTAGACAACAATTTCTTTTCTGCCTGCATCGGAGACATACAGTCTCTCCGAACCCTTTGCAGCGATTTTTACAGGGTTAATTAGCGGTTTGCCCTGAGAACCATACCCGCCAAAGCTGTGCTCAGGAATGCCAAAAGAGTTGATGCGCACCACCCGGCTGTTCTCTGAGTCAATAATAAATAGCTCACCTGTGTCAGAACGAACGGCTCCAACAGGAAACCGAAAGCGAAGTGATTCATTATTGATTGCAGTGCCGTCAGTAACGGAGACAAAATTCAAATTGCTGTCATAGTGCATGATCCTGTGATTGTTTTTATCGGCTACCAAAACATGTAATCCATCCCGAGCCCAAATAGCGGAAGGTTCATCGAATTGTGCGGTATTCCAGCCAAAACCCCCGACAAGTTTGATGAACTTTCCTTCATTTGAAAATTTTTGAATGCGGTTGTTTCCGGTATCTGCTATGAATATGTTGCCTTTGATATTGACAGATATACCCTGGGGCGAATTCATTTGACCCTGTTCAATCCCCTTTTGACCGAACATGCGTACAAAATGGTACTGCGGTCCCTGCCGCGAGTAGACATCAGGAGAACAATAAAGGAACAGAAAGAAAACGAAAGCGGATAACTGGAGTTGTTTTTTATATTTCATATTAATAATCCCGCTTAGCGGGACAAATACATTTGTATTTTACTATTGAACCCGTATAATACTAATTTCGTTCCATGTATTACTACAATAGAAGGTAATGTGTGAATATATTGGTAGAAAAATAAGAAGTATTTTTATCTCGCTAAGCGGGACAAAAATTTTGTTTATCCTGATTTTTTTGTAAATTATTTGTTTTAGTTTAACAAAAAAGCCAGATTATTTATCATGTTTATGTGGCACAATACACTTATAGCATATAATGTATAATAAAAAGTATTTGCTATATGATTTGACAGTGTAACGTTTTAAGACACGATCCGCAACCATTTGCAGCGATTTGTTAGGGTTTCTTTGGAAATAATTGTTCAGTAAGTTCTTTCAGTATTTCGGATTGTGTTTTTCCAACTTCTGGCGCTGTAAAATATCTTTTTTTTAGACTTCTACACCTTCCATCTAATCCAGGAAACAATGATTGCTCATTTATACCCATAAAATCCAAATCTCTAAGTGCTACTACCTTTTCCTTAACGCTCATTGTTATCTCTGCCAAGAACAATTTTTGCGATTCATCTTCAAGTTTTCTTATTTGATCACCCATGTCTTTTACATTAGTAATAGTAAACGCACAATCTTGTGGAATAATTCGAGGATTATGTCTTGCGACAGGTCTTATTACACTAATAAATGGCTCAGGTTGTAGAATATCCGTTGGTTGAGAAAAATTGTGTTTGTATAGTTCATAGTTGAAAATAAAAACTTTCACATAATCCGAAGTCGGACTTACTTCATCAACTTCTCGAAAAGCAAAATAGGCTCCAATATATGGAGAGAATGTCCAATCCAATAATGGTGTTGGAAAACCATGATGTTGAATCATAGAAAGGAATATTTCCAGATGATTTTTATTTAAAAAATCAAAATCTTCGTTTATTATGTCAGATATATAGTGATGAACATCAGGAAGAATTGAAGTTATATAATAATTAAGATCAATATCGGATTTGGGCGCCTCACGATGAAAAGTTGACACCAGATTCCACCTTTCATCAGAATGGCCACGATATAAAAACTTTATATTTGAATTAGCTATATCGGTAAAATAACTTTTATAGTTCTCCCATGTATATTTATTAATTCTCTTCAAATCAAGCATTCTTTGCTCCTTTAAAAAACGTAACCTTAAAATTACCTCACTAAATAGAAGATAATAAATACAATTGTAAATCAACAATGTTTTTTTCTATTGATTTTGATATTTTTTCTTTTTACATAGATACATGATTAATTCATAATCTTTCTTTCAACTAGAAATTGTCTCAGTAACTATTCAAATAAAGGATTTTACATGAAATCAATTAAAGAAAATTTGCCCGTAAAAGTATTTATTGTTTTTATTTGCTTTGTAATATTCTTTCAATTTCGAGTGCGCAGTTATGTATTAAAAGAATGGAAGATAGATGCTAATAATGTTACTAGTTTAGCGTTTGATGATAATTATATTTGGGCAGGAACCACAGAGGGAGTTGTCAAATGGGACAAAAATACAGGAAATTATACAAAATATACAATTGCTGATGGATTAACAGATAATTATGTTAGTCAAATAATTATAGATAAAGTTGGAAACATGTGGTTTTTGACAGGTGAGCCAGGTATAGCAGCATTGAATAAATTTGATGGTAATAAATTTACTACATATATCACTGATTATGAGTTTGAAAATAATTTTTTAATAAAATCATATAATTATTTGATAGCATTTGACATAGATCTTGATGGTACTATGTGGTTTTTTACTACAAGAGGAGAAGTGATTAAATTAGAAGGTACAAAATGGACTACTTATACTACTAGAGATTGGTTAGGAAGTAATTTTTTAATAAAAGTAGGCATGGATGTTGATACTGTATGGTTTGGGACTAATGGAGGTGTAAGTTCATTTGACGGAAAGAATTGGAAAACATATACAACTAACGATGGATTAGCAGATAATTATGTGCATGAAATTGAAATTGATGCTGATGGTACTATATGGTTTGGGACTGATAGAGGTGTAAGTTCATTTGATGGAAAGAATTGGACTACTTATACTACTAACGATGGGTTAACAGATAATTGTGTGCATGAAATTGAAATTGATGATGATGGTACTATGTGGTTTTTGACTATAGGCGGTGTAAGTTCATTTGACGGAAAAAAATGGACTACTTATAATGAAACAGATGGATTAATAAGTAATACAGTAAAAGAAATTATAATAGATTCTGATGGTAATAAATGGTTTTTGACTTATGAAGGTTTAAGTAAATTTGATGGTGTGAATTGGACTACTTATACTACTGAAATTGAGATAAGAAGTTTTTCTACTTCAAGAAGAATTTCAATTATAGTCCTTTTACTATTTTTATTATTGTTTTCAGGATTATTGGCAATTCCTGTATACGGAGGTGCAATTTATTTACCAAATTCATTAATAGCCGAATGGCAAGGTAAAGAAGGGATAAATTTTGGTGAATTACTATTACTTGGTATCAACGCACCTAAAAATAAACATATCATTGGATGTTTTATTACAACTTTAATTATTTTTGAAGGATTCCTGTATTTTGATGAAAAAATGATTGAAGTTTTAATTACTGTTGCATTTATAGGCTTTATTACATGGATAATTGGAATGGGGATAATTTCCAAGATTAAAATAAAATATTTTTGAAAAATATTTTATTAATTACCTGATTAATTCATAAACAGGAATTACCATTGCTTTAATATGTTGAAATTATTAGTTTAGTAGCGAAATACACACCCAAACCCCGAGTACTCGGGGGGGTGCCACCCTTTGTAACAAAGATTTGTTAATTATTCAATTTACTGCAACAAAAAAGCCGGAGTGGCGCTCCGGCTTATGTTAAAAATCGAATAATCTATACCTGCATGATTTCAGTTTCTTTGTTTTTTACGAGCTCATCGATTTTTGCAACTGCGTCATCTGTGATTTTTTGCGTTTCATCCTGTACTCTGTAGAGTTCATCTTCGCTTATCTGTTTATTCTTTTCCATATTTTTCATTTTGTCGTTAACGTCGCGGCGGATATTCCTCACGGCAATTTTACCTTCCTCACCGAATCTCCCCACGAGTTTCACCAGTTCTTTTCTGCGCTCCCCAGTCAACTGTGGTATATTCAGCCGAATAATACTGCCGTCATTTATTGGATTTAAACCCAAATCAGATTTTAAAATTGCTTTTTCAATGTTTTTAATAATGGTTTTATCCCACGGTTGTACGGTAAGCAACCGGACTTCAGGAGTACTGATACTTGCGACCTGGTTCAAAGGCATTTGCTGGTCATAACATTCAACTTTGATATTATCGAGCAGCGCTGTCGTTGCTTTGCCTGTTCTCACATGGGAAAAGTCTTTCTGGACGCTGGAAACTGCCTTATCCATTCTTTCCCGAGCCTCTTTCAAGCTCTCTTCAATCATGGTCAGGCTCTCTTATTAAGGTTCCTATTTTTTCGCCCTTAACAATTTTTACAAGGTTGCCGGGAAAAGTAAAGTTAAAAACTATCATCGGGATTTTATTGTCCATAGATAAGGTTGCTGCGGTGGGGTCTATTACTTTCAGACCCTTTTTCACGATATCGATGTATGACAATTCCTCGTATCGTACCGCATCTTTATATTTTTCGGGGTCTGCACTGTATACTCCGTCAACACGTGTACCTTTTAGTATGACTTCTGCTCCTATCTCGACAGCTCTGAGCGCTGCGGCGGTGTCGGTGGTAAAAATGGGGTGTCCTGTTCCACCGGCAAGAATAACAACACGTCCTTTTTCAAGGTGACGCACAGCCCTTCTGCGTATGAACGGCTCTGCAATTTTTTCTACATTGATTGCCGTGCACACACGGGTATTTACATCGAGACGTTCGAGGTGGTCTTGAAGAGCTATAGAATTAATAACCGTAGCAAGCATTCCCATATTATCGCCGGCAATACGGTTCATACCGGCTGATGCAGCGGAGAGACCGCGAAAAATATTTCCGCCGCCGAGAACAATCCCCATCCGGACACCTAATTCATGAACCTTTTTAATCTCTCCGGCGACAGACTCCATTGTTTGGGGATCAATTCCGTACTCCTGTTTACCTGCAAGAAGCTCCCCGCTAATCTTAAGGATTATACATTTATACCGAACAGGCGTCATATATTTGTCTTTTTAAGCGATTTTGACGCAGATTTTCGCTGATTTATTATGAAGAACGCAGATGATATTTTTTTGTTTTTTATCCCAAATATTTATCATAAAAAATCATAATAATCTGCGTCCTTCTGCGTCTTGTTTGTTTATGGAAGGCAAAGGGTTAAAATTACTCTTCCCCTAAACGAAATCTGGCAAAGCGAGCAATCCGGAGATTCTCGCCTAATTTCATTTGATAATCCCTGATGAGTTCTTTGACTGACTGGTTGGAATCTTTAATATAAACTTGTTCGAGCAAGCAAACTTCTTTGTAGTATTTTTCCAATTTGCCCTGGGCAATTTTTTCTACAATATGTTCGGGTTTTTTTTCGTTGCGGGCTTGCGTCCGGTAAATTTCCAGTTCGTGTTCGATATCTTCTTTGCCAAGGTCTCCCATTTGAATTACCTGGGGATTTGAAGCGGCGACCTGCATAGCAAGTTCTTTTGCAAGGGTTATAAAATCCTCTGTTTTTGCCACAAAATCGGTTTCACAATTAAGTTCCAGCATAACGCCCAACCTGCTTCCCGGATGTATATACGCCTCAATAACGCCTTCTTTTGCAGTTTTACTTGCGCGCTTCTCTGCCTTAGCATGCCCCTTAGTCCGCAGGATATCAATTGCCTTTTCGATGTCACCCTCAGCCTCGACTAATGCATTCTTGCAGTCCATCATCCCCACACCCGTCTTATCACGAAGCTGTTTTACTAAAGAAGCGTTTATTTCCATCGCTGCCATCTCTCCTTAACAATTTAAGCCATCTCAGTCGTTGTCTCTACCGGAGCAGCTTCCTTGACCGAAACCTCTATGATTGCATCACTTATTACTCGTGTTATTATTTCAATTGATTTATAAGAATCATCATTTCCCGGAATCGGATAGGTTATTTCATCCGGATCACAGTTTGTGTCGAGGATCGCAAATATGGGAATATCAAGTTTAACGGCTTCTTTTACTGCAATAATGTCTTTATTAACATCGGCAACAAAAATTGCCCCCGGCAGCTTATTCATATCGGTTATGCCGCTCAGCACTTTAAGCATTTTCTCTTTCCGTTTTTCTATATAAAGAATTTCCTTTTTTGTTAATTCATCATAGGTGCCGTCGAGCTCTTTTTTCTCAAGATTGTGGAGGTGGCGCACATTTTTTTTAATGGTGCTAAAATTTGTTAGTGTTCCACCCAACCACCGCTCATTTATATAGAATTGACCGCATCGCAGTGCATGGAATTTAATAATTTCTTTTGCCTGTTTTTTGGTTCCAACAAAAAGTATTTTTTCTCTTTTTTTTACAATTTTTTGAATTGCTTCACAAGCTTCATCCATACAATGCTGGGTTCTCTTTAAATCGATAATGTAAATGCCATTTCGCTCCATGAAGATGTATTCCTGCATTTTAGGATTCCATCGTCGAGTTAAGTGTCCAAAATGTACACCTGCATTCAGCAAATCATCAATCTTAACTCGGTTCATAACTTAGAGCATCCTTCCCAATCCCGCTTAGCGGGATTACCGTTTTGAAAATTGAAAGCGTTTACGTGCGCCTTTTTGACCGTACTTTTTCCGTTCAACAATACGGGCATCGCGGGTTAAAAATTTACCCTTTCTCAGTTTAAAACGAAACTCTTCGTCAATTTGAGCAAGTGCCCTCGAAATGCCTAATAGAAGAGCCCCAGCTTGACCGGACAACCCCCCACCATGAACAATAGCAATAACGTCATAATTATCTGACTGGTCAAGAAATTCGATAGGTGTAAGGATGAGATTTTTCAATGTTTCACGCTTAAAATAATCTATAAGCGTTTTCTTATTAACCGTGATCTCGCCCTTTCCGGGCATCAACCTGACACGCGCTACAGCCCTCTTGCGACGACCTGTTGCACTATATACTTCCATTTAATAAAACCATTAATTTATGCTTCAAATTTCAGGATTTCCGTCTGCTGTGCCTCATGCGGATGTGAAGCTCCTGCATATATCTTTAACTTTTTGAGCACTTTTCGCCCAAGAATATTTTTAGGAAGCATCTTCCGCACGGCATCATGAATTATAAATTCCGGCTTTTTTGCCCGCATTTGTTTCAGCGTAATCGTTTTAAGGTGACCTACGTAACCGGTATGTTTATAATACACCTTCTTGTCTTCTTTATTACCCGTAACACGGACTTTGTCAGCATTAATTACAATAACGTAATCGCCAACGTCCCGATTTGGTGAAAATACCGGTTTATGTTTGCCCCGCAGAATAGCAGCTATTCGACTGCTCATACGTCCAAGTATTTGATTCTCAGCATCGATAACAAACCACTTGCGGTCGTTGTATGTTCCTTTTATTGTAAATGTCTTCATTTATCGGTCTTATTTTTTATAAAACTTAAATGTACTAATAATATAATCTATTGTCAATATTTTTCATAATGAATCATTTATCTCTCATCCAGATGCGCTGTTTGCCGACTACACCCATAACCCTGCCGCGAAGCGTCCTGTCGAGAAAACATGAATTAACCCCTTTGGAATGAAATTCTTCACTTTTCACACTAAAGGTAATATCCGGATTGAGTATGCATAATTCTGCAACAGCACCCTGTCTGATTTCAGGTAAAGGCAGATGCACAATCTTTCGCGGATTAATTGCACATAAATCTACTAAAGATTTTATACCGTCAAAATTATGCTTATCGACCAATTCCGTAAAATATACCCCGACAGCGGTTTCCAAGCCTGTCACGCCGAATGCCGCTTTATCAAATTCCTTTTCTTTGTCATCTATTACATGCGGCGCATGGTCAGTTGCAATGGCGTCAATGGTTCCATCTTTAAGACCTTTAATAATAGCTTCAATATCCTTTTCGCTTCGAAGGGGCGGATTCATCTTAAAGTTCGGATCAAACGATTCAATTACTTTATCGGTCAAACTAAAATGATGCGGCGTTGCTTCCGCAGATATATTAAGACCTTTATCTTTGGCTTTCCGCACCATTTCGACAGCATTTGCACTGCTGATATGCTGGATATGGAGCTGACCTCCCACGTATTCCAAAAGCTGAATGTCCCTTGATACAATTATATCCTCAGCAATGGTCGGCATTCCCCCAAGCCCAAGTTTTGTTGAATAAAATCCCTCATTCATGGATGCGCCTTCGGTCAACCACATGTCCTGGGCGTGTTCGATGACGGGAATATTGAACATAATAGAATATTCTAATGCACGCCGCATCATTCCGCTGTTACTAACAGGATAACCATCATCCGTAATTCCGACAATACCGGCTTTAACCATAAATCCGATTTCAGCAAGCTCTTTGCTTTGAGAACCTTTACTGACAGCCCCAATTGGGTACACTTCAACGAGATTATTACTTGCTTTGTCTTTAATAAACTGCACCACTTCCTGGTTATCAATTACCGGATTTGTATTCGGCATACAACAAACGGCAGTAAAGCCACCTGCAGCGGCGGCGGCACATCCGGTTGCAATCGTTTCCCGTTCCTCATATCCCGGTTCACGTAAATGAACGTGAATATCAATTAATCCGGGCAAGACGGTACATCCGGTTATATCAATATTTTCAGCATTTTCGGGAGGTGAATCCCGAAGCTTCGGGATACCGATTGTGTCGATAATACCGTCTTTTAACAGGATATCTGCCCGAAATGATGTCTTTTTACCAGTATCCCAAACATGCCCGTTTTTAAGGAGCACGTATCCTTGTATCTTTTTGTCTATGAATTGTTTAGGCATACAGAGCAACTCATTTTTCTTGTTCCCGTCCGCTGAGGAGGTACAAAACAGCCATCCTCACTGCGACACCGTTTGTTACCTGGTCAAGAATTATGGAATATTTACCATCAGCAACATCGCTGTCAAGTTCTATGCCGCGATTAATAGGACCGGGATGCATTATTATCCATTCTTTATCAAATTTTTCCAATCGTTCCCGCGTAATGCCAAATTGGTCACGGTATTCCCGCAAGGTGGGAAACAACCCGCCACTCTGCCGTTCGAGTTGAATGCGTAAAACATTCAGAACATCCGCAAATGCTAACGCTTGTTCAAGGTCATAAAAAACCCTGACACCTAATTGTTCAATATCTTTTGGTATCAGGGTAGGTGGACCACAAATGGCAACATCCGCTCCAAGGCGGGTAAGCCCATAAATATTGGATATTGCCACTCTGCTGTGGGAAATATCTCCCACGATACATACCCGCATATCTTTGATGTCGCCGATTTTTTTTCTCAAGGTATACATATCCAGCAAGGCTTGTGTCGGATGCTCATGCGCTCCATCACCGGCATTAATAATGGATGAATCGAGAATCCTGGATAGAAAGTGCGGTACACCGGGCGATGTATGACGAACAACCACCATATCAATCTTCATGGCTTCGATATTTCTTACCGTATCCTTAAGGGATTCACCTTTGGAGAGGCTGCTGTTACTCGCTGAAAAATTTACCGTATCGGCAGAGAGCCTCTTTTCCGCCAGCTCAAACGATATGCGGGTTCTCGTTGATGATTCGAAAAAGAGATTTACGACGGTTACCCCGGTAAGTATTGGGACTTTTTTGATAGGGCGCTCAAGTACTTCACGAAAAAAGTCGGCTGTGTTCAATATATGAGTAATTTCTTCTCTTGTATAATCCTCTAAACCGAGAAGGTGTTTGCGTGAAAAAGAAATTTGCTTTTTTTTCATACGCTTATATATTAGGTTTTTTCATTCATCCTGGATAATTTCTACTAAAAAAACACCGTCTTCGCCATCTTCTTCTTCAACACGGACTTGAATTTCTTCCTTCTGGAGTGTTTTAAAGATTTTTCCTGTAACATTGGGTTGAATCGGCAGCTCTCGATGCCCCCTGTCTACTAATACTATAAGCTGAATGCGTGCGGGTCTTCCAAAATCCATGAGAGCATCCAATGCCGCTCTGACAGTTCTGCCGGTAAATAATACGTCATCAACAAGCACAACATTTTTTTCATCGATTGAGAATGGAATATCCGTCACCTGAACATTCGGCTGTTTCAATCTGATGCGAAAGTCATCCCTGTAAAACGTAACGTCTAAAAAGCCCAGCGCCGATTGGATTCCGCGGGCACTAAAAATTATTTCAGATATCCGGCGTGCAAGATGTGCTCCCCGGGTTCGCATACCGATTATAACCATGTTAGAAATATCCGGATTTTTGTCGAGTATCTGCTTTGCCATCCGCGCAATTGTCTCTTCGAGACCCGGCTTATCTAACAGTTGAGATTTTATTTTTGTTTTCATGGTATGAAAATCACCGGCACGTTTAGTGTATTATTTATACCTCTATTACAGGTTGTTAAATTATGATAAATTTTTTTACTTTTCTGTTGCGCAAAAATCAAGAATCGCATAGATGATACACTGTGCGGGTGATGATGGACTTGAATCTCCAGCCTCTGGTATATAAAACCAGCAAAGCAAAAATACGATAAGTCTTCTAATTTATTACGAATCAATCAATTAGAGTATGGATGACGCAAATTTTTATGAAAATTTTAAAATTTTACAAAAATAAGGATGTTTTAAAACAAAATCAATTTAAAAATTGCCGAGTCTTACTTTTTTTATTATCCTTCATTTTTCCCGAATGACCGATTTACTCGCTGGAGAAAGTGTTCTTTGGCGTAGCCACCACTTCGTGGCACGTAGCGACCCCGAGCACTCGTGGCACCTTCGCCCTTATCTTTTTACAATTATCTGCGTGCCTTCAGAATGATTTGCAATCCCAAGTAACGTTATTAAATCATTTTTCTCTTTCTTGTTTAGTATGGGTATACACAGATTCGTTGAATATGTCCACTTCACTACACTTACTATTATTTTCCCTCCCTTGATGGGAGGGATTTAAGGGAGGGTGATATTGTGATATTATACCCCCACCCTAACCCTCCCCCATAAAGGGGGAGGTCTCAGCTATTATTGTCCGGCATTTTGAGGTCTTTTAACATGTCAACGATATTCTTCAAGCCCCCAAAAAACACAATAACGACAAGGATTGAATACGTGGAAAAAGTGAAAATCAAAACAAGCTTCCATAAAAATTCCCAGTTCATTTGCCTGCCTCCTCTGGCTGTTGTTTATCCGGAAAAAGGTAAGAACCAACAACCATTCCCAGAAATGCTATAATAAAAGTCATAAGGGCGATAAATTTATCAGTCAGATACCAGGAAACATTATCACCTTGCGTCCAGGGTCCTATCCCTAAAATTGCAAGCAGACCTGCAAACAAAGCAATCATGGCGCCGGTTGTACTGGCTTTTTTCCAGTACAATCCAGCTACAATAACCGTGAATGCTCCAGCTAAGTAAATAGTCCCGGTAACTGCCATATAATTCCATAGCGACACCGGAGCTTCAAACCATAGCCCCCAGATAAGTAAGAAAAGACCTATACTTACGATACATATCCTTGTAATTAAAAGGCGCATCTTGTCCGATAAAATGCCCTTTTTCAACGGGGCTACTATGTCCTGCGTAATAACGGAACTCCAGCTTAATAAATAGCTGTCATGGGTTGACATAAATGCGGCAAACATTCCGGCGCATAAAAGCCCTAAAAATCCGCTCGGAATCACCATGCCTATAAAAATAGGCATGCCGAATTGAGAACTTATTGCGTCAGTTCCCTGGAACGCAGCTAAAAATTGCGGCATCTGTGAAACAAAAACGAAGGCGGCTATTCCCCAGAACATCGGGATAACCCTGCGTGCCATGTACGAGATGGAACTCCATGCATAGAGCTGCTTTGCGACTTTCGGGGATTTTGCCGATAATGCGCGGAGTGTGCCCGACTGCCACAAAGCGCCGGCAGACAAACTCAACACTACCATAAAAATAACGTAAATCGGTCCTAATTCGGAGCCTTCTGCAAGCGGGTTAAACCAGGAATCAGCGTCTATGGTAAGTGGTATGTCAAAAAGATTTCCCCAACCGATCGTATCGATTATAAAATAGGAGCCGATGAGCATTCCAATAGATAATACAATGAATTGTATGAAATCATTAATAACAACCGATACCATCCCGCCTAATACCGTATAAACCAGTACCATGATCAGCATGACCGACATAAAAAGCTCCGCCGCTTCATTGCCGTATCCGGTTACTCCCATCATGAAGCGTGCGCCTGCCTGAAGAAAAAGTCCCATATTAAGGATGCCGCCCAGAGCCAATATGGTACCACCGACAATACGAGTCTTTCTTCCGAATCGTTTTTCATAAAATTCCGGAATTGTCATTACCCTCAATTGTCGCAATTTATATACAATAAATCCGGTCAAACCAATTGCAAGAATACAGGAAAATTCGATGATCGCGATATGAAACGCCGAAAACCCGTGCAGGAATCCCATCTCCGCATTATACATCACGGTAACAAGACCTAATTCAGTTCCGGTCATCGTAGCGATTGCAATGAACAGTCGTAAAGAACGACCGGCAACAATGAAATCACTCATTTGTTTAATATATTTTCTAACAAGAATACCAATAACTACGGGAATACAAATGTAAACCAAAACAATGATCCAGTCAATTGTACCGAAGTTCGTGTAAAAAACATCCATAGGTCACCTTACTTATCTGTAGCGGTTATTTTTTTACAGGCAGTAATTTCAATAACAAACATCATGTAAGAAAAGTGTGTTGGTGATAACACCAACACACAACAAACTGGTTTACCTTCTTTATCTATAATAGTTATTTTTTTGCAGGCAGCTATTCCAATAACAAGCATCGTGTGAGAAAAGTGTGTTGGTGATAACACCAACACACAACAAACTGGTTTACCTTCTTTATCTATAATAGTTATTTTTTTGCAGGCAGTAATTTCAATAACAAACATCATGTAAGAAAAGTGTGTTGGTGATAACACCAACACACAACTATAGGCTTTCGCTGTCTCCCGAGTACTCGGGATTCACCTTCGACTTCTTATACCTTTTTGTATATATCAAAGCTGACGAGGTGAATCCCGCTAAGCGGGGCTGATAATAAAAGATGTAATTGATTTTTCGTTGTAAATCTTTCTAAAATAAAAGCGAGATTGCTTCGTCATTGCATTCCTCGCAAAGACAATACATTCTCTATTAGTACAATCACTCATCGAAAAGAGAATACATTCTCTATTATTACAATCACTCATCGAAAAAACAATGCACTTTCTATTGGTAAATCATTACTCGCAAAGACAATGCATTTTCTATTGTTACAATCATGTTTAACTAACCCGGAAAATTCTCTCGCAAAGGAGCAAAGGACGCAAAGAAAAACTTATTTAATTGTTATTACACAAGATAGATAGATGTTAGCATTTTGGGAACATTAAAACTTTGTTATTTTGGCAAATTGTCTATAATGTATTGTTTTTATGTAATATACTGCTTGCTCATCATAAATTTATGAATAATCCAGGCTAAATAATGGTTGATTTTTGATTACTATTGTTTCCTTGTCCATTCTAATACAGCCAACACGGGGCGATGGTCGGAAGCAACCATCTCATCGACGATTGTAACTTCGACAACACGCCACGGATTGTGAGAGCGCACAAGAACGTAATCGATCCTTGATCTCGGCGCTGTTGCATCGATCCATCTCTCTGAGAGAAGGACGTTCATTGGGTCGCTGTCTTTTCTCGCATTCAGATCGCCGGCGAGGATGACAGGGGGACCTTCTTCTGCCGTAAAAAGCCTGTTGATTTGCTGTGTTTGTTCTGTGCGCGTAGCATTACTTTGGTGACACAAGTGTGTTCCGACGAAAATGAATTCAGGCAGTCCGTTATCGGGTTTAACCCTCGCAGCCAGCGCCGTGCGGGGCTCCTGACCCGGTCGAAAGGGCAAATGGTGAGCTTTGACTTCATCTATTGGAAATCGCGATAGCAGCGCTTCACCGTATTCTCCACCCTGGAAGTACATCGCATTTCCGAACGCCGAGTTCATACCCGTTAGCTTGCCGAGGAGAGCCGCCTGATCAACACCGCTTGAACGGCGTGTCTTGCGATCGACTTCCTGTAAGGCAACGACGTCGGGCTTGAGGTCAGTAATCACCTTGGCAAGGCGTTCATAATCGAACTTCCCGTCTCTCCCTTCGCCATGGTGAATATTATAAGTCAGCACACGTAGCTGCGGTTGATTATCAGATACTTGCGCAAGCGAAGCACTTGCCGCAGCAACCATCAAAATAATACATAACGCTACTGGTTTCACAAGCCGGTTTACAAAGATTCTCAAATCCATAATGATATTCCCTTTAACCACAAAGAACGCAAAGAACGCAGAGAATTATTATATTCTCTTTGCGGTCTTTGCGCAATCTTTGCTTACTTTGCGGTTAATTTTACACACTTTGTTTTTATTTAACAATAAAAATCTCAAAACTTAATTTACTTTTTTGAAAGGACAGAAAATGAATCCACAAGTTCACCATCACTTCGTGTTACAGTCAAATTTAGTTGTATTATTGAAACGTCGACCCTTGCAATCATATCTCTTCCTAATATCAAAATGGGATACTTATTTTTTTCTTCATTTGGTTCAACACGTGAAAAACGGTGCTTATGACCGCAGAGCAAAATATCAATACCTGCTTCATTTAATATTGGACCCCAGATCCTGCCAATATATTGCTCCCCATGCCCTCTGCTGTCTTCATCAGGCGGCATATGAACTAATACGACCTTAAACAATGCTTCTTTAAAAGATTCGCTTTGTATATCTTCCTCCAGCCATTCCGCCTGTTCATCACGATAGCGGTCAAAATCAACAAGACCGGCATATACCGAGTGTGAATCGTGTTTATCTTCGCCGGAGTCCAGTATAATAAAGTGTACAGGTCCATGATTAAAAGAATAATAAAATCGACCGCTGGAGTGTGGAAAATAGTCCATTAAGTTCCGAGCAAAATTCCCCCTTGTCTCATGGTTCCCCCTGAGATAGATAAATGGAATTTCTTTTGCAAACCGCTCCACGCTCACATCAAGAAATCCCTCAAAAATCTGCTTTTCATCTTCAAACCAATCCAAGAAATCTCCGGTATAGAACATCATATCAACACCGTCCCATGAAAATGTCCGCAGCAAATTATCCAGCCTCGCTGAACCTTCATGCACATCGGTAACAACACCAAACGAAAATGCCGTTTCTTCCGTATTCAGGGTTTCAAATTGATATACATTGCTTGCGATGCTGCCCCCGTAAGTAACTTCGTATGGTTTGAATTGCACTATCTCCTTCGAGAAGAGACGGTATCTATATTCTTGTCCGGGAGTTAATCCATCGATACGTATATTATGCATATTTGTATACGCATCTATCAATCCGTGACGGCTGCTAACAGCCGTCTGTACTACGCTTCCATACGTAGGGAAACTCCGTAAATTTTCACCTGTCCCGTATTCAACCCATGAAACAGATTTTTTATTGGTGAACCAAACGACCGTTATGGAATTTTCGCCCGGATCCAGTAAATAAGGACCATGGGTAATAACTAACGTGTCCTGCCCAATGGCATATTTATCCGATACTAATAAAAAACTGATAATAATCAGTAATATAAGTATTTGCCGGTTATGTTTCATGTTATCTCCATATAATTTATTATTGCGTATAATATAAAGATTTCTGTCAGTTTGTGAAGTAGCAGGTCGCTGACTGCATGGCTAAAACAAGTCCGCTTGCATTATTTTATTATTGGTAAGTATAAGTTAATTACTCAATTTGCAGATCCTATGCGGTAACATAGAAACAATTTAATTGCTTAACTGAACTTTTGTAAATTTTGTAATCATGGTGAATCGATTTAATAAATCCCCCCTAAAAACAGGGGATTCAGGCATTTACACTTCCCCCTTTATTAAAGGGGGATTGAAGAGGATTTACACTTCCCCCTTTGTTAAAGGGGGATTGAGGGGGATTTTTTGATTTAGGGGCGAATTTTAAAATCCCCCCTAACCCCCCTTTACAAAAGGGGGGAATTATTAATATGTTTCACATAGCTGACATGGAATGGGTACGT
>Ga0114930_10001462_pt1 | contig 22484 bp, 15 predicted proteins | sample AnhtaG_FD_87300 | JGI IMG/M metagenome (GOLD analysis project Ga0114930, IMG submission 87300) | Deep subsurface microbial communities from Anholt, Denmark to uncover new lineages of life (NeLLi) - Anholt_01485 metaG | ecosystem: Environmental > Aquatic > Marine > Oceanic > Sediment | place... | reverse complement strand
AGGGGTGGCTCGAGATCGAGATCGACGGCGTGCGCAAGAAGATCGGCATCACGCGCGCCCATATCGAAGAGGACACCGCGCGCAACGTGCACACCCTGGGCGGGGGCGACAGCGGCGTGGATTTCAACCGGTCCGGGGTGCCCCTGCTCGAGATCGTGTCGGAGCCCGACCTGCGCAGCGGCGACGGGGCGCACGCCTACCTGACGGCCCTCAAGCAAATCCTCGAGTACCTGGGCGTGAGCGACTGCAACATGGAGGAGGGCTCGTTGCGCGCCGAGCCGAACGTCAGCATCCGCCCCGCAGGCCAAACCGAACTCGGCACGAAGACCGAGGTCAAGAACGTGGCCTCCTTCAGCGGCGCGCAGAAGTCCATCGAGTTCGAGGTCGCCCGCCAGCGCCAAGTCCTGGAATCGGGCGGCCGGGTCGTCCAGGAGACGCGCGGGTGGGACGCCGACCGCGGGATCACCGTGTCGCAACGCTCGAAGGAATCGGCCCACGACTATCGCTACTTCCCGGAGCCGGACCTGGCGGCGCTGGCGGTGGACGAGGCGTGGGTGGACCGGATTCGGCGCGCCATGCCCGAACTGCCGCAGGCGCGCTTTGCGCGGTTCCAGGAGCAGTATGGGTTGAATGACTTCGATGCGGGCAACCTGACGGCGTCGCGCGCCGCGGCCGATTACTTCGAGAAGGCCGTGGCCGCGGGCGCGCCGGCCAAACAGACCGCCAATTGGATGATGGGCGACCTGCAAGCGCTGCTTAGCGAGGCCAGGCGCCGGATCGAGGACTGCAAGATCGGCCCGGGACAGCTCGCCGCGATGATCGCCCTCATCGAGGACGGCACCATCAGCGGCAAGATCGCTAAGGAGCTGCTGCCGGAGATGTTGGCCACGGGCGAAGACCCCAAGGCGCTAGTGGAAAAGAAAGGCCTGGTGCAGATTAGCGACGCGGGTGAACTGGAGGCGGTCGTGGACCAGGTGATGGCGGACAACCCCGGGCCGGTCAACGACTACCGAAGCGGCAAGAAGAAGAGCTTCGGGTTCCTCATGGGCCAGGCCATGAAGGCGACTAAGGGCAAAGGGAACCCCAAGCTGGTCTCGGAGATACTCAAAGGGAAACTCGAGTAGTCGGCGCAACACAGGACTCAGGAGGGGCACACGCAGGATTTCGGATGCCGAAGTTGAGGAAGAAGGGCGACGATCCGCAGCCGGCGTTTCTGCCTAACACGTTGCGAATCGGCGCGTTGTGCGCCAAACGCAAAGCCAAAGACGTCCGCGCCTATGACGTGCGCGGCCTGACCGTGGTGGCCGATTCCCTCGTGCTGTGCACCGCCTCCAGCGAGCCGCACTTCAAGGCCGTGTATAATGAAGTCAGGGAAGGCATGAAGGAGGTCGGCGTCGCGCCGCTCCGCTCCGAAGGCACCACCAAGGGTGCTTGGCTGGTCATTGATTATGGCGACATCGTGTTCCACCTTTTCCGCGAGGAGGCCCGAGAGTTCTACGACTTGGACGGCCTGTGGGCCGATGCCCCCGTCGTCGACCTCGACTTGGGCTAGGCGGCCCCGCGCCCAGCGACGGCCGCAGCGGCGCGCGCCTTGGGACGGCCAAGGCGTTCAATACAGACATCAGGTTGTAGTAGGGAATCGGAACGCATGAGCCAGCGACCTCAGACCCCGGACCGTCCCAAGCTCTACCGTTTCAAGCTGGACCGGATACTCGGCAAAGGCGGCACGGGCGTCGTCTACCGCGGAATCGACCCCGACAGCGGGACCGTCGTGGCGCTCAAGCTATTCTATGCCTCCTTCTTCCGGAACCGTCTTCATCTCCGGGATTTCGTGCGCAGCGTGACGAAGTTCCGCAAGTTCTCTCATCAGAACGTGGCGCGGGTTTTCGATTTCATCCAGGGCGATGAAGGGGAGTGCCTGGTTCTCGAATACGTGGACGGGCCGGACCTGAAGTGGTACCTCGATAATCGCCCGTGGAACCTGCAGGAGCGCTTGGTCATCTGCGCCCAAGTCTGCAACGGGCTGCAGTATCTCCACGAGCAAGACACGACCCACCACGACCTCAAACCGTCCAATATCCTGTTCACGCGCAAGGGCGTCGTGAAGCTCGTGGACTACTCGCTGTGCGGCAACAGCTTCATCCTGTCGCTATTCGATTCCAATCTGCACGAGCAGGTCACCCCGATGTACATCGGCCCCGAGCTCATCCGCGGCGGCAAAGCCACCCCTCAAAGCGACATCTACTCCCTGGGCGTCACCTTCTACCGGATGTTCGCGGAGCGCATCCCGTTCCCGGTCGACAACCTGCAGCAACTATACAGCTGCCACCTGCACGTCGTCCCCGACAACCCCGCCGTCGTGAATCCCAAGTGCCCGCCCCTTCTAGGCGACCTCGTCCTCCGAATGCTGGACAAAGACCCGGAGAAACGCTTCACGGATTGTGACCAGCTTCGTATCGCCCTCGCCGATATCGGTCGCCCAAGAATCTAGGGATTTTCGATTTCCGATTTTCGATTCTCGATTGGGGACGTGGGACGCCGCATGGATTTGGAAGGATGATCCGGGACTTCGTCCTTAGATCACACGAGGGCAAGCGCGCCATGGTCCGCGAGGAATGGGCCGACGATATCGCGGCGGCCCTGCTCGAGGGGCGCGGCTGCGAGCCGGCCGGGCTCGGGGGCCGGGGGGCGTTGTTGCGCTTCTCGTACGGCGGCGGCACGGGCCTGATCCGCAGGTACCTGCGGGGCGGCGTGGTTCGGTGGGTCCTGCGGGACGCCTACGTGCTGCACAACCGCCCGTTGCGTGAGCTTCGGCTGCACGTCGGGCTCTACGACGAGGGTCTGGCGGTCCCCGTGCCTTTGGGGGCGGTCTGGCAGCGGCGCGGGCTGTGCTTCAGGGGCGCCATTGCCACCGGGGAGGTCGATGCCGTCGATCTCCTCGCCTACCTCGAGGGGCACGGCGCGGGCGACGGGGCCGTGCTGCGCGAGTGCGGGCGCCTCATCCGCCGTATCCATGATGGGGGCGTGTTTCACGGCGACTTGCAGGTGGGCAATATCCTGGTGGGGGCCGAGGGCCCGTATCTCATTGATTTCGACAAAGCCACGCGGCGGGCCGCCCTGGATCGTGTGAAACGCGCACAAAACCTGTTCCGCCTGCGCCGATCGCTCGAGAAGAACGGGCTCACATCCGACTGCTTTCGCCTGATATGCGAGGGCTACGGCGACCAGTCCCTGCCGGATTGGGTGGGCCGTGTCTATCGGGTCAAGGGTAGGCTGGCGGACTTGGCCCCGAGGTGATCGACTTCGCATGGCGCCGCTGACTACATACGACGATATGCGGACCGAGCGCCGCGGCGCGCTCACCGTCCACCTTCGCGACGACGTGCCGGTCGATGCGGTCCTCGAGGCCTTGCGCGCCCCGGGCCAGATACTCAAGGTCTCGCCAAAGACCGTGACCAAGAGAGTGGGGGAGTGGGTGGTCAAGCAGAGCCGCTTCCAGGCCGGCCTGGGCCCGCTCAAACACACGCTTTGCCGGAACCGGTATCGCGCCGGCTGGCGGGCCGCCAATCGCCTCGAGCGGCGCGGCGTGGGCGTGCCGCGTCCCGTGGCCTACGTCGAGAAGGGACGCCTGGGCATCATCGTCGGCAACGCCGTGGTCAGCGAGTTCTTGGACGGCTTCCGCAACGTCGAGCAACACGCCGCCGAGCTGGCCGCGAACCGTGCTTCCGAGGAGACCATCGGCGCGTTCCTGGACGGCCTGGCGGGGGCCGTCAACGAACTTACTGCCGCCGACGCCTTTCACACGGACCTGTCCGGCAAGAACGTCTTCACCCAGGACGGCGCCGCGTTCTACTTCATCGACCTCGACGGCGTTGTGCTGGACCGGCCCTACACCGAGCAGCGTCGCATGAAAAACCACGTCCAACTCTACGACTCCTTCTGCGACCTGTTCGACGACGGCCTGCTCGGGCCGTTCCTGGCCCGGATGCTGCCCGGGGGGCAGCCGATCACCGAGTGGCTGGCGGCCGTGCGCGCCGCGCAGCGCGTCCGCCGGGCGCGTACCGTGGCCAAATGGAAGAAGCAATGTAAGCTGGACTCGACACCCAACGAAGGAGGACCCTCGTGAAGGCCGCTCATGCCGTCGTCTTGCTCGCAGCCGTCTCAGGCTTTGTGATGAATCCGTTGCCGGCCGGCGCAAAGGCCGAGGAGTACCCCATGGACCAGTACAACGTTGTTTGGGACACGCCGAGCAGGGATTCCTCCGGGTCCATGCCTCTGGGCAACGGGGACGTGGGCGTGAACGCGTGGGTCGAGGAGAACGGCGACCTGCTGTTCTACGTGTCGAAGACTGACGCCTGGTCTGAGAACGCGCGGCTGCTCAAGCTCGGGCGCGTGCGCCTTGCATTGTCGCCAAGTCTTTTTGTCGAGGGCGCGCGTTTCAAGCAGACGCTGGACCTGCGCCACGGGTGCATCGATATCGAGGGGTCGGGTGCGACCCTCAAGCTGTGGGTCGACGCCAACGCGCCCGTTGTGCGCATCGAGGTCGAGACGCCGCGGCCTGCCGAGGCGACGGTCGCGCTCGAGCGCTGGCGCACCGAGGCGCGCGCGCTCACTGGCGACGAGCGGTTCAGCGCCTACGGACTCATGAAGTCGCCCGACCCCGTGGTCGTCTCTCCGGACGCCGTCCTATCCGGCGAGACCGACCGGATCGTGTGGTATCACCGCAACGAGCGGTCGATCTGGGGCCAGACGCTTCGGCACCAGGGCATGGAAGCATGGATTGCTGAAGCCGCCGACCCGCTCGAGCACCGGACCTTCGGCGGGCTGATCGAAGGGGATGGGCTGGCCGGCTCGGATGCCGCAACGCTGAAGTCCAAGGAACCCGCGAAACGCTTCCGGGTGGCCGTCCACTGCCTGACGGCCCAAACCGAGACGCCCGGCCAGTGGCGTGACCAGTTGGCGGACCTGTCGGCCGAAACGAGGCGCGTGGATTGGGGTGAGGCCTACGAGGCGCACTGCGCCTGGTGGCGCGGCTTCTGGGATCGCAGTTGGATCCACGTCACGGGCGCGCCCGACGCGGAGGCGGTGTCGCGCGGCTATGCGTTGCAGCGTTTCATCACGGCCTGCGCCGGCCGCGGCGCGCATCCGATCAAGTTCAACGGCTCGATCTTCACGGTCGACTCGCGCGAGCCCGGCAAGCCCTTCGACGCCGACTACCGCAACTGGGGCGGGCCGTATTGGTTCCAGAACACCCGGCTCGTTTACTGGCCCATGCCGGCGGCCGGCGACTTCGACTTGATGCGTCCGCTGTTCCGCATGTTCCGCGACGCCCTGCCCTTTGCCCAGGCCCGCGCCAAAGTCTACTTCGGCCACGACGGCGCCTTCTTCCCGGAGACGATATACTTCTGGGGCGCGTACGCCATGGACAATTACGGCTGGGAACGCTCGGGCAAGCCCGCCTCGCACGTGGACAACACCTACATCCGCCACTACTTCTCGAACGCCCTCGAGTTGCTCGCGTTGATGTTGGACTACTACGCCTTCACTCGGGAGACTGACTTCGCGCGAGCGACGCTCGTGCCCATGGCCGATGCCGTTCTCACGTTCTATGACCGCCACTACGCGCGCGACGATGCGGGCCACATCCGCTTCGAACCCGCCCAAAGCCTCGAGACCTGGCACCAGGCCGTCAACCCCTTGCCGGAGATCGCCGGACTGCGCTTCGTCATCGATGGGCTGTGCGCACTGTCCGGGGATATCGTTGACGAAGGGCGGCGCGCGGGCTGGCAGCGCCTGCGCGCCGAGCTCCCGCCTATGCCCACGCGTGACGTGGCGGGTGAGCGCGTCCTGGCGCCCGCGGCGGAACTCATCGGGGGCAAATCGAACTCGGAGAACCCTGAACTCTATGCCGTGTTTCCCTACCGCGTGTACGGCGTGGGCAAGCCCGACATCGAGTTGGCCCGCCGCACCTTCGATCATCGCGAAGTGAAGGGCCACAATGGGTGGCGCCAGGACGATACGCAGGCCGCGTTTCTCGGGCTGGCGGCCACGGCACGCGAGTACGTGGCCAAGCGCTTCGCCGAGAAACATCCCGGCAGCCGCTTTCCCGCGTTTTGGGGTCCCAACTTCGACTGGATTCCCGACCAGGACCACGGCGGCAACGGCCTCAAGGCCCTCCAGACGATGCTGGTGCAGGCCGACGGCCGGACGATCCGGCTGTTTCCCGCCTGGCCCAAGGCCTGGGACATCGACTTCAAACTCCACGCCCCTTTCAAGACCACCATCCGCGGCACGATGCGCGACGGCCAGCTCCTTACGCTCGAGGTCGATCCCCCAGAAAGACGGCAAGACGTGACCCTACTGTCACCGCAAGGCGATTGAGGACGGTCAAATCTCCGGCCCGGCGGCCCGGGGCCCACTTGCCTGCATGCGGCCAAAGCCGTTATCGTACGTCACTCGAACGCAGAGGAGTCTGGAATGAAAGCCCCGTCGACTGTGGTCCTTGTGTTTTGGATCGCGGCGAACGCCCTCGCCGAGCAGCCGGCGCCGCCCTATGCCGCCCTGCTGTCCGGCGACCGTGCGAAGCTGAGCGGCGCGTTCCGCGTGCGCCCCCACGGCGGGCTCGGCGCGGAAACGCCCCTCTCGCGCGTGTGCTATAAGCGCCTGCTCGACTACGTGCGCCTGACCCAGCCACAGATCCACGACTGGCCCCAGGCCGAGGGGTGCCGCTATCACAAACGCGACGACCACACGGAGTTGGCCGTGCGCCAGAACGCGACCGTCGCCCTCGGGTATGCCGCCGCCCTCGCCGGACCCTACGAACGCGCCGTCACCGGCGTGCCGCGTGACAAGGCCGTGGCCGATTTGCACGGCCTGCTGCGCTACCTGGCCCTCACCCACGCCGCCAACTTCCTGCCTACCGGCGACGGCAAGCCCTGGGGCGACCAATGGCAGTCGGCCTTCTGGGCCGCGATAGCGGGTCACGCCGCGTGGCTGGTTTGGGACGGGCTCGACGACGACCTGAGACTGATGGTCGCCCGCATGGTCGCGCATGAGGCCGACCGATTCCTGCACCAGGCCCCGCCCTCCGGGCTGTGGAAGGACACCAAGGCCGAGGAAAACGCCTGGAACTCCGAGATACTCGCCCTCGCCGACTGCATGTTCCCCGACCACCCCAATCACGCCGCGTGGCACGAGCAAGCCATCGTCTACATGATCAACTCGCTCGTGCGAGAGACCGACCAAAACGACGCGCGGGTCGTGGACGGACGCCCCGCCGCCAAACGTATCACGGCCGTGACGATCCACGACGACTACACGCTCGAGAACCACGGGCGCGTCCACCCCGACTACCTCGCCAGCGGCTTCCTCATGCTGCGGAACGCGCTGTTCTATCGAGGGGCCGGGCTGCCCGTGCCCGATAGCGCCTTTTACAACGTTCGCGAAACCTTCGGCGTGTTCAAGCGCTTGGCGGCGGCGAATGGCTCGTGCTACTACGTCAACGGCCAGGACTGGTGGCCCCATCGTCACGACGTGCCGCTGATGTTCGCCGGGTTCATGAACGTGCTGGGCAAGGACCCAGACGCCGCCTACCTCGAGATCGCCGGGCTCCGTTTCTTCGCCCGCATGCACGGGCGCTTCCTCGACGGACGCGCCTATGACCCCCGCGAATTCAACTATGCCAACGCGGAAGAAGAACTGTTCTGCCGCTACGCCGAGCTCTACCTGTTGCACCGCATGTCGGGCGACGGACCCGCGCCGAGCGCCCCGGACGATTTCGTCCGCAGCCAGTCCGGCGTCTACCACTATGACGCCGGGGGCTTCGTCACCCATCGAACCGCCGAGAAGTTCGCCTCGTTTGCCTGGCGCAACGGCGCCATGGGCCTGGTCTACCCGCAAGACCGCACCCTCGACAACACCTGGTTCACGGCGCCGTCCGAACGCGGGCTGGTCGGCCGTATCCAGTGCGAGGGTCTCGAGGACACGGCCCCGAAGCTCGAAGATCACCGGGTCGATACGAGCGAGAACGGGTTCGCGGTCACGGCGCGGTTTGGCCGCTGCCAGGGCAAGGTCGAGCAGTGGCTGGCCATGATTTCCCTGCCCGGGCCGGCCGTCATATATCTCGAGCGGCTCGTGGCCCGCGAACCGGTTACGGTGACCGACGTGGCCACGGCGACCATCGCCATCCTCAACGAAGACGCCCCGGGCATCGCGCCAAACCAACGCACGCTGTACCACGCCAAAGGCCAGCAGACCGTGACCGGCGCGTCGGAGCAACCGGCCCGACTTCTCACCATCGAGACCAAGTGGCTCAATATCGACAACCGGTTCGGCGTCGTCAGCTCACGACACTCGATCGCCTACCGCGACAACAACGCCTACGAACGCGCCCGGCTCGAGGAGGAGGTCATCGCCAATCGGCTCAGCGACGTTGGGCCCGTCGAGGCCGGCCAGGAGTTCAGCCGATGCGCGGTCCTCGTCATGCCCAACCAACTCCGAACCGCCACCGCGCGCAGCCGCCTGCTGTTCCCCGCGGGCACGGGCCCTGTCCTGGGCGTCAAACTGCGCACGACGGGCGTCGCCGCCAACCTCGGCACGGACCGGGCCAAGGCCATGATCGTCGATTTCGACGTCGAGCTAGACGCCTTCGAGACCGCCTTCCTCGAACCCGTGGACCTCTGCCCCGAGCCCGGAGGCTGCGACGACGAATAGCCTGGTCCCGTGTCATTGCGAGCGAAGCGAAGCAATCCCCTTGCTCTGCGGGGATTGCTTCGCTTCGCTCGCAATGACACGGAGAAACGCACCTCCCGTGCGGCGGTAAGTCTGTCGCGATGGCCAACCATTTCCCACAAGGCCCTTGCGCAACTGCGTTCCTACGACTGTGAGCCATGCGGCACGGGGAATCAGAGCATTCGATGCCTCCTTGCATTTTCAGTTGGCGGCACAGACATTTCAAGGTACAATGGCCCCCATACTCAGGCGGGAGGCAGAGGTCCAGGCGATGCGTGGACTATTGAAGCGACACCCCGTTGTCGGCATCGTAGGCGCACGCCGGGTAGGCAAGACCACTTTGGCGCACATGATCGTCGAGCGTGGCGGGGGCCGGGCTGTGTTCTTTGACCTGGAGAATCCGGAAGACCTGGCCCGGCTGCAAGATCCCATGCTGGCCCTGCAAGGGCTCAGAGGCCTGGTGGTCATCGATGAGATACAGCGCTTCGGAGATCTGTTCCCCGTGCTGCGGGTGCTCGCGGACCGCCCAAGGACGCCGGCGCGATTCCTGGTGCTGGGCAGCGCGTCCCCTGAACTCTTGCGCCAGGGCTCGGAAACCCTGGCGGGGCGTATCGTTTACCATGAATTGGGAGGTTTCTGTCTTGAAGAAACAGGCGCTGAGCGTCACCAGCGCCTATGGTTGCGCGGCGGAATGCCTCGCTCCTACCTTGCACGTTCTCTAAAGGAAAGTCACGAATGGCGCCGCAGCTTCATCCAAACCTTTCTGGAAAGGGACCTCCCGCAACTTGGCATCAACATCAGCAGCACTACCATGCGTCGGTTTTGGACCATGCTTGCGCACTATCACGGCCAAACCTGGAACGCCTCAGAGTTTGCCCGTTCCTTCGGCGTCGCCGACACGACCGTCCGGGGGTACCTCGACCGCCTTGCCTCGGCCCTCGTCGTGCGGCAACTGCAGCCATGGCACGAGAACATATCGAAGCGCCAAGTGCGCGCGCCCAAGGTCTACGTGGCTGACAGTGGCCTCCTGCACGCCTTGCTGAATCTGAGGTCGCAATTCGATCTCGAGGGTCACCCGAAAGTCGGGGCCTCATGGGAAGGCTTCGTCATCGAGCAGCTCAGGCGGCGACTGGGTGCGGAGCGGGAGGAGTGCTTCTTCTGGGCAACGCACTCCGGCGCTGAACTTGACTTGCTCGTCATTCGGGGTCGCACTCGGCTGGGCTTCGAAATCAAGAGAACCACCGCGCCCAAGGTGACGCCATCCATGCGGCATGCCTTGAAGGATCTCAGACTCACGCGACTGGATGTGCTTCACGCCGGCAAGGCGTCGTTCCCCTTGGCGAAAAAGGTCCGAGCGATCACCCTCTCGCATCTGCTGAGCGACGTTGAGCCGCTTGCATAGTGCGGCACTGGGCCGACACGGCTGGGGGTGCCGACACGGCTGGGGGCAGTGCAAAATGGCCGGGAGCCCCGCTTATTCGACGCGCACGTCGGCCAGCCACCGATCATGCAGCCCCATCAGCCGCGCGACCACGTCCGGATGCTCGCCGGCGAAGTTGGTCCGCTCGGTCGGGTCCTCGGCAAGGTTCGCCAAGAACGGCTCCTTGAGCGTTTGGGCCTTCCGTCCGTCCGTGGTGTCCCGTGCGTTGACGAGTAGCTTCCAGTCGCCCTCGCGTACGGCCCACTGGTTACCCAATTGCCAATGCCAGACGTGGTGCGGGTCGGGCGCGTCGGCATCTTGAATGACCCGCACGAGGCTCGTGCCGTCAACGGGGCCGTCCGGCGGTTTGGCGCCACAGACTTCGCAGATAGTCGGCAGCCAGTCGCAGCCCGTGCAGAACTGGCCGCGCGTTTCGCCCTCGGGGATGCGCCCGGGCAGGGAGACGATGGCGGGCACGCGGATGCCGCCTTCGAACAGGCTGGCCTTGGCGCCGCGCAAGTCGCCCGCGTTGCCGCCGCCGTAGTTGCACCGCGCCTCGGTCGAGTGCCCCTGGTCCGACTGGAAGATGACGAGGGTGTTCTCGCGCAGGCCGAGTTGCTCGACCTTCGCCAGCAGGCGGCCGACCTGTTCGTCCATGGTGGACACAAAGGCCGCGTAGGCCCGCCGCGGCTCGGGCAGGTCCTTGTAGTAGGCGCGCCACTGGTCGTACGGCTGCATCGGGTAGTGGGGGATGCCGAAAGCCACGTACATGAAGAAGGGCGCGCCGGCGTTTGTTTCCATGAAGCGCGACGCCTCGCGCACGATGATGTCGCCCGAGTGCGTTCCCGACTCCCATTCCTCGTCGCCGTTGCGATACCAGTCGTGCCATTGGGGCGGGCTGCCCCAAGGCGCGCCGCCGTAGCTGCAATGCGACCACTTGTCGATACAGCCGCCCATGAACCCGACGCTCTCGTCGAAGCCCTGCCCGTTCGGGCCTGGTTTGAAACCCAGATGCCATTTGCCGAAGTGCCCCGTGCGGTAATCGGCCTGCTTGAGCACCTCGGCGATGGTGACCTGCTCCTCCTTGAGGCCCTCGCCCTTGCCGAACTTGCTCGGGTGCGACTCCGCGTTGCCCGGCACCCCGGCCCGGTGGGGATATCGTCCCGTCAGCAGCGCCGCCCGCGACGGCGAACAGACCGACGAACCCGCGTAGAACTGCGTGAACCGAACGCCCCGCGCCGCCAACGCGTCCACGTTTGGCGTCTCGAGATCGTCCGAACCGTAGCAGTTCAGGTCGAAGGCCCCCTGGTCGTCCGTGTAGATGATGATGACGTTCGGCGGCTTGTCCGAGCGTCGCGCTTCGGCCCACAGCCTGCGCGGCAGCGCGGCCGCCGCCGCGCCCACAGATAATGCCTTGAGAAACTCCCGCCGCGTCCTAGTCTGCATCCGTATTCACCCCTCTAGTCTTTGAGTCGATACTCAACCTTCGGATCTAATCCAGCCTGTGTAGCTTCACGGCCTTGAGGTCCATGACGGCCTCGCCGGGCTTGGTCAGCGCTTTCACGGTCAGGCGCGTGGGGCCTTTCGGGAGATCCAGCGTGCCCAACTCGAGGGGCGCCCATACCTTCTCGTAGACTTCCCAACGGGGATACCGGTCCGGGCTGGGAACCGGGTCCGGGTCGTGGGCCTTCTCGATTGCGCCTTCGACGCGGCGGTCGCCGGCCTCGACGCAAACGGTCGCACCTACATCCTTCTCGCCGCACGTGTACATCAAGGTAACCTCGTAGGGTCCCGCGTGAACCACGTCGAGGTCCCAATACACGTGGCCGTCCGTGCTCGTCCAGTGGGTAAACCAATCGTTGGCCCAGCCTTTCTCGCCCATGAATTGCACGCCGCCTTCGGGGTGACCCTCGTGCGCGTGGCACTCGACGCACGGCATCTCCGCGTACCCGACCGGAATGGGCGGCGGGTCTGTGCCGTTGCGCATGACGTCCTCGAGCCACGCGTCATAGGCCGCTTTGAGTCGCCGCGCAATCTCGGGACGCTCCTTGGCGAGGTCGTGTTCCTGGCGTGGGTCGGCGACCATGTCGTAGAGTTCGACGCGCTTCTTCTGAACCACCATGCGGTATTGCTGCGTGCGGACGCTGCCCTTGTTCCGCCAGTAGGAGACAATCATCCGGTCCGGCCAGTCGGCCGTGTCGCCTTTCAGCAGCCGGGCCACGCTGACCCCGTCCAAGGGCAGCGTCTTGGGATGCTCGATGCCGGCCAGGTCCGCGAGCGTCGGCAACAGGTCGATATCGGCCGTGATTGGCTCGATGACCGTCCCCGGCTCGATGCGTCCCGGCCAACGGATGAAGCACGGCACGCGGACGCCGCCTTCGTGGACGCTGCCCTTGCGGCCGCGCAGATCGCCGTTGAAGCGATCCCAGTTCGGCCCATTGTCGCAGAAGAACGCCACGATCGTGTCCTCGACGAGGCCCAGTTCGTCCAGCTTGGCCAGCAGCCGTCCCAGGTTGTCGTCGATGTTCTCGATCATGCCGTAGGCAGCCGCCACCGCGTCGTCCAGTCCACGTGCCTTGTACTTGTCGAAATACTGATCGGGGACCTGGAACGGGGCGTGCGGCGCGTTGTAGGGCACGTAGCAGAAAAACGGTCGGTCCCGGCAATTCTTGATGAAGCCGAGTGCCGCGTCCGTGATCACGTCGGTGATATAGCCGTGGGTCTTGAGGGGCTCCCCGTTTCGTTCGAGCGTGGTGTCGAAGTAGTTGTTCCAATGCCCCGCGCAGAACCCGAAGAACTCGTCGAAGCCCCGCCCCTTCGGGTGGTACGGGTAGTGCGCCCCGTTGTGCCACTTGCCGAAGCAGCCCGTGGCGTAGCCAGCGGCACGGAACACGTCCGCTATCGTCACCTCCTCGAGCCGCATCGCCTCCTCGAGTCGCGTCACCCCCGACACGCCGGTCCGCGGATGGTAGCGCCCCGTCAGCAGACTCGCGCGGGTCGGCGCGCACACCGGGCTCACGTAGAAACGGTCGAACCGCGCCCCCGCCGCCGCCAGCGCGTCCATCACCGGCGTATCCAGCACCTCGTTTCCATGCGAGTGGATATCGCCCCAGCCCTGGTCGTCCGTCAGTACCACACGACCACGTTCGGCCGCCGTTCACGCCCGGCTTTCGCTGACACGGTACGCGCGTGCATCGCCATAGCCGTCACTCCCAATCCGACGTTCGTCAGGAACTCCCGCCGGGACCCATCTCGTGTTCCCATGGCCGCCTCCGTATGCGACAACACACCCAGCCTACCTACCGCCCATGATACTCATAACGGCCGGCGCACGCGACTGCTGGACACTGGATCGTCGCTTTGCTGCGCTCGGTCCTATCCCGCGATTCGGACGCTGTCGCCGGACTTGCATTCGACGGAGGCATGGTCTAGGCTCAGTCCAACTAACACAGGAGGGTCCGAACATGAAGAGCGTGAGAGTTCTATTGGCTGTGGGGCTGGTGGGCTTGCTGCTGTGCGGGTGCCCGGACTTGGTGGTGACGTCGCTGACGCCGGGCGATCCGACGGTGAACGCGGCGGGCTCAGTAGAGCTGCCGGTGACCGTGGTGGTGCGCAACCAGGGGGACGCTGACGCGGGACCGTTCAAGGTCTCCCTGCACTACAACGACGGCAGCGGCACCTTCGTGGTCGCCTTCACGGTGCCCGCGGAGAACAACATCTGGTATCCGTCCACCGACGCGGATCTTCCCGCCGGCGCGGAGGTCAACTTCGGCGGCGTCGCGACCTTCCATCCCTTCGTGCGAGGGGTGACCGTCTCGATGACGGCCGTGGCGGACAGTTGCTCGGGCGACGAGTTCATGCCTTCGTACTGCCGCGTTCAAGAGAGCAACGAGGGCAACAACACCTCCGCGCCTCAGGACGTCGCGCTGCCGTAGCCGTTTCCGATGTGCGCGCCCGTAGGCCGGGTTTGCCAAACCCGGCCTGGACGGACGCGTTGTCTCACGCCCTCGGGCCAGGCCGCCTTTGGCAAAGGCGGCCTACGGGGGCGGCGGCTTGGTGTGCCTTCAGGCGCCCGTCAGCCCCGGCGGCCGCAGAATGCGCGGGAAGTACAGCCAGAGGTGGCCGAGGTCGTCGTCCTCGCCGAAGATGATCTGGCCGTCACGGCCGGTCGCGGCCGCGCCGAAGACGTAGCCGTAACGCCGGCGTTCAAGGACGGATACCGCCACGCCCAGCGCGTCCATCGCCCCCGTGACCGGGTTGTAGCAGAAGGTCTTGCCGATCCCGTCGCCGCAGGCGCCGAAGAGCCGGCCGTCGAAGGTGACGGCCATGGGGCCGACCGGGGTGAGGGGGACCGTCCCGAGGCACTCGCTGAAACCGGTCTCTTCCCGAAACGCGAACAAGCGGCCCTGGCCGTCGGCCGTGTAGAGCGTGCCGGTCACCGGGTCACGCCCCCACGTCAGGCCCGCGTCGTCCCAGTCGCCTTCGGGCATCGGCACGGCCTGCCGTTTCACCACCTCGCCATCCGCGTCGTAGACCCACAGCGCACCATCGTCGACCCCCACGACCCCGCCTCTCGAAGCGCATGCGATCTGGCCGCGTCCGGGGATCTCTCCGACGACGCGCCCCTTGCCCTCGCCAATATCGACCGACACCAGATGGTTTTCAGTCGCGACGACCGCGCGGTTGGCGGCCGCGTCGGCCACCGCGTGCACGATGTGTTCGCCAGGGACGGCCTCGCCGAGATCCTCGAATGGCGGGCGGCTGAAGCCCCACTCCTGCAGCAGGTCGAAGGGCAGTCCCTGGAAGTGGCGGCGGAGGATGCGCCCGCCGGCCGGGCCGTTCACGCACGCCAGGAACTGCCCTTGGCCGCAACACACGGCCGCCGCGTGGTCCGCGTCTTCGACCGCGCCCATGTCGAACACGATTCCGGTGGCGCCGTGGAACATACCGAAGAACAGGTGGGCCTGGCGGCCGCTCGTGCCGCCATAGATGACGCCGTCCGCCGCCACGTCCAGCGCGGTGATGTGGCTTTCATCGGCCGGGATCGGCGTCGTCATCCCCGGGAAACACAGCGGGAACGCCACCATCGTGCCTTGCGTCGTATACGCGCCGTGGACGATCCGGTCCACCAGTTCCTTAGTCCCGGGCGCATTCCGATCATATTGCTTCCGCTTCGCCATAGTGACCTCTTCAAGAGTCTGGTTGTCTGATCGGAAATTCTGTCTCCTGTCTCCTGTCTCCTGAATTCCTTCCCCCTACCCCCACATCCGGATGGGCAGATGGGCGTCTTGTTTCTTGCGGTCCTCGGGCATGTGTAGCTTGAACAGGCCGACGGGCGACGGGCCGACGTGGCCGAAGAACAGGTCGCCGTTGTGGTCCGGCGCGCCGCGCGAGACGTACTGCGCGTTGTGTTCGGGCCGTTCGAGCAGCGCCACCTCTTCGCGCTCGAGCGTGGCCGGGTCGAGCCGCCAGACCACGCCCTCGTTGGTGCGCCGGTCTGCGGACATAGGATGATACACGGGATCGTTCCAGCGCGACGCGACGTAGTAGAGCTGTCCGTCCGCGCCGAAGACCACCCCGCCGCAATGGTCCTGGAACGTGTTGGCGGGGGTGGTCGGGTCCGGACGCTGCGTGACCGGGCCGAGGTCCTCGACGCGGCCCCAGTCGCCCTCGTCCGGCCAGATGCGCATGAGGCGCGAACTGCCGATCCAGCTCACCGCGTAGACACAGTCGCCCTCCGGCGAGCCGACGACGTCGTAGAACACGCTGTGCCAGCCGGTCTGGAACTCGGGGTTGTGGGGGAGGACGTAGGGCGACGTCTCGAGCCGGTCCTTGTCCGGGTCATATCGGATGAGCCGGCCGTAGTCGCTCGTGGTCCAGACCCGGTGGCGGCGGTCTATGAACAGCGCCTGCGCGTTGACGGAGCCGATGCGGCCCACGTCGCGCCGCTGCCGCTTGGCCAGGTCGTAGATGAAGAAATGGTCGCGCGGGTAGCTCAGGGCGTACAGGAGGCCGCGGTCCTCGTCATGGAGCAGACAGCGGCAGCCCTCTTTCGGGAACAGCGTGTCCCACCACAGGGCCTCGTCGCGTTTCGTGTCGAACGCGAGCAGCGCGCTGCCGCGGAAGCACCGCTCCGGGTCGTGCCAGAAGTTCCACGGCGAGTAGGCCGGCAGGTCGATGGGCGGCCCGGAGAGATGCGTGGCCATGTACATCACCCCGTCGTGCATCGACGGCGCGAAGCTGTAGTGGATCTTGCACTGGGTGGCGCGGCCCGAGTCGCGCGGGTCGTCCACCATCTTGTCCAGGTCGAACAGGTAGTCGACGGCGTCCGCCTCTTCGTTGTAGCGCACGACTTTGACCGTGCCGCCGGGCACGCCCTCGCAGCACGACGAGGCGTAGATGCGCCCGTCCGGTCCCACCGAAAGCGACCAGCACGAGTCCGACTCGGGGTGTTCCGAAAAGGGATACCAGGTGACTTCGTAGCTCATGCCCATCTCCTCTGAACCGGACGCCTTTTCCGGAATGCGTGCGGGGAGTGTACGAAAGACCGGGCGGGATTACAATGGAATTTCGCGGCGGCCCTCGGCTGACTCTTGAAAGGCCGGTCCCTTGCGTTGTGTCTGTCGCTGCGGTTGGACTAGACTGCCGAACGGCCCGGCTGCGGTTGCCGGGATTCGACTCCTGGGAGGGATGATCCATGGGTTTGCCGAACCGGGCCGTTGAGGCCCTTGTGTTAGTGGTTGGGGCGGTGTCGATGGCGTGGGCGGAACCGAGTGACGTGGCCCTTCGACTCAGTGTCGACGGCCAATCTCCTTACGTGATCGTGGTGGCCGAAGACGCCATCGCCCCGGAGCACACCGCGGCCGAGGAACTGCGGGACCACCTCGAGGCGGTCACCGGCGCCCGTCTGCCGATACAGTCCGAGGCTGAGGCCGTGGAGGCGTCGCCACGGATTGTGGTGGGGCCGGGTGCGGCGTTCCGGGCCGCGTTCCCGGAGCTGGACCTGTCGGCGCTGAAGCACGACGGCATCGTGATGAAGGACGTGGGCGAGACGCTCTACCTCGCGGGGGGCCGCCCGCGAGGGACGCTCTACGCGGTGTACACGTTCCTCGAGGAGGTGGTCGGTTGCCGCTGGTGGACGGCCACCGAGCGCTTCGTCCCGCATAAGCCCACGCTGACCCTACCGGCCCTCGACGTGGTCTACGCGCCGCGGCTTCAGTGCCGCGAGGCGTTCTACCGGGGGGCCTTCGACGGGGTGTTCGCGGCGCGGTCCAAGTGTAACGGCCACTACGAGAGGATCCCGCGGGAATACGGCGGCCACTCCAGCATCCTCGGCTGGTGCCACACCTTCAACCAGATCTTGCCGCCCGAGAAGTACTTCAAGCAACACCCGGAATGGTACAGCGAAATCGAGGGTGAGCGAGTGTCTGAAAGGAGCCAGCTCTGCCTGACCAACCTCGAGATGCGGGCGGAATTCGTCAAGAACGCCCTGGGATGGCTGCGGAAGGACCCGGGCGCGGGCATCATCTCGATCAGCCAGAACGACGGGCGCGGGCAGTGCCAGTGCCGCGAGTGCCGCGCCCTCGAACAACACGAAGGCGGAGCGTCCGGCCCCGTCATCCACTTCGTAAACGCCGTGGCGGCCGAGATCGAGAAGGAGTTCCCCGAGGTGCTCGTCGAGACGCTCGCGTACTGCTACACCCGCCAAGCGCCTAGGCACGTCCGGCCCCGCAAGAACGTTCTCGTCCGGCTGTGCTCGATCGAGTGCTCGTTCTCGCAGCCGCTGGCCACGGGGCCGCAGAACGAGTCCTTCAGGAAAGACATCGAGGCCTGGAGCGCCATCGCCCACCAGCTCTACATCTGGGACTACGTGACGAACTTCCGCAACTACATCCTGCCGCATCCCAACCTGCGCACGCTTGCGCCCAACATCCGCTTCTTCGTGGACCACAAGGCCATCGGGCTGTTCGAGCAGGGCGATTCGCAGTGCGCCTGCGGCGACTTCGTCGAGCTGCGCGCGTGGATGCTGGCCCACCTCATGTGGGACCCGGCGCGCGACCACAACGCGCTCGTGGCGGAGTTCCTCGAGGGCTACTACGGCGCGGCCGCCGAGCCCCTCCAGCACTACCTCGACCACATGCACGACGCGGTCGAGCGGTCCGGCGCGTATCTGGCGTGCTACATGGAGGACACCGCGGCCTGGCTGACCCTCGAGGACCTGGAGCGCGCCACGGACCTGTTCGACGAGGCCGAACGGCGCGCGGCCGGCGACCCGGTGTTGGGCCGGCGGGTGAGTCGCGCGCGCATGCCGCTGGACCACGTGTGGCTGAAGCGCTACCAGGCGCTGCGCCGGGTCGCGAAGCACGCGGGCCGGCCGTGGCGGGGTCCCGAAGACCCGGTGGCGTTCTGCGACGCATTCGTTGGCAAGGCGTATGACTTCGACGTGGGCAGCTACGCCGAGGGGCGGCCCTTCAACCAGTACGAGCCGCTGCTGCGCGGGCGCTTCCGGCCGCCCGCGCCGCCCCCTGCCGAATGCGAGGGCCTAGATGAAGACGACTGGGTCGACGTGCAGGACAACGAGTGCCGCCTCCATGGCTACGGCACGTGGACGACTATCGTCGACGACCCGAAGGCCCCGGACGGCAAAGCGGCGCGGATGCCGGCGGACCACCACCAATGGGCCGTGCAGTATCCGGTGTCCGCCGACCTGGCCGGGCTCGGCGCGCTCCGATGCTGCGTGGTCGCACGTTGCGAGCCGAAGGCCGAATCGGGCGCCGCGTTTCAGTTGGGCATTTACGACACCCGGGCCCGCGCCGACGTGGCGCGCCAAGATGTCCCCATCGAGGACGCGGAATATCACACCTACGACCTCGGCGTGCACACGTTGACGGACGGGATGTACTTCTGGGCGGCGCCGATGAAGAACCCAGACCAGGTCGAAGCGGTGTACGTCGATCGGATCTTCTTCATACGCGAGAAGTAGAGGGGCATCGTCCAGCCGTGATGCGTCCTGACCCGGCGCAGCCGGCAGCAAATGGCATTGGCACTCGACCTCGAGCTCGACTTCTCGATTACGAATACGATTACGACCACGATTACGACTACGATCACGAGGACGACAGGCGAAGCGCCAGTCGTGAGGCGGCGTGCATGAAACCGCCCCCAGGCACGGGCGGTCCAATGCCCAGGAGCGTTCAAGGCATGAATCCGTTTTTGGTCGTGATACCGCTAGTGGTGGTGGTGGCCGCCCTTCTGTACGGCGTGTTCCGCTCGTTGGGCCGGATCTGGTTGGACCACAGCATCCGCCTGGCCCTGCTCGAGAAGGTCGAGCAGAAGCCCCAATTGCTCGAGTCCCTCCACGAGCTCGAGGAGGTGTTGGCGGGATTCCCCGAGGGCTATCGTTTCCCCGGCCGCCAGGACTACCGCCTCACGGGCGTCATGCTCGCCGGCATCGGCCTCGCCTGCGCCTTGGGCGGGCGGTCGTTGCGCGTTGGCACGCTGGCCGTGGGCCTCTACGTAGGCGGCCTGACCTGTGTCGGCCTCGGTGTCGCGCTGTTTCTGATCGGCCTCCTCATCCGCAGGCTCGCCCGGGCGCCCGTGCTCAAGGCCAACAAGGACTGACCGCGCGAGTTGGCGCGCCTTGGGCCTGCGCTGGGGCCGTGTGAGCGTGTGCTATCATGGGGCCTCCGACAACGACGGAGGACCGCCCCCATGCTTCCCGCGGTACTGGCCGCCTGCATCGCGGCCGTGAATTGGCAGCACCCCGCCGGCCTCATTACCGAAGACACCTTGGCCGAGGTCCGCGACAAGCTGGCCCACCATGACTGGGCACGGCAGGTCTATGAAACCGAGAAGGCGCGGGTGGACCCGTGGGTGGCCGTGCCCGGCGACCAGCTCCGCACGGTGTTCCCGACTATTTGCGGCAACGTGTACCACAACTTCTCGTGTCCCGATTGCCGCACGCGCCTGCACTTCGACCCCTTCAACGCCGAGGGCTTCCATTGCGACACCTGCGGCAAGGACTTCCCGCCTGACACCGACGCCGGTGTCTATCCCACCGGCGACAAGTACCACGACACCATGTACCACGGCTGGGCCTGCCTGTTCTACCAAACGGCCGCGTCGCGCGCGATGGATATGGCCATCATGGGCCGCGTGGATGACGACCAGGCCTGCATCGAGCGCGCCGTCGAACTGCTCTTGCTGTTTGCCGACACCATCACCGGTCTCCCGACCGACCGGCCCGACCAGGGCCAGTTCTCGAGGATTCTCACCTACCACCGCGAAGGCGACAACAAGATCCTCAATGACCTCGCGGTGGCCTACGAACTCCTGCGCGGCGGCATGAAGCCTGAAGAACGAGAACGGGTCGAGCACGACGTGTTGCGTCGGATGCTCGAGGACGGCATGCTGGAACCGGTCTATACCTACAACCACAACAATGTGTACCAGTGGCACCGGACCATCTTGCAGACGGCCCTCGCCCTCGAGCGGGAGGACCTCATCGACTGGTCTTTCGGCTACGGCGCCCACGACCCCGAGCAGCAGCCCGAACACCACAGCCTGCGGCGCGTCATTGCCACGCACTTCAAGCCCGACGGCGCGTACTGGGAGCTCTGCTCCGGCTACCACCTCTACCCGCTGTACCACTTCTGCGAACTGGCGGTGCTCTCGCGAAACCTCTCGCGTATGGACCCCGAGCGCTTCCCTGCCGGCCGATACGACTTCACCCATCCGGAGAGCGAGGGCGGGAAGGTCATCAAGAACGCCCTCGAATGGTTTGTGTCCATGGCTATGCCCGACCGCACCATGACCATTGTGGGCGATTCCACGGTGCCGAGGTCGGGCCTCGACTCCTACGCCATGACCGCCGAAGTCGGCTACCGCTACTTCGACGTGCGTGCGGTGGGCGACTACGACGCTTTGCGGCAGGGCAAACGCTCGTGGCTCGGGCTGCTGTACGGCGCGCCGGAGATCACGCAGCAACCGACGACCTTCACCAGTTCCTATCTCTCGAGCGGGTGGGTGTCGCTGCGCAACGAGTGGGAGGCGAACCGCGTGTGGGTCGGGCTGAACGCCTTGCTCCCGGGCGGCGGCCACCAGCACAGCGACCGCCTGACCCTAAGCACCTACTCCCACGGCAAGCTGCTGGCCCTCGAAAAGGCCACGCCCTACAACGAAGCCGTTACTCGCCGCCTCGGCACGCTGTCGCCGTCTCACAACACCGTGACCGTCGATATGAAGTCATCCAAACAAGGCGAGGCCCTTGCCGGAGACGAGATCCCCGAAGTGGCCACGTTTTTCTCCGGCGCCTTCCTCAAGTTCGCCGAGCTCCGCGCCGACCACCTCTACCCCCAGACCAAGGTCTACCGCCGTTCGGTAGCCGTCATCGAGGACGTCGTGATCGATCTGTTCGAGGTCGAAGGCGGCACGACCCACGACTGGATTCTCCACCACGCGGGTTCCGCGTCCACGCTGTCGATCCCCCTCGAACCGGGCGATTTCGAGCCGCAAGAGTGGCTGGCCAACGGTGCCGACCGCGTGTTCCACGCCGAGACCGACGGCGACTGGAGCGCCCAGTGGCAGCTCGACGACGTGACCTCGCGCCTCACCATGCTCGCCGCCGAGCACACGCACGTCTACACCCTCGAGACCTATCCCATCGGCAACGCCATGGTCACGCCTGACCACCCCCCGTGCCAGACCCTCTGCGTGCGACGGCGCTACCACGCCCCGTTCCTGGCCGTGTGGGACGCCTGGCGCGACACCCCCAACCTCCAATCCGTCCAGCGCATCGGCCAAGGCAACGCCCTCTACCTCAAGACCCGGTCGAACGCCTACTGCATCCTGTTCGGGGCGGGCCTCGTCGATTTCCCCGGCGGTCTGGCGCTGAAGAGCGACGCCGCCGTGGCCGTCCTGAAAAACGATGCGGCCGTCGCCTATGCCGGCGGCACGCGCGTGCACGTCATGACGCCCCGCGGCCAACAAGGCATCCGCCTGAGCGAACGCGGCAGCGCCGAAGCCGACTGGTCACAAGACCGCGTGGTCGGCGACAAGGTCATGCCCATTCACTACGACACCTACGGCGGCCAAGACCATCGCCGCCCATCGGCCCACCTCGCCATCACCTTCGAGGGCGACCTGAGCGCCGCGTCGCTGCTGAGTAAGGCGTCGGCCTCACGGTGACGCAGGGCGCGCGGCGCAGTAGGCCGCGTTTGCCAAACGCGGCCTTGCCGAAGCGAGCATCGACTTGGCGACCTGAGCGCCGCGTCGCTGCTGAGTAAGGCGTCGGCCTCACGGTGACGCAGGGCGCGCGGCGCAGTAGGCCGCGTTT
>Ga0114930_10001461_pt1 | contig 22492 bp, 20 predicted proteins | sample AnhtaG_FD_87300 | JGI IMG/M metagenome (GOLD analysis project Ga0114930, IMG submission 87300) | Deep subsurface microbial communities from Anholt, Denmark to uncover new lineages of life (NeLLi) - Anholt_01485 metaG | ecosystem: Environmental > Aquatic > Marine > Oceanic > Sediment | place... | reverse complement strand
GTAAAATCCTCTTTAGTGTAATCAATTACCTTATCGGCTCCCAGAGATTTCACCAATTCTAAATTCGTGGTACTGCATACCCCGGTAACTTCTGCCCCAAAGTACTTGGCAAGCTGTACCGCATAAGTACCTATACTTCCAGAAGCTCCATAGATAAGAACTTTTTGTCCGCTCTGGATATTTTCTTTTCTAAGAAAATGCAATGCTGTAAGTCCCCCAACAGTCCCTGCGGCGACTTCCTCATAGGTCATATTGGCCGGTTTTATTGCCACCACCCCTGCCACCCATTCTTCAGGCAGACATATGTACTCGGCATAAGCACCAAAACTCAACCCGGTGGTAGTTCCAAAAACTTGGTCACCTTCTTTAAATAATTTTACATCTTTGCCTACTGATTCAATTTCCCCGGCTAGCTCATACCCTAGTATAGTTCTTTTTGGTTTTCTGAGACCAAACATTATTCGCCCGGGGAGCCAGAACAAGGGAGGGAATGTGCCACTTCGAAGTATCACGTCCCCTGCTGTTACTGTTGTCGCATATACTCTTATCAGTACTTCATTGTCCTTGGGAGTAGGTTTTTCTACCTCTTTGAGCTGAAGAACATCCGGTGGTCCGTATTTTGTGTATACAATTGCTTTCATAAGTATTCCTCCAAGATTACTTTGATTCGGTCATTTTCAATATAGTTCACTACAATCTATCCTATAAGTTTGCAAAACCTAACAAGTTATTCTATTGTTTCTATATAATATTCAAAGTTATATATTTTATCATTTATCCACAACGAATTTTTCACTAATTTTGCTATTATCTTAGCTGGATAATATTATATACAGGTAAATATAAAGAAACCGGATAACTTCTAATGATTGATGTGCCTCGGGGTCAGGTCTTGCAATATAACTTTTCATGTTCAGCACGTTAGACAGGCGGTAATAATCTCGTTCCCAGTCTCTGACTGGGAACGAGCAAAAAATCGGATTAAATGATTTGTTAGATGTTCATCGATTATAAAAATTTATTCTAATATATTAATGGTATGAGTTTTTTAGAATGTTTAGAATACTGTTCGAACTCTATTCTATATTTATCTTTGAGATACGCTTCTTTTGCAGGTATGAGAATAAATATAAAATTCAGTGTCATAAATAATGGAGGGTAAAGTGCACGGATATCTTGAGTGATAATTGCAAAACCGGTAAATAAAAAAATATCACCAAAATAATTTATGTGCCTGACATGTTTAAATAATCCCTGAGTATACAAATGTCCCTTATTCTCCGTTATATATTTCCATCTGTGTCTGTCTAACTCTGATGAGGTATTTATGTATGACCCGGTCAGGTATAAAACGATGCCTATAAGATCCATGATATTTATGGGTCGAGTTTGAACTCCTCCAATATATATAAAGCCAAATAAAACAAAAGACATTAAAATGGAGACGGGCAAAGCTTCTAACCAAGAGATTCTTCTCTTTAAAAATACAAATAATGTTATTATTGTTCGAGCTAAATAAATAACTGAACACATTATCAATATAATCTTCCGATAAAGGTTTCCATTCATTGTTGAAACTTCAGTATTAAAGAATAATAGCCAAGTGGAAATAAATATAGCTAAAGCCAATATACATATGATTATGGATTTCTGTCCGTGTGATTTATCGTATTCGTTGTTAAACATTAATTTAATAGGCATTAGTATTGTAAATTTTTTTTAGTGCGTCTAACGATTTGGCCACCGGCGCCAGATTACGAGCGTCCGGTGCACTAAAAGGTTAGGCGTATATATCTGAATCCTCTATCTCAAGCCATGATACGTCTACAGTCTGATCAATTTCGGCCAACTCTTTTACCAAGAGTTGTACGGTTGAAAGCGCCTCTTCGCTGTGTTTTTCATCGAGCCAGTCTTTATTGAAGGCCTCGGACACTGGTTTTGTCACGGTCTTATGGTGCACGAGTTTATCTCGCTGTTTGAACAGTGAGGAGAGCTTGTGAATTGCAGGCCTTTGAGGATCAAGCTGCTTTCCCGTCTTGAGTCGTGGAATGATCATCCACTTTGCCGCAGGACTCAATCTGTCTAGGTACGTATCGAAGAAGTTTTTAGAAAAATTCGATATGCCGTAGTCATTGATAAAAGCTTCGAGGGTCAATGCCGAGAAAACCACAGAAACCATGGCGGCTCTTTGGATCTGGGCGTTCTTCCAACATTGGAAGTCGACATCTCGATCTGTCTTCACTCGTCGTGCTTGCCGCTCGACAGCACATTGGTTAACGAAGCTATGTTGTTCGTTCGCGATTACCCAGAAAGTCTTGTGTCTGGTTACTGTTATCTGATCTTCAGGTTTACCAGTCATGTTTTCTCTTGCGCCTAACAAGTTATTCTATAGTTTCTACATAATATTCAAAGTTATATATTTTATCATCGAGCCGCAAGAAATTCGATCTTCATGAGATTCATTTTCTGCCAATATTTTCAAATACATCTTTCGCGGGAACGGCAGTAATTTCTCCCTTTTCGTATGCTTCAATGCGCGCTTCAACTTCATTTGCCCATAATGCATCGATGGTTTTTCTTGATGTGAATTCGAAACTGGATAATAATTTCTCAACAAGTTCAGCACGTTCGACCGGCGGTAATTCAAGTGCTTCGGCAAAAACTTTTTCAATTTTTTCAGACATAATTATCTCACATTAAATGGAATAAACGAATTAGATTACTATCTTGATTTTTCAAATATTAATACAGTTTACATCAAAAGTCAAGGTTTTTATAGATTATCATGAAAACCAAAGCGCGTTTTAACCAGTATATGTGCAAGGACTAAACCGGATAAAATCGGGGACACTAAATATATTTCTCTCTATCCTTTGACCCTAATCTCGTTCCCAGTCTCTCATCTCCTTAATCTCGTTCCCATTCTCTAATCTCCTTAAACTCGTTCCCAGTCTCTGACTGGGAATGAAAATTCAGCTTATAAAAAGGTCTTTTGTAGAAAAATCGGGGTCGCTTGTGAGATTCACTCCCAATTTTCTTAAACCGGCTGCATCGCCGGGAGTAGGCATGTGGGTTATATGAACTTCGCATCCGCTCAAATCCTTGAGCTTTTCGACAGCTATCTGGGCAGAAGGATTCGCACCCGTACTGATACTAAGGGCAATCAAGGTTTCTCCCAGATCAAGACTTACCATTTTCCCTTTTAAAATATCTTTCTTAAAATGATTAAGCGATTCTATAATACTGAGCGGCAGCAAATCTATTTTATCAGGAATTTCAGCCAGATGTTTTGTCGCATTCAGAATAAGGCTCGATGCCGCATGCATAAGGGGAGAATTTTTGCCGGTAACGATGGTTCCATCTTTTAACTCTATTGCTGCGCCGCAAAAGATTCCCTTGTGTCCCTTTCCTTTTTTTTGTGCATCTGAAGCTGCCTGCCGGGCAGGTATCACGACCTTTCTATCTTCAATCTTAATATTAAAGTCTTCCATAAGAAGTTCTATCTTCTGCACCGTCTCTTTGTCCGCAAAACCCATTGCATACTCGCAGGAGTACCGAAAATATCTCCTAATAATTTCCTGTTCTGCAGCTTCCCTCACGACCGCATCATCTACAATGCCGAAACCTGCCCGGTTTACTCCCATGTCGGTGGGCGACTGGTATAATGAGGGGGAGGTTGTAATTTTTTCTATTATTCGTTTGAGTAAAGGAAACGCCTCAATATCACGGTTGTAATTAACCGCTTTTTCATTATATGCTTCCAGGTGGAAATGGTCTATAAGGTTAACATCTTTCAAATCAGCGGTTGCAGCCTCATACGCTGCATTGACCGGATGTTTAAGCGGCAGATTCCAGATAGGAAACGTCTCAAACTTTGCAAAGTTTGCATTGACACCCCGCTTATGCTCATGATATAATTGGGAAAGACAGGTCGCTAACTTCCCGCTTCCCGGTCCCGGTCCGGTTACGATGACGATAGGATTTTTTGTTTCTATATATTCGTTTGCCCCGTATCCTTCTTCACTGACAACCATGTCTATATCCGTCGGATACCCTTTCGTAAACTTATGTGTATACACCTTTATATTTCGTCTTTCCAGTTTATTCTTGAATGCAATGGCAGCCGGCTGATTGTCATATCGGGTTATCACCACTGCCAGCACGCTTATTTCCCATTCGCTCAAATCATCGATTGTCTTGAGAGCATCGGCATCATAGGTAATACCAAAATCAGCCCGGACTTTTTTCCGTGCAATATCGCCCGCATAAATACAGAGAATCACGTCTGCCTTATCCCTGATCTGCTGTAGAAGCTGCATCTTTACGTTGGGTCTGAAGCCCGGAAGCACTCTGGCGGCATGAAAATCAAATAAAATTTTTCCGCCGAACTCAAGGTATAACTTATTATTACCGGGACTGTTCACACGTTCAAGAATCGCCGCCGTCTGTTCTTCTAAATACTTTTCATTATCAAAGCCGATTTTGTCTGTCATTATTCAATCCTTAACTTTTCCTTATGTTCATCACAATGTTAAACCTTGATGCTAATTTGCAAAGTGAATCAAATCTTCACTTCCCATATACCGCCGGATTTATTTTGTATTTTTCGATTACATAAAATCCTTCTTCGTTTTTTCCAATTTTGTAGGCATAACCGTTTTTAATGATTTGAGGCTCAAATGGAAAATATGCCGAAGATATAAGTTCTCCTGTTCTGCTGTTAATCACTTCAACGACCTGTTCATTTTCTTCATTAAATTCAAATGTAAATACGAAAATAAAATCACCGTCTGTCAAAAGGTCTTTTACACCGGCATAATATTTCAGCTCCTCTAACATTTTGGTGCGTTCTTTTTCTTCTTCTAAAAGTCTATTTCTTGTGCGTTCAAAGGATATCTTCGGAATCTCGTCATCTTTATAGTAAATAACCGAATCCGGAATAGCTACGGGAGTGTATGGCTTTTTGATTTCAACTTTCTCAAGAGTCTTCAGGTCATGTACAAACAAACTGTAATACCAACTGCCGTTTTCAAACGTCTTATGTACCGCAGCAAATGTATATACTACTCTTCTGCCCGGCAATAAATCAAAATGAAACCTACCTCTCTCCGGGTTTATGTTTGCTTTTTCAACGGGATACCCCATTGCATATATATTTTTAATATTTTCACCATTTTTGTATACTAACGCAATGATAGAACTAACGGTTTTCCCATCTATTGTTTCAACAGTTACAGTTCTTTCTGATTCAGGTATCTCATTGGCATATATACGCATCAAGAATTCATCGGGTGAATAGCAGTATGCATACCTATAACTTATATCAGTCCAATTGTTCTCTTTCATAAGTTTTTCATGCATACTGCTGAATTGAAAATTTATCAGATCTACAAATGTGAAATCCGGTGCATATATGTTATATGATAGATATCTTTCGTCGGATACCGCAGAAATATAACCGGTTTCTGTGGTTACCGGGCACATAACAATCATACCTGCGTATTCACCGGGTCCCTGACCGGGTCTTCCCAATATCTGTTTTGGATTTCCCCCGCTGTCAAATATTATGAGGTGTTGAGTATCGGAGACGATTATATCTCCTTCATTATTAACAGCAAAGAATTTGGGTCTGGATAACAAATAATCTACAGGCAGTTTTTGCTCATCTGCACCGAATGACAGTTCGAGTGTGAGAGCATTTTCGATTATTTCCCTGCTTCTGGGCATATCGGTTTCATTATTGCAACTCAGGAATGCGAAAACCAAGAGCGCAAAAACTAATTTAAAACGCATAGTATTCTCCGTAATATAGGAACTTTTTTTATTTTAACTTCCCATACACCGCCGGGTCGATTTTTTGTTTCGCGATAACGAAAAAACCCTCATCATTAAATGGTGTATTATAAAAATAGCCGTCTTTAATTATTTTTGGATATGGGAAATATGCAGAGGAAACGAGTTTTTGTGAATCCGCATCAAAAACTTCAACGAATATCTCATTATATTCATTCTTTTTATAAGTGAAGACAAAAATGTAGTTTCTGTCGGTGTAAATATACTGAACAGGCGGATAATATTTAATATCTTTCATCGCATTTTTAATGAACTTATCGATATCCGGGTTCAATTTTCTTTCAATTATTCCTTGCCTCAAACTGTCAGGAATTGCTACCGGCTTATAGGGATGAACAATCTCCCATTTTTGTGTGGTATCGATAGCGGTTATATTTAATGTATAGTGTGACATACCCTGTATGTTTATTTTGTCAATTTTTGGACGCGTGTAGACAACCCGGTTATCAGAGAGCATGCCCCATTGAAATGATCCCTGAAACGGTATATTCGCCCCAGAATATCCAAATACTATATGAGTTTTAGGCTCATACTCCGTTATTGTGGTGAAGGATTCATTATTTTGAAAAATCAATAATTTCATACTTCCCACGTATGGTGCTTCCCTTTGAATTTCAGCAGACCATGCATCAATAACTCGACGATTATTTGGTAACTCTATTACTCGCCAAGGCGAAGCTGATTTATAAAACTGTTCACTGGTAAAACGTGTAAAGTTCGGATTTGCACGAATATTCACTTTATCCAAAAATTCATAGTCGGGTGAATATAAGTTGAAACTACCTCTATCCATGGCTGATATCATTCCCGTTGGACCAATATTAATAAAATATAGCCATTTAAATTCACCTGGTCCCTCTCCGGGTCTGCCCAGGATCTTTTTTTCTTTCCCATTTTTATCAAAAACTTTTATTCTTACTTCGTCAACAACTAAAATATCTCCATTTTTACCAACGGCTATATCCCACGGTTTAGCAATAAGAAATTCATCTTTGACAATTGTTTTTTCATCCCCGAAAGTCAATTCCAACGTCAGCACATCGGTTAACGGCGGCGGCATTTCAGCAGTCTGAACATCAATATCTTTGCCGCAATTAAAAAACATAAGAAAAATTATTACTAAGTAGATAAAAGACCTCATTTCATCCTCCTGTTTAGGTTTATTCTGAAATGCGTTAAATTGGTAGCATAGACAACTTGTCCTTTTTTCGGGATTCTTAGCTTGCCCCTTTTGGGTCTGTGCATCGTAGGAACACGCCACGGCGTGTTCCTACAAATCATGTTATATATTAAAATCACTTCCCATACACCGCTGGATCGATGCGGTATTTTTCGATGCGCGGAAAGCCAATTATTACATTTTCACCGCTTATCGTATACGGAGAACCATTTAACCTATACATTGAACTGTTCACAATGATAGGTGAAACATCGAGCCAATAGAGCGTATCCGGCAGTGAAACAGAATGAATGTATTCCTCCCGTGAACCGTCGAAAACATCCGTCAGGACCATACCCGGTTTAGTTTCAAGGAAAGTTGCCGCAAAAATCGTGTTGCCGTCGACAAAAAGACTTCTCAGAGGCGAACGAAACTTTCGCTCAGCGATAACCTTCTCAGTGAGCCTTTTACGCTCCTGTACCCTTTGGTACAATCTCGGATTTGTTTGTTTCAAATCTCCAACTATTATGCCGGGCTGCCAGTCGAATTCAACGGGCGTGTAGGTATGAATAAGCGTGCTTTTTTCAAACGTATCGAGTGAGAGGAAGGTGAGTGTGTAGGTCGCGCCTTCTTCATTGATACGGCTGTCGTGATACGTATGGATATAGACGAGACGGTTGCCGGGTAGCAGCTTCACAAGAAACGCGGCGAGCTCTTTCGCTATTGTCACATCGATATTTGTAGGGTAGGATTTTATGTAGTTTGCAAGAATCCTGACACTATCCGCAGTCTCATATATAATAAACACTTCTTCGGGACGTTCGCTATCCCTGTCTATGCTGCTCGCATTGACTATATGAAGCCACTCCGACTCTCCGAGACAATAGACAGCCTCTAACGTTCCGGCGAGCCGAAGACCGCGCTCAGCAATAATCTGCTTATAGGGCTGCCAAAAAATGTAATTTTTCCTCTCGATAAATGAAAAATCCGGTTTGAAAAAACTCGCAGTCATACCAAATTGACTTCCAGATACCGAAATGTATCCGTTCGGACTGAGCCAAATTTGAACTGCCATTTCTGTTTCTCCCGGACCCTGTCCCGAGCCGCCGAACATCGTAACGGGCTGACCATTGGAGGTATAAACCTTCACAAAATCCTCATCAACTACAAACACCCTTCCGGAATCGTCAACGGCAAAACTATTGGGGCTCGCAATTAGATACTCATCGGGCAAATCCTTATCCCCGAATGTCAATTCCAGCACCGGGTCTCGGGTTGGGATTGGAATTGTTCCAACTACTTGAATCTCGCTCTCCCTGCCGCAGCGGAGACAAAACAGTAGCAATATAATAATAACCGATATGCCTTTTAGTAATAATCGTTGTGTCTTCATGGTAAATCCCTTTAGTTTAGTTCATACTTTAATATTAACATTTTTTTGACTTGAAACAAGCGGTTTTTTGCAATATTAACAGAAAAAACACTTCGATTTTACAACTGTATTTACTATTTTGTCTACTTAGTTTCAGAACATTTTAATTGAAGGGAATTAAAAATGAATGGTAATAAACCACAGGTGTCCTTTGAAGAACTTTGTTATTGGATAATTAAGCTGAATCCCGCCCCGAGTACTCGGGGTGGTTCTGACAATTTATATATTTCCTATGGCACAAGTCATCCCGCTAAGCGGGATTGATCGCAGGTACGAATTATTCTGATGAATCCTTTTTATTACTCTGCGCCCATAGGTTTTAGTCTCGGTGCTATTTGTGGTAGGTGATCCCGCTAATCGGGACCAACACACAGCTCAGTTTATAACGACGAATACTTGCAGGTAAGCTCATGATTTTTAAAGAAAAACGGAACTTTTGTATTTTTAACAAATTTCTATATCCGATAGATTATCGATATATAAACAAATGATATAGGTATTTGTTATTCAGAGATTGCCATCCCGAAGCTTCGGGACTCCTCGCAATGACAATATGGATCATAAATGTCATTTCGAGCCCCGAGTACTCGGGGAGAAATCTCCGCGCAAAAATCTTTGTATATACCCTGAATAATTCAAAAAATATGTTCATTTATACAGTTAATTATTGTTATTATTAGAATTACTGCAACAATCACCCCCAAACGAGTTTGGGTGTGCCACCCCTGCTGTCGTCCTGTCCCGCTTAGCGGGATCAGGATCTTGTTTTTTTAAGTTATATTCTGTCCTTGAAAAACAGGGCATAATGTTAGTAGGAAAATTTATGAATTAATCAGGATACTTAGCTTATGCTACGAAAGTAATTTTTATAAAAGTTATGGAAAAATACAACTTATGGAAATCGTATAAATTCAGGCGCAATTATTGTACGTTCAGTAAGCGCCCTTTTTATGATATAGCTGCTAAGTATCTGCCGTCCGATGAAAATGGAATCATTGTCGATATTGGCTCAGGAGAAGGTAAATTTGCAGATTACCTGGACCTAACGGAAAAATACAAAAATGTCTTCCTGCTCGATGGAAACAATATAACCGTAGAGAAACTAAGAAGCAGATTTGAAAATGCCATTTTGTATAAAGCGCCCGATAAACTGCCGTTTGAAGATTCCGCCGTAAGTTACGTGCACTGCAGTCATTTAATAGAACACCTTTCTCATCAGGAACTATATGAATTTCTCAAAGAAATAGACCGGGTTTTGAGTAAAGACGGGGTTTTTGTGGTGAGTGCTCCAATGCTATGGGGAGATTTTTACAGTAATCTCACCCACGTCAAACCGTATAACCCGGGAGTTTTTTTGAAGTATTTATGCGGCATAACCGAGAGTCCATCTGCCGACATCATCTCGGAAAGTTATTCAGTATTGGAACTTGTATACAGATATACAAAAACTGATCTTGACGAAGGCTGGGGTTCCAGGTTTTTCGTGATAGATTTTATAATACAATTCTCGAAGCTGTTGCTTTCAATACTCCAGATAAAACGATACAAAAAAAACGGTTATACCATTGTGTTGAAAAAAGGATAGCTTATCAGTGGTGAGAGATTCTCCCGATGGCATTGAACCAGAGTATATGAGCAAGAAAATTAATTTAGTTATAGTAATTGATTTTATTAAAAATAATATCAAAAAATCAATATTCAATAATTAAAAACAGAGAATTATAGAGTACACACTTAAAATCTTTGTAATGAATCTATGGGAGTGTAACCATGAGTGGTTTATATTTTCTTCTGCCTACTTTGTTTGTAATCTTTTTATCTTTTCTCGTTATTAGGGCTGCCGCTATTGCCTTAATGATGACAGGGATGGATGAGAAAAAGGCGAGGTTTCAGGCGCTATCATCTTTCTCAGGAACAGGATTTACAACAAAAGAAGCAGAATTTGTTGTAAACAATCCTTTAAGGCGGCGTATTATTTCCTTGCTCATGATACTGGGTAATGCAGGTATTGTTACAGTCATAGTAACTGCAACAACTTCCCTTGCAACAAGCAAAGGTTATCAGCTGTCCATTAATGTTCTGATTCTTTTTGTAGGAATATATATAATCTACAAAATCGTAACCCGTAAAGGACTTATAAGGAAATGGGAGAGTTTTATCGAGGGTAAGCTAATGAAATCCCATGCATTTGAGGAGGGTGCAACTGAGGACCTTTTGCATCTCCTTGAAGGTTATGGTCTGGTGAGAACAATTATAAAAGAGAATTCTCCTTTCATTGGTAATTCTCTTTCAGAAAATAAATTAACTGAAAAGGGATTACTTGTTCTGGGCATAGAACGAGGTAAAAGTTGGATTCCTATTCCAAAAGCGAAAGAGATAATAGAAGATGGCGACAGGCTTATTATGTATGGTCTACTTAATATCTTAAAGGCTCTATTCGAAGAGAAATGACGATATTTAGCTCAAATGGATTCAAAACAAGAGAATATTGAAGTGATAACATGTTCGCAGTTAAAGATAAATTAACAGAAGAAGAAGTTCAATCCGGACTTAGAAGTGTTATCAAAGATGGCTTAACCACACAAACGATGGCAACACTTACGGGAGGCGTATTCTTAGTTGCATTTGCCTTGAAGCTCGGAGCTTCTAACCTGGTTATCGGACTTCTTGCTGCTATCCCCCCGTTAGCGCAGTCGATTCAAATCCCTTCAATTTATTTGATCGAGAAAATAAGAAACAGGCGAGTAATTAATGTGTGGGCAGCCGCTTCAAGCAGGATATTCTGTTTAGTAATTGCCTTAATTCCATTCCTAGTCTCTATTGAAGCCGGATTGGTATTTCTCATTGTAGCGATATTACTTCATACAGCTTTTGCTGCTGTGGGATGCTGCAGTTGGAACTCTTGGATGCGTGACCTTGTGCCGGAAGACCGATTAGGGTCATTTTTCTCTAAACGAATGAGCTTTGCTACTGGATTGGGTATCCCTCTTAGCCTTGTTGCCGGATTTTATATTGACTACTGGAAAAAACTATTTCCGGATTATGAGCTATACGGATATTCAATACTTTTTTTCTTCGGATTCCTTGCAGGCATGCTTGGCGTTTATTTCATATCTACCATACCAGAGCCTCGCATGGCACCATTAGATATAAAAGCAAATTTTTTCAAGTTGATTTTACAGCCATTCAATGAGCACAACTTTAGAATGCTTCTCATATTTTTAGGATCGTGGAATTTCGCTGTGAATTTAGCTGCCCCCTTTTTTACCGTTTACATGCTCAAAAGATTACAACTGGACATGACATTTATTATCGCTCTTCTGGTGTTGAGCCAAATAACGAACCTCGCATTTTTACGAATCTGGGGTAGATTCACAGACCGTTTCAGTAACAAATCGGTACTTGGTATCTGCGGTCCTTTGTTCATAGGATGTGTCCTTGCATGGACTTTTACAACATTGCCTGAGAAATACGTATTGACGATGCCATTACTGGTAACCATACACATCTTTATGGGTATTTCGACAGCAGGGGTCACTCTGGCTTCCGGGAACATCGTGCTTAAATTGGCACCAAAAGGATATTCAACAACATATTTGGCTGCAAATAGTTTTGTTAATTCGCTGGCAGCGGGTATTTCCCCTATTTTGGGTGGCAAGCTTGCTGATTTATTTACGGGATGTGAACTTTCCTGGACGTTAAAATGGAGAAGCCCTGGAGGCGAACTCATTATTCCAACATTGAACCTCCAACAGTGGGATTTCTTCTTCTTCATCGCATTCTTAATTGGTTTATTTTCAATTCACCGATTGGCTATGGTAAAAGAGGTTGGAGAAGTTGAAGAGGGGATTGTTATTAATGAACTTATTTCGGTGGTGAAAAGACCAATAAGAAATTTCTCCACTGCTGGTGGGCTTCGCCACATGATATACTATCCATTTTTAGTCGTTAAACATTTGAAACGTAGGAAAAAGTGAATCTTTAGTATACAGTTATTTTTTACTTGACTGGTGAAAATAATTATATACTTTTATAACATATAATTTGTATGCTTGATATTTTGTAAATTTTATTTATCGGAGAAACCACAACTTATTTCTACATGCCATTTGTCCAGTTTTTAAAAAACAGTACATGAAATATAATGTGACTATTACAGATATATTCTCACATAATGAAGGGAGAATAGAATGAACGAGAATGCTGTACGCACACAGGCGTGGTTATGGCTCACCGTACCTATCGCTATTTTGCTGGCAATTGCGGCAGGAGGCGGATTCTTTGTCGGCGGTATTTACCGCGACACAACCGGCTGGATGGCACAAGCGGTGGGTCAGGATCTCGTTACTCTGGTAGTAGCGCTCCCGGCTTTGGTCATCAGCGCAATTCTTGCCAGCCGCGGGTCACAGCGTGCACGGCTGATCTGGCTGGGCGTGCTGGTCTACTTGGTGTACTCCTATGCAATCGCCGCATTCAACGTGCGTTTCAACTCACTATTCCTTGTCTATGTGGCGCTGCTTGGATGTTCGCTCTACGCAATGATTGGCGGCATTGCCACTACGGACTTGGGAGGGATCAAGGCACGCTTCGGAGAGAAGACACCTGTGAAGGCTGTGAGCATCTTCCTCGCAGTACTGGTTCTTTTCTTTTACTTTGTGTGGCTAAGTGAGGTAGTACCGGCTCTCATTATGGGAGATGTTCCGCAGAGCGTAACGGACTACGAGCTACCTACCAGTGCAGTCCACGTGCTGGACATGGCGTGGATGCTTCCGGCAATGGGATTGACGGCGGTCTGGTTGTGGCGGAAGCGAGCAATAGGATACACGTTAGCAGGTGCCCTGCTCACGTTTGTGCCTGTACTGGGATTAGCCATTATGTCGATGACAGTATTTATGAAGCGATACGACCAGCCTGTAGCGATCGAGCAGACGGCAATCTTCGGCATCGTGTCAGCGGTCAGCCTGGGCATGCTGATCTGGTATTTGAAAGGGCTGAAGGAGGGCTAAACTTTTCCTTCCGTTGTTTTCTTTATTTTTGCATGACCAGCGCGGCGGTTGAACTCCAAGCCGTTAGCCGTTATAGAAATAGGATATGAAAATAACTATAGAAAACGATTCAAATTGGAAACTTTTACAGAACTAAAGCTGTTTATTAATAATCCACGGTATCAAGAGCAAAGAGAAAAATCCTTAAGTCGACTGGATATAAATACTATTGATGCACCTATAATTGAAATAGTAAAGGGCTTTGAAAAACTTCCTTTCTGCTTTACCTTACAGAGTTGTTATGGGCATTTTGTGTATAATAATCAAAAGAATCCCAAAAATGTCGAGCCTTTGCCCCGAGTACTCGGGGATAACATCTCAAGTGTTGAATACAGAATAGCATATATAGCGCTATGCATTCAAAATAGTGATTCGGGAAGAAAACTATTACAGGACTTAAAAGAAATCCAGGAAATCGACCCGGAATATGTTCAACTTGGATGTGCAGAATGGTTCTGGAAAAAACAGGTTAATTCTTATATTTTACAGGTTGAACCGGAAAGATATAAGACAAAAGATAGGGTTACTATTGGTTTTCAAGAGGCATTACATATAGAAAAGATCAGAAATCAAGTTTTCAGGGAACTTAAAAAGATAATTCATATTGAATTTTATAATAACCATAGATAAACTGCGGGTTATTATTCGATATTATGATCCTGAATAATTCATAAATCTTCTAAATTAACGTTATAAGTTGTTAATTTAATGGAGTTTAAGGCTACCTGTCATTCTGAACTTGGTTCAGAATCTTTTTATTAGATGCCCCGAGTACTCGGGGCATTATAAGAAAAAGGTTTATGAATAAGTCAGGATTAGTGGGTTAATCATAAGTCAGACGTCTAAATTCAAACACGGAGATGAAATTCACATGGAACGAAGGAAACAATCACGAGGAAAATGCGCTTTCTGCGGGCGAGACATGGCAAAAGGTAGTATGGCAAGGCATTTGTCGACTTGTTTACAACACCAGGAAGCTATTAATACTACTGATCAACAGCCGGGCAAAGCGCAAGTGCTTTATCATTTGCGAGTGCAGGATGCCTGGGAGGGTGATTTCTGGCTACACCTGGAAATGAATGGTTCAGCGACCTTGGCGGTTTTGGATCACTACTTGCGTGCTATCTGGTTGGAATGCTGTGGGCATATGAGTAAGTTTTGTGTGGAGCGCTGGAGTGGAAATGATATACCTAAGAGGAGACAAGTAGAGCAGGTATTCGAACCGGGGATTGAGTTGACCCACATCTATGATTTTGGGACCTCATCGGAGACTTTAGTCAAAGCGGTTGGGGAGCGTGAAGGCAAACCGCTAACCCCTCATCCGATTACTTTGATGGCGCGTAATGACCCACCAGTAGAATATTGTATGGAATGTGGGAGACCAGCCTCTTGGCTGTGTTTTGAGTGCATGTACGAATTTGATGAGCTGGGGATATTGTGTGATGAGCATGCTAAGGTTCATCCGCATAAGGACTACGGCGAGCCGACGCGACTGGTGAACTCTCCCAGAATAGGAATGTGTGGCTACACTGGGCCAGCAGAGCCGCCCTACTGAGTCAGCAGCTATGAGATTGTTTTGATAGGGAGCGCCTAACGTATTAAAGTCGCTGAGGCTGACGATTGGTTAACGGGAAACATTCCTATGGAGAGGGCAAGGGCAAAGGCGCCACCGCAGCTTATCCACAGCCATGATATGCGCATTTGGAAATTATGGCATAATTTTAATAAAATGTTGAATCATAAGGAAATATCGAATAAATTATCAGTGAAGGTTTTGAAATATTTTTCCTTCGATTTAAATAATAGAAAATTCAAAAATACGTCAATTATTAAATAATATTCTTTGGGAGGAAAATATGGCAAAACAAAAGAAAGTTAAGAAAAAATCTACTAAGAAGAATTTGAATTCTTCATCAAAGCCAAGATGTGGTCTTTGCGGGAAAACAACTAAATTAACAAAAACAATGTGCTGCGATCAATGGATATGCGACGATGCAGATAAATATGTTTTGTTTTCTTATGCAAGAAATAGCTGCTATAGGAATCATGATCATTTTACGCTCTGTGGTTATCATCATGCCGAGGAACATTCCGGCAATTGGAAGGACTGTAAAAAATGTCAAGAAGATTTTGAAACGGAAATGTATGTTTATTACGGCACAAATAAATATAATTTCGAAAAACTTGAAAATCCACCGGAATATGAGCCGACTAAATGTTCAAAGTGCGGTAATGTAATTAACCTGGGTGAGCACGGATATTCTATATCGGGTCAAGATTATTTTTGTGAAAAATGCACAAAATATTGACTTGGAAACTTTTAAATCAAGAAATTCAATTCATGTTGAATTATAATAGATTAAAATTTTCATTATTCCCTGACGGCTTATGACTTTTACGTTACAATATTGTCCCTGACAGGTTATTATTCCTATAGAATTTTGTGATAAACAGACTTTATTACGGGTTATTACTCAATAATATATTGGAATTTATGTACTATTGTTACGTAATTCATTTAGTTATCACTCATTTCGGTCAGTATGATAATTTTCTAATTAGTTAGGTAATTTTAAATTAGAGCTTTAGAAGGGAGATTCTCATGAAAGTATTGGTTGTTTACTACTCGATGTACGGACACATCTTCAAGCTGGCAGAAGCAGTCGCTGAAGGAGCGCGGTCGGTGCCGGACGTGGAAGCTGTATTGCGTTGCGTTCCAGAGACTTTGCCTCAAGATATATTAGAACAGATGGGCGCGGTTGAAGCTCATAAGCAGCAAGCCGCTGTTCCTGTGTGCACCGTAGATGAACTGGGCGATGCCGATGCAATAGTCTTCGGAACGCCGACCCGCTTTGGCAACATGTGTGGTCAGATGCGACAGTTTCTTGATGCGACGGGAAGGCTGTGGATGAGCGGTGCTTTAACCGGAAAGGTGGGAAGCGTCATCACAAGCTCGAACACTCAGCACGGTGGTCAGGAATCAACGATCCTTAGTTTCCATATTACCCTGCTGCATCTCGGTATGGTGGTTGTCGGTCTGCCTTATGCGTTTCAGGGACAAATGAATACGGACGAAATCAGCGGCTGTTCGCCGTATGGTGCATCTACAATCGCGGGTGCTGACGGCAGCCGTTTCCCGAGCGAAAATGAACTGGCGGGAGCGCGGTACCAGGGCGAGTACGTCGCTAAGATCGCAAAGAAGCTTACGACGTGAGGATGAGGCGCTCTAACCATGGGGTGGAGCCGACCGCCTGGATATTTCCGGGAACCCAATAATGAATTAGTCTATTTTTTCTCTTACGGGTTTTTGTGGAGCAATGGTTCGAGAGGCTTTTCCAGCTATAACATTATGGTTATGTCATGATCAATAACTCCAAAAAGCCCGCCAACAAAAAAAGGCGGACAAGCCCGCCATTGCAAAAAAGGCGGACAAGCCCTCCACCGAAAAACCGGAATGCAAGCCGAAGTATGCAGCAGATTGAAAGATACAAAGAATTATTTTCAAGGAATAGGTATTGTGTCCCGGAAAATATTAATAAGTATAGAAGAGATTGAAAGTGCCTTCCATGGTAGTTTGTATAAAACTCTCACAGGTCATTTTACAAAATAAAGTGATTTCTTGCGTAGGTAAATCTGAGAATATTCACTACAAAGCCGTTCCACTGAACTCCCCTGTTCGTTTCAACAATTCAAAAAATACTTGCATATAGTCAAAATTTTCATAAACTTATTGATTAAATTTTTCAAAATACGCAGACAACATGTTAATATGAAGTTATTTTAGATTGGAGGGTTAAAAGTGAAGCTTCAAGTAGTTTTAGAACCAAGCGATGAAGGAGGATTCACCGCTTTTGTTCCGTCACTACCAGGTTGTATAAGTGAGGGTGATACCAAAAAGGAAGCGTTGAAAAACATTCGTGAAGCTATTGAATTGTATCTTGAACCAATCAAAGACGATATTGAGTTTAACCCGGAAGCACAAATTCTCGAAGTTACAGTATGACAAAGGTTCCCAGTCTAAACTATGGGCAGGTCATTAAAGCTTTAAAACGTGATGGATGGGTTGTTGTCAGACAAAAAGGCAGCCATATCCGGTTGCATAAACACACTACAGAAAAGACACTTAAACTAACAATTCCATCTCATAGCCCTATCAAAAGGTCTACCTTATCAAATATATTAAAACAGGCAAATTTATCTGTAGATGAATTTGTAAAATTAATATAGGCAAGCATAACGAGACGTTCCAGCGAACGGCGTACCTCCGTCGCTGAGCTTGGCCGTTAACCGCACGTGTGAAGTGATGCGTATGAGAGTAAAACATAGTGAATGCCAGGAGTCCAATTTTTAATATTTCTTAATCTTAGAGATTAAATTTTTCAAAATACTCCGACAACATGCGAATTTAACGTTATCGCAATAACTGCGGTGAATTAGTCTATTTTTTCTCTTACGGGTTTTTGTGGAGCAATGGTTCGAGAGGCTTTTCCAGCTATAACATTATGGTTATGTCCAAGAACATTAAACCAAAAAAGTCCGCCAAAAAAAGGCGGACAAGCCCGCCACCGTAAAACTGGCGGACAAGCCCGCCACCGTAAAACCGTGGGTCAAGCCGCGCTACCGGAAACAAGCGAGCCGAATCATGCAGCAGATTTAAAGATACAAAGAATTGTTGTCAAGAAATAGGCATTGTGTCCCCGAAAATACTATAAACTTTCACCACTGAAATTTGATCGTTATGCCGAAAAAAATTAGAATAAAGGTGAGACAAAAACTGCGATTGATAATTTTAATGTTTTGTGGTTTCTTGTTGATTACTATACTAATATATTCACAAGAAATCAAACCCATTCAGATTTCGTATAATCAAAAAACATTCAATCTCTATCCTGGAACGCTTGATATACTGCCCGATATTCCTTCTCCGTTTACTACAAAGGATGGAAAAGAAATTGTGGTTGGTTTTACTAAAAATGAAAAATTTGCTTTAGTGCTTGTAACCGTTGAGAATGGGGCGCCCTACTGGTATAACAGTAATTTTGGAAAAGGAAAGCAGCTTGAAGTTGATACCATAGATTTTCCGACATTAGCTGAAACGGGTCTCCATTCGGAAATAGAACTGGACCAGACGAGAACGATTACGGATAAATCTATTTCAGAAATCACCTATCTTGGTCGACCTACTAGATCATCGGGTGCAGGTTTTATGGGTAATGATGAAGATATTATTTCCGTCCTGAAAGGTGATAATCGATTGGTTGAAAACATGGGCTTGATCCATCCGCAAATGGCAAAACCGTTATTTCATGTATGGAATCTGATACTCAAGGATTATGAACTCGGCAATATCAGTGGACAATATGGCGGTAATATTAAATACTTTCTCTATAATGGGAAAAAGATTTTAGTAGAGGCGCATGGAACAAGAGGATTTCAGGAATCAATTTTCAACGATGAAATAAGAGGAAATTTTCAAATGAATATCCGGCGGGAACTGGACGAACATGAAAAGGAATTCTTAAATAAAAAATATTCAAATCTTAAACCGGAACAAATGGAAGAGCTTGTAAAAAAACTCTCATATTTTCATACAGGCGAGATGGTGCCGTACTATGTTATGCGGTACGGTTTCTATGAAGGACATACGGACTACAGAGCCGATCCAATCGCTATTTCATTTGTATTCGGATTGAAAAGTCTGGAAGAGATTGAAACTGCATTCAATGGTAACTTGTACGAAACCCTGACACATCATTTTACCGCACAATCACAATCACAGAATACACAGAACTACAGGCATCCTTCTCTCGGCTTCCAGTTCACGGCGTCTAAAAACTGGGTGCGGTTTCCGCGGCCGGAAGACATACTCATTTACGAAATGATGAGCCCTGACTCGGCTATTCATGTCATGCTGTGGTATACCGAGACCGAGCAGAATGGTTCTGCGTACCTTGAGAAAATGGCGGGCATGAAGGACCTCATTGTTGATGACAAACCATCCCACAGACAAATTAATAATCTCGATGCCTGGGTTCTAAATGTCCCGGGATTTGAGAGGAGAACTTCTGTCCGAACGCTTCTGGCTGTCATTCCGCATGGAAAGTCACAGATAAGGCCAAAAGAAAATCGCCTTTTCATCATTCAAATCTGGTGTCAAAAAGAGAAATATCCAAAGCACAAAAGCATTATGGAAAATATCCTTAACAGCATTAAAATTACTGAATAGAGATATCAATACTTAAAATATGATGCGGAAGACATATATGTATGTTATTAATACGGTCTTATCAATAGCCTTAGTATCCTGTAGTACAATAGAAGATTCGTATACTATCGAGGACATCGACGGTGTCAAACACATCCACAACCATGCTCCCGCATGGGGTGACACATTGAAAGTTGCACTGGAGTTCGTGCAGAAGATAGGCGTTCTGGAAGGCGAAGACTGGAATTACTTGCTGCATCGACCCGAAGATATCGCACTCGATTCCAAAGGCAATATTTACATCATGGATGCCGGCAACTACCGCATTCAGAAATACACCGCCTCCGGTAAGTACCTCGCTACAATCGGACGTCGCGGGCAGGGGCCGGGCGAGTTTGCCGGCTGGATGAGATGCATGGACATTATCAATGACACGCTGACCGTCGTGCATACAAGTATCAGGTTTACTCAATTTACCCTGGATGGCAGAGAGGTGAACAGGTTCACAGGCTACGCCTTCAATCACTTGCGCCATTTCAGCACGGGGGAATACGCCATTAACCGTTTTGTGCCATTAACTGTTGTCGAGGGAGTTTATACTTATGACCCCGCTAAAACCGCGCTCGTTTACGTTGTATCAAAAGACGAAGGGCTAATTGTCAGGCAGTTCGGCAAGCCGATATTCTTCGACGATGCGAGTGAAACCATAGAAGGTAATAAAATTTTGTTTGACGTTGATTCAGACGACAACGTCTATGTCTCGTTTGAGAAGCAAAACCGGATCGATAAGTACACGTACGACGGTGAAATGATATTTTCCGTCGACCGCCCCCTGAATTTTAAAGTGTTGGAAAAGCCGGTTTGGGTCGATGCCGGACCGGAAAGAAAAATTGACCGTGAACCTCAGTTTATTCTGGTAACGAAAGCCATCGGCATCGATCACGAAAACCGCATCTGGTTGGTGACGGCAAACAGGCAACTTCTTGACCCGGATACGACGCCTGCGCCCGGCGAACAGGACGACGACACTGTGTTCGATTTCCACATCTTTAATGCCGACGGGATTTTTCTCGGCGCACTGCCAATGCCGGTCTCGTGGCGGGAATTCGAAATGCGGATTTTCGGCTCGCGGATGTTTTTACTCGAAGCTAAGGACGAAATGACTGTGCACGAATACAGGATCGTTGAAAAATAGAGAAATAAATACTTATTAGTTCATTTGACACCTACATAAAATATTACTATATTTAGTTGAAAATTAGTAAGAGGTAAAATGAGAACAAAAAAAGCATGGAGTTGACAGCCTCATACTAAAACGGGGAGAAGGAGCTAATGAAAATTATCAATGTGAAAAAAAGACTACAAAATAGCCGTAAAATCAGTGGAATCGTTTTGCTGGTTGTGCTGATTGTTCTAACTCTACTTTCAAATAGCAGCACAAACGATTTTGGAAACACTCCCGCCGTTCGTCGGACGCTTATGTCACATTCAGAAGGCAGCTTTGTAAAGCATACAGAACAGCAGATGATTACCATTGACATCCCCGGTCTACCGGAAAATGCTAAGAAACTGGAGATGGTTCTAATCAATCTGGGTAGGTTCATTATGGGTTCACCGAAGGAGGAACGCAGCCGTTCAGACCGTGAGTGGCATCCGCATGAAGTGACAATTACCAAGCCATTCTATATGGGAATGTACGAAGTAACGCAAGCGCAGTGGGAAGCGGTGATGGGGAGTGGGAGTCACCGTTCAAAATTCCGCGGGAAGCCAGACAATCCAGTGGAAAAGGTTTCCTGGCGTGCTTGTCAGAAGTTCATCGAGCAATTGAACGCACTTGGTCAGGGAACCTTCCGTTTGCCCACAGAAGCGGAATGGGAGTACGCATGCCGGGCAGGCACGGACACGCGGTTCTCTTTCGGTGACGTATTAGAGTTGGCAGATACGGGAGAAGAATACTCTGAAACAGCGGATAGGTACATGTGGTGGTCAGGGAATAACGACCCGAATGGAACGAAGGAGGTAGGGCAGAAGTTACCGAATCCCTGGGGATTATATGACATGCATGGAAATGTGTCTGAGTGGTGTTCGGATTTGTGGGAAGAGCCTTATGAACGAGGTCCCCAGACAGACCCTGAAGGTCCGTCTTCTAATTGGTTTAACAGGATATGGCCATTATCGAACCGTGTTAATCGCGGCGGCAGTATCTACTACGGTAGTTACTACCGTGGAGCGTGTGAGTGCCGCTCAGCATCTCGTACTTATGAACAAGCATTCGACTTTCATTACAGTCTGGGTTTCCGCCTTGTGAAGGAATATCCTTAATTTACTCAAATAATTGAAAAGGGGAAATAATCGAGTTGTAGCATAACCAGTCAATCAACCAGACAGTTAAAAGAAGATGAATTTTTGTAAGTATATTTGGTTTTGGTTCAAGTTTTTTACTCCTAATCAAGTAGGTTTCTGCTGTTAGCGGCGGGTTATCTACTAATCGTTGAATGCGTCGAATAGTATGAAAACAAAAAACTTAAAGTTTAATCAATACAGGAGAAGAAAAATGGGAAATAAAAAACAATTATTTGCAGCGATTATTGGACTGATATTTTTGATTTCCATAGTCCAGGCAGCGAAATATCAGGATGCCGTGGAGTCCGATTTCTATAAAGAGGGATGCACTTCATTCGCAGCAGGACCGAACGCAACGGTAGAAGGCTACGCAATGAGCGGTCATACATGCGACGGCAACTGTGACTTTACGCTTACGGTAGTGCCCGGCGGGAAGCACGAACCGGGTGAAAAAG
>Ga0114930_10001460_pt1 | contig 22495 bp, 21 predicted proteins | sample AnhtaG_FD_87300 | JGI IMG/M metagenome (GOLD analysis project Ga0114930, IMG submission 87300) | Deep subsurface microbial communities from Anholt, Denmark to uncover new lineages of life (NeLLi) - Anholt_01485 metaG | ecosystem: Environmental > Aquatic > Marine > Oceanic > Sediment | place... | reverse complement strand
TATATCTATATTTCTATTGATATAATGACGATTGATTTGTTTTTATTCAAAAAAAGTATATATTGTCAAAGATTCCATAAAAATATATTTTCCTATTTACCATTTAATTTGAAGAAGATACCTTTTTAGCTACAACAAAGTATAGGATAATCAGTAGAGCGTAAAGAACAAGTATCGCATGAATAACAAAATATCCACCCCATGAAAAGCCAGTAAGTCCAACAAAAACAGCAGGCAATAACATCCAGGATAAGTAGATCACCTGTTTTTTCTTGTCTATTGGGAATGGATCCTGTAAAATGTCCAGTGCTTTGACTACCAGTGCTATTGTTAATGCGATCAGGAATAATGAAAGTGAATTATGAAACGTAAAACCTTTCAATGTCCTGAAAAGCAAGAAAAAAGAAACTGATGCAAATATTCCACTTATTAATCCGGCTTTTACATTGTAGAACCTACTGCCCAACCAAAATATAACTAAAACTGTTGCAGCACCCAGAAACGGGGGTGTCACTCCTTCGGCCAAAGTCATACTTGACATACCAGTGGGAATGAAATCAAATAATTTACCAGCGAATGCCAGCAGGTATGCCATTCCCGGTTGATATAATGGAGCAGAACTAAAAGGGTCAGGAACTGCCGGATGACCATATGAGTAAATGTATTCTGCCTGTCTTGATATATATGCATCATTAGCAACATTAGTATCCCACATTCCTCCAAATAATCGGATAATTAATGCAAAAATAAAAAGAAATAATGGAATTGTAATGTATCGTAATTTACGAGGAATTCTTTTAAGGATATTTTCATGATCCATGCTACTTTCCCTCCCTAATTGTAATAATGTCAACATATTTACACTAAATAAACTTACCTGTGTAGGTAATAGAAAATTGGCAATTTTACTAAATGATTTAAAGAGTATGCAGTTGATAAAATGGAAATTCTTTATAATTTTATTCAACCATTATTCGAGAATCAAAGAAATAAGAGATAAAATTGATGATCAAATCAAGAAGCCCATAGTGAAATAATTTCCCGAGCATCCGCCTCGATGCTCCGGATAGAGCTTAAGCGATGTCTGGGGTCCGTGACGGCAGGATGGCGGATTCATGCTCGTTTAGTGAGACAAATTCCAAAAATCCTATTTTAAATATCAAATCGGCGCATTCTGGCAATACACATATATATGTGTGTGCACATAATATTTTTTATGCCAACAATGACATTATCTATACCAGATGACCTTTATTCAGTCATAAAAGACCATAATGAAATAAAGTGGAGTGTAATTGCACGAAACGCTATGTGGGACTATGCCCGAAAAGTGCAAATTCTCGAAGACATTTTAGAAAAGAGCGAACTAACTGAAGAAAACGCTGAAGAGTTAAACAGCCTTATTAAGAAATCCATACGTGAACATCATGATATCAATTAGGACGAAACAATGAGGCTCGTCATTGATACGAATATAATAATTTCATCATTAATTTCAAATTCTGTAAGACGAAGTATCTTGCTGAATTCAGGTTATGAATTTATATCTCCAGAATATACATATAAAGAGATCATAAATCATATTGATCTTATTGAAAAAAAATCAAAAATCCGAGTATCGACCAGATGCTCCGAATTTTGCGAAGCAATCCGGGGTTCGTGACGAGAGGGGGGCACAGATAAACCTTAAAATGAGGCAAGCAAACGATTAAATGTCGTTTGAGTGGGTAAACGAGGGATTCAAGAGCATAATCACAATGCTTTATAGTTGAATACTAAACACATTGAACTAATTCTTTGCGGCCTTTGCGCTCTTTGCGGTGTAAATATCATTCAAAATAATGTCTGCCCACTCGCATTTATTTTACCGCAAAGTACGCAAAGAGCGCAAAGTGGTCATATGATTTGTAATAAATATTAGGTTCTTGACTATAATCTTCAGGATGGCTCTCGTCTTTCAAATCTTTTGTAATAACATTTTTCGATAAATTGCCCCAATGACTCCTTCCACGGTTCTGATTTGTTAGGAGCTAGACTCCCAAACTTCTTTGGATTCATTCCAAGTTCTTTAGCCATTGCTATTTGACGGGAATTTAGTCTGTATTTTGTCTTAGCTAATGCCCAATGATTCTTAGATCCCTCTTTATTTCGTTTTGTCATAAAATTAATGACAGGTAAAACCGCACATGGACATCTGAATAAGAAACCTTCTTTATGGAACGTTTCATACCCTTCGCAATAATCCTATCCTGGGCTCGTAGCATTTACCTTCTGACATCAGTGCTTTTACAGCTTCATCAATCTGATCTTCATTCAGACCGCTATTTATTGATTCTTCGATCAATTCAGCCACAGGCACACCTTTTCCTGAATCCAGTTTACCCAACAGGTCATAAATTATCTCCTCGGCATCAGGTTCATGCTCTTCAGCTACTATGATTCCAGTTCCAGCTGAACTGTCTGGCTCCACTTCTGGTTCTTTGGAAACTTCTGCCTGTTCGGACAATCCTGGTTCTTTGGACACCCCTGCTTCTTCTATAGAATAAACGGCTGGATCTTCCTTTACTCCTGAAATGGCTTCAGCATCCACTGGCATAACCGCCAGTTCAACTTTTTCTGGTACATCGGTTTGATACCGTGGTAGAGTTACTTCTGCTATAATAATATCATTTTTCTTTATAGGTTGAACATCATCATCCGGCAGCAGAGTCTTCAATGCATCAATTATTATCACAGACAGGGTATCAAGATAGCTGTCCAGATCTGAATAATGTTCGATTGCCATGCTGATGCCGCTGGCAAGCTCCTCATTGGCACCGGATTTGACCATACTTGCTATGAGTTCCTCACCCTGTAAGCCAGATCCCTGTGCAGCCCTTACCAGCCGGATCCGCTCAAATGTCAACCGTGCAGTATCCACGATCCACCTGTCCCTTATACCGGCATCTGCAGTATTCAATTCTTCAGGCCGCACTGATGTAAAAATGCTCCCTGCTTCTGGCTCATATGTCCTGGCCTTCCCCACTAAAGCTACAAATGATGGAATCTCCAGCCCTGCTAAAAACATGGCTGCTTCTGGCTGGTACTGGCCTGCATATACAGTAAAGGCTCCTGTTGGGTCTGATAATCTTCCCCTCCACATATCTTCACCGACCCCGATATTGTCGATCTCTGTCAGGACACCCACAAAGTACAGCCTGTTGATCTTGGCTCCGGTAGGTGTTACTAAGTAATTCGGGGCCCGCTCATCGCCTTCATGGAAAAAATGATTTGAATGGTTGAATTCATGTGCAAATACCCTCCATGCCAGCTCCCTTTCTATCATTGCCCTTCCTCCAATAATGTCATTTCATCAATAAGTGACTCAGCGGCTGCAGCAACATCGATCTCTATTAATTTTGCATCAGTGGCCACAAGTATGATCCCGTATTCTCCTTTGGTCATGTTCCCCCGCAAGCACATAATCCTGCCCAGGAGTTTCCTGCGGATCTCATCTTCCACTGCTGACGAGTTCTGGGCTGCTGTAGCAATTTCATTACATTTTTCGATAGAGTAACCAGTGACCTTTCCAGTCAGGTCAGCATCCAGGACTATGGTCAATGCACCTGTACCATCGTCCAGTATGGACTTGATACGCATATCATTTATGCCTGTTACCGTACCGTGGACCCGGCAGATGTTCTTCTGTATCACCCTGCTGCATTCCGGACAGCGGGTAATAAGACCAGTGCCCGGTCTTATTGAGATCACACTGCCTTCAATCATCACATCAAATGCACCACTGCGTTTGGTGATCTGGTCCAGCCTTGTGGGTGTGGGTTCGATGATGCCTGCGATCTCATCCCCGGTAATAGTATTGTCTGCAATTTGTATGGTGGTAAATTCACCCATATTGATACTTGGGATGCCGCGCCATGATTTTATATAAGCGTTCTCTACTTTTACCGTATTTCCAACTGCAAGTTCGGGTTTTGTTATCCATGAAGAAAAGGGCAGTTTGGCAGAACTATCAACTGCGACTCCGGTAATGATGGTCTTGGGACCGCTTTTTGTACTGATCTCCTGCTGCCTGGATTCGATTATTCTGAAAATCGTATATATGCCGGCAGTGCCGTCTTTAAGTTCAGCAAGAAGAATAGGGTCATGCTTGACCATAAGTGGTTCCAGAACACCAGGATCCAATTTTTCTATTTTTGATCTTGGGCCGAAATTAATCTCAGGCATTCCCTGCCAGCTACGGGTGTATGCATTACTTACTTTGACAATATCTCCGATCTCAAGTCCAAAATCATCCCAGGCTGTGAAACTTCTGGCACCGGTCTGGTCTGCCATGGTACCCATAAATATGGTCCTTTCCTGGCCCTTGATGCCCACGACTTTTAGATTGATATCCAGGATCCTGGCAATAATCTCTATGTTCCGCTCCCCACCTTTTAATTCGTCCAGGTTTTTCATTTCAGGGATATCGGCAGCTCCGTATTTTTTCAACAAACTCCGCTTTGCTTCGCTTAACGGAACCTTGAATTCAAGAAGCTTTTTCAATTCATTTTCTATGGTAGCTTGATCTACCTGTATATCTGTTGTGTCCAGCGCCCTTATTATTTCGTCCACATGGGGCGCAATTTCATTGTTCATAGGCTGCCTCCTTTATATTAGACAGTCTCTACATTTAAGGAGTACAAAGGATAAAAAAACATCGATATAGATTAGTTGTATTAACCCAATTTAAAGGTGAAATGTATCCAAATAGGGCAAAAAGGAGTGAAGCTTTTTCAAAACGTGGCCTGGAATGGCTCGAGAATGCTCCACTTACCAGCATAAAGGAAGCATCCCAGGCTGCGAGAGCACTGTGTATGTGGAAGCATGAGACAAGTGGCCCTGTAAAATGGTTACTCAATGCAAGAAAGGGTGACCACTGGGAAGGGGATAACCAGGTAAGAAATACTGCCAGGGCATGTTCTGCGCTATTTGAGTGCGGCTTTTCATGCAGTAATTCTGCAAAATGGCTGGCAAGTATGCAGTTAGACAACGGCTCATATTATAATGATGTGTATGATACCTGCTACAGCCTGATATCTCTGGGACAAATGGGTATTAAGAACCAGGCAGGGGTAAAATGGTTACTGGATACATATTCTGAATTGTGGGAACATCCAGGCACTATTGCTCTTATCAATTCTGCAATGATACACCAGTATTCAGAAGGATTAGCTGATACGATAAATGGCAATTCTTCCTGGTTATTGGCCCAGTGTACTGATGGAAACTGGAAACATACTGCCACTTCTTGCCTGGTGGTGCAGTCACTAATACTTAACGAGCGTTCTGATCAGGTAGAAGAATCTGTGGATTGGCTGCTGGATAGACTGGAAGAAGATACTGGATGGAAAGTGTCGGTTGTTGCGCTTGTGCTAATAACACTTAAGATGTTATGAACAGGGGATTTAGCAGTTCATCCAGGTCAGGCCCATTTAGGCCCTGCCACACTTTAACTTTTCTATATAAGTATATTAATTAACACTGAAAACATTGTGAGTTGAATTAACCAACCGGAGCTATAAGAATATGAAATATATATGGGTCGTTGATGTGGACGAAGAGAAAGCTAAACAACATGAGATCACTCCTGGAGATGTTACCAAAGCAATTGAATCATTAGGAGAGGGCTGTTTTGAAGTCCTTGAGATAATATTCCAGGAAGATGATGCAGAATAAATGTTTATTAATTCGGGTTGTTTTTTGATTTCAATAAAAAGTGCAATTATTGTGTCACCATGGTATCAATAGCAATTATAGGACAGGAAGGGTCTGGGAGGAGTTCTCTTTCAGCCAAACTTGGAAAAAAGGGTAATGTATCAGATATTACCATGTATGATTTTGCAAAGGGCGGACAGATCCTTACTATTATAGACTCATCAGGTTATCCTGCATCTCCCAAACCCCTGATGAGTGCATTGGGTATGGCTGATATCGTACTCCTCTGTGTCCCGCCATCTGGAATGAATGCTGTTACTGGTGAATGCGTAATAGCTGTTGATCTATTGGGATCGACCAGGGGAATTATTGTCCAGACCATGTCAGATCGGTCAAATCCTTATGAACTGGAGGAAAATGCTAAAAAGATCAGGTTGTTGCTTAAAGGTACCACTGCCCAGGACTGGGTTATTATTCCTTTATCCACCACTACCTTTGAAGGGATCGAACAGTTAAAAGAAACCATTAATCTTTTTGATAAGGAAGTAGCGACTGAAAACCTGACAAAGAACGGGCTTCCGGCCAGGACAGTAGTGGATCATTCATTCAATGTCAAGGGCATAGGTTCTGTAATACTGGGTCGGGTGATCCAGGGAACCATACATAAACAGGATAAGGTCATGGTCCACCCTGTTGGCCAGGAGATCGAGATACGAAACATCCAGATGCATGATGAGGATAAAACACAGGCAGGTACTGGCTCCCGTGTAGGACTTGCATTGAAGGGCATTCAGGCAAAGGATGTGGACCGTGGACACATAATCTCAAATATCGAGATATCCTCCAGTGATATTGAACTTGAGTGCAGTGTTTCAAAATTCAGTCCAGGGCTAAGTGTAGGCAGCACCTTGCACCTGTATGTTACTCTTCAGTCCACGCCAGTAAAAATATCAAAGATCAGCCTGGATGGAAGGGAGATGACAAAAGCGCCTGCCGGCAGTGTATGCAGGGTTTTAATTAATGCAGGCGAAGTAATATCTTATGATAAAAAAGATGTCTTTGTGTTAGTGGATCTGAACAACCAAAAACAGAGATTCATTGCCCGGGGTCTGCTGGCATGAAGAACGGAATGGATGAAATAGCCACGTTATGTGATGATGTGACATTTGCAATATCTGATGCCATAAAAAACCTGGTTGATACTCCGAAGGGGAACAGGGTTGTTGGAATGGGTGCTGATGGTACACCTTCCAAACTTATTGATATTGTCGCAGAAGATGCTGCACTGGAAATCCTGGCATCATCAGGTATCGACATGAAAATAGTCTCAGAAGAGAAGGGACACCTTACATTCGGGGATCATCCTGAGTTCACGGTAGTGCTGGATCCAGTAGATGGCACGTACAATGCCACACATGGTTTACCTTTTTTTTCAGTATCCATTGCAGTGGGAGATGATGATCTTTCAGATATCAGATATGGTAAAGTGTTCAATCTTGCTACTGGAATGGATTTCACGGCTGCAAAGGGAGGCGGTGCTTTCTGTGATAATGAAGAGATACAGGTATCACCATTGAACAAACTAAGTGAGTTCACTGTTGTAGCTTATGGATACCTTGATGGTGAAGATACATTAAAACGACTGGGACGAAATGTACGACGGGTCAGGTCCTTTGGCAGTGCAGCCCTGGAATTATGTTATGTAGCATCGGCCAGGGTAGATGCATTTGTCGATCTGAGAAGCAGGATGAGGGTCACCGACCTGGCAGCTGGGATCCTTATCATAAAGGAAGCAGGAGGTGTTGTGACTGATGGACACGACCAACCTTTATCAGGAGAACTGAATGTTACCAGTCGGGTCAATATAGTGGCATCCAATGGGAAAGCACATACTAATCTTGAAAAAACAATAGTGTTATAATGTTAGGGATTATACGTATTTTTAATACATTATGCCAGGGGTATTTGATTGATCAGAAAAGTAGGAGTGGTCTCCCGCTGTGATAAGAAAGGTGCAGTTGAAATAGCCAAAAACATAATCGAACACCTTACTGGCAAGGTTGATGTATATATTGACCCTGGTACTGCAAGTGAACTTAACATAGAAGGGACTCCGGTAGGCCAGATGCGCCAGTTGGGGGTAGAAGTATTAATTACCGTAGGTGGAGACGGGACAGTCCTTCGGACGATCCAGCACATGGATGATCCCCTGCCAATTCTGCCTGTTAATATGGGGACAGTAGGTTTTCTGGTTGATGTGGAATCAGAAGATGCAATTCCTACAATAGATTCCATACTTTCTGGTTTTGAGGTGGATGAACGCTCCAGGTTCGAAGTCTGGATAAATGATATTAAACTCCCATCTGCCACCAATGAAGTAGTGATCATCACATCCCATCCTGCTAAAATACTGGCTTATAAGATCTGGGTTGATGAATTTGAACTTGAAGAACTGAGGGCTGACGGTCTTATAATTGCCACACCCACAGGTTCCACAGCATATGCCATGAGTGCAGGGGGACCTATCGTGGACCCGAGGGTGGATGCTGCTGTTGTGGTTCCCCTGGCACCTTTTAAACTTGCATCAAGACCCTGGGTCGTTCCTGCTAATAGTACAATTAAAGTTGAACTGCTTCTGTCAGGCAAGGAAGCCGAAGTTGTGGTAGATGGACAGTATTCCCGGAACATTACTTCAAATCATACGATCCGGATCGAAAAAGCAACCAATCCAGCACGGTTTGTACGAATAAAACATGGTGGTTTCTACGACAAAGTAAAAAGCAAATTACATTGACCAAACATTTAGGTTTAAGTTATGGTACAACGTAAAAAGGCCAGGTAATCTTAATGATAATCGTTATTTCAATTGGAGGGTCAGTACTTATCAGCGATCTTGACCCTGAAAGGATCTATAAATATGCTGAAAATGTAACACAACTGACAAAAGAACATACTGTTTACGTGGTAGTGGGCGGGGGCCGGATCGCGAGGGATTATATATCTGCGGCCAGGGCGCTGGGTGCAAATGAAGTGGAATGCGATGTTATTGGCATCGATATGACCCGTATCAATGCAAGGCTCTTGATCGCCGCTTTAGGAAAAAGCGCATATCCTGAACCTCCCTATAGCTACCATGATGCAAATAATGCCGCATTTTCGGGCAGGATAGTAGTAATGGGTGGTTTGATACCTGGCCAGACCACTGATGCTGTATCTGCTGTGTTGGCAGAATATGTGGGAGCTGATCTGTTAATTAATGCCACATCCGTGGATGGGGTATATACTGCAGATCCTAACATTGATAAGAACGCCAAAAAATTGACAAACATGACCCCATCTGAACTTGTGGAGATCGTAATGAAGATAGATATGGCTGCAGGTTCCAACTCGCCTTTAGACCCTCTGGCAGCCAAGATCATCCAGCGTTGCGGTATCAAGACTATTGTAGTAGATGGGAAAGACCCGGACAATATAGTTGAAGCAGTGGCCGGGCGACATAACGGTACACTGATCTCAAATTAACAAATTATCGATATTTTATAGATATAATGAATCCCGGACTAAACAGCAGGAAGATAAGTTTTTCATCCAGGGCTGTAGTGGATAACCCATTCAACTGGGCCTATGAGCTGGAAGAATTGGGATTTACTGGCTGGGAGATCGTGTGTGAAGGTAAGCAGGAACTGAATGAGAGAAACCTTGCGCAGATCTCCACAATTCTTGAGACCACCAACCTTGAACTTACTGCCCATCTTCCCTTCTCAGACCTGAACCTTGCCAGCCTGAACGAACCTATGTGGAGGGAAACCCTGCGCCAGATGAAGCAGAACATCAAACTGGCTTCGTCCTTTACACAGATCGCTGCCGTCCACCCGGGACACCTCTCACCTTTAGGTATGCAGATGCCTGACCTGTCATGGCAGAAGAATATTGAAGGACTGCAGGAGTTGTGCGATTATGCTGCAGAATATGATATGACGATCGGCGTGGAGAACATGGTCAATATGGACGCTATCTTAGGCAGGCATGCAGAAGAGATACTGGGTATGATCGAGTCGGTTGACAGGGAGAACCTGGGATTGACCCTTGATGTGGGTCATGCCAATACCAATGGGATGGTCAAAGCATTTCTTGATAAATGTCTTGATAGGGTGGTTCATGTCCACCTGCATGATAATAACGGGAAAAGGGATGAACACCTTCCGGCAGGTGGGGGAACAGTTGACTGGGGGAAGGTTGTGGGCTCAATTAATGGGCTTGATACCAGGATCGTACTTGAGGCCAGGACAATACAGGAAGGGGCTGATAGTCTCATGTACTTGAGGAACATTTAAATTTCTCAATCATAAACGAAATAATTTTTAAGTTCTTTAATATTGCATAGTGCATATCATGAAATAATTAGCAAGGGACAATGTTCAAGTTGAATCGTTCATATAAAATTATTCAGTTATGGATATTTGATGACTATAGCATATCCTCCAAACTGGAGGTAAAATATTTATAGTGGCAAACTCATTATTAATTATATGCATTTAATAACCATAAATTACTCATCAGATGCCGAGCGGAAACGAGTAGAATATATTTTCAACAAATATGAATCTGAGGATGGTGATATTGACAGAATCACCGGTGTATCAAGGATCATTCGGGATGATGATGTTGAAAAACTTCTTTCAGAATTATATCTTCGGGCACCACCGGACAAAATCAAGGTGTACAAATTAACAGAAATTACCACAAAAACTGTTTCAGAATCAAATAAGATCGAATCTCGTTTGTCAGGACAAAAAGAATCCATTGAATCGTTTATTGGTTATTTGCTGGCACAGAGAAAAGCAGTTTTTAAACGAAAAATGGGTAACCTTAAACTCTATACCTCAACAACAAGAAAAGGATATGCAGAAATTATTGTAGGTATTTCTCAAAAAGAAGATGAAGTATTGATACAGATAGAAATCCAGGCTGAAGAGCCGAACAGGTCATATCTCAAAGATTATTTTTCCGAGCAACTAAAAGTATTTAATAAAAGTCTGATGAAATAATATATTAATATGATTATTTGAAAATGTTGGTGATACATAAGGAGGCATTGGAAATGGCATTGGGTGATAAAACTGATTGGGATTGTATCGAAAAAGCACTAAAACCCGTAAAACGGATCGAACGCAAAGGTCTTCAGGACCTGTTATATGAGGACGAGGAAAAACGGGTAGAACTCTGGAACAAACTGGAGGAAGCCAGGGACTTCTTCGAAGATAATGATTCTTGCGGGGCCGATTCCAGCCTTTATAAGGATATTGACAGCAGGTTCGCGCTTGCACGGCTCAAACTTGCTAACAGTTTGAATGAATCCGGGAATTATCCTGATATTACCAAACGCTTCAATGATACTGAACTGGGACTGTTTACGATCATAGAGGAATTCAGGTTTTTCGACGATCTGACCATAGAAGAGATCAAGGACAAAATAGGGCGCCAGGAAGGCAAAGTGTACGAGATCGTGAAGAATTATTCCACACGGATGAAATCCCATCGGGACCGGATATTCGAAAATCCTGAGATCAAACCCGGGGTCGCGAACGCCATTAAAAACCTGATGAAGGAGAGGACAGACAAGATCCAGGAAGGGGTTATCGAATATATGAGGTTGGGTCCCATCGAGGAGAGGATAGGGGAGATCGAAAGTGCAGTGCAAACTATCATAGAATCCGAACAAAAGCGAGGCCAGATCTCAGCAGAGGTGCAGGAGAAACTGGACCGGCTCGAGGATGATCTGGAAGAGGCACGTACTGCGGCTGCCATGAAGGACGACCTGGAGAACAAGCTGGTTGAGATGGAAAAACATCTGATGCAGAAAGACTTTGAAAAGGACCTGTTGAAAAACAACCTGCAGAACCTGGAAAATGAAAAAGCAGGTATTATTGACAGGTATTCGCTTCTGGATGATTTGTTGCAGAACCGGATCAATGAAGTGGAGGAGAAGCGAAAGGACCTGGAAACAAAGGAAGATGAGATCCGTGAGATGAGGAGCAGTCTGCAGGGTGACATGAAAGAGGAGAATGACAGGATCATCCAGGAAGAACTGAACAAGATCGGTGTAATGAAAGGTGATATCCAGGCCCAGATGGATACTATTGAATATGAAAAGCTGCGCCTGCAGTTCCAGAAAGAAGAGATCGATGAAAAATTCAATGAGATGAAAAAAGCCATTGAAGGTGGAGATTCTTCCAGCAGGTTCGTTCCAAAGGACCTGGCAAAGCTCTATGAGATGGACCTGATCGGCAGGTTCGATATGAAGATGCACGAACTGCCTTTAAAAATTACAAATCCCATAAATGACAAGACCCACAAGATCAAGTCATGGGAAGGCAGTCATGCAAAGACCGACGAAAAGGATATGATTTTTGATATGTTCAAGGACGAGCTGTCCATTTCAGATATCGAGACCCAGGTGCCGCTTAATGTACGGTCACAATACATGATCGGGAAAAAACGTTTCAAGCTTATTGGAAGAAAGGAGCCGAAAACCATCATCGAAGCCATGGTGTTCAATCACTGGAAGGAATATGCAAAAAATGGTTTTGATACGAAACCCGTAATTCTTTCAGAATTAAACAGCATACTGGTACGGCTTATAGATAAAGCGGAACAGGGCAAATATTTCCATGTCATTGCCATTGCATCCCCCACCGGGTGGGATGAAAGAATCAGGACCTATGTGAAATCAGAGGAATTCAATAAGAACTATGTAAGCCGATATATCTCTATCTGTCTAGTAGATAATGAGACAGGGGAATTGATCTATAACGAAGCCGACGAGCGCATAAAGGATTATATTAAGTTCTTCGAACCGAAATTTGACAATGAAAAGGTAATGATCAGCAAGGCGCACATTAAAAAGGAACATCAATATGATGATTATGTGGTGTTTGAGGATATTATCAAGGAAACCGGGATTGACATGCGCCTGGTCAAGAAATCATTCTATGAACTGGAAAAGGAAGGCTTGGGCAAGGTAATGTTCATCAAAAATGTAGGAATAATATTAAAGAAATAAAATATAAACCATGAAAGGAGAAAAAAAGTATGGGAATTGTAGATAAAATAAAGGGTAATCCCTTTGAAAAGCTGAAAAAGGACGATCTCACTGCTGAGAGGATCAGGCAGGAGAGGGAAGAGAAATTGAAGATCGCTGAAGTAGAGAAATTGAGCGCCCAAAAGAAGGATCTCTTCAATAAGGGTTTCAATGCTACTGAAGGCGAAAGAAGAGCACTGGCACGGCAGATCCAACAGGTGGACCAGAAGGTCAAACTGAACAACATACACCTGAAGAAGATCAGCGACCATATCCGTGTTGTGGATAACCTGGTCTTTATCCACGACAACAAGAAGATGCTGGAAAATGACGGATTAATGCCGAAACTGGCAAAAATGCCCAAGAGCAAGCTTGATGAGTTTTTGGGAAAGGTCAACCTGAAAGACCAGATGATGTCAGGCAATATCCAGTCCATCCTTTCCACAATGGAGGTGGAGTACGGCCTCATCGGCGACATTGAAGAGGATAAAGAAACCAAGGACCTCATGGATATCTGGTCTACCTCTGATGTAACTGAGTCAGATGAAGTATTCCAGAAATGGGATAAAGAAAAGGCCAAAGAAGAGGAAGATGAAGATCTGCTGGTATAGGTATGGAACTGCGGGACGAGGTCAGGAGTTCGTTCAGAAGAGCTCATAAACTTGCCAAAAAGTATTATGATGATGGCGATGTAGCCAAGGCCAGAGTAGAATATGTAAAATGCGCCCAGTTTTCTGACCGTCTTGCCGACCTCACCCCCAACAAGAAGGACGCGTTCAAGGAGCAGGCAAAGAAGTTTCGAGAAATGGCCGAAGGACTGCGGGAAGGTAACATCAAAATATTTACCAACGGGATCAAACCTGTCCAACCCCAGCCTCAACTAGAGGGCGGCGGTAAGGAAGAGGATATTTCCACAAAGGTCAGGGAATTGATCCTCACTGAGAAGCCAAATATCAGTTTCAAGGACATTGCCGGTCTGGATGATGTGAAGGAGAGGATCAAGGAGACCATTGTCTATCCGTTCAAGAACCCGGAACATTACAAATACTATGATGTCCCTGCCGGCGGCGGTATTCTGCTTTACGGTCCTCCGGGTTGCGGCAAGACCATGATGGCAGCAGCGGCGGCAGCAGAATGCGATGCCGTATTTATCAGCATCAAGATCAGTGATATTAAAGATAAATATGTGGGCGAATCCGAAAAGAAGATCAAGGAAGTGTTCAAGATCGCCAGGGAGTATGAAAGGGCTATTATCTTTTTTGACGAGATGGATGCGTTAGCAGCTGATCGCTCAGATTCCAGTACCGGGCATGAGAGGAGCCTTGTTAATGAACTGCTGGCCCAGATGGACGGTGTGGATACCAAGGGTGCTAACAAGTACCTGATCCTAGCTGCCACTAACCTGCCGTGGGCCATTGATACTGCGCTGCGGCGGGCGGGACGGTTTGATAAGACCATATATATCCCTGAGCCGGATTCTACTGCCCGCAAAAAGCTGTTCGAGATTTATCTCAAGCACAAGCCGGTAACAAAGGACATAGACCTAGATGAACTGGTTGAGAGAACATCAGGATTTGCATCTTCAGAAATAAAACTGATATGCGAAGAGGCTGCCAGGATACCATTGAGAGATGCTATTAAGGACAAGCCTAGACGCGAGATATCCAAAGAAGATTTCGACAGCGTGATCAGCGGTATGCGGACGATCCTAGCGACCTGGTATCCAAAAGCGTTGAAAGAACTGATTAGAGGGGATGAACAGGAAGCCTTCAAGGAGCTCATGGAGTCAGGGAAACGATATGTTACCTCCCCATCAATTAAAGTACCAAAAAAAAACACCATCATCCATGACCCCGGAACAGAACAGATAATCGCGGGCACGAACATTACTGATAATGTGTTCAAGGCTGTTTATTCGATCGCTGCGGAAATTTCCCGGGACGGAAGAGAAGGTAAATCGGTCGGGACCTCTTTTCTCATTGGAGATGAAAAGAACGTTCTTTCTAAATCCAGGCAATTGATCCTGAATCCTTTTGAAGGACATAAACCGGATGAACGGCAGATAACAGATCGCGAGCTAAAAGAGAATATCAAGGAACTTGCGCAACTTGATGGTGCTTTTGTGATCAGTGATGATGGTTTAATCGAAGCTGCAGGACGATATATCACTGTGGATGCAAGCGAAGTTAAGCTCCCGAAAGGTATGGGTACCAGACATTCTTCCGTAGCCAGCATAACCCATGTGACGAAGGCAGTAGGACTCGTTGTTTCCCAAAGCGGTGGAACAATTACGATATTCAAGGATGGGAAAATAATAACATCCACACGTCCTTGAATTGTTCAACAATATAGTACAAATTCGTGATATTGGGGCATCTCACATAATTGCCCGTTGATTCAGATAATTAAAGGAGAGCTGAATGAATATTAAATATATTTCTTTTTCGATATTATGGATAGCACTCCTTTTCTTTCTTATCAATATCTCCGTATATGCCGAATCGAGTAACGATTCGTTTGCGGAAATTCCCAGTGATATTCAAATCGAATCAATTCTACCAAGTCCTAATAATGCTTCTACATGGATACTATCTGGTGGACCATCACCATATGATCCGATCATTGTCGATGATGACCTGGAAGTAAAGATCAATGGAGTGACCATTTTCAAAGATGATGATGGTTATTCTTCACTTGATGGCCGTTCGAGCTGGAAAGGTAATCCTATTGATTTTTCAGCTTTTTCAGGTGATGAGCTGGAAATAATCGCCACCAATCCAGGTGGTGGAGAGATTGAATTATCAACATTGTATCTGAATCATGAAGGACATTCTTCAAAATTAAGTGATGGTGTACCGAAGATACAAAGTAAAGTGATTGAGTTTTTCAAGAGTCGTTATACCCTCTCTACTACTCCACTTGTTGAGATTATTGATTATTCTCGCTCTCCAGTACATGGAAATGAAAATCTTACAGTTAATGTCAGTTGGAGTTATATTCCTGAAGGATGGAAACTGGTGGTTAGCTTAGAAGAATCTGAAAGTGATGCAACCAGATTGGCAAATGATACGAGTAAAATGGTTTCAGGTTATGGGGAGGGATCGTTTGAATTGATTGTTTTCCCAACAGAAGATACATACAATCAATCTAAAATATTTGCCTCACTTTATGATGAAAACTTAAATTGGGCCAGCGTTTTTGATAAACAGGACATTATAATTTATCCGACAGCTACTTCCACACATAGCTTATTACCGATCTTTGGTGTAGTTTTTCTTATCACTCTCGTATTCGGTTTTCTTCTTTTTAATAGAAATGTGATATCAAATAATGAAAAAAAGCAATCTAGAGAACTGAATAAGGGGACATTGTCTAAACTAAGCAAATTAATGGCCTACATTCTACGGCATGATAACGAATTCAAGTTTCAAGTTGAGCTGGATGAAAACTGCTATGCTGACATTGATCAGCTGATAAAGGCAATATCATCAATGGATGAATGGAACTGGATAAATCGAAGACATATTGAGGAGGTGGCTGCAAAATCTAATTATCGTAATAAGAGACGATTTTTGATAAAAAGAAATAAAATTAAGGCAACATACAGAATTACTCGTGATTGCCCCTCATCCAATATCACAACATTACCCCCTAAACAAGTCCTTGAATCATCATCCTATTTCGAAGAAAATGAATGGTATACAATTATTGCAAAACATAGCGGTAAATGTATGGATGTTAGCGGTAAAAGCATAGATAATGGAGTAAAAATTATTCAATATGATTACAGGGGCGGAGACAATCAACTATGGAAATTTAAACCTATTGGGAATGGTTACTTCCAAATTATCGCAAAACATAGTGGTAAGTGTTTAGACGTTGGCAGTAAAAGTATTAACAACGGAGCTAAGATCATACAATATGATTACTTAGGCGGAGATAATCAGCTATGGAAACTTGATCCTGTTAATAATGGCTATTTTCGAATTATCGCAAAACATAGTGGTAAGTGTCTGGATGTTAGCGGTATGAGCATAGATAATGGAGTTAAAATTATTCAATATGATTACTGGGGCGGAGATAATCAATTATGGAAATTTTTAAAATATAACCATGTTCTAACACCATCTAGTATATTCCCACCAGAGATCCAGCCAAAATACACAGACATAGAATTCCTGGATAAGGGTGGCTTTGCGAGAGTCTTCAAAGCAGTAAGAAAAAACGACGGTAAGCTGGTGGCAGTGAAAATCCCCATCAGCCTGGATGAAGCTACTGGAAAAAGTTTTATTAGAGAGATAAAATCCTGGGAAGAATTGGATCATCCGAATATCGTCAAGCTCTACAATATGAACATCATGCCTCTGCCCTATTTTGAGATGGAATATGTGGAAAATAAGTCTCTAGAGGAATTAGAAAAACCATTAGAGGTGGAAAAGGCTGCAAGTATTGTTTTTGATATTTCCGAAGGATTGAAATATGCCCACTCAATGGGAAGGATTCATCGGGATATTAAGCCCGGTAATGTGCTGATTACAAATAATCTGGTTCCCAAAATAACAGATTGGGGCTTAGGCAAAATTCTGACTGATAGTAAAACCTCATCCCAATTCGCCTTCACACCATCATATGCCGCCCCAGAACAGATTTCACCCCGTAAATTCGGCATACCCGACATTAGGACAGACATTTACCAGCTCGGTACGATTTTTTACGAACTGGTTACGGATAGGCCACCGTTTGAAGGTGAGGACTTCTCAGAAGTTGGTTTTTCTATTATCAATGATAAGCCTGTGAATCCATCAATAATAAATCCAGGATGTAAAGAAATTGATGCTATCATCCTGAAATGCCTGAATAAGCAACCAGATGAAAGATATCAGACAATTTCCGAATTCCAGCATGACCTGGCAGGATATTTAAAAGTGGAATATACAAAATCACTAGTTAAATCAACAGGTGATATCAAGCGGTCGTGTATTTACTGCGGAGACCTTGTATTGATTCATGCCAAACTCGGTGATGTGGAGAGTGCATTAAAGTATGCAATAGATATGAAAAACTACGCAGGGGATAAATGGGGAGATGAAATGGAAGATATTGCTAAGCAGTTGGAGTATCTCGTAAGTAGAACACAGCCAATTGGCAATGAACTGATGACCAAGATAATAGTGGTGGCACACCAAATGAAGATGGGGAGATGAACCAGTGAAAGCTAAAGGCTGTACTCATACAGGTTCTCGTGAAAACAACGAGGACAGCTATGGGATAGGAGAACTGGATGATACACTATTACTTACCGTAGCTGATGGTCTGGGTGGATATAATGCCGGTGAAGTTGCCAGTGACCTGGCTGTGAAAGAGATACAAGATACTGTTATGCATCTAATCAATACTGCTGCCACTCACCGGGAGTTGCTTAAATTGGCTATCGAGAGAGCCAATACCAGTATTCTTCAACAGGCACGATCAACGTCTGAATATTCTGGTATGGCCACCACCATTGTAATTGCACTGGTACAGGGCAGCATTGCCACTATTGCCAATGTAGGAGATTCACGTGCGTATTGCATATCTCAGGAAAGGATCACACGAGTGACAAAGGACCATTCCCTGATGCAGTCATTGATCGATATGGGGGACATTGATGAAGAAGAGGCATTAGGACATCCCAAAAAGCATGTCGTGTTACGATCGCTGGGAATGGAGAAGGCTGTTAAAGCTGATTTTTATGAAAAATCAATTGTCTCTGGAGACATTCTTCTCCTGTGTTCAGACGGTCTCACCGATACGCTCAAAGAAAGCGAAATAAAAGACATTGTAGTTGGATCTGAAAAAGAAAAAATCTGCACGAACCTGCTGGAAGCTGCACGAATAAAAAGCCGTGATAACATCACCATAGTCGTCGCACATAATGAGGAGGGAACCCGTAATGCCAGTTAAATCCGCATATGCAGGTTATGCACCTGTTGAAGATGGGACTGTGACCAGCCCAACATGAATATTTAACAATGATCAAAATAAAATAAATGTTAATATAAAAGGTGCAAGAGATGAAATGTGAGAACTGCAGCAGCGAAAATAAACCAAGGGCCCGTTTCTGTACAAATTGCGGTACCCAATTAATCCATCTGAACAATATTTCCGATGTTAATGCTTCGTCACCTCACAATAAATCAACTGTTTCTGTGAAGGATTCCATAATAATAGGAGATCGCGATTCAATGGACAATGATGACATGGAGGAAGCACAACAGGGTATCGAACTGCTGCGGCAGCTTAAAGCAGCAAAACGGGAAGATGCTGCCGGGTACCAGGAGATCGAGAATAAGGCGATGTTAGCCGAAGCTAAGGCCAGGGTCATGGAAATTGAAGCACAGCAGGGCGGCGGTGAGAAGAAGGGCGAACTAAAGGCTCTGGACATCCTCAGGACCGTGAACGATCTTCGGGAACTAAGCGAAAACGATGAAGTGTTCAATATAAACCTGACCCTGGACATCCTCAGGAAAAAGGTTACTGACGAGCAGTCAATAATCCATATCGACACCATGCGAAAGACCCTGGAGACCCTGTACGACCCGTTCTCGAAATTAAAGGATGAACATAAGAAACAGATCATGAGTCTGTGTACCTATATCGAGGAGGCATATTGTGCGGATCTTATTCACGGCGAAAATGAAAATTCACAATTACCAGAACATGAAGAAAATGCCTTTAAAGAGAAGGACTTATGAAAATTCAGGATTGGTGAGATTATGAACTTAATGAACAAGCTGAAAGGCAAATCAAAAGAAGAAAAAGATATCGAGCGTGAGATCAGGTACCGGAAAGCCAGGAGCTCCATAAACCAGTATATCCAGAAACTTGAAAAGGCCCAGAAGATGGTCTATGAACAGGGTAAAAAAGCTGCCCAGATCGGCGATGATGCATTCGTGCGCAGGCAGGCCGTGAAATACATGACTATTGGGGAGCGCATTAAGAAGGGGCATAGACTATCGCTGCTCATGGAGGAGGCACGGCTCCAGCGTGACCTGGTAAAGATCAGCGGGGATTTTGTAGGATTTGCCAGGGATATTACAGACTCCATACTGGAAGGGCCTGATGTGGAACAGATCACTAAAATGCAGGTGCAGTTCGAGAAGGGACTGGCACAGGCCGATAAGATCGATGAGGCCCTCTCAACTACCGTGGACCTTGCCAGCGAGAGTATTCTTGAATCCGATGACCTCAGTGAGAGCAGCGTGGATAGTATTGTAAAATCCATGGAAGGCGAGGCCATCGATGAAGAATCGGGCCTGGATGAGCGGATATCCAAAGGGATCAGTGAAATTGAGAATAAAATGAAACAAGGGTAGAGCATGGTTGAATCTCTTCTGAAAAAGGCCCAGGAATATATCGATAAGGCATTGGATGCCGAATCAAAGCATGAAGGAAAGCAAGCTCGGAACTATTACTTGCGCGCTTCAAAATTACTATTCGATGCTGCCGGTGAATCCCGGGGAGAAATGAAGCTGCGCCGTATTGAGAATGCTGAGCGGCTGCTGAAAAAGGCTGACTCTGTTACTCTGGAAACACCTGGCAAAGAGACAGCACTAAAGGGCGAGCGCCAGGTAGCCGATGAAGATGATGATTCAAAAAGCCTCATTATCTCCCACCGACCCGACATCTCCTTTAAGAACGTGGCAGGGCTGGAGAATGTTAAGGAAGAGATACGCCTGAAACTCATCTATCCTTTCGAACATCGCGAGAAGGCAAAAAAATTCGGGCTGAAAAGCGGCGGCGGAATACTGTTATATGGTCCACCGGGAACCGGCAAGACCATGATCGCCAGGGCAGTGGCAGGCGAAGTGGAAGCCGACTTTTTCAGTGTAAAACCCTCTGACCTGATGGACCAGTTCGTGGGCAATACCGAGAAGAAGATTGCTAGCATGTTCAGGACTGCCAGGGAAAGTGAAAGGGCAGTGATCTTTATCGATGAGATCGAGTCAATGATGCCCAAGCGCAGGGGCCAGAGGTCAACGGTCATGACCCGGGTGGTGCCCCAGTTTTTGGCAGAACTGGACGGTCTGGATTCATCAAATGAGAATATCCTGTTTTTGGGAGCAACTAACGAACCCTGGAGCCTTGATCCTGCCGCGCTTCGACCGGGAAGGTTTGATGAGAAGATATACCTTCCACCACCTGATTTTGAAGCCAGGAAAAAGATCTTTGAGCTGAACATGGAAGGCAAGCCATTATCAAATGATGTGGATTATGATAAGATGGCCGAATTGACACAAAATTATAGTGGGGCTGATATATCATACATCTGCAAAAAGGCCGCTGCCATCCCCTTTAAGGAATCTATTGAGACCGGGGTCGAGCGGGATATCACCATGGCCGATGTGATGCAGGTCATGGATGAGATCGGCCCGTCACTGGATGAGAAAGGGATCGCATCATATGAGAATTATTTTCAGGAGCATGTGCCCAAAAAAATTGACACGGTAGATGTAGAGTCAGATAAGAAACAGGAACCTGCCCGGAAACAGGAAGGTGACATTTCACTAAAAGCACCAGAAAAGCAGCTCCATAAACCAAAGAAAACCCCTCACATCAGTGATCCCACAGATATCAGGAACCTGATCATACAGGACCCTCCACACACCTTTGATGATGTGGCAGGCATGGACAATATCAAGCAGGAGATCAAGAATATCCTGGACGAGGCCCTGAAATACCCTGATGTGTATAGGGAGCATTTCGGAAAAACCCCGGCCGGTGCAGCCATTTTATTATACGGTGTCCCAGGGTGCGGCAAGACATTCATCGCAAAAGCGGCAGCCGGTGAGTTCCAGGATTTTGCCACCTTCATTTACGTGAAACCCAGTGATATCAAGACATCCAAGTATACACATATTAAGCTTCAGAGAGTGAAGGACATCTTCAACCTGGCCAGAAAAAATGCACCGGCAATTGTGTTGTGGGATGAGATCGAAGGATTGGTCTGGGCCAGGGACAAGCCTGGTGTACCTACGTGGTCCAGGGAACTGGTGCCTGAATTCCTGACCCTGTTCCAGGGTGCTGAGGAGTCTGATGAAGTAGTACTGCATATTGGCACCACTAATTTCCCCTGGGTGATCGATATGGCAATGCTGCGGTCGGGACGGTTCTCAAAGAAGATCTTTGTACGTAGTCCGGACCAGGAGGCTCGGGCGAGTTTGTTCCGGCTTGAGACCAGAAACGCAAACTTTGCAGACGATGTGAACCTGGATGAGCTGGCCCGGATGACGGAAGGAGTTACGGGTGCAGATATTGCAGAGATGGTGAAGCAGGCCATGGAGATTTCATGGAACGAGTGGGCACAGGATAAGCGTGATGAAGGACCCAGGGAGACCACCATGGCTGACTTCTTGCAGGTGGTGGAAGGATTTAACAGCAGTTCGCTTGAAAATTACCTGAAAGTGGCCAGGAAACAGCTGACAAAGTTCGAGGATGCTACACCCTATTTCCCTGAATTGGTTGAGGATATCAACAGGATGACGTGATCGAAAGGATGAGAGTAATTTAACGAATAATATTTATTATAAAAACATGAAGAACATATATTTATAAAATATTGTTACTATTCAGCCACCCTATAAACAGTTTACTTTTTAAAAAACACTTGAACCGAAAAATCAAAATACTTTAACCACATATAAAATTAATATTCAAAAAGCAACTAATTTTTTTCCATTT
>Ga0114930_10001458_pt1 | contig 22568 bp, 21 predicted proteins | sample AnhtaG_FD_87300 | JGI IMG/M metagenome (GOLD analysis project Ga0114930, IMG submission 87300) | Deep subsurface microbial communities from Anholt, Denmark to uncover new lineages of life (NeLLi) - Anholt_01485 metaG | ecosystem: Environmental > Aquatic > Marine > Oceanic > Sediment | place... | reverse complement strand
TAATGGGCGTATCGGGAGCGCTCGCGACGACAGCCGTCGTGCTTTATGCAGGCCGGCACTGGTGGTTGCCGGGTCTAATGGATCAGGAGTCCGCCTATCGTCCACCGTTGTCTATCCCTGCCGGGGTCACATGGCGTATGGTGGAAATACTGCCCGCGCTAGTCATCCTGGGTGCGTTGATCGTGCTGGCCGCCTCAACCCGGGGCAGGTTCAGGCGGGTACTGCAGGTCGTGCATGCGTCCGCTCAAAGCGCGCTGCCGATACTGGTGTTGCTCTACATTGCGGGCGCGTTGATCGTCTCGGCGGACAGAGCGGGATACGAGCGTCGCATGATGGAGGCTTTCCGCCCCGGTCCGGAAGCGGGACAAGTGGAGCGTCTGGAGAAGAGCGGGTTCATAGTGGAGGACGCACAATGACGCACAGACGAGGCATCGAGCAGGGCCACAACATCCCGCCGGAGACGCCGGAGGACCTCTTCTGCATCGCCCGAGCGTTCCAATACTCCAGGGCGCTCCATCTGGCGAACAACATCGAGGTGTTCACCCATCTGGCGGGCGGGCCGATGACTGCCGAAGGGCTGTCCGAGCGCACGGGTGTCGAGCTGCCGGCGCTGGAGAAAGTACTGATCGCCGCCGCGATGGGCCTGCTGGTCACCGACGGCGAGCGGTTCTCGAACAGCCTGGTCGCGGCCAGGTACCTCGTCCGGGGGAAGCCGGAGTACATCGGTGACGCGATCTTGTTGACGAGCGGCTGGTGGGACCGGATGAACGAGTTGAGCGCCGCCGTCCTGCCGCCTCCTCCCGCTGAAGGCGCCAGACCGGAAGAGATCTGGCACGAGCGGTTCATCCGGGCGATGCACGACTACGCGTCCACCGGCGATGCCGAACTGCTGGCAGACGCTGTTGATCTCTCTGGTCGGCGCAAGCTCCTCGACCTCGGCGGCGGGCCGGGGACGTATGCCGTCTATTTCTGCAAGAAATACCCCGAGCTCACGGCGGTGGTCTTCGATCTGCCCGAGAGCGAGTCGGTCTTCCGCGAGGTCGTCGAGTCGTACGGGATGGCCGGCCGCGTGGAGTTCAAGCCCGGCGACCTCGACAAGACTCCGCTCGGCAAGGGATACGACGTCGCCCTCGTCTCGAACATGATGCACGGGTACCGGGGTGACGTCATTCCGCCGAAGGTCTTCCGCGCCCTCGTCCCGGGCGGGCTCATCCTCGTCCGCGACTTCATCCTCTATCCCGAGAAGAATGGGCCGCTCGCCGCCGCCCTGTTCAACATGGGCATAGGCGCGTACTCCGAGGAGGAGATGCTGGAATTCCTCAGCAGGGCAGGCTTTGCAGACGCGGCGTGCCGCGAGCTGGCCGATCATATGCTCATTACGGCGTGCAAGCCTGCTGGGTAACATGCCAACCGGCACCGAGTTCTCGATGCTGCCGAAATGCAGTCTTTTCCGGCAGCAGGATTCTATGTCGTGCGCAGCTGCCCGAGAATCCGTCCCAGGCGGGCCAAAACGCCAGGTCACCAATCCGCATTCCGCAATCCAACTTCGGCTCGGCCTGTTTTCTTGTGGAGAAACCAATCTTGACGAAGCGTCGTAAAAGTACTATGGTATGCTGCGGGTTGGTATGAAAAGGCGATTGCAAGTCTCAGCCTTACTAGTAATAGGCGTGCTTGGGTACGCGGCCTTCCTCCGGCCGGCGCCAGGGCTGAGGTGCACCTTGGGCGCGGTTACCGTAATGACTCACAACGACGGTCCGGACGCGTGGGTCGCCGTCCGCTCGGAAGGCTCGGGGTGCCGCTTGAGATTGAAGGGCGTAAACGTGCGCCAGGTGCTGCTCTGCCGTTTGGACGGGCAGATGCGACTGCTGCTGCTCACAACCGATTCCACCGATGCTGTCAGGATGTTCAGCGTTGACAATGGCGTGCACGAGGTTCGGCGGGGTATCTCCGGCGACCTGCACCCGTGGAAGCTGGACGTTGCTGATGTTGATGGTGATGGCAGAGAGGACATCGCGGTCGGCGTATACAAGAAAGCCCGATTTCATCCGGTGATGGCCAACCGGCTGTTTATCTACGGCTGGGACGGCCAGGACATCTACGCGAAATGGCTTGGCTCGCGGCTATCCCGGCCGTTCACCGATTTCGTTCTCGCCGACTTCGGGTCGGGCGTGAGACTGGCTGCTATCGAAGAAACAAGGGATGGCAAGAACGAACTTGCCGTATACAAGTGGGACGGTTTTGGCTTCACGCGCGAGTGGACCGGATGTCACGCCAGGAGCCTATCTGAGCTGTCGGTTCGCGGATCGCATGGCGGGCACATTCTGGTTATGCGGCGTGATAGGTCCTATAGATCGTATACCTGGGACGCGAAACAGTCTAGTCTAAAGGAGGTCAAACCATGATGCGGTATGTGATGCTCACAGTAGCAGTCCTGACGGTGTTCGGAGTCTTCGTCGCAGGATGTTCCAAGAAGGGGGCGCCGGTAGCCGACATAGAGCCTACGCCGGCATCGGTCACGGTCGGCCCAGCGAGTGGCTTCGACGTCTCTTACGAGCCATCGGACGTGAAGGCGTCGGTCAAGCCGTACGTCGTGAAGCCGGATTTGAGCAATGTGGCGAACCGGTCTCAGTTCGGCGAGTTCACCCCGGAGCAGAAGAAGCTGCTGGCGAAGAACGCCTTCTGCGCGACGCCGACCGACCAGATCCAGCTCTTCTTCATCTACGAGCAGAACGACTACAAGAACATCCCGAGCTTTATCACCACGGACAGCGTCCTCCAGGTCTATCACATCTTCTACGACTTCACCCTGCGAAGCCTGGAGACCGGCAAGCTCTACGGCATATTGGAGACTCTCAGTGACGCTATGGTGAAGGAGAGCAAAGCCGTCGCGGGCCGGATGAGCGATCCCGAATGGAAAAAAGCTGCGTCCGCGAACCAGGTCTACTTCGCAGTGCCTGAGCGTTTGCTCGGCAAACAGGTTCAGCTACCGTCAGCCCAACAGCGCAAGATGCTGGCGAAGGAGCTCGATCTCCTCGAGAAAGCCGAAGGCCGCGTGCTGTCCGCGCTGTTTCCGTGGAAGCCGGACTACTCGCAGTTCATCCCGCGAGGCCACTACACCCGCAGCGACAAGTTGAAGCGGTACTTCAAAGCCATGATGTGGTACGGCTACATGCCGCTTCCGGTGGATGCCCCCGAGGTTTCGACGCCTGAGGGGATGATAGGTGGCGGACCCGCATGGACGCAGATTCGCCAGGCTCTGCTCATCACCAAAATGCTCTTTGACAGTGAGATCAACGGCAAACCCGCCATCGAAACCTGGGAGCGCATATACGAGCCGACGGTGTTCTACGTCGGCTCGTCTGACGATCTAACTCCCTACCAGTACAAGGCCGTCACGGACAAGGTCTACGGCTCGAACGTTACTTACGCTCAGTTGCAGGACGAGGAAAAGCTGAAGCAGGTCTATGCGGAGCTCAAGAAGCTCCCCATGCCGAGGATTGATGTCCAGCTCTGGGAGATGCCGAGCGGTCGTATGCTCAAGTTCATGGGCCAGCGATATATCCCGGACAGCGAGATCATGCAGGGGCTCGTCGAGCCTCTCCAGCGCCTGTTCCCGAAGGGTCTGGACGTCATGGCGGTGCTTGGGTCGCGGCGTGCGGCGGACGTCATGGATAACGTCTACAAGGCGTCTGAGAAGTGGTCCTGGTACGGCCCCCGTCGTGACAGACTGCTCAAGGAGTTCAATGCTGTTCCTACCCGGACGTGGCGGTCGAACCTGTACTGGGGCTGGATGTGGAGCCTTGATTCGCTGCTGGATCCGTTCGGCGAGGGCTATCCGTCGTTCATGACGAACCAGGCGTGGCTGGACAAAAGCCTGAACGCCTCGCTGGGGAGCTGGGCCGAGCTTCGGCATGACACCATCCTGTACGCGAAGCAGAGCGGCATGGAGTGCGGCGGAGACGGCGAGGAGCCTCCTATGCCGAAGGGATATGTGGAGCCGAACGTCGAGTTCTACACCAGGCTGCTCTGGCTGACGAAGGCGTCCAAAGCAGGCCTGGACTCGCGAGAGCTACTCACGGACAGGATCCGCGAGAAGTTCGGCGACTTCGAGGACATGCTCACCTTCTTGAGGGACGTGTCCGTTAAGGAGCTGACGGGACAGAAGCTCACGACGGCGGAGTATCACCAGATTCGCGTATATGGCGCAAGCCAGGAGATGCTAACGTTGTCTGTCATCGAGGGTGGGGCCTCTCGCTGGTACGAAATCACCAGTGAGGCTGACAAGGACATGGCGGTCATCGCGGACGTGCACACGGGCGGGGACAAGTGCCTGGAAGAAGGCGTCGGCTATGCGAATGAGATATACGTGGTCGTGCCCATCGAGGGGAAGCTGTACCTCACTCGGGGTGCGGTTTTCTCGTACCATGAGTTCATCCATCCGTTGCGCGACCGCCTCACGGACGAGAAGTGGCAGAAGATGCTGAAGGAGGGCACGGCTCCGCCGCCTCCTGTGTGGACGAAGAGCTTCCTGACCGGCACTAAGAGAGAAATCCCCATCCCGAGAAAGGTGCGAACCACAGGTTGCTGAGATTTCGAGAAATCGCCTTTGTCGTATCCCTGGCCGCGCTGCTCCACGGTGCTTCATGTGAGCGCGCCTCAAGAACAGTTTCACCACAGTTGGAGGCGCGGGAAAAGCCGTCCGTGACCTTCGTCGCAGTCGGTGACGTACTCCTGGCCCGCGGCGTCGGACGGAGGATCAAGCAGCACGGGCTGGATTGGCCGTTCGAGAAGGTGGCGGCGACTCTTCGATCTGCGGACCTGGCTTTCTGCAATCTGGAATGTCCGCTTTCCGTTAGAGGGGTCAAGATCAACAAGCCGTACTGCTTCAAGGCCGATCCTTCGACCGTCAAGTGCCTCACGAACGCCGGCTTCGACATCGTCTCTCTGGCGAACAACCACGCGATGGATTGCAGCCGCACCGGATTGGTCGAGATGATGCAGTTCCTGGAGGAACCAGGGATTCGGCACACCGGAGCAGGTGACACGCTCGCCGACGCCTCCCTGCCGACGATTGTGGAAGTGAACGGTCTCAGAATTGCCTTCCTGGCCAGGAACACGCTCTTCCCGGAGGGCGTATGGCTGAGGCCGAACGCGCCCGGGATCGCGCCTCTGGAGCCCGATACGATCGAGGCCGAGGTCGCCGATGCGGCCAGACGGGCGGACGTGGTCATCGTCAGCCTCCACTGGGGGGTCGAGTACCGCACACAGCCGAAGGAAAGCCAGCGTGAGTTGGCTCGGAAGCTCGTTGACGCAGGCGCGAACCTAATCCTCGGCCACCATTCACACGTCCCGCAGCCCATCGAGGAATATCACGGGGGCGTGATCGCGTACAGCCTCGGGAACTTCCTCTTCGATTCCCCATTCAAGAAGTGCACGCAAAGCATGATTTTCAAATGCCGCCTCACGAGATCCGGTGTCTCCGACTTCGAGGTCGTTCCGGTGCGAATTGCCGACTGTCGGCCCTGCCCAATGACATCTGTTGGGACTGTACGTAGGGACGGCTTTTCGCTTAGTATGGTAGCTGGAAGAGGTTAGTCTGGCGCAGGTTTTCGGTGAAGGAGGTGTCCAATGAGGCAGAGAGACTATCGTTCCGCGACGGTGGAGCTGTACCCCTGGGGAGAAGTGAGATGGCTGCATACCAGTGAGACCGGCACTAAAGATTTGGCATTTGGGGAGATTATCATCAACCCGGGTGCGGTAGAACCGCCGCATTACCACCCCAATTGCGAGGAGGTGCTCTATCTGATATCTGGTGACGTCGAGCACTTCTTCGAGGAGTCGAAAGGTCTTCGCATGAAGCCCGGGATGTCCGTCCACGTTCCCGCTGGGCTGAAACACAACTCCAGGTGCACGAGCGACGAGCCTGCCCGGCTGCTGGTCGCTTACTCCTCAGCCCACCAACAGGTAGTGCAGGCGTGAGTGATTGCAGTATTGCGGGCTTGACGCGCCGCTCTTGACGTTCTCGGGGCAGCCGTGTTCATGGCGAAGAAACGGACACTCAAGGGTGCGAGGCGACCGGGGCGATGCGTCGCAAATCGCTGGCCCCGAATCCTGTTACGCAAGAGTGCCAAGCCTGCTAAGATGTGAGCGGAATAGCGTTGAAGAATAAGAGAGGGATTCCGTGAAGAACACGATTGATGTGGGGTTCATCGGCTGCGGGGGGCACGCCTGGCGGAACATCTATCCCGCGCTCCAGTGGGCGCCGGTTAACCTCGTCGCTACGTGCGACCTCGATGAGGAGAAAGCGAAGAAGTTCGCACGGCAGTTCGGCGCGCTTAGGCACTACACCAACCATATGAAGATGTTGAGCCACGAGAAGCTCGACGCCGTTTTCATAGTGGCAGGTTACAACACAGAAGGTCAGGTGCTGCACGCGCCACTCGCAATCGACGCCATGCGGGCAGGTATGGGAGGAGTAGACGGGAAGCCCGCAGAACTGCGTGTTTTCGTGCGACAGTCTTGACGGATTTGCGGCCCCTGTGGTATCGTAAGTCCAGGCGATTTGAAATGCGTATGGATGGATTTAGGTACCCAAACTGGGCTTGGTGGTGGACGCGAAGGGTTTGTCCACCGGTCGGCCGAGAGTAACCGGTAGAGCAGTCAGCCGTGGGCAGGCTCTCAACGCTCGCTCGCGGCTTTTTCGTTTGGGAAACGCGGGGCCAGGAGCGAGGCGAGATCTCCTGGCCTTGCTGCATTTAGGCCATAATCTCATCAGGGAGGACTTCCATGACAAAGGGACGCATACTGACCGGCGACCGGCCGACGGGGCCGCTCCACCTCGGGCACTACGTTGGCTCGCTTGCGAATCGTGTCAGTCTCCAGGAGGAGTACGAGACGTTTATCATAATCGCGGACGTCCAGGCGCTGACCACGAACTTCGAGCATCCCGAGAGACTGCCGGAGGACGTTCGGCAGGTTGCGACCGATAATCTGGCCGTCGGGCTTGACCCGGAAAAGGCGACGATCTTCGTTCAATCAATGGTTCCGGAGATTGCCGAGATGACCATCGTCTACTCGATGCTTGTCACCGTGAACGTTCTCCGGCACAACCCCACCATCAAGACGGAGGCAAAGCAGTACGGGTACCGCGACATGACCTACGGTTTCCTCGGGTATCCGGTGAGCCAGGCGGCCGACATCACGTTCTGCAAGGCGAACCTCGTGCCCGTGGGAGCGGACCAAGTGCCGCACGTCGAACTCACCCGCAAGCTTGTCCGGCGGTTCAATGAACTGTACAAGCCGGTGCTGGTCGAGCCGGAAGCCATGGTCGGGGATATCGGACGGCTTGTCGGCCTTGACGGGAATGCCAAGATGAGCAAGAGCTTGGGCAACTGCATCTACCTGTCGGACAGCGCAGACGAAGTCGCGCGGAAAGTCAGCATGGCAATCACGGACCCGGCCAGGATGCGCAGGCATGACAAAGGCCATCCGGACGTCTGCACCGTGTTCGCTTACCAAAAGGCGTTCAATCCCGACTTCGTACCCGAATTGCGAAAGGAATGCGAAACCGCGGGCATAGGATGCGTGGATTGCAAGAAGCGGCTGTCGGACGCCCTCAACGATCTTCTCGAACCTACACGCGAGCGGCGTGCGAAATATGAGGCGAACCCCGGTCTCGTGGACGAGATTCTCAAGGCTGGAACCGCCCGCGCCCGCGAGGAAGGCCGGAGAACGATGGCCGACGTCCGCGAGGCGATGCACCTCGACTACTTCTAATGAGGATCGGGTGATTGCATGCCAGGGAACCCCGTTGCTTCGGTAGTCGAGCGAAGCGGAACTGCCGAAGCTGTCCCGTCACACCATCTGGCAGAACCCTTTACTGGGTTCTGTGTGATGATGTGACTGGCATGTCATCCTGAATCCGCTTCGGCGGGTGAAGGATCTCGCCGTATGACAAGTAGATCCTTCGCTTCGCTCAGGATGACAAGGAGCAGAATACACCAGGATTGAGCTTCTTCGCTGTGCTCATTCCAGGCACCTCAGAGAATTACCCCGCGTCGCCTTGCGTCCTTGCCGGTCTCCTCCATTGATGTATCGGCAGGGGAGTCTTCCAGCTCATCCGTCGAGGTTAGTCCTCGAACCTGCGAGAATTCCCTCAACCTAATCCCAACCGCGCACGTAATGTAAGTGACGCGCGCCGACGAGGCGCACACCTGAGGAAAGATCCCGCGATTTCGGGGAGGGACGAGAGATGACAATACCGGAAGCCAAGCCATACGTAGGAAAAAACTGTTGGGTGAAATGGACGGACCGAACTGGCCAGGCACACGGTAAGGTCTTGCGTGTAGAAGACCTACGGTTCGTCCCGCTCTACGGAACGTACATCATTGGTGACACGGAGGAAGTCAGGCTCGAAAAGGTGACCGAGATCCGGGTCGTGGACTGAGTAACGTCGGCTAACCACTTTTGCACAGCAAAGGCAGCAAAGCGATGCAACCGTATGAAGCGAGAATGTTAGAACTAGTTAGAGGGACTCGATGCTCAACCGCGAGGTCAGCCGCGCACTCAAACGGGCTGAGGATTGGATGGGCGGCTTCTCAAGAGAAGCGAGAAGGACTCCTATGGTTTCCGCGTCGAACTTATTCCTGACTCTTAAGACAAATTTCCTCAACCTTGCCCCATTCCCGCTCGTAATTCGATGTGAGGGCGTGGAAGAGAGGCCGGATCCTTGGAACCATCCGACGCCGACCTGGTGCGACAATGCTTACAAGGCGACAACGTGGGCTTCGACCTCCTGGTTAAGAGATACCAGAAGCAGGTCTACGGTCTCTGCTATCGCATGCTGGGTGATGCCGACGAGGCGGCGGACGCAGCGCAGGAGAGTTTCGTGAAAGCGTACAACGCCCTAGCAGGCTTTCGACTCGATGCCAAGTTCTTGACCTGGATGTTCAGGATTGCGAACAACACGTGTATTGACATGTCAAGGCAGCGGAAGAGTCGCCAAACCGTGTCGCTGGATGACATGGCAGGTGAGCCGAGTGTTCCGGATTCTCCAGACGGGCCGGAAGAAACAGTGTTGCGCGGCGAATCTGACAGATTGGTGCAAGAAGCTGTTTCGCGCCTGCCGGAGAAATATCGCACAGCTTTGGTCATGTTCCATTTCAGCGGCATGAGCATCCGGGACATCAGCAAAGCGATCGGGCGCCCCGAGGGCACGGTGAAATCCGACCTGCACATCGCTCGCGAGATGCTCAGACAGAAGTTGGAAGGGGTGGTGGCGGACTTATGAACTGCACAAAGGCCCGAGAGATTCTGAACTCGCTCATAGATGGTGAGGAGCATACACGTGCGGCAGAGGCCCGGGAGCACACACGCCAGTGTGCAGCGTGCCGGGAATGGAATGCCGGCATGGAGCGGACTCTGCAACTTATGGAGGCATCGCCGGATGTGCCGCCGGAGTTGGACGTCGCAGCCGCCGTCATGGCTCGGCTGCCGGAGCGACATCCTGCATCTGTGACCAGGCCGGAAGGTCGCCGGTTCTCGAAGCGAGTGCTGGTATGGGTCGGAGCGGGTTGGCTCATCGGAGTTACGGCTCTGATCGTGGCGGGGTTCGGCCTGTGGAACTTGCTTCCCGAGGAATCCATGGCCGGTGCTGTCGTCCGGACGTACGGGTCTGTGCAGACCGCTGGTTTGTTGCTTGAGAGTGTCCTCACCGGTTCTTGGACCTTGATCGCAGCTGTGAGGAGCATAGTAACGGGCGTGGGTGCAGCTGCCGGGGGCCTCGGCTTGCTCATGATTCAGCTTCTGGTGTTCGACACCGCCGTCTTACTGGTAATCACGGTGATGTGGCGCAGGCGTCGGGCCGCGGCAGGTGTGCATTCGATTTTGGCTTGAAGCATTCAAACGATTGAAGGAGTGGTTTCCGTGAAAGGCAAGATCGCTGTACTGATACTTACAGTCATCACTGCGTTATCTCTCCCTGGCGGCGTCCGTTCCGCGCCGAAGGAGAGGATCGACCTCTTCGGAACTTGGAAGTTCCAGGTTGACCCTGAGAACGTCGGTCTGCAGGAAGGATGGTACAAGTCCGAGTACGACGGTTCTTCGTGGCAGAGACTCAACGTCCCGGGGGATTGGGAGGCCCAGGGCGTTACGCAGCCTAATCCTCAGTGGACGGAGGACGACTTGAACCAGCCGTACAGCGGCTATGCATGGTACCGCCGAAGCGTTACCATCCCGGCCGATTGGAAGGGGAAGAACCTGTTTCTCAATCTGGGTCGGATCGACGACAAGGACTGGGCCTATCTGAACGGCGTGCCGATCGGGCAGACTACCGATACGCCGGGCCAGTGGATTTCGTCCGTCTTCCGATCGTATGAGATCCCCGGCGGGATCGTGAAGTTCGGCCAGCCGAACGTCATCGCTATTAGGGTGTTGGACATGCGAGGACTTGGCGGCATCATGCAAGGTCCGGTTTCGGTTACCGCGGGCAAGCCAGAGGTATATGAACAAGCCCAGCCATCCCGCGGTCCGGACAAGGTCAAATTCGGCGGCAGCGTCACAGTTGAGAAGAACGAGACGGTGGGCGATGCTGTTGCGGTGTTCGGCGATGTCAACGTCGAAGGGCACGTCATGGGCGACGCTGTGGCTGTGATGGGCGGAGTAACGGTGCGGGACGGCGGCAGGGTAGACGGGGATGCGGTCGCCGTTGGTGGCAAGGTAGTCAAGGACCAAAGCGCATACGTAGGGGGAGACGTCGTAAGCACCGGCGGCGCCGGCTGGACTTGGAGTGCAGAGCGATTCCTGCCCTCGTTTGCGGAAAAGTGGTTCGCCTCAGCATTCCTCGGACGCTTTGTGGATCTCGGGGGCTCCTTGCTCTTTGCACTGCTGGCGGTGGTCATTGTCGCGCTGTTTCGCGCGCGCATGGAGACCGTGGCAGGGGTCGCTTTCGAGCGCCCAGGGCTCTCGGTGCTGTACGCCATTGTCGGCGGGCTGCTTATCATTCCGGCCGCCGTCCTGCTGCTCGTTACTTGTATCGGCATTCCGCTGATCGCCGTGGAGATACTGCTGGCCGTTGCCGCCTGGATTGCTGGGAGCGTCGGCGTCGCCCTGGCTCTGGGTCGCAAGATAGGCGAAGGTGTGGGACACCCGATAGCATCGGCGGTGCTGGCCACCTTCATTGGGTCCCTCATCCTGGCAGTTGTTGGTTACGTCCCAGTCGCGGGCGACCTGGTCGTGTACGTCCTTTCGCTGATAGGGTTCGGCGCGGTCCTGCTGACCGGATTCGGTGCGGACCCGATGTGGTTCCCGAATCGTTTCCGGCGGAAGTAACAGCACATTGCGGGGAGAGCGGCGGGCGAAGTACCACGCGAACCTGCCGCTCTCCTCGTAGTGTCTACCTCCGTACCGATCCCGTCTGCAAGTCCTGGAGAGCGCTCCGACGCGTCCTCAGGCCGCCTCCCGTATGACCGTCGCCATTCGCGCCGCTATCACCTTTACACCCCTCATGCGCTTGTGCTATCATCTAGCTGCTCTGGATGAGACGCGAAATCGGCGGTTTCGACATTTCCCCCGAGAGAAATAATGGAGCCGGGGCTAATCGCGCTCCACTTTTCGCGACGGGGGATCCGCCGATGGTCGGGCCCAAGCTCGCAGGCCGGAAAGTGAATCTTCGTCCTCTGCGGGATGACGACCTCGACCGCAGAGCCGAGTGGCTGAAGGATCGCGAGACGTATGAGCTGTTCACCGGCAGCCCGCCCAGCAGGGCGTACCGGCGGTCCGATGCCGAGTGGTGGTGTGAGAACCTGGAAGCCGACACCCAGGCAGTTGTCTTCGCGATCGAGACTAAGACCGGCCGGCACATCGGAGACATTGACCTGCACGCGATCGATCAGGTGGACAAAACGGGGAAACTGACGGTACTTGTTGGGGAGAAATCGGCGTGGGACTCAGGCTTCGGCACCGACGCCATCGGAACCCTGCTGAGACATGCGTTCGCGGAGCTCGACCTTGAGCAAGTCAAACTCAGAGTCTTCAATTTCAACAAAAGGGCCATCCGCTGCTACCAGAAGTGCGGCTTCAGAAAGACGTGGGATACCGCCGATGATCTGTGGCTTAGCTCCGGCGGCGCCGAGACTTACATGGCGGTAACGAAGAAGCGGTTCTTGGCCTACCATTAACATGCCGACACTATTCAAACTCGATAACATCTGCGTGGCATACGACTCGACGGACGTTCTCCGGGGGATCAGTTTCGAGGTAAACGGCGGCGAGTTCCTCGGCATCATCGGGCCGAACGGCTCGGGCAAGTCCACCCTGCTTCGGACGATGGTGGGTGTACTCGATCCCGTCGGCGGCTCCGCGAGTCTCGAGGGCAGCGCGATCTCCTCCTTTCCGGGCCGCGAGCTCGCGCGAAAGCTGGCCGTGGTGCCCCAGGAAAGCGCTGTCGCCTTCGACTATACCGTTCTCGAAGTGGTCCTCATGGGTCGGTCTCCGCATCTCGGCCGGTTCGAGATGGAGAAGCAGCGCGACCTCGACGTTGCGATTGATGCTCTCAAGCGAACGAACCTCCTCGAACTTGCGGAACGCCGGATCGGAACGCTCAGCGGCGGAGAGCGGCAGCGGGCAATGATCGCGCGCGCACTCGCCCAGCAGGCGGACGTCCTCTTGCTCGATGAACCGACCGCCCACTTGGACATCAGCTACCAAGTGGAGATCCTCGATCTGGTCAAACGCGAGAACACCGTGGAAGGAAAGACGGTCATCGTTGTACTGCACGACCTGAACCTCGCCGCCGAGTTCTGCGACCGCCTGCTTATGCTCCGGGACGGAGAACTATTCGCCGACGATACGCCGGACAAAGTCATCACGGTTGAGAATGTGCGCGACGTGTACGGGACGGCGGTCTGGGTCAGGCGGCATCCTACGTCCGGGCGGCCCTACGTCCTTTCGATGGGCAGTCGGGGAGTCGCATCCAGGTTCGTCGAGGCCCGTAAGCCGAGGTTGAAGGTCCACGTGATCTGCGGCGGGGGGAGCGGGCTGGCGATCTTCACGCGTCTGTTCGAAGTCGGCTGTGAGGTTACAGCAGGTGTGATCAACATCGGCGATACGGATCAGGAGGCGGCGGAGTCCCTGGGCATCGAGTACGTAGAGGATGCGCCTTTCTCCCCGATCTCCGAGGCCGCCGAAAACGCGAACGCGGAGTTCATCGCACAGGCCGACGCGGTAGTTGTGGCCGAAGTTCCGTTCGGCCCGGGGAATCTGGCGAATCTTCATGGTGCCCTGCGAGCCGTGGAGCTCGGCAAGCGCGTGGCGGTCGTCGGGCGACCGGAAGCCTATTCGAGCCGCGACTTCACCGGGGGCGACGTGGGCCGACTCTTGGATGACATTGTGGGTCGAGGAGCGGTAGTCCTGGAATCGGCCGACATGATAGCCGATTGGATTGCTAAAACCACGGGAGTATAGTATAATAAGCTGTCCCGTGTGAAGATCGCTTCTAGAACACGGATGCCATGAACAGACAAATGGCACGAAGGGTTAATCGTGAATTTGCCCGTTCGTGCCATTCGTGTTTAGCTTTTTGTCGGGCGGCGATTGCACTAGGCGGCCTTGACGACCTTACCGGCCTTCAGGCACTTGGCGCATACTGTCATGGTCCGGGTGATGTTCTTGTGGACCACGCGTACCTTTTGCAGATTTGGCAGCCATCTGCGCTTGGTTTTCGGAGCTCGCAGCGCCCAGGCTCCCGAGTGCTGGTGACGGATATTCTGCCCGAACTGCGGACCTTTACCGCAGATATCACAAACTCGCGGCATTATTGATAGACCTCCTCCGATGGGGTAGAAAACTGTCGGGTCTCAGACGTCGGAGACTGCACCCATCATGATAACATATACGGTGGGGACTTGGCAAGGCTTTAGGCGAGATGCGAGACAAGCCGATTCTAAACATATTACGGAGCGTGGCCCCGGTCTCCCCGGACCACACTGTGGGACGGGCGGCTGAGGCTTTGCGGGCCTCGGGATTGGCGGAGCTGCCCGTAACGAGTCTCGGCAGGGTGGTAGGCATAATGACCGAGGCGGCGATTCTATCAGCACTGGTGAAAAATGGCGGCGCGCCGGAGACCGCCGGCACGCCGATAGAATCGATAGTGTCGTCGCGGGTAGTATGTGCGAACCAGCACATGTCGGTGGGTCAGGCGGCCGACATAATGCATCAGTACAGCGCTCAGATGCTGCCCGTACTGGATCAGTATGGCGGCTACCTGGGGGTGGTGACGCGTTCAGATGTCGCCAGCGCGCTCTGCTTAAGCATAAGGCCGCCAGCAGTGGCGGGGATGGCGACCCCGCTCGGCGTGTACCTGACTACGGGGCACGTACGCGCCGGCGCGGGCGACCTCGGCCTCTTCTTGACAGGAGTGGCTTTGATGCTGATGAACTATGCCGCATCGAGTATCGTCGCCGGCTCCGCATGGCTTATAGAACGGAGCACGGGTTTCCCTCTGTGGGCGATAATTCTCTCGCCGCCGATCCACGTCCCGAACTGGATGGATGCCGTTCGCGCGATTATGCTGGGCGCGGCCCTGCCGATATTCCTCTTGCTGCTTAGAGTGCTGCCCCTGTCGGGATATCACGCCGCCGAGCACCAGGTGGTTCACGCCATTGAAAGGGGCGAGCCGTTGAAGTCCGAAAACGTGCAGGTCATGCCCAGAGTCCATCCTAGATGCGGCACGAACATTGTGGCGGCGGTGATACTCTTTCTGCTGGTGGCCGAAGTGTTTTCGAATCAGGTCGCCGTGATGATTGCCATCTTCATCATGGTATTCGCGTGGCGTGTGATCGGCGCGTACTTCCAGTATTACATAACCACCAGGCCGCCGAGCGGGAAGCAGTTGGAAAGCGGAATCCGCGCGGGCCAGAGCCTGCTTGAGAAATACAGAGAAAACCCTGCCTACCGGGTATCTGGATGGCGGAGGATTTGGAATACCGGCATGCCACAGGTGATGCTCGGAGCAGGCGCGACTTTGAGCGTCGAGCAGATTCTCCGCTTGTTGGCGCCGTTTCTGCTTTAGGGGGGACGAACGATGTCGTCCGGTCCCGTAATTACCAAGGATACAACAATCGCCGATGCCCTGCGGCTGTGCCACGAGGCCCCGGAGATCTTCAACAAGCACGGCATGGCCTGCTTCATCTGCATGGGTGCATCCGCCGAGACGATCGAGGAGGGGGCCCTGATGCACGACCTCGACGCTCAGGGGATAGTGGATGAACTCAATGCGTGCATGAAGGCAGAAGAGACGAAAGACCAGGTGGAGCAATGATTCGTGACAAACTCGCGGCCGGGATCGAACAGGCACTCCGCGAAGCCCGGGCTGCCGGAGAACTCCAATTCGAGGAGTTTCCGGAGATCACCCTGGAGCCTCCCAAGAACAAAGCGTTTGGCGACTACACCACGAGTGTCGCTATGGTACTCGCGCGCCAGGTCCATATGCCTCCCCGGGAGGTCGCGGAAAAAGTCGTAGCCCGGCTCACCAAGGTGGATGGGGTCATCGAGCGGGCGGAGGTAGCCGGAGGGGGATTCATCAACTTCTACCTGCAGCCTACCTGGCTATACGATGTCCTGCGTCGGATCGGTAAGGAGGGCGAGGGGTACGGAAACTCAAGTGTCGGCAGGGGACTCAAAGTCCAGGTGGAGTACGTCAGCGCGAACCCGAACGGTCCTGTCACGGTAGCTCACGGACGGGGCGGCGCGGTCGGCGACGTGATCGCAAACCTTCTCCAGGCTCTGGGTTACGATGTCACCCGCGAATCCTATGTCAACGACGCCCGAACCAGTCTGCAGATGCAGAATTTCGGCAAGTCTGTTCACGCCAGGTACATGCAGGTGCTGGGGATAGATTATCCCATGCCTGAGGATGGCTACCAGGGCGAGTACGTGGTCGAGATCGCCAAGAACGTCGTCAAAGAACACGGGGATAAGTTTCTCTCTCTGCCCGAGGAGCAGAGGATCGCGACGTTCACCGACTTGGGCGAGGCGCAGATGCTCGACCTCCAAAAGGCCGACCTCAAGAAGTTTGGCATCGAGTTCGACGTCTGGTATTCCGAGCAGACTCTGCACGATGCCGGCAAGGTTCGGGAAGCAATCGAGACGCTCAAAGAGCGGGGCTACGCTTATGAAAAGGCGGGCGCGCTTTGGCTGAGATCCACCGCGTTTGGCGACGATAAGGACCGGGCGTTTGTAAGGAGCAACGGTCAGCCGACTTACATTGCCGCCGACGCGGCATACCACACCGAGAAGTTCGCGCGCGGCTTTGATAAGGTGATAGACGTGTGGGGTCCGGACCACCACGGCTATGTAGCGAGGACCAAGGCGGCGGTAGCGGCGCTTGGGTGCGATGCCGACAAGTTAGATATAATCATCTACCAGGCTGTGCGGCTTTACTCGGGGGGCGAACTTGTGATGATGTCCAAACGGGCCGGCGACGTCGTTCTCCTCTCCGAGTTGGTGGATGAGGTGGGCAAGGACGCGGCCAGGTTCTTCTTCCTGATGAGAAGCTCGGACAGCACGCTCGATTTCGATCTTGAGCTGGCCAAGTCTCGATCCGATGAGAACCCGGTCTACTACGTCCAGTACGCACACGCCAGGATCTGCAGTATTCTCCGGGTGGCGGGCGAAGGCGGTGTAAAAGTGCCATCCGCCCGGGAAGCCGACTTCTCCCTGCTGAAGCACGAGTCAGAGATAGATTTGATGAAGAAACTCGCCGACTTCCCTGATCTCGTCCTGGACGCGGCTCAGTTCTACGAGCCGCACAGGCTGACCCGGTACACGCAGGACCTGGCGGCTATCTTTCACGGCTTCTACACGGAATGCCGTGTGATCAGCGATGACCCGGCTTTGACGTCGGCGCGGCTGGTTCTCGTGGACTCGACCAGAACGGTTCTTGCGAACGCGCTGAGGCTGCTGGGCATCAGCGCTCCGAGGAAGATGTAAACCGGCCGCTGCTAGTATCGCCTGGAAAGTAGGAATACCATGAGAATGAGGGCCATGGGGTCATTCGCATACTTTGCCATTGCCGGCGTGGTTTTCGCCACCCTGGGGGTGGCCTCAGCGGCGCACCCCGGGACGTTTCAGGACCGTGACGGCGTCAAGCACCCCTGGCGGATTGATGAAGCGCACACCCTCATCTGGGACGGCGCCCCGTATCTGCCTTTTGGAGTCGTCTTCGAGCCGAAGTACCTCTCCTCGGGCCAAACTGAGGACAACTGGGCTGCGGATCAGGCCGAGGTCGGTGCTTTCAAGCTTGCCGGTGTGCGTGATGTCGTGATAAAGCCGGGCAAGAGCGTGACTGCCATCCCCGTGCAAGCCTGGCAGAAGTTCATTGACCTGTTGGAGACCAACGGCCTGAGTTACGGCATTGAACTCGATGATTCCCCATACGCTCCTCTGGCCGGGTACGTCGTGGATCCGGCGGCGAACAGGGTTGAAGGTGTCAGATCGCCGGGCGAGATCACCACCAGCCTGACGGATACAAAACTTGCCTTCTATGCTCTCTGCGATGCGAGGACCGCGGAAGTGGTCGAGCTCGGCCAGGCGATCGCTGCCGGTGGGACGCTGAGCGTCCAGGCGAACGTCCGCTCGGGATCGGAGCACGTGCTCCTGCTGTTCCCTCAGAAAGTAGTCGCGCCGGGATCGAAGGATTGGAGCCTGCCGGACCTCTGGAGTGAGGCCGACAGGCACCGCGACCGGCTCATCTCCCATTTGGCCGCCATTAAGTTTGGCAAAGGCCTTCGATTCTTCGTTGACCCCTTTGGGGAACACATTGGCGCGCACGGCGAGGTGGACTATCTCATTCCGGTGTCGGCGGCTTACCGTCTGGAATATGCCGCGTGGCTCGCGAGAAAATATAGTACGGTTCGGGATGTCGGCGTGGCGTGGAGTGTGCTTCGGCACGACATGGCATCGTTCGAGGAAGCCACACGGCTCGTGCCGATGTGGCGGCAGGGCAGGGGACTGTCCGCGGTGTTCGACGAGAAGGTCGGGCGGAAGTATGCAGTGGATGTGCCAAGGTCGGGTATTTGGCGGGATTTCCGCGAGTTCCGCGCAGAGTCGGTCCGCGGCTACATGGACGGGATTGCCGATGCCTTGAAGCGTGTAGTTGCGGACGTGCCGGTAGTCTTTACCGGGAACGAACTTCAACCGTTTTTCCAGGGCGTGGGTGCCGTCGGATTTGACGGGCTCGCTGTGCCTGCCCGGGGCCTGGAGAGCACTGCGGTGGATGCATCCGCCGTGTTCTCGCTTGCGGAGCACTCGGGGCGGCGGCTGTGGATAATCTCCAGGATGGCCCTCGGCGAATCCGAGTACCAGGAAAAGGAGCGCTTCTTCGGACACATCAACGGCCTGCGCCAGTTCGGCGTGAAAGGGTTCTTCGTCGCCGGCGAGCCGGCTGAGAAGAAGATCGGAGGAGCTGATCTGCTCGTTTGGCTTGTCGAGTACGGGGCGTTGGCCGCTTCCGATAGGGAGTTCGCGCAGTATCGTCCAACGGCCGTTTATTACCCGCACGGCTTCCCTGACATATCAATGACGCGCCTCGAAGGCGGTGCGTGGTGGCTTCCGGCGCTCGTCCCCGCGCGCGGTCTGGAGTTGGGTAGCACGCTGGCCGGGTACACCCTCCTTGGACCGGAAGGCGTCAAGCTGTATGTGTGGTCGGTGAAGGGTCGGCGGATCGTGCACGTGCCCGCAGGGCAGAATCTAACGGTTACCACGGCTTCAGGCGAGCGGATCGAGGCCAAGCCCAAGAAGGGTCGAGTCGAGCTGGCTCTTACCGAGGCTCCCACACTCATCGAAGGCATTCCGCCTGAGGCGTTTCTGCCCGTCGAGGTCGTAGAAGAGGCCATAGAAGAGCTGCGTGAGGTGATCGCCAGGGGCGAGCAGAAGGGGATGGACGTCTCGTCGTACGAGGACACCGTTAAGCGTGTGAGGGGACTGGTAAAGAGCAACACCCTCTTCATTGGGCTTGACATGGTTCATGCGGCTATTGACGAGCTTACCCAGCGCCTGAAGGGCCTCGAGGCGACGAGCCGGGGCGGCGGAGAGAATGCAGGTGGTCACGTTGGCTGATCTGCGGACGATGAAGGCGGTTGTATTTCAGGAACCGAATCGGCTTGTGGTAGAGGATAAACCTGTCCCGGAGGTAGGGGAGCACGACGCGCTGGTGAGGGTCCACGCCTGCGGTGTCTGCGGAACCGACCTTCACATATTCAAGGGCGAGCACATCGTGAAGTTCCCCGTTATCCCGGGCCACGAGTTCTCCGGGGAGGTGGTGGAAATCGGCGCCAAGGTGACGAACGTGGGTGTCGGCGACCCCGTCACGATTGACCCGAACATCGTGGACTGGACGTGCTTCTTCTGCCGGCGTGGGGAGATCAATCTCTGCGAGAACCTGACGGCGGTCGGTGTGAACTTCGACGGCGGATTCGCGGAATACTGCCGTGTTCCGGCCGTGCAGGCTTACAAGGTGCCGGGCAGCGTGAGCCTGGACGAAGCAGCCTTCGCCGAGCCGCTGGCGTGCTGTATCCACGGCATGGACAGGGCGGATGTTGTTTCGGGGAGCACTGTTGTGATACTCGGAGCAGGCTCGATAGGGCTGATGATGGTCCAGCTCGCTCGGATTGCCGGCGCGAGGCACATTATAGTTAGCGAACCGGACGAAGCGAAGCGCAAGCTCGCGGCCCGGATGGGGTCCGACGTTCAGATCGATCCACTGAGCCGCGATCCGGTTTCCGAGGTGGGGAAGATCACCGGCGTCGGTGCGGACGTCGTCATCGAGAGCGCCGGGCGGCTGGAAACGGCGGAGTTGGCCCTGAAACTGGCGCGCCGCGGAGGAACCGTGCTTCAATTCGGCGTCGTCAGCCCGGACGAGCTGGCGAAGGTCTCGCCCTACGACGTATACTATCGGGAGGTGACGATCCGGGGGTCGTTCGTGAACCCGTTCACGCACGCCCGGGCCGTTGACCTGCTGGCGTCTAAGCAGATTGACGTCATGCCGCTGGTCACACGCCGCTTTGGGCTCGACGATGCGGCGAAAGCCTTGGAGGCGGCAGCCGACAAGGATACTATCAAGATTCTTCTAGCGCCCGAGCAAGTGAGCTGATTATGCCCGGATTCTGGAAGACTCTCAAGAGATCCCTCGGAGATGCGTACGACTACCTCGGCCTCGTTCTGCTGTGCAGTTTCGTGTGGTTCGGCATCACCCTCGGTGGACTGTCCGTCTTGAGACTCATACCATCCATTTTCGCCAGATTTGCATTTCTGGCGGGATTCTACGTGTTGATCACAGCGCCATTGACTGCCGGCGTCTTTGCCGTGGCTGGGAAAATCGTCACCCGTGACGATCCGTCGCCGCTCGACGTATTCCGCGGAGCGGGACAGTTCCTCACGCTCACCTGGCGGCTTGCTCTCGGCCAGGTAATCGTTACTGTTCTAATCCTAGCCAACGCGGCCTTCTACCTGACGCACGAGAGCCTGTGGATCAAGGCAATCGGTGTACTTTTCGTTTATGCGGGGCTTGTCTGGGCGCTCAGCGCGATGTATCACTACCCGATTCTGATCGAGCAGCGGCCGGGTGTGTTGAAGGTGCTCAAGCGCGGCCTCCTTATCACGCTCGACAACCCGGCCTTTACCGTAGGCGTGTTCTCTGTTATAATCTTGCTTACTTGCTTCTGCGGAATCACCCTGCTCGGGCTGCCCCTGCTCTATATGGGCGTGGCGAGCATCTTTCAAACGCGTGCGCTTCGCGCGCTGTTCGTAAAGTATGAGTTACTGCCTCCGGAGCGCGAGCCCGTGTCCGAGGAAGAAGGGGCGGTCGAAAGGAAAGCGACTCGATGGCGGATGTAGTTTGCATCGGCATCCTCGTGGCCGACGTGGTCGGCAAGCCTGTTCATGAATATCCAGGACGGGGCAAGCTTGTCCTCGTGGACCAGATGGAGCTTCACAGCGGAGGATGTGCGGCGAACACCGGCGTGGCCCTCGCGAAGATCGGGGTGCACACGGCTATCATAGGCAAGGTAGGCGATGACGGCTTCGGCGACTTTATGATCGGTGTTCTGGAGCGCCACGGAATCGATGCCAGGGGCGTCGTCCGCGACCCGGAGGTCACGACTTCCGGCACCATGGTAATGGTTCACCCGGACGGGGAGCGCAGCTTTATACATTATATAGGTGCGAACGCCCGGCTGACCGAGCATGACGTGGACTTCAGCCTGCTGAAGGGCGCGAGGATCCTCCACATCGCCGGGTCGTTCCTGATGCCGGCGTTCGATGGGGAGCCCACGGCCCAAGTTCTGCGCCGAGCCCGGGAGATGGGAATTACAACTACGCTGGACACAGCCTGGGACTCGAAGGGACAGTGGATGAGCATCCTAGGGGCCTGCCTGCCGTATGTTGACTACGCGCTGCCGAGCATCGAGGAGGCACGCATGGTCACTGGGAAGCACCACCCCGCCGACGTGGCGAAAGTCCTAATGGACCACGGCGTGAAAACTGTCGGCCTCAAAATGGGCGAGGATGGCTGCTACATCCGATCCGCCGACGCCGAGGTGCGAATCCCGAAGTTCGACGTTAACGCGGTGGATGCTCTCGGGGCGGGCGACTGCTTTGTAGCCGGGTTCCTCACCGGCTTGATCAACGGGTGGGACCTGGAGAAGACGGGGCGTCTGGCCAACGCGGTCGGCGCGAGCTGTGTCATGGCCCTCGGAGCCACGACCGGCGTCAAAGGCCTGGAAGAGACGTTGGCTTTCATGGAGAGTAAGTCGTAAATGTTGAGCAGCGAGCTTAGAGCGAAATACCTGAAGTTTTTCGAGGACAGAGGTCACCTGATCGCGCCGAGCGATTCCCTTGTCCCGGACGATCCGACTTTGCTGTTCACCAGCGCGGGGATGGTGCAGTTCAAGCCATACTTCACCGGCGAGCGTGGGCCGCCGCGCCCCAGAATAGCTACCGCCCAGAAGTGTCTGCGGACCGGCGATCTGGACGTTGTGGGTACCACCCCTTTCCATCACACGTTCTTCGAGATGATGGGGAACTTCTCGTTCGGCGACTATTTCAAAGAGGATGCGATCGCGTGGGCCTGGGAGTTCCTCACCAAGGTCCTGAACCTGCCGCCGGACGAGCTGTGGGCATCAGTCTACCTGGACGACGACGAGGCCGCCGGGATTTGGGAGAAGAAAGTCGGCCTCCCGCGGGAGCGCATTGTTCGGCTCGGCGAGAAGGAGAATTACTGGCCGGCAAACGCTCCCAGCGAGGGCCCGAACGGACCCTGCGGGCCGTGCTCCGAGATATTCATTGATTTCGGGTCGGACAAGGGGTGCGGCCGTCCAGACTGTGGCCTCGACTGCGACTGCGGCCGGTTCAGCGAGCTGTGGAATCTCGTCTTCATGCAGTTCAATCGGGAAGAGGACGGTACCCTTACCCCCTTGCCGAAGAAGAACATCGACACCGGCATGGGCCTGGAGCGCGTGGCGGCGGTCCTCCAGGGGACGCCCACCGACTTCGAAACCGATCTGTTCCTGCCCATT